>R18__coassemble_1212_pt1 | contig 62494 bp, 45 predicted proteins | sample R18__metabat2_high_PE_031 | metagenome-assembled genome bin R18 | reverse complement strand
GTACGAAAAGGTTGACGTCGGGCGGCGGGCGTTGGGCGGTTTTTTTGCATTTTCCACTAAAAAAAGTCCAAAATTCGCCAGCCAGAGGGAAAAAACCGCCCGCCGCCTGCCGCCCGCCGTCAACCTTTCATTATCTTTGCGCACAAATTATGGTAAATAGTATTGGTTATGACAAGAAAGAGTGGCTTTGATTTCTTTGTGGTGCCCGTCTTGGTGGGCGTCGTGATGCTATTTGGTCTAAGGTCAACGGCGAGCGGCGGGCGGCTCCGCCCCATCAACAACACGACGGTGGAAATGGTGCCCGACAGTGGTACAGTGCTGACCCTCGACTTCTATGGCCCGCAGGTGGTGCGCCTCTTTGCCGACCCCCAGGGTGGTTTCGTGCGTGACCCCGAGGCAATGCCTCCTGCCAAGATCCTGGTGGACCAGCCACGCCGTGCCGTGAGTGAGGTGTCGGTGAGTGCCGAGGGTGACGTGTGGCGTGCCGAGACGGAAGCATTGCGGGTGGAGATTGAAGGCTGGCACCTGGCGATTACCGACAAGCGAAGCGGTAGGGAGGTGGTGACCGTGAGGGATGTACGCTTCGATCGTAAGGGACAGACGACGATGGTATTGTCGGGCCACGATGGCGCTGAGTACTACGGCGGCGGTGTGCAGAATGGCCGTTTTGCGCACCGCGGCGAACGCATAGACATCGTGAATACCAACAACTGGACCGATGGCGGCGTGGCATCGCCTGCGCCTTTCTTCTGGACGACAGAGGGCTACGCCATGATGTGGCATACCTTTGCACCCGGGCATTATGACTTCCGCCAGGCCGATAGCATCAGCGTGAGTCACGAGTCACCCTATCTGGATGTCTTCGTCATGGTGGACGACGGAGCCGTGGCCCTGCTGCAGGACTTCTACCAACTGACCGGCAACCCCGTGCTCTTGCCCAAGTTCGGTTTCTACGAGGGACACCTCAATGCATACAATCGCGACTACTGGGTGGAGACCGACGAAGACGGCATCCTCATGGAGAATGGCAAGCGCTACCGCGAGAGTCAGAAGGACAATGGAGGCATCAAGGAGAGCCTGAACGGAGAGAAGGACAACTACCTCTTCTCGGCACGTGCCGTGGTGGACCGCTACCTCGACAATGACTATCCGCTGGGTTGGGTACTGCCCAACGACGGCTATGGTGCGGGCTACGGACAGACAGGGACACTGGAGGGCAATGTGCAGAACCTGAAGGAGTTTGGCGACTATGCCCGCAGTAAGGGGGTGGAGATAGGCCTGTGGACGCAGAGTGACCTGCACCCCAAGGAGGGTGTGGAGCCCCTGCTGCAGCGCGACATCATACGCGAGGTGCGTGATGCAGGGGTGCGTGTGCTGAAGACCGATGTGGCCTGGGTGGGTGCCGGCTATAGTTTTGGACTCAACGGCGTGACGGACGTGGGGCAGGTGATGCCTTACTACGGCAACGACGCACGTCCGTTCATCATCACCCTCGACGGCTGGGCTGGCACCCAGCGCTATGCAGGTGTGTGGACGGGCGACCAGACGGGTGGCAAGTGGGAGTATATCCGCTTCCATATCCCCACCTACATCGGTGCTGGACTGAGCGGCCAGCCCAATATCTGCAGCGATATGGATGGCATCTTCGGCGGTAGGAATACGCCAGTCAATGTGCGCGACTTCCAGTGGAAGACCTTCACGTCTATGCAGTTGAACATGGACGGATGGGGCAGCAATCCCAAGTATCCCCAGGCCTTGGGCGAGCCAGCAGCCAGCATCAACAGGGCCTATCTGAAGATGAAGAGCTTGCTGATGCCCTACACCTACAGCATCGCCCATGAGGCGGTGACGGGCAAGCCCATGGTGCGGGCGATGTGGTTGGAGGAAGAGGGAGCACAGCCCACTTTGAACGGTCTGACGAAATACCAGTTCCTCTACGGGCCGTGGATGCTGGTGGCTCCCATCTACGAAGAGATACGTCCCGACACGTTGGGCAACGACATACGCCATGGCATCTATCTGCCCCAGGGCGAATGGGAGGATGCGTTCACGGGACAGTACTATGAGGGCGGACGCATCGTGAACGACTACGAGGCACCGCTGTGGAAACTGCCGCTGCTCGTGCGGCGTGGTGCCATCATCCCCTTCACCTCGGCGCATAACGTTCCGGGCGAATGGAACAAGCACGCCCGAGGCTATCTCATCTATCCCCGCGAGGGCGAGGCAACGTCGTTCACCGAGTATGACGACGACGGACGTACCGAGGCCTACAAACGTGGTGTCTCGGCCACGACACTCATCACGCAGGAGTTGAACGAGAAAGGTCGGCTAGTCGTCACCATCCACCCCACGCAGGGCGACTTCGAGGGTATGGAGCGCATGAAGACGACCACCTTGTACATACGCACCGACGCGGGTACAGAAGATGTCACCGTGCGTGTGGGACGCAAGGTGGTGAAGGAGCAGTTCGAGTACACCTCGGTGGCCCAGACACCTTTTGCACAGTTGCTCTCGGCGTCCTGCACGGCCGAGGTGGGACTGCTGCGTATCGATGTCCACGAGGTGGATGTCACGGCGGCACCCATCACCATCACCGTGCGTGGAGTGCGTCTGAACCACGACGATGCCCTGCTGGCCCATACCGGAGCCTTGACCACGCCGCAGTGCAAGATGGCCGTGGAGGACATCGAGGCCTATGCCATCACACCCAGTTGGGACGAGCAGAAGGAGGCCGACTATTATGAGTTGGACTTCGGAGGCTATCGCTACAGCACCATACGTAGCACCTCGTTCACCCTCGGTGACCTACGTCCAGAGACACCCTACGAGGTGAAGGTGCGTGCCGTCAATGCGGCGGGATGTTCGGACTGGGCAGCACTCGATGTGACGACGAGTCCAGACCCGCTGCGCCATGCCATCAAGGGTATCCGTGCTACGACGAGTTGTGCCAACCAGGGTGGACAGGATGTGCGCCACCTCTTCGATCACGACGAGGCATCGGTATGGCATACAGCATGGGGCGAGAAGGCTGTGCCCTTCGACATCGAGATGGACTTGCAGAGCATCAGCACGCTGGAACGTCTGCACTACCTGCTGCGCCCCGATGCCGGTAACGGCACACTCATGGAGGCCACGGTGCAGTACAGCATGGACCGCACACACTGGACCGATGCCGGGAAGATACACTGGGAGCGTTCGGGGCAGCCCAAGGACTTTGTCTTCGCGCAGCAGCCTACGACGCGCTATGTGCGCATGCATGTGACGAAGGCCGTAGGCGATTTCGGCTCGGGCCAGCAGATGTATGTCTTCCGCGTTCCCGACACGCCGTGGTACATCCCCGGTGACATCAATCTGGACGGCCGTATCGACGAGAACGACCTCACATCCTACATGAATTACACCGGCCTGCGCCAAGGTGATGGCGACTTCGATGGCTATATCTCCAAGGGCGACCTCAACGCCAATGGCCTCATCGATGCCTACGACATCTCCAACGTGGCGCTATGGCTGGACGAGGAGGATGAAGAAGGAGAGAAACTCAGACATCATCACGGCCGCCATGGGCAGGTTCTGGCTGGCAGCCTCGTCCTGACTGCCGACCGCAAGCAAGCGGAAGCGGGCGACGAGGTGGTGCTGATCGTTGCGGGCAAGGACATGCAGGGCGTGAATGCCTGGAGCATGGCCATCCCCTACGATGCCACGCAATGGGAATACCTGGGCACGGAGACCGTAGGGACGCAGAAGATGCGCAACCTCACCTACGACCGTCTGCATACCTCGGGCGACAAGGTGCTGTACCCCACCTTCGTGAATTGTGGTTCTGGGCCGACACTGGAGGGTGATGTCACTCTCGTGAAGATACGTTTCCGCGCCAAGCAGAAGTCTTCCGTGGTCTTCAGTGCCGAACAGGTGTTGCTCGTGGACAGACAGCTGAAGCAGAAAAACGGTAAGTAGCCGTAAAGAGGCCATCCCCAGCACACCAGCGACAAAGAGACAAAAGGACACCAATGACAAAATGAGAGACTATGGCTAAAGACAAAGTGATGTATGTCTGCGACAACTGCGGACAAGAGTCGGCTAAGTATATGGGCAAGTGCCCTGCCTGCGGACAGTGGGATACCTTCAAGGAGATTCGGGTGGCTGCCGCTCCGTCGCCATCAGCAGCGAAAAGTCGTGCCGTGGCTGGGACAGGAAGTCAGGGGGCGACGGTTCCGGTTCCCCTCCACGAGATACGCGCCGAGGATGAGCCGCGTCTGGACATGCGCGATGACGAGTTGAACCGTGTCTTGGGTGGTGGCTTGGTGCCGGGCAGCCTGGTGCTGCTGGGCGGCGAGCCGGGCATAGGCAAATCTACTCTCGTATTGCAGACGGTGCTTCGGCTCAAGGGGCTGCGCATCCTCTATGTCAGCGGCGAGGAGAGTGCGCGTCAGCTGAAACTTAGGGCCGACCGATTGTGCAAGAGACCCATGTCAAGCAACGGACAAGACGAGGCAACGATCGGCAACCTCTCCGTGCTCTGCTCCACCTCGCTGGAGGATATCTTCAAGCACATCGAGGAACTGCAGCCTGCGCTGGTCATCATCGATTCCATACAGACCATCAGTTCTGAGCATGTGGAGAGCAGTCCGGGCAGCCTCTCGCAGGTGCGTGAGTGTGCGTCGGCCTTGCTGAAATATACCAAGAGCGGTGGTCCCAGCATCATCCTCATCGGCCACATCACCAAGGAGGGCACGCTGGCAGGACCCAAGGTGCTGGAGCATATCGTGGACACAGTGTTGCAGTTTGAGGGCGACCAGCACTACCTCTACCGCATCTTGCGCAGCCAGAAGAACCGCTTCGGCAGTACGTCCGAACTGGGTATCTACGAGATGCGACAGGATGGGTTGCGCCCAGTGCAGAACCCTTCCGAACTGTTGCTGACCGACAACCAGGACAACCTGAGCGGCATAGCCGTGGCAGCCACCATAGAGGGCGTGCGGCCGTTCCTCATCGAGACACAGGCCCTTGTCTCCACGGCAGCATACGGCACGGCACAGCGTTCGGCCAACGGCTTCGACTACCGACGGCTGAACATGTTGCTGGCGGTGCTGGAGAAGCGCGTGGGTTTCAAACTGGCACAGAAGGATGTCTTCCTCAATATAGCCGGTGGCCTGCGGGTGACGGATCCTGCCATCGATCTCTCGGTCATCGCGGCCATACTGAGCAGTAATGTGGACACGGCCATCGATGCCGACATCTGTCTGTGTGGCGAGGTGGGTCTGAGTGGCGAGATACGTCCCGTCAGCCGCATCGAACAGCGTATTGCCGAGGCACAAAAATTGGGCTTCAAGCGCATCGTCATCCCCCGCTACAACCTCAAGGCCATCAACCCTCACGACTACGATATTGAGATTCTTCCTGCCCGCAAGGTGGAGGATGCTTTCCGCCTGCTCTTTGGGTAGTCAGGCATTCCAATCACAGCCCAAAGGTGCGGACTATGGTCTGCCGTAGGTGGTGCGGAGCACACGGAATTCTGTACGGCGGTTGAGGGCGTTGCAGATTTCCTGCTGCTCGGGGTCGCTGATGGCGGTGATGAAGGCCTCGGTGAGGGTGTCGCCTTCGTGGAGGAAGGGATGCTGCTCGGCGATGCGGCGCTTGACAATCTTGGGGCGCGACTCGCCATAGCCCTTTGGAGTGACGCGGTCCTGGGCAATACCATGTTCCACGAGGTAGTTGGTGACACTCTCCGCACGACGCTGCGAGAGGCGTTCGTTGTAGGCATCCTTGCCGCGGTAGTCGCAGTGTGAACTCAGCTCGATGGTGATGGTGGGGTTTTGCTCGAGCAGCGAGACGAGGCTGTCCAGCGCCACGGTGGAGGCATCGGTGAGGGTAGCGCTGTCGAACTCATAGAACACGTTCTTCACCAGCACGGGTGCCGACACGCTGGCTAAGGGGAACTGCAGGGTATATTCCTTGCTGACACTGCTGGTGTCCACGCTGAGTTCCTCGGTGTGGTTGAGGTAGCCCGTGCAGGTGCCCAGGAAGACATACTCCACATGAGGTTGTACCACCACGGTGAAAGAGCCGTCGCCGCGCACGCTGAGTTTCTGGTTGGTGCCGTCGTTGCCAATCATATAGACGAGTCCCTCGGGCAGTTCGTAGCCATCCTGTTCATACACCCATCCGCGCACCGTCTGCAGCACCTCGGGGCATTCGAAACTATAGATATGGTCCCATCCGCGTCCGTCGCCTCGGTTGGACGAGAAGAAGCCGCGGTTGTGGACGCCCTCGAAGGTCATGCCGAAATCGTCGCCCATGGAGTTCATGGGGTAGCCCAGGTTCTCCACGGTCCAAGTGTCGGCTATGCTGTCGTGGTGGGCACAGAAAAGGTCCAGCCCACCCATGCCAGGGTGGCCGTTGCTGCTGAAGTAGAGGTCGCCGTTGGGCCTGAATGTGGGGAACATCTCGTCGCCAGGGGTGTTGATGGGAGCGGGCAGGCACTCCACCATCCCCACACTGTTGCCCAGTATGGTGGCGCGCCAGATGTCCTTGCCGCCATGGCCGCCCGGCATATCGCTGACGAAGTACAGCCACTCGTCGTCGGGCGAGACGGCGGGGTGGGCAAACATGGAGAGGGTATCCTTGCTGATGGTGATGAGTTGAGGCTTGCCCCACGAGGCATCGGAGCGTGCCGACGAGTAGATGGCGGCGTAGCGGGGGTATTCGGGGTCCACCTCACAGCGGGTGAGGTAGAGCGTCTTGAAGTCGGAGGTGAGACAACCCACGCCCTCGTCCAACTCGCTGTTGAGGTCGCCCTCGATGGCTTCTGGAGCCTGCCACTTGCCCTTCTCATCCTTCTTGGCGAGGAAGAAGTCGGCAGCCTTGGTCCCCGTGATGCCATTCACCTCATTGCCCTGTGCTTGCGGACGTGTGGAGGTGATGAGCAACTGGTCCCAGTCGTCCCCGAAGAGGACGGGCGAGAAATCGCTGCGACGGCTGTTCATCAGGGCCTCTTTCTTCACGGTGTGCAGGGTGGGACGCTGTTTCCACAGGGGAGCCTGGCGGCATCCGATGAGGCCGTTCATGGCGAGGGTGTCACCGGGGAATACCTGCAGGTAGCGCTCGTAGTTGACGGCAGCATTCTTGTAGTCGCCACTCTTCTGCTGCAGTCGTGCCAGCGACAAAGTGACACGCAGGATTATCGCCTGGGCGGCCGAGTCCTCGGGGGTGTCCTCCACCATGTCGAGGCTAACCTTCAGCCTCGTGGCTTCGGCTTTACGGCGGTCGGCCAGAGCCTTCTCGGTGTAGCGAATGCCATTCTGGGAGGCTCCGATGGCCTTGGCGGTGTAATTGATGCGGTCGTAGCTGTCGGCCATTTTCAGTGCCCGCTCGCCACGTTTGCCGCGTTCGGTGACCTTCGTCTTGTTGTAGGCTGTGCGGTATTCGTTGGCAGCGTCGTAGTATTCGCCGATGGCATAGAACTGGTCGCCACGGCGCAGACTCGTCTCGGCGTTGCATGCCCACAGAGCCATCAGGACGAGGCACACAACCCCTCCCCGACAGATATGTAACAATGTGCTATGACGTTTCACTTCGCTGACCTTATATAAATATAACGCACACGCGTGCGCTTTTATTGTGCCGTGAGTCCGATTCTTCGGTTGGTGTTGTCGCGGAGCACGCTGTCCACGATGTCCGTCACCATCTGCTTGAGTTCGGTGATGAACTGTGCGGCATCGTATTCGTGGCGTTCTATCTGTCGGAGTTTGCGTTCCCAGATGCCTGTGAGTTCCACGCTCTTGAGCAGCTCCTCGCGTATGAGCCCGATGAGTTCCATACCCTTGGGCGTGGGCACGAGACTCTTGCGGTTGCGGCGTATGTAGTCGCGTTTGAAGAGTGTCTCGATGATGGCGGCGCGTGTGGATGGGCGGCCTATGCCGTTCTCCTTCATGGCGAAGCGCAACTCGTCGTCTTCCACCAGTTTGCCTGCCGTCTCCATAGCGCGCAGCAGGGTGGCCTCGGTGAAGGGCTTGGGAGGTGTGGTCTGTTTCTCTGTGAGGGTGGGGGAGTGTGGGCCTTGTTCGCCTTTGGCAAAGGCGGGCAACGTGGTGGGCGCTGTCGTCTCGTCGTTATCCTCGGCCGCCTCCTCGCCGGGCGCGACCACCTTGGGCGCGGCCTTCCACATCACCTGCCAGGCAGGGTCTATGATGCGTTTGCCTGTGGCTTTAAAGATGACGGCATCCTGCCGCTCGTCGCTGGGCTTCACCTCGCCCAGGACGGTGGTCTGCTCGAATTTGCAGTCGGGGTAGAAAGCACCGATGAAGCGACGTGCGATGAGGTCATACACGCGCTTCTCGTCCTGCGAGAGTTGCACGCTGGTGACGGCCACGTGGGTTGGGATGATGGCATGGTGGTCGGTCACCTTGGAGTTGTCGAAGAACTTCTTGCTCTTGGGCAGTTTCTTGCCCTCGCCCATGATGGGTTGGATGAAGTTGGCATAGGGCGTCATGCCCGCCAGGATGCCTGCACACTTGGGGTAGACGTCATCGGGTAGGAAGGTGGTGTCCACGCGCGGGTATGTCGCCAATTTCTTCTCGTAGAGGCTCTGGATGATGGTGAGTGTCTTGTCGGCACTGAAGCTGAACTTCTTGTTGCACTCCACCTGCAGCGATGTCAGGTCGAAGAGCTTGGGCGGTGCCTCGCGTCCTTGTTTCTTCTGCACGTCGGTGATGCAGAAGGGCTGCCCCTTGATGGCCTCGAGGGCCGCCTCGGCACGTTCCTTCGACTTGAAACCCCTGGCTGCGCTGTCCTCGTCGTCACTCTCGGCGGTGAAGGTAACGTCGCGGTAGAGGGTGGTCAACACCCAGTAGATCTCGGGGTGGAAGTCGTCTATCTCGCGCTGACGGTTGACGATGAGGGCCAGCGTGGGTGTCTGCACGCGCCCTATGGACAGCAGCTGCTTGGGGCCGCCGTACTTGATGGTGTAGAGGCGTGTGGCATTCATGCCCAGTGTCCAGTCGCCTATGGCACGACACAGCCCAGCCTCGTAGAGACTCTGGTATTCGCTCTGGTCCTTCAGGTTCTGGAAACCCTCGCGTATGGCATCCTCTGTCAACGAGGATATCCACAGTCGCTGCACGGGACAGTGGGCGGCGGCTTTCTGCATCACCCAGCGCTGTATGAGTTCGCCCTCCTGGCCGGCATCGCCGCAGTTGATGATGCTGTCGGCAGCCTGCATCAGTCGTTCTATGATGCCGAACTGTTTGCGTATGCCGTTGTCGTCCTTGAGTTTGATGCCGAAGCGCGCCGGGATCATGGGCAGTTGCCCTAGGCTCCAAGCCTTCCACAAGGTGTTGTATTCGTGTGGCTCTTTCAGCTCGCACAGGTGGCCGAAGGTCCAGGTCACTTGGTAGCCATTGCCTTCGTAGTAGCCTTCTCGGCGGTTGTTGGCACCCAAGACGTGGGCGATGTCTCCTGCCACGGAGGGTTTCTCGGCGATGCAGACAATCATGGGGGGGAAGGGTTTGTGGTGGAAAGTAGACGAGGTGGTCCAGGTGGAATAGAAAATCTAGGGCCTCAAAAACGAAGGTGGAGTCGCACGTGGGACCCCACCTTCGCGGTTATGATACTTGGTTCTGAGGCATTACTTGCCCAGCAGCAGTTTCATCATCTCGCAGGCCGAGGTGGTGACGGAGGTGCCGGGGCCGAAGATGGCGGCCACGCCTGCCTTGTACAGGAAGTCGTAGTCCTGAGCGGGGATGACGCCACCGGCGGTGACCATGATGTCCTCGCGACCTAGTTTCTTCAGTTCCTCGATAACCTGTGGAATCAGTGTCTTGTGTCCGGCTGCCAGCGAGCTGACACCTAGGATATTGACGTCGTTCTCCACAGCCTGACGGGCGCTCTCGGCGGGTGTTTGGAACAGGGGACCCATGTCCACGTCGAAGCCGCAGTCGGCATAGCCGGTAGCGACCACCTTGGCGCCGCGGTCGTGGCCATCCTGGCCCATCTTGGCGATCATGATGCGGGGACGGCGTCCCTCTTGCTTGGCAAATTCTTCGGTCAACTGACAGGCCAACTCAAAGTCGCTGTCGTTCTTGCTTTCTGATGAATACACGTTGCTGATGGTTCTGATGACGGCTTTGTAACGACCCACGACTGCCTCGCAGGCGTCGCTGATTTCTCCCAGAGTGGCGCGGTGGCCGGCTGCCTTCACGGCGAGGTCGAGGAGGTTCTGTTCGCTTTTCTTGCCTTCGTTGAATTCGCGCACGCAGGCTGTGATGGCTTCGAGGTCGGCCTTCACCAGAGCCTCGTCGCGCTTGCTGCGGACGTCGCGCAGGCTCTCTTCCTGCTGCAGACGTACGGCGGTGTTGTCGATCTCGAGGATGTCGATGGGGTCCTCATGGTCGAGGCGGTACTTGTTCACGCCCACGATAGTCTGTACACCGCTGTCGATGCGAGCCTGGGTGCGTGCTGCAGCCTCCTCGATACGCATCTTGGGCAGACCCGTCTCGATGGCCTTGGCCATACCACCCAGTTTCTCAATCTCCTGGATGTGCTCCCATGCCTTGTGTACGAGTTCGTTGGTGAGTGTCTCCACGTAGTAGCTACCTGCCCAGGGATCGATGTGTTTGCACACCTGCGTCTCGTTCTGTATGTAGATCTGCGTGTTGCGGGCTATGCGGGCACTGAAGTCGGTGGGCAGGGCGATGGCCTCGTCCAGGGCGTTGGTGTGCAGACTCTGGGTGTGACCCAGCACGGCAGCCATAGCCTCTACGCAGGTGCGGCCCACGTTGTTGAAGGGGTCCTGCTCGGTGAGCGACCAGCCCGATGTTTGGGAGTGGGTGCGCAGAGCCATGGACTTGGGGTTCTTGGCGCCGAAGCTCTTCACGATCTTGGCCCACAGCAGACGACCGGCACGCATCTTGGCAATCTCCATGAAGTGGTTCACGCCGATGGCCCAGAAGAAGCTGAGACGGGGCGCGAAGGCATCGATGTCGATACCCGCATTGACGCCGGCGCGCAGGTAGTCCATACCGTCGGCCAGCGTGTAGGCCAGCTCGATGTCGGCGGTGGCACCAGCCTCCTGCATGTGGTAGCCCGAGATGGAGATGCTGTTGAACTTAGGCATCTTCTGCGAGGTGAACTCGAAGATGTCGGCGATGATCTTCATGGAGAAGGCTGGCGGGTAGATATAGGTATTGCGCACCATGAACTCCTTGAGGATATCGTTCTGGATGGTACCTGCCATCTCCTCCAGCTGAGCACCCTGCTCCAGTCCGGCGTTGATGTAGAAGGCTAGGATGGGGAGCACGGCACCGTTCATGGTCATGGAGACGGACATCTTGCTGAGGGGGATACCTGCGAAGAGGGTCTTCATGTTCTCCAGCGAGCAGATGCTCACGCCGGCCTTGCCCACGTCGCCGACCACGCGGGCGTTGTCGGGGTCATAGCCACGGTGTGTGGGCAGGTCGAAGGCTACGGACAGACCTTTCTGTCCGCTGGCCAGGTTGCGGCGGTAGAAGGCGTTACTCTCCTCGGCCGTGGAGAAACCGGCATACTGGCGGATGGTCCACGGGCGGAAGGGGTACATCATGCTGTACGGGCCACGCAGGAAGGGAGGAATACCGGCGGCGAAGTCCAGGTGTTCCATGCCTTCGAGGTCTTCCTTGGTATATACGGGCTGGATATCAATCTGTTCGGGAGTTCTCCAGTTGGCCGTGATCTCATTTTCTTTTTGCCATTCCTGACCGTTCTCTGCTCCGATACCGGAATGGATGTCGATGTTGCTGAAATTAATTCTTGCCATAATCTGTATCCTCCTTATTTGATGTTCAGTTTAGCGTTGTATTCTTTGAGAGTCTCGAGCTGGTTCACGCGCACATGGATGAAGTTCTCGATGCCGGCTGCCTTCAGCTCGTCGCTGCAGGCGGGGGCTCCGGCCACGACAAACATGGCACGGCCACCGACGGCCTTGAAGGCGGGGATGGCATACTCGGCATACTCGTCGTCCGACGAGCAGAGCACTACGATGTCGGCACCTGCCTCGATGGCTGCCTCGGTGCCTTCCTCTACGGAGGCGAAGCCCAGGTTGTCGATGACCTTGTAGCCAGCAGTAGCCAAGAAGTTGCAGCTGAACTGGGCGCGGGCCTGACGCATGGCCAGGTTGCCGATGGTGAGCATGAAGGCCACGGGCTGCTTCTCGGCGGCCTCCGTTTGCAGACGCAGGGTCTCAAACTCGCTGGCCAGACGCTGGCTGTCCAGAGTGGCTATGCCGTTCTCCTCACCGCACTGGCAACCGCAGTTGCATGCGCAGGTGGCGGGACGCTTGCCCTCGCTCGTCTCGGTGAAGTTGGGGAACTGGTTGGTGCCCAGGATGAACTCCTTGCGCTTGGCGGCACCGGCGTGGCGTTCTTTGTTGGTGGCATTGATGGTCTCCTGCACCTTGCCGGCGAGTGCAGCCTTGAGGAAGCCGCCTTCCTCCTCCACGGCGAGGAAGAGTTTCCATGCCTGCTGTGCCAGGCTCTCGGTGAGTGTCTCCACGAAATAGCTGCCTCCGGCCACGTCCACAATCTTGTCGAAGTGGGCCTCCTCCTTGAGCAGCAGCTGCTGGTTGCGTGCCAGGCGCTCGCTGAACTCGGTGGGCTGCTCGTAGGGCTTGTCGAAGGGCGTTACCACGATGCTGTCCACGCAGGCTAGGGCGGCCGACATGGTCTCGGTCTGACTGCGCAGCAGGTTGACATAGCTGTCGAAGACGGTCTGGTTGTACTCCGTCGTGGTGGCGCATACGTGCATCTTGCAGGCGCAGTGGCACAGGCCCTCCTCGGTGTGATTGGGGCATTTGTCGGCGTGCTGGCACAGGGGCTTATAGGTCTCCACGATCTGGGCCCACAGCATGCGTCCGGCGCGGAACTTGGCAATCTCCATGAAGTAGTTGCCACCCACGCCCATGTTGAAGCGAATCTTCTTGGCAGCGACGTCGGCGGGAACGCCGGCCTCGACCATCTGGTGCAGGTATTCGTTACCCCAGGCCAGGGCATAGCCCAACTCCTGGTAGCAGAAGGCTCCGGCATTGACCAGTACGCGGCTGTTCACGTTGAGGCAGCGGTACTTGGGCAGTTGGGCCAGGGCGGTGATGAGCTCCTTACCAGTGGCCACCAGGGCACTGGTGTCCTTGCCTTCCTTCAGAATTTTCTTGATGGGGTCGAAGTTGATGCTGCCCTGGCACTTGTCCAGCTCGCAGCCCTTGGCCCGATAGACCTCGGTGAGGATGCCGGCCAGCTCCACGCACTTGCTCTGGCAGGTGCAGAAGTTCAGCTCCACACACTGGGCGCAGATGCCTTCCAGCAGGGCCTCGATGTTGGCCTTGCACACCATCTCGGCGGGTACGCAGAAGCCCAACGAGTCAACACCTTTGTTGAGGATGTCGAGCGCCTTGGCGTTGGCAGCCTTCACGTCGGTGACCTCGATGTTCTGACGCACGAACCACACGTTGTTGTCCTTCTTGTTGCCTCTTACGTAGGGGAACTGACCGGGCAGTGCATTCACTTCGGGCAATTTGTCCACGTCCTCCTTGCGGTAGAAGGGCTGCATGCTGAAGCCTTCGCTGGTTCTCCACACCATTTTCTTCTCGTAGTCAGCACCCTTGAGGTCCACCTCAATCTTGTCGCGCCATTCCTGGGCACTGGGGGCTGTGAAATCCGAAAAGAGTCTTTCTTTTGTAGATGCCATAGTTGTTGTTTATTGGTTAGATGTTAGTGTTTTTTATAGGTATTCTTGGTTTTGCGGGCGCAAAGATACGGCAATTTATTAACATTGTAAAATAAAAGGCCGAAAATTATGCTTTCGGCCCCCAAAAACGGGCATTATTCGTCCGTGGGAGTGTCAATTCGTCACTTTTTCGCTCTGCGAAGAGGCGTCGGCGAGTGCTTTCCCGTACAACACGATGTGGTTCACGTTCACGGGACTTTTCCGCTTGGTCACCACATGGATACGTTCCAACACGCACGTCTGTGCGTTGATGGCGGTCGTGGCCACCCACCTGCCCCCGTGGCGGCAGATGCGGATGGGACGCTTGCCATAGGCACGCAGCATCACGGTGGCGCCATCGGTGTCACATGTCTTCACCTTATACCCATACGCTAGCGTGCGTTGCACGAAGCTCAGCTCGTCCTCGGCACCTGGACGCTCCTCGTTGTTGTGCCAATAGACATGCATGGGGGCGTCGGTGTCCAGCGCCTCGCCGCGTGTCTGCACGTCGTAGCACACGATGTTGCGATTGGTGCTCTTGGAGATAAAGAAAAGATGTTGGGCAGCAGCCCCCAACGGCGCTATGACGAACACTAAGGCGGTGATAAAAAGCCGTAGTTCGTTGACCGTCGGCCGTCGGCCGTTGACCGTTGGTTGTTGACCGTTGACCCTCATTTGACCTTTGCAAGAAATTCGGCGCGGAGGTCTGGGTCGTCGAAGATGCCACGGAAAGCCGATGTCGTCACTACGTCGTTCTCCTTCTCCACGCCGCGCATGCTCATGCAGGTGTGGCGTGCCTCCATCAGTACAGCCACGCCCTTGGGAGCGAGGGCGCGTTCTATGCAGTCGGCAATCTGTGTGGTGAGTCGTTCCTGCACCTGCAGCCGGCGGGCATAACGTTCCACCACGCGCACGATTTTGCTCAGTCCCGTGATGGTGCCGTCGGGGATGTAGGCCACGTGACAACGTCCGAAGAAAGGCATCAGATGGTGCTCGCATGTGGAGTGGAACTCGATGTCGCGCACCAGCAGCATCTCGCTGTAGTCCTCGCGAAAGAGGGCGCTGCGCAGGATGTCATCCCCCTCCCAGCCGTAGCCCTGGGTCAGGAATTGCATGGCCTTGGCCACACGCTCGGGGGTCTTCAGCAACCCCTCGCGCTCGGAGTCCTCGCCTAGGAGGTCCAGTATGGCTTTGTAGTGGCGTGCCAGTTCGCGCGTCGTTTCTTCGTCGTATTGATCGATTCGTCTGTACATAGTTGCTGAGTTTATCGCGGTATGGTTGCTGGGTTTTGTTGAAATGTGCTGATTGCTTTCCGAAATCGGGCGCAAAGGTAGTGAAAAAGGTTAGAGGTTAGAGGTTAGAGGTTAGAGAAATTTGCATTTTCCACGAGAAAAAGAGCCATTTTCGCCAGCCGGAGGCAAAATCTCTAGCCTCTAACCTCTCGCTCGATTTTTTTTCGCTTGAAACTTCAAGCATCTCTATCCTAAATTTGTACCTTTGCAGCTGTCATGCACAAGAACCTCTTTTTTTTCCTTCTGGTCTGTAGCCTCATTGTGGAGGCATGCGGCACCACCTCAGAACCGGTCCAGACGGATGCCCCCCAGTTGGACTATGTCATGGAACTTCGGGTCACCTGTGCTCCAGCCTATCGGGAGCAGGGCAAGACCATCATCCCCATCACAGGCGGCACTTTCAGTGGACCACGACTCCGAGGCACCGTTTTGCCTGGCGGGGCCGACACCCAGACGTCAGCACCCAGACGGGTGGACCTCATGGCCGTCTATGACATCATGACCCACGACAGCGTGGTGATCCATGTTCGCAATCATGGTGTCATCAGTAGTGGCTATTTTCGTGCCTCGCCCATCTTTGAGGCACCGGCCGATAGCCCCTATGCTTGGCTCAATCAGGCCATCTTCGTCTGCCTTCCCCAGGGCAAGGACGGCTACATCTCCCTTCCCGTGTGGCGCGTGAGATGAGTCTGAGGGGCAGAAATGCCACACGCAGGGAGCATTACAGCCGCAGACAAGTACCGAACAATATCTAAGAATAGAGCTCAAGCAATTCTATGAGCATGTCCCGTGGAGTGTTCCACCGGGGTGCCACCAGGGTTCCACTAGGGTTTTGCTATCGTTTCGTATTCTTACAGGACTCATACCAATCTCATAGGGAACACATTCGGCTCTGTTTAGGCACAATTAGGGCTCACTTGCCGCACACAAACCGCACGGAAGCCGCAAAAACAGCGGCACATGAGTGGTTTGTGTGCGGTTTGTGAGCGGTTTGTGTGCGGCAACAGAGCGGCATGAGAGCGGCACGAGAGTGGTATGAATACGAAACCATAACGAAACTGTAGCGGATACGTAGCGGAGAAGTAGTGGAGCCGTAGCGTAATTGCAGCAGGATTGGAGAAGAAATTTCGTGGGAACCTGATGAGATTCTGGCAGTACCCTCGTAGAGTGTCATTTGGCTCCATGCATCTTGTCGCGCTGGTGGTTGCCCATCTCACTCCCTTCCCAACTGTCCGCCAATCCGCCATCAACCCCTATGGTCAACACCGTCCAACCGCCTCCAATGTCCACAAAATGAGCCTCCCGAACCATTGGAAACGATTTTTTTTGAGATTTTTCTTTGCGCTCCGCGCATTTTGCACTATCTTTGCCGCGCTTTTCTAATCAACAACACCATTCCATGGACGACTATCATCAACGAGCCAGCAAGTCATAGGCGAGGCCAGCAAGAGCGCATACAGTCCCCTTCTGCGGGTAATACGTGAGACGCCGCCGGCCAGCCCTGGACGAGCTCAAGGTAACACGCCGCCGTTAATCTCACAAAAAGAAAAAGACATGCGTACTTTCTGGAATATCACCAAGACGCTGCACACGCTCGATGCTTGGCAGCCAAATGCATGGGTGCAGGTGACATGTCCCTCGGCAGAGGACACTGCCTACCTGCAGAACGAACTCCACATTCCCGACTACTTCCTGGACGATATCGCCGATACGGACGAGCGAGCCCGTTATGAATTCGACGAGGGATGGATGCTCATCATCCTGCGTATCCCCTACGTGAAGGAGGTCAAGAGCCGCACCCCCTACACCACCGTCCCGCTGGGCATCATCATGAAGGGCGACGTCTTCATCACCGTCTGCAACTTCGAGACAAACATGATGATAGATTTCCTCACCTTCCAGCAGAAACGCGGTCAGGGCTTCACCGATGCTGTAGACCTCATCTTCAGGCTGTTCCTCTCCTCGGCCGTCTGGTACCTGAAGCGACTGAAACAGATCAACGCCCGCATAGAGGCCGCCAAGCAACACCTCGACCGCAAGATAGACAACCCCGACCTCATCAACCTGAGCCGACTGCAGGACAGCCTCACCTACTTCGCCACCTCCATTCGCGGCAACGAGACATTGCTCTCCAAGCTGAAGTTCAAACTCCCTGTGGACGAGTTGGATGCCGACCTCATCGAGGACGTGACCATCGAGATGAGCCAGGCCCGCGAGACAACGGGAATCTACGCCAACATCCTCGACTCCATGATGGAAACCTACGCCAGCATCATCAACAACAACATGGCCACGGTCATGAAGACGCTCACCCTCGTCTCGATGTTCCTCATGGTGCCCACCCTGGTGGCCAGCCTGTTCGGCATGAACCTCGTCAACGGCATGGAAGACAGTCCCGTGGGATTCCCACTCGTGGTACTCATCTCCATCGTCCTCACTGCCTGTTTCTGGTGGTATGCCAAGCACAAAACATGGATCTGAGCTCAGGCCTTACACACCGGAACCGACCTTACGAGAATAATTACCTAACCCATCTAGCGCGACAGTGTCGCACCCCCAAACAAGTATGAACGAGACCAACGAACAGCAGGTAGAGCACCAGAAGGAGACTGCTGTGGAACTGCAGGAAGTCGCTGCGCCCGTAGCCGAGACGCAGGATGAAGACGTGAAGGAAGCCCCCCAGGAAGAAATCCAGGAAGAACCGGCTGCCCCGGAAGCCTCGGAAGAGCCGGAAACTCCAGAAGAGCCACAAGCCCCAGAAGTTTCGGAAGCCCCGGAAGCCCAGGCCGAGCCGCAGCACTACGAGACCAAGGAACAGGTAGTAGAGCGTCTGCGTGCTATTCAGGACGAGAACGATGGCGGCGACAAGAACGAGCTGGACTACCTCAAGCAGGTGTTCTACCGCCTGCACAAGGCCGCACAACTGGCTGCCCGCAACGCCTTTGTGGAGAACGGCGGCAACCCCGAAGAGTGGAAGGTGGAGGTTGATGTCGCCGAGGAGAATTTCAAGGCCATCATGGCCAGCATCCGTCAGCGCCGTGCACAGATTGCTGAGGCCCTGGAAGCCATGAAACAGGAAAACCTGCAGAAGAAGCAGGACATCATAGAACGCATCAAGGAGTTCGTTGCCTCGCCCGAGGAAGCCAGCAGCCACTACGACGAGTTCAAGCAGCTGCAGGCCGAGTGGAGGGAAATCAAATCTGTCCCCGCCGAGAAGGCTACCGAGATATGGAAGACCTTCCAGCTCTATGTGGAGCAGTTCTACGACCAGCTCAAGCTCAATGCCGAGGCACGCGAGTATGACTTCCGCAAGAACCTTGAGGCCAAGGAGCACCTCTGCGAGGAGGCCGAGGCCCTGAACCTGGAGGAGGATGTCGTCGTGGCTTTTAACAAGCTGCAGCGTCTGCATGCCGAATACAAGGAGATAGGCCCCGTGGCCAAGGACCTGCGCGAGCAGATCTGGGAGCGCTTCAAGGCCGCCAGCACGGTCATCAACAAGCGCCATCAGGAACACTTCGAGCGCATCAAGGCCGAGGAGGAAGCCAACCTGCAGCACAAGGCTGAGCTCTGCGAGCGTGTAGAGGATATCCACCTTGACGAGGCTACTACCTACGCCGCCTGGGATGCGCTCACCAAGATCGTCCTGGAGGCGCAAGCTGAGTGGAAGACGGTGGGTTATGCCTCGCACCGCCAGAATAACATCATCTTCGATCGATTCCGCGCCGCCTGTGACCGTTTCTTCACCGCCAAGGCCGAGTTCTTCCGCACCATCAAGGACGAGCAGAACGAGAACCTTGAGGCCAAGCGCAAGCTGGTGGAGGAGGCCGAGGCCCTGCAGAACAGCACCGAGTGGCGCAAGACGAGCGACAAGTTCGTTGAACTGCAGAAACGCTGGAAGGCCATCGGTGCCGTACCCCGCAAGTACAGCGAGGCCCTCTGGAAACGCTTCTCGGAGGCTGGCGACAAGTTCTTCGCCGCCAAGAGCGAGGCCACGGCCGGACAGCGCGAGGAGGAACGAGCCAACCTGGAGGCCAAGCGAGGCGTCATCGCTCAACTGAAGGCCGTGCTGGAAGATGCCAGCAGCGCCACCGTGGATGCCGTACGCGAGCTGCAGGAGAAGTGGAACGAGATAGGCCATGTGCCTTTCCGCGACAAGGACAAGGTCTATAAGGAGTACCGCGCCGTTTGCGACGAGCTCTACAAGATCTTCGGCGAGACGCAGATGCGCCGCCGCGTCGAGGGCTTTCAGAAAAGCATACACCGTGCCGTGGAGCAGGGACAGAGTACCCTGGCCAAGGAGCGCGAACGCCTCCTGCGCATCTTCGAGATACGCAAGTCGGAGATTCAGACCTACGAGAACAACCTCAACTTCCTCAGCGCCAAGAGCAAGAGCGGCAACAGCCTCGTGGAGGAGATGAACCGCAAGGTGGAGAAGCTGCGCGAGGAACTCAACGTAGTGGCTCAGCAACTCAAAGCTCTGGAGCAGGAGATGCGCGAGCAGAACGCTGCCAAGGAGGAATAGGGTAGGTGACGTTGGATACCATTCAGTTGCGTGTCCTGCCCGAGGTGGCTGCCACAGAACATCTGTGGCGCCGTGCCGTGGCAGAACAGTTGAACATAGCATGGGGCAGGGACGGAGAGTCCTTGCCCCCTTGTCGTATCATCAAGCGTAGCATCGATGCCCGCCAGCGACAGGTATATGTGAATCTTACCATCGCCTTGGGAGAACAGGCATCTCCAGAGTTCCAGAATTCCAGAGTTCCAGTCAATCCAGTAGCGCCGGCTCTACCACAGGTGCCCCGGGCCACTGCCATCGTGGTGGGAGCGGGGCCAGGCGGACTGTTTGCGGCGCTGAGGTTGCTGGAACTGGGCATACGGCCCATCGTGGTGGAGCGCGGACGTGATGTCCATGAGCGAAAGAAGGACATCGCCCGCATCTCGCGCGAGCACGTGGTGGACAGCGAGAGCAACTATAGTTTTGGCGAGGGTGGGGCAGGAGCCTACTCCGATGGCAAGCTCTACACCCGCTCCAAGAAACGCGGCGATGTGGAGCGCATCCTGCGCATCTTCCACCGCTACGGCGCCTCGGAGGATATCCTCATCGATGCCCATCCACACATCGGCACAGACCGTCTGCCTCGTGTCATCGAGCACATGCGCAACGCCATTCTGGAAGCAGGCGGCGAGGTGCATTTCCGCTGTCGTATGACGCGGCTGGAGATGCAGCATGGGGCGGTGTGCGGCATCCGTGCCGTACAGACCACCGACGAGGGCAACACCAGGGAGCTGGCTTTTCACGGTCCTGTCATCATGGCCACGGGTAATGCCGCCCGCGATGTCTACCGCATGCTGGTGGACGAGGGCGTGGACGTGGAGGCTAAAGGGCTGGCCGTGGGGGTGCGACTGGAGCATCCATCCCATCTCATCGACCAGATACAATACCACAGTCGCGAGGGTCGTGGCCGCTGGTTGCCGGCGGCAGAGTACAGCTTCGTGCAGCAGGTGCGGGGCAGGGGGGTATATAGTTTCTGCATGTGTCCTGGTGGTTTCGTCGTTCCTGCAGCCAGTGGACCGCAGCAGGTGGTGGTCAACGGCATGAGTCCCAGCAGCCGTGGCTCGCGTTGGAGCAATGCGGGTATGGTGGTGGAGGTACGTCCCGAGGATGTGGCAGAGATCTTCCCCGATATCGGCTCGGAAGATGGAGGGGCGTCGCCCTTGATGATGATGGAGCTGCAGGAACGGCTGGAGCGCATGACATGGCAGCAGGGAGGTTGCCGACAGACGGCACCCGCACAACGCATGGCCGACTTCGTCAACGGCCGACTCAGTGCCGACCTGCCCGTGAGCAGCTATCAACCGGGGCTGGTGGCTTCGCCTCTGCACTTCTGGATGCCACAGTTCGTGGCCAGTCGTCTGCAGGAGGGCTTCCGCATCTTCGGCCGTCACAGCCGTGGCTTCCTCACCAACGAGGCAGTCCTCATCGGTATGGAGACACGTACCTCGGCGCCTTGTCGCATCCCCAGACAGACAGAGAACCTCCAGCACATACACGTCCCTGGTTTCTACCCTTGTGGCGAGGGGGCGGGCTATGCCGGAGGCATCGTCTCGGCCGCCATGGACGGCGAACGCTGTGCCGAGGCACTGGCCGCTGCCGTGGAGGCTTAGTTTTTCTAGAAAAGACTACCTATCTGGAAGACGAGCGTGGAGCACACCCAGGCTAGGGCGGTGGTGTAGGCGATGGTGAAGAGAGCCCATCGCCAGTGGCCGCTTTCCTTGCTGATGCTCACACAGGCAGGGATGCAGGGCATGTAGAGCAGCACAAAGATTAGGAAGGAGAAGGCTGCGAGGGGCGTGAGGCCGCTGTGGGCGATGATCTGCGAGAGGCGGGCGCCCTCAGCATCCTCGTCATCCTCGATGGCTTCGGCATCTCCTGCTCCGTAGAGCACGCCCATGGTGGAGGCGACGATTTCCTTGGCTCCTATGCCGGTGATGATGCTCACTCCTTCCTTCCACTCGAAGCCGCACGGTGCGATGACGGGCTCTATGGCCTTGCCAAGCCGACCGATGTAGCTCTGCTCCATCTGCAGCTGACCGTCCATGCCTTCGGTGGGGCGGGGGAAGTAGGTGAGGGCCCACACGACGATGCTGGCTGCCAGGATGACGGTGCCCATCTTGCGCAGGTACTGACGCCCTTTCTCCCAGGTGTGACGCAGCACGGATTTCGTGGAGGGTAAACGGTAGGGCGGCAGCTCCATGACGAAGGGTGAAGACTCTCCCCGCACGACGGTACGGCTGAAGAGATGGGCCATAAGGATGCTCATGATGATGCCGATGAGGTAGAGCGAGAAGAGCACCTCGGCCTGGTGGTTGGGGAAGAAGGCTCCGATGATGATGTAGACGGGCAGACGGGCCGAGCACGACATGAGAGGCACGATGAGCATGGTGATGAGTCGCGACTTGCGGTCCTCGATGGTGCGGGTGGCCATGATGGCGGGGATGTTGCAGCCAAAGCCCATAATCATGGGGATGAACGACTTGCCGTGGAGTCCCATGCCGTGCATGACGCGGTCCATGATGAAGGCGGCACGGGCCATGTAGCCCGAGTCCTCCATCCACGAGATGAAGGCATAGAGGATTAGGATGTTGGGCAGGAAGACGAAGACGCCCCCCACGCCGGCTATGATGCCATCGACGATGAGGTCCTTGAACACGCCCTCGGGCATCTTCTGGCTCACTGTCTCGCCGAGCCAGCCCACGAAGGCATCGATCCAGTCCATGGGGTACTGCCCAATGGCAAAGGTGACATAGAACATGAGGTAGAGGAGGGCAAGGAAGATGAGGTAGCCACACCATTTGTTGGTGACGATGGCATCGATTTTCTTGGTGAGTTCCCGGCTGGGCATGCGCTTGCCCGCTTTGATCAGACACTCGCGCAGGGCACCCTGGACGAAGCCGTACTTGGCATCGGTGATGGCGTTCTCGGACGTGTCGTCCATCTCGTGCTGTATCTTCGTCTGGCAGAGGGCGACGGTGTCGAAGATTTCCTGGGCATTGGGTAAGGCGGCGATGACCTCGCGTATCTGGCTGTCGTTCTCCAGCAACTTGATGGCCATGAAGCGCCCGGAGTAGTTGTGGTGGGGCTCGGGATTCTTGCGGATGGGCTGTTCAATCTTCTGAATGGCTGCCTCCAGCATGCTGCCGTGGTTGACGTGGATGTGGCGGAAATTCTTCACCGTGGCTTGCGGACAGTGACACAGCATGTCGCAACTCTTGCAGCGGAGGGCGCGGTCCTCGTCGTCGCCAGTGCGGCAGGGGCCCTCATAGACGTGTATGGTGGTGTGCAGGAGGTCTTCGATACCCTCGCCCGTCTTGGCCACGGTGGGTATCACGGGGACACCGAGCAGGGTGGCGAGTTGCTGCACGTCGAGCCGGTCGCCACTCTCGCGCAACTCGTCGTACATGTTAAGCGCCATGATCATGGGCATGTCCATGTCGATGAGTTGTGTGGTGAGGTAGAGGTTGCGCTCCAGGTTGCTGGCATCGACGACATTGATGATGACATCGGGTGTCTGCTCAATGATGTACTTGCGCACGTAGAGCTCCTCGGGGGTGTAGGCCGAGAGGGAGTAGGTGCCGGGGAGGTCAATGATGTTGAAGTGGTAGCCCTCGAAGGTGAGTTCGCCTTTCTTGGCATCGACGGTGACGCCCGAGTAGTTGCCTACGCGTTCGTGGGCATGGCCGGCGACGTTGAAGATGCTGGTCTTGCCGCAGTTGGGGTTGCCCACGAAGACCACGTTGATGGTCTTGCGCTTCTCCAGGGCTACCTGATGCAGCACCTCGCTGTCGTCGGCTGGCAGAGGCGACTGGTCCACCTGATGGGCACGCCACTGCTTGGCTTCCTCGGTGGTGACGACCTCCACCAACTCTGCCTCGGCACGACGCAGACTGACTTCGTAGTCGAGCACCTTGTATTTTACGGGGTCGTGGAGTGGGGCGTTGAGGAGTACCTCCACTTTGGTGCCCCGAATGAACCCCATCTCCACGATGCGTTTGCGGAAACCGCCATGGCCGTGCACCTTCACGATGACGCCATTCTCGCCTGTTTTGAGTTCGGATAGTCTCATGGTTGTATGTTGGAAAGTAATTTATAGAACCCACCTATTGTTTATGTTCGTTTTGTTCTGAAAACCGCTGCAAAGGTACGGCGAAAATGGCTTGTGTGCAATACGCAGAAATAGGTATTTGGTGGACACGACGACGCGACGTGTACACAAATGTGACGATTGCCTTCATGGGCTGTGGTGAGCCTAAAAATGCACGAAAAAAGAAATACCCACAAATTAGGAGAGCCGAAAAAGAGTACTTTCCGAAAAAAAACACTACCTTTGCTGCGCTAAATAAAGGTGTGTTCTAAATTTCTGTTCCATGAAAAGGCTAAAACTCTACGAGGCCGATGACAAAATGATTGACCTCATCAGCGACAACTACAGCGTGTTGCAGGGCTTGGGTGCTTTCGGCATCCGTCTGGGCTTCGGCGACAAGACGGTGGACGAGGTGTGCCAAGAGCAGGGCGTGGACAGCTACACGTTCCTCTGCGTCGTCAATTTCCTGGTCAACGGACAGACTCCACGAGAGACCGATGACAGAATATCGGTGCGTACGCTGCTGTCCTACCTGCGTGCATCCCACCGTTTCTTCCTGGATTTCCAGTTGCCGTCCATCCGCCGCAAGCTGGAGGACTCGCTGGGCGGAGATAACCAGATGGATGTGCTCATCATGCGCTTATACGACGAGTACGCTCACGATATCCAGTTGCACATGAAGTATGAGGAGAAGACGCTGTTCCCCTATGTCGAGGGGTTGATGGCAGGCGAGCCCATGCCAGGCTACAACGTGGATATCTTTGCCAAGCACCATGGAGATACGGCGGGAAAATTCCTGGAACTGAAGAACATCATCATCAAATATCTGCCGCATGACGGTCTGGCCAACAACCAATTGACGGCTACACTCTATGACATCTACAACAACGAGCAGTGGTTGTCGGGCCACAGCCATGTGGAGGAGGTGATCTTCGTGCCTGCCATCCGTCTGCTGGAGCAGCGTGTGAAGGCAGACGACGTGTCGACCAAGATCTCGCAGATGCTGGGGACGACGCAGGCTGCCGAGCCCTTGTCGGACCGGGAGAAGGAGATCATCGTATGCCTGGTGCAGGGGATGTCCAACAAGGAGGTGGCTGCCCGTCTGTTTATCTCGGTGAACACGGTCATCACGCACCGACGCAACATTGCTCGCAAACTGCAGATCCATTCGCTGGCCGGACTGACCATCTATGCCTTGGTGAGTCACCTCATCGACCCCAAATGCTTCGCCGACCGTCGGCAGATGTGATTCTCAGCGGGGCGCAAGGACCTGCATCTCGCAGCGCTGGCAGTCGAAACGCAGGGGAAAACGGCGGCCGTCGGCGAGGACGAGCAACCACGGACTGCGGGTGGAGAAAACCTCTCTACTTTCTTTCCCCTCTCCACTCTCTTTCGGACAGCAACCCAAGGCATGGCGCAGACAGAAACGACAGGTCATGAGGGGCGTGCCTGGCTCAACCGTTGTGTCTGCGGGAAAGGCATCCATGTCGCCATGTCGCCATGTCCCTTTGTCTCTTTGTCTCTTTGTCCTTTTGTCCCTTTGTAGCGCGATGGTATTTTTTGCGAGATGGCACATCGTGCGGCGCCATTCGCCGAGCACAGAGGCGGGGATGAACCACGCTGCCGACATGCGTATGGTGATGTCCTGCTCGGTGGTGGAGTAGGGGGTGTCGCCCAGACGGAGCAACTGACGGCGTATGGCAGGTTCCTGAGGGGTGCGTGCCTCTTGGTGGGGGTAGGCGAAGTCGGCGCAGACGGGTTCGGGAAGGCCTGCTATGCTGAGCGTGAGGCGGAAACCATCGGGGGTGTCCTCCACGAGCCACGCCACGGGGATGAGGCGGTCGGCCGAGGGACGGGAGAGGGTGCGTTCCAACTCTATGTTGCAGTTGCGCCACAGCTGGGTGGTACGACTGAGGTTGCGGGCACGGGCGATGTCGGCAGGGCTGCTGATGTTGAATCCCTGGAGCGTCTGGTCCTGGATGTAGCATATGCCGTCGCCGTTGCGGAGCTGGTCGGGGTTGACGGGTTCGCCTAGCGATTTTGGGGTGAGGGGCTGGAAGAGGTCGTGGGTGCGGCCGTGGAGGAAATAGTCGGTGAAGCCGCGGTTGAAGGATGCCTGCGGGCGTGGTGTGAAGGTGTAGGAGGAGATGCCCAGCGAACTGCGGCAGTAGTCGTCGCTGCGTCGCTGCAGGATGGCATCGATTTGCTGGCGGTAGTAGGCGGTGATGTTCTTCACGTAGGTGACATCCTTGAGGCGTCCTTCTATCTTGAACGACGAGGCACCGGCATCCATGAGGGCTTCGAGGTGGGCGCTGCGGTTCATGTCGCGCAGGGAAAGGAGGTGCTGCTGACGCAGGAGCATGCGCCCCTCTTCGTCCTCGAGATTGAAGGGTAGACGGCAGAACTGGGCACACTCGCCGCGGTTGGCACTGCGCCCGAAACAGTATTCCGAGGCATAGCAACGTCCGCTATAGCACACGCAGAGGGCACCGTGGACGAAGACTTCCAGGGGCATCTCGGGCACCTGGAAGTGGATGGTGCGTATCTCCTGGAGGGATAGTTCGCGGGCTAGGACGGTCTGCTCGTAGCCTTGCTGCCACAGGCGCCGCACCTGTTCGGGGGTGCGGTTGTCCATTTGCGTGGAGGCGTGGAGAGGAAGGAGGTCGCCCAGGACCTCGCGCAGGCGGGTGTCTTGCATGATGAGGGCATCCACGCCTATGTCGTGCAACGCATGGGCAAGATCTACGGCACGGGGCAGTTCATCGTCGCGCAGCAGGGTGTTAAGGGTGACGTAGATGCGGGCGTGGAACGTGTGGGCATACTGCACCAGCTGGGCGATGTCATCGAGGCTGTTGCCTGCCGCTGCACGCGCTCCGTAGTGGGAGGCACCGATATAGACGGCATCGGCACCATGGCGTATGGCCTCGATGCCGCATTGCAGGTTGCGGGCTGGCGCAAGGAGTTCGATGCTTCGCATTAGACTAGAGATTTAAGCCCCCTTTCAGAGGATGTTCAGGGCTTGGGTGTAGGTCGCCCAGAGGCGGGCTTGCTGTATATTGTCCCAGTAGCAACGGGGGTTGTCGAAGCTGAGCGTGGTGAAGTCGTCGGCCGCGAGGGAGAGGGCATCGGCATCCTGCAACGCTGGGCCGAACACCTCCATGGTGGCTGTCACGGCCCGTTGCCAGCGAGGCTGGTCGTGGGTGGTCCCTGCCAAGAGGTGTCCATAGAATTCGAAGTATGTGGCACGCATCTGGTCGTCGAGGTAGCTGGCTGCGGCGTTAATGAGTCGCAGCCGCACGTAGTCTTGGAGTATGTCCAGCGGTGTCTGGCACCAGATGTCGGCGATGTGCTGGATGGCATGGGGCTGCTCCACGATGACTTCATGCACCTTGCGGCAGCCAAAGATGTCGAAGAAGATGTTCCACGGACATCCTGGGAATGTCCTACACAGCGAGTCGATGGTGAAAATGCCGGCATCGGCTGCGCTGTCGTCGGTCAGTCTGGTCTCCAGAGCGATGAGGCGTTCGGCACGTGCTGGGGCCTCGGCGGCGGGGGCTATGCCGCAGTAGGCGAACATCTTCGTGATATAGGCGGCGTAGGCGGCATGGGTGGCCGTGCTGTCGGCCGAGAGGAACCAGTCACCTTCGTTTGTGGCCACGAGGTGTATGCGCTGGCTGCCGCTATCCGTGGGGAAGACAATGTCGACGGGGCCTCTCATGCCCTCCACCTGTTTGCCTGTCATGAGGCGGAAGAGCTCGTCCCTGGTCTGGCAACCGTCTATGCGCTGCAGGTCGCGACGTATAGGCTCTGTGCCTCGGGCATTGAGCGAGAGGCTGTCCATGGCACTGAGGTAGAGCTGGGTCATTTTCTCGCTGGTGCTCCCGTGCGGGTTGTTGGCGGCAGCGATGCGCTCGAGGAGGTCTCTCTGCTGCCAGAGTATGCCGTCTGCCTCCGTTGTCTTTCTGCCCGAGCAGGCGGTGAGGAGCGTCAGCGCCAGGACCATCAGGAGAGAGCTTCGAGTTGTTCTGTAGCGGCGAGCCATTCGTTTTCTATCTGGTTGAGTTGTTGCTTGAAGCGACTGTGCTTCTCGTAGAGGGTGAGGTCGGCAGCCCCTTCGGGTGTCGCCATGCACGACTCGAGGATGCTGATGGCAGCCTCCGTCTCGGCTATCTGCCGTTCGGCATCGTGGATGGTCTGTTCCAGTTTCTTGCGCTGACGCGAGAGGGCTTTCTGCTCGGCGTAGAGCTGTCCGGAGGAGGTGGCGCTGCCGCTGTCGACATTTGTGGGGCAGCCGGGATTTCCGGATTTTCCAGTATTTCCAGTATTTCCGTTTTTTTCGGGCCTGCTGGTTATTCGGGCGCTGTCGGTGGCGTTCTCGCAGGACTTGATCCAGTCGTAGATGCCACCCAGATGTTCCCTGACACGTCCGTCGCGGAAGCTGTACACCCGCTCCACGAGACCATCCAGGAACTGACGGTCGTGGCTGACGACGATAACGGTGCCGTCGAAGGCTGCTATGGCTTCCTTGAGGACATCCTTGGAGGCGAGGTCGAGGTGGTTGGTGGGCTCGTCGAGGATGAGGAAGTTGACGGGCTCGAGCAGTAGCTTGATCATGGCCAGACGGCTGCGCTCGCCGCCGCTGAGCACCTTGACCTTCTTGTCCGATGCCTCGCCGCCGAACATGAAGGCACCCAGGATGTCTCGGATGCGGGTGCGTATGTCGCCCCGTGCCACACGATCGATGGTGTCAAAGACGGTGAGCTCGGGATCGAGCAGCTGGGCCTGATTCTGTGCGAAGTAGCCTATCTGTGCGTTGTGCCCCACTTTGAGCGTCCCCTCGAAAGGCACCTCGCCCAGGATGCACTTGACGAGGGTGGACTTGCCCTCGCCGTTGCGCCCCACGAAGGCCACCTTCTCGCCACGGCGTATGGTGAGGTTGACGTCGTGTATGATGACGCGGTCGTAGGCTTTGCTGAGGTCCTCGCAGATGAGGGGAAAATCGCCGCTGCGCGAGCAGGGTGGGAACTTGAGGTGGAGGGCCGAGTTGTCTATCTCGTCCACCTCGATGGGTACGATGCGGCCCAGTTGCTTGATGCGCTCCTGCACCTGCACAGCCTTGGTGGGCTTGTAGCGGAAACGCTCGATGAAGTCCTTGAGGTCGGCAATTTCTTTCTGCTGGTTCTCGTAGGCACGCAGTTGTTGCTCACGTCGTTCGGCACGCAGACGCACATACTCGTCGTACGTCACCTTATAATCCCACACGCGCCCGCATGAGATTTCTATGGTGCGGGTGGTGACGTTGTTGATGAAGGCGCGGTCGTGGCTGACGACAACGACGGCTCCGACACGGCCTATGAGGTATTGCTCCAGCCACTGTATGCTCTCGATATCGAGGTGGTTGGTGGGCTCGTCGAGGAGCAGGATGTCGGGCGCGCTGAGCAGCAGCTTGGCCAGTTCAATGCGCATGCGCCATCCTCCCGAGAGCTCGCTGGTGGGACGATCGAACTCCTTGCGCTCGAAACCCAGCCCCATGAGTGTGCGCTCTGCCTCGGCACGGAAATTCATGCCTCCCAGCATGCGGTGACGTTCCTCCAGCAGGGTGTAGTGTTCCACGAGTGTCAGGTACTCAGGGCTCTCGTAGTCGTTGCGGTTGGCCATCTCGACTCCCAGGGTCGTGAGCTGGTCCTGCATCTCCTGGATGTGGGCGAAGGCGGTGAGTGTCTCGTCGATGACGCTGCGACCGCTGGCCAGTTCCATCACCTGGGGTAGGTAGCCCACGGTGGTGTCGCGCGACGTATGCACGCTGCCCGAGGAGGGCATCTGCTGACGTGCCAGTATCTTCATGAGCGTGCTCTTGCCTGCCCCGTTTTTGCCTGTCAGGGCTATGCGTTCGCGGTCGTTGATGACGAAGCTGACGTCGGTGAACAGCGGCTTGGCGCTGAATTCAACAGAGAGGTGTTCGACGGAGAGCATGGGTGGTATGGGGTAAGATGAAGTCGTTGAGGGCCTGGTTGGACGAGCCGATGACCTCGTCCTTGGTGCCGAGCCACTCCTCGCGGCCGTCCTTGATGAAGAGGATGCTCTCGCCGATGCCCAGCACGGAGTTCATGTCGTGGGTGTTGATGATGGTGGTCATCTGGTACTCCACAGTGATGTCGTGGATGAGGCCGTCGATGACGAGGGATGTCTGGGGGTCGAGACCGCTGTTGGGCTCGTCGCAGAAGAGGTAGCGGGGGTTGAGGGCTATGGCGCGGGCTATGGCGACGCGCTTCTGCATGCCACCCGAGAGCTCGTCGGGGTATTTCTTCTCGGCTCCCGATAGGTTGACACGGTCCAGGCATTGACGCGCACGGCGTGTGCGGTCGCTGAGGCCGTCGCGCGAGAACATGTCCAGCGGAAACATCACATTCTCCAGCACCGTCATCGAGTCGAAGAGAGCCGAGCTTTGGAACAGCATGCCCATCTCGCGGCGCAGCAGGGTGCGCTCCTTATTCGTCATGGCGATGAAGTTGCGTCCGTCGTAGAGCACCTCGCCGCTGGTGGGGGTGAGCAGACCCACGATACATTTCATCAGCACCGTCTTGCCCGAGCCCGACTGACCGATGATGAGGTTGGTCTGTCCGCTGGGGAAGGTGGCGTTGATATCGCGTAGGACGTCCTTGTCCTCGAACGACTTGTAGATATGCTTGATCTGTATCATGAGAGGATCTGGGTGAGGAAGATGTCGGCAAAGAGGATGAGCATGGAGCAGTGTACCACGGCGTCGGTTGAGGCCTTGCCCACCTCCACCGAGCCGCCCTCCACGCTGTAGCCATAGAAGGCCGAGACGCTGGAGATAATGAAGGCGAAGAAAAAGCTCTTGATGACACCCATCCACAGGAACCACTGCTCGAAGCTGTGCTGCAGCCCGTAGGTGAGGTCATCGGCCGAGATGATGCCCATGAGTGTGGTGGCATAGGCACCCACCATGCCTGCCACGATGGAGAAGCTGACGAGGAATGGTATCATCGTGACCAGTCCCATCACCTTGGGCAGGATGAGGAACGAGGCCGAGTTGACGCCCATAATCTCCAAGGCATCAATCTGCTGTGTCACCCGCATGGTGCCCAGCTCTGAAGCGATGTTGGAACCCACCTTGCCCGCCAGGATGAGGCACATGATGGACGAGGAGAACTCCAGCAGCAAGATCTCTCGTGTGGTGTAGCCCGTGGCGAATCGCGGCATCCAGGGACTCTGTATGTTCACCTTAATTTGGATGCATATCACCGCGCCGATGAAGAACGAGATGAGCAGGACGATGACGATGCTGTCCACGCCGAGCTTCTGCATCTCCTTGATCCATTGCTTGGCAAACATGCGCCACCGCTCGGGTCGGCGAAACACTTTGCCCATGAGGATGAGATAGCGTCCAAAAGTGTCGAGGCTTTGTACTCCAATCATGTGTTGTGGGTCTGAAAAACGCCGCAAAAGTACTAAAAATATTGCAGAAAGACATTTTGATAGAGAAAATTTAGGGCAAAGCGTTGTCGTTTTGGGAATAAATGTGTAATTTTGCCGCCTCATAAAGGAAAAATGCGCACCGAGAGTGATAATAATATAAGGTCAACGGTCGACTTTCGGAGACGTCCGGAAGTAGTCATCAAACGGCCAATGACAGACGAGCAGAGTCCTGCCTATCTGGCTCCCCATCAAGAAGAGCCCCTGCGCCTGTGTGCCGAGCATCTGAAGAAGATCTATGGCAAGCGCACGGTGGTGGACAACGTCAATTTCCATGTGGACCAAGGCGAGATCGTGGGACTGCTGGGTCCCAACGGCGCCGGCAAGACGACCTCGTTCTACATGACCACTGGACTGGTGATTCCCAACGAGGGTCAGGTGTTCATAGGCAACCAGGAGATAACAGGACTGCCCGTCTATAAGCGTGCCCGCGCCGGCATAGGCTATCTGGCCCAGGAGGCCAGCGTGTTCCGAAAGATGTCGGTGGAGGACAATATCGCCAGCGTGTTGGAGCTACGTACCGACTGTACCGAGGAGTACAAACGCGAGAAATTGGAACACCTCATCCGCGAGTTCCGTCTGCAGAAGGTGCGCAAAAACCTGGGCGACCGACTCTCGGGAGGCGAACGACGTCGCACCGAGATAGCCCGCTGCCTGGCCATCGACCCCAAGTTCGTCATGCTCGACGAACCCTTTGCCGGCGTGGACCCCATCGCCGTGGAGGATATCCAGCTCATCGTGTGGAAACTCAAGCGCATGAACATCGGCGTGCTCATCACCGACCACAACGTGGAGGAGACGCTCTGCATCACCGACCGTGCCTACATGCTCTTTGAGGGCCGCATCCACTTCAAGGGACGTCCCGAGGAACTGGCTGCCAACGAGACGGTGCGGGCCAAGTACCTCACCAACAGCTTCGTGTTGCGTCCCAAGGATTTCGAGGCCATGGAGCGCGAGAGGGCTCAGGAATGAAGCCTGTGCGACAAACAACAAGGTAACGACAACTAAACAACAAATACCACCATGAACATTCAATTCGACAAGACAAGCAACGTGACGGCCGAGATGACCATCACCATCGAGAAGACAGATTATCAGGAGCGCGTGGACAAGGCGCTCAAGGACTACCGCAAGAAAGCCTCCCTGCCTGGTTTCCGCCCCGGTCAGGTGCCCGTGTCATTGCTCCAGAAGCGCTTCGGTGCCGAGATTACTGCCGAGGAGGTGCAGAAACTCTTGTCGGAGAAGCTCTTCGGCTACCTGCGCGAGCAGAAAGTGAACACGTTGGGCGAACCCCTCGCCAGCGAGAAGCAGCAACCCATCAACTTTGCGGCCGAGAAGAACGACTTCATCTTCGACATTGCCTTGGCTCCCGAGTTCGACGCCACGGTGTCTGCCAATGACAAGATACCCTACTACACCATCACCGTGGAGGACGAGATGGTGGACCGTCAGGTGCAGGCCTACACCCAGCGTGGTGGCCACTACGACAAGGTGGACGAGTGGAAGGAGGGCGATATGACCAAAGGTGTCATTACTGAGCTCGGTGCCGACGGCATTGCCATGGAAGGCGGCGTGGTCAAGGAAGATGCCGTCATCCTGCCTGCCTATTTCAAGGACGAGGACCAGAAGGTGCTTTTCCAGGGCGTGAAGGTGGATACCGTCATGACCTTCAACCCCCACAAGGCCTACCAGGGCAGCACCGTGGAGCTGAGCAGCCTGCTGGGCATTTCCAAGGAAGAGGCCGAGACAAAGACGGGCGACTTCCAGTACCAGGTTACCGAGATCACCCGCTACGTCCCCGCCGCACTGGACCAGGAACTCTTCGATCAGGTCTTCGGCACGGACACCGTGAAGAGCGAGGAGGAGTTCCGCGGCAAGATCAAGGAGCAGCTGGCAGCCCAGTTTGTGGAGGATGCCGACTATCGTTTCCTCATCGACGTGCGTCAGTATCTGGAGCAGCGCATCGGCGACGTGGAGTGGCCCGATGCCCTGCTGCAGCGCATCATGCGACTGAACAACCCCGACAAGGACGACAAGTACTTCGAGGACAACTACGCCGGCAGCATCGCCGAACTGAAGTGGCACCTCATCAAGGAGCAGCTCTGCGACCAACTGGCCATCAAGGTGGAGCAGGCCGACGTCCTCGCCACCGCCAAGGAACAGACACGCATGCAGTTTGCCCAGTATGGCATGAGCAACATCCCCGAGGAGATCATCGAGAAGTATGCCAGCGAGATGCTCGGCAAGAAGGAGCAGGTGGATGGTCTCGTAGGTCGCACCGTAGAGCGCAAGCTCGGCGTAGCTCTCAAGGGCGCCGTCAAACTGACGAAGAAAAAAATCACCATGGAGAAGTTCAATAAACTCTTCGAGAAGAAGTAATAAGGATTTAGGTACTCAACTATGCAGCACTCCGATTTCCGCAAATTTGCCACAGGCCATCTCGGCATGAATGGTCAGGTGCTCGACGACATCGTCAGCGTTCAGAACCAGTACATGAACCCCTACATCCTGGAGGAACGTCAGCTCAATGTCACCCAGATGGATGTCTTCTCGCGCCTGATGATGGACCGCATCATCTTCCTGGGTACGCAGATCGACGACTACACCGCCAACACCCTGCAGGCCCAGCTGCTCTACCTCGACAGCGTGGATCCCGGCAAGGACATCAGCATCTACCTCAACTCCCCTGGCGGCAGCGTCTCGGCAGGACTGGGCATCTATGATACCATGCAGTTCGTGAGCAGCCCCGTAGCCACCATCTGCACTGGTATGGCTGCCAGCATGGCCGCCGTCCTCCTCGTGGCAGGAGCCGAGGGCAAGCGCTCGGCCCTACCCCACAGCCGCGTCATGATCCATCAGCCCTTGGGAGGCGTGTCGGGTCAGGCCAGCGACATCGAGATTGAGGCCCGCGAGATTCAGAAACTGAAGAAAGAACTCTACGAGATCATCGCCCAGCACTCCAAGACACCCTACGACAAGGTGTGGGCCGACAGCGATCGTAACTACTGGATGACCGCCGAGGAGGCCAAGGAGTATGGCATGATCGACCGCGTATTGGTGCGTAAATAATAGTTTAATGGCAAAGAAAACAGAACAGGACCGTTGCTCCTTCTGCGGCCGTAGCAGCAGTCAGGTGGGCTTGATGCTGACGGGTATCCAGGGCAATATCTGCGACGAGTGTGTGCGTAGAGCCTACGAGGTACTGACAGAGCAAGACTGCCAAAGAGGCTCGACAGCCGCTCCACTCAAGCTCTCCAAGTTGCCCAAACCCACCGAGATTAAGGCCTATCTGGACCAGTATGTCATCGGCCAGGACGATGCCAAACGCTACCTCAGCGTGGCCGTGTACAATCACTACAAACGACTGATGCAGAACGGCAAGAACGACGATGTGGAGATCGAGAAGAGCAACATCATCATGGCCGGCACCACGGGAACGGGCAAGACGCTCATGGCACGTACCATAGCCAAGATGCTGGAGGTACCCTTCACCATCGTCGATGCCACCGTCTTCACCGAGGCAGGCTATGTGGGCGAGGACGTGGAGAGCATACTATCCCGTCTGCTGCAGGTGGCCGACTACAACGTGAAGGAGGCCGAGCGCGGCATCGTCTTCATCGATGAGATAGACAAGATAGCCCGCAAGAGCGACAACCCCTCTATCACGCGTGACGTCAGCGGCGAGGGCGTGCAGCAGGGCCTACTCAAGCTGCTGGAGGGCTCCATGGTCAACGTGCCCCCCAAGGGCGGACGCAAGCACCCCGACCAGGACTATATCCACGTCGATACGCGCAACATACTCTTCATCTGCGGTGGCGCCTTCGATGGTATCGAACGCAAGATAGCACAGCGCCTCAATACCCATGTCGTGGGCTACAACTCGGTGCAGAACGTGGCACAGATAGACAAGGAGAACCTCATGCAGTATATCCTGCCCCAGGACCTCAAGTCGTTCGGTCTCATCCCCGAGATCATAGGACGTCTGCCCGTGCTCACCTACCTCAATCCCCTCGACCGCAAGGCCTTGCGCAGCATACTCACCGAACCCAAGAACTCGCTCATACGTCAGCAACAGAAGCTCTTCGAGATGGACGGCATAGAACTCACCTTCGACGATGATGCTTTGGAATACATGGTGGACAAGGCCATGGAGTACAAGCTCGGAGCACGCGGCCTGCGCAGCGTCGTGGAGACGGTGATGATCAAGCCCCAGTTCGAGTTGCCCGCTTCGCGTCGCAAGAAATTCGCTGTGACCCTCGACTTCGTCAAGGAACAGTTGCAGCATGTCAATCTGGGACAGTAACCGTTGACCTTCGACCTTTTAATGATATGACCCTGACAGAACAACTCAATAGATACTTCGGCTTCTCCACCTTCAAGGGCGATCAGGAAGCTGTCATCCGCAATCTGCTGGCTGGCAACGACACCTTCGTCCTCATGCCCACAGGTGGCGGCAAATCGTTGTGCTACCAACTCCCAGCCCTCATGATGGAGGGTACGGCCATCGTCATCTCGCCCCTCATCGCACTGATGAAGAATCAGGTGGACGCCATACGCCAGGTGAGCGCCGACGACGGCATCGCCCACTTCATGAACTCGTCCCTCAACAAGGCTGCCCTGGACGAGGTGAAGGCCGACGTGTTGGCAGGACACACCAAGTTGCTGTATGTCGCACCCGAGTCGCTCACCAAACTGGAGAACGTGGATTTTCTGCAGCAGGTCAAGATATCGTTCTATGCCGTCGATGAGGCCCACTGTATCTCGGAGTGGGGCCACGATTTCCGTCCCGAATACCGCCGCATCCGTTCCATCATCAACACCATAGGTCAGGCTCCCGTCATCGCTCTCACGGCCACGGCCACCGAGAAGGTGAAGACCGACATCAAGAAAACCCTCGACATCCCCGATGCCAAGGAGTACATCAGCTCGTTTAACCGTCCCAACCTCTACTACGAGGTGCGCCCCAAGACGACCGAGGTGGACCGCGAGATCGCTAAGTTCATCCTCGAGAACCCCGGCAAGAGCGGCATCATCTACTGCCTGAGCCGCAAGAAAGTGGAGGAACTGGCCGAGACGCTGCGGGCCAACGGCATCAACGCCCGAGCCTACCACGCCGGCATGGATACCATCACACGCACCGAGACACAGGATGCCTTCATCATGGAGGACATCGACATCATCGTGGCCACCATAGCCTTCGGCATGGGCATCGACAAGCCCGATGTGCGTTTTGTCATCCATTACGACATCCCCAAGAGCCTCGAGGGTTACTACCAGGAGACGGGTCGCGCCGGACGTGATGGAGGCGAGGGTAAATGCATCGCCTTCTACACCTACCGCGACCTCAAGAAACTGGAGAAGTTCATGATTGGCAAGCCCATTGCCGAGCAGGACATAGGGCGCCAGTTGCTGCAGGAGACAGCCTCCTATGCCGAGTCCAGCGTCTGCCGCCGCCGTGTGCTGCTTCATTATTTCGGCGAGGAATATGACAAGGACAACTGCGGCAACTGCGACAACTGTCTGCATCCCAAGGCGCGCACCGAGGCCATGGATGACCTCAAGCTCGTGCTCGAGACCGTAAAGGCCGTGAAGGAGAACTTCAAGGTGAATCACCTCATCAATGTCCTCGTGGGCAACGCCACCGAGGAGGTCCTCTCGCACAAGCACGATGACCTCGACCTCTTCGGCGAAGGCGACGACAAGGAACCCCACTACTGGCAGGCCATCGTGCGTCAGGCCATCCTAGCCAACTATCTGCGCAAGGAGGTGGAGACCTACGGACTCCTCAAGCTCACCCCTTCGGGCAAGGACTTCATCAAGCACCCTGTACCTTTCTATATGACCGAGGACAACGACTTCACCTCGGGCGTTGCCGACGAAGAGGGAGGCTCCAGCGCACTGGATCCCGAGCTGCTGGGTATCCTCAAGCAGCTGCGCAAGAAGGTGGCTCACGACAAGGGCATACCACCCTACACTGTCTTCAAGGACTCCAGCCTCGACGATATGGCCTCGCGCTACCCCATCAACGAGGTGGAACTCAAGAACATCACTGGCGTGGGTGAGGGTACGGTGCGTCGCTACGGAGCCATCTTCTGTCAGGTCATCAAGGACTACTGCGACGAGTACGAGATAGAGCGTCCCGCCGATTTCTTCAAGATGCGTAGCGTCGTCAAGAAGAGCAAGACCAAGGTGGACATCATCCAAGCCATAGATCGCAAGGTGGACCTCGACATCCTCGCCGAGTCCAAGGGACTGGACTTCGATGCCCTGCTCGACGAGATGGACGCCATCGTGGACAGCGGTACCAAACTCAATATAGACTACTACCTCAACGAGGACCTCGACCCCGACCAGATAGAAGAGGTCTTCCAGTATTTCCGCGAGAGCAATACCGACAACCTGCGCGCTGCCATCGAGGAATTCGAGGACGAATACACCGACCAGCAGATACGCCTCATCCGCATCAAGTTCATATCCGATATAGCCAACTAAACCCTTGAACTTCTCAAACTTCTCGAACAGCATAAACCCTTAACCTCTCCCATATGGCCTCTTTCATCGAAGACAGAATTGTGATGGACGGACTCACCTTCGACGATGTCCTCCTCGTGCCTGCCTATTCGGCAGTGCTTCCCCGCATGGTGTCTCTCACCACGCGCTTCTCGCGTAACATCGAACTCAAGGTGCCCTTCGTCACCGCAGCCATGGACACCGTCACCGAGGCCACCATGGCCATCGCCATCGCGCGCGAAGGCGGTATCGGCGTCATCCACAAGAATATGAGTATCGAGGAGCAGGCTCGTCAGGTCGCCATCGTCAAGCGTGCCGAGAACGGCATGATCTACGACCCCGTCACCATCAAGAGTGATGCCACCGTGGCCGATGCCCTCGACATCATGCACGAGTACCACATCGGAGGCATCCCCGTCGTGGACGGCGAGGGCTGCCTCGTGGGCATCGTCACCAACCGCGACCTGCGCTTCGAACTGCGCACCTCGCGTCCCGTCTCGGAAGTCATGACCAGCAGCAACCTCGTCACGACACACCAGCAGACCGATCTCGCCGCTGCTGCCCAGATTCTGCAGGAGAACAAGATAGAGAAACTCCCTGTCGTCGATGAGCAGAACCACCTCATAGGCCTCATCACCTACAAGGACATCACCAAGGCCAAGGACAAACCCATGGCATGCAAGGACAGCAAGGGACGTCTGCGCGTGGCTGCTGGTGTGGGCGTGACCGACGATACGATGCTGCGTGTGCGCGCTCTCGTGGAGGCTGGTGCCGATGCCATCGTCATCGATACCGCACACGGCCATTCCAAGGGCGTCATCGACAAGTTGCGTGAGGCCAAACAGGCTTACCCCGATGTGGATATCGTCGTGGGTAATGTCGCCACAGGCGAGGCAGCCCGCATGCTCGTGGAGGCAGGTGCCGACGGTGTAAAGGTGGGCATAGGTCCCGGATCTATCTGCACCACACGTGTCGTGGCAGGTGTCGGCGTTCCCCAACTCTCGGCCGTCTATGACGTAGCAGCTGCCCTGCAAGGCACCGACGTGCCCCTCATCGCCGACGGTGGTCTGCGCTACTCGGGCGACGTCGTCAAGGCTCTGGCTGCCGGTGGCTCGTGCGTCATGATTGGTTCGCTTGTGGCAGGTACCGAGGAGTCGCCTGGCGACACCATCCTCTCGGGAGGTCGCAAGTACAAGAGCTACCGTGGCATGGGTTCGCTCGAGGCCATGGAGAACGGTTCCAAGGACCGCTATTTCCAGTCGGGCGTGAAGGATGCCAAGAAGCTCGTCCCCGAAGGCATTGCCGGACGTGTCCCCTACAAGGGCACTGTGCAGGAGGTCATCTACCAACTCATTGGCGGACTGCGTTCGGGCATGGGTTACTGCGGCGCCGCCACCATCGACGACCTGCACCAAGCCAAGTTCGTGCGCATCACCAACGCCGGTGTGCTCGAGAGTCATCCCCACGACATCACCATCACCTCCGAGGCTCCCAACTACAGCCGTCCCGAATAAAACTTCGTATGATAGCTCGACAAGCTCACTCACCACGAAGACGAAAAAAACGAATACGAACATGAAACACATCATCCTGACTATGGCCGCTGCAGCCATGTGTCTCACCCTGTCGGCCCAGCAGACCGACGACCCCATCGTCATGCGCATAGCAGGACAGGAGGTCACCCGCAGCGAATTTGAGTACAACTTCAACAAGAACAATGCCGAGGGCGTCATCGACCGCAAGGGCCTTGACGAATATGTGGACCTCTTCATCAACTACAAACTCAAGGTGCAGGCAGCCCTCGATGCCCACCTCGACACCCTCACCTCCTATCAGCAGGAGTTCCGCAGCTATCGCGACCAGCAGGTGCGGCCCCTTCTCGTCAGCACCGAGGCTGAGGAGGCCGAGGTACAGGCCTACTACGACCGCATGCTCCAGCAGCTCGAGGGCAAGAACCTCATCCTGCCCGCCCATATCTTCGTGCGCGTTCCCCAGCAGGCCTCACCCGAGCAGCAGGAGGCTGCCAAGCACCGCATCGACTCCCTCTTCGCAGCCTATCAGGCTGGCGCTGACTTTGCCGAACTGGCCAAGACAGGATCCGAGGATGTCGCTACGGGACAGCGCGGCGGACAGATAGGATGGATAGGCCCCCATCAGTTGCTCAAGGAAGTGGAGGACAAGGCCTACAGCATGCAGAAAGGCGAGGTCACCGAGCCCTTCCTCTCCACTGTGGGATGGCACATCATGCGACTCGACGACACCAAGCCCCTCGAGCCCTACGACACCCTGCGTCCCCGCATCCTGCAGTACCTCGAGGCACGCGGACTCAAGGAGAAGATAGCCGGCACCATCATCGATAGCCTCGTCAGTCAGAGTGCAGGACAGAAGACAGCCGAGCAGATCCTGGACGAGGAGTCCGACCGCCTCGCAGCCCAGGATGAAGAGCTCAAGTATCTCATCCAGGAATACCACGACGGACTGCTGCTCTACGAGATCTGTCAGCGCACCGTATGGGAGCCCGCCTCCCAGGACACCGCAGCCCTCGAATCCTACTTCAAGAAGCACAAGAAAGAGTATGTCTTCGACAAGCCCCACTTCGCCGGAGCCCTCATACAGGCACGCAATGCCGCTCTGCTCAAGCAGGTGCAGAAGACCCTGAAGAAGCAGGACGAAGATGACTGGGCCACCACGGTCAAGCAGACCTTCAACGCTGACAGCGTGCAGGTTCGCTTGGAGCGCCGCGTCTTCAAACAGGGTGAGAACGCCATGGTCGATTCCCTCGCCTTCGACATCCAAAAAGGTAAGGTGCGTCGCAATGCCAAATATCCTGCCATAGGCCTTGTGGGACGCAAGCTCAAGAAAGGTCCGCAGCGTTGGACCGACGTGAGCGCGCAGGTCGTCTCGGACTACCAGTCGCAGCAGGAGAAAGCCTTCGTCGAGGAGCTCCGTCGTCGCTACACCTTCGAGGTGTATAAAGACGTCCTCGACACCGTCAACAAACACTGATACGCGTACGATGATTCGACAGACTCTCCAACCAGCCAAGGTGTTGGTCCTGGCCCTGACTTTGGCCATGGCCACGACAGGCTTTGCCCAGAACACCAACGTCGTAGATGAGGTCATCTGGGTTGTAGGCGACGAGTGTATCCTGCTCAGCGATGTGGAGAAGGCTCGTGCCCAGATGAATACCACCATGGGTAACCCCTACTGCGTCATCCCCGAGGAACTCGCCATCAAGAAACTCTTCCTCCATCAGGCCGTCATCGACAGCATCGACGTCACCGACGATGCCGTGAACCCCTACGTGGACATGTATCTCAGTGAGTGGGTGAAGATGGCAGGTTCCAAGGAGAAGCTCGAGGAATACCGCAACATGACCTATGCCCAGATTCGCGAGGAGACCTTCGAGATGCTCAAGGAAACCAGGGTCATGAAGGCCGAACGAGACCATATCACCAAGGACATCAAGGTGACTCCTGCCGAGGTGCGTCATTATTTCAAGGACCTCCCCGAGGACTCCCTGCCCATGATTCCCGCGCAGGTGGAGGTGGAAATCATCACCGAACACCCCCGCATCCGTCCCGAAGAGGTGGATCGTGTCAAGGGCGAGCTGCGCGACTACACCCAGCGCATCAACAGCGGCACCACATCTTTTGCGGCCCTGGCCATGATGTACAGCGAGGACGGCTCGGCCCGTCAGGGCGGCGAGCTCGACTACCACAGCAAGGTGGACCTCGATCCCGCCTTTGCCAGTGTAGCCTGGGGACTGACCGACACCAAGAAAGTGTCCAAGATCGTGGAGTCGCAGTTTGGCTACCACATCATACAACTTGTGGACAAGCGCGGCGACAAGCTCAAACTGCGCCACATCCTGCGTCGTGCCAAGGTGGACCCCATGGATGTCCAGGCCTCCATCGCACGTCTCGACTCCATCGCTGACGACATACGTCAGGGTAAGTTCTCCTTCGAGGATGCGGCTTCCAACCTCTCCGACGACAAGGACTCCCGTGCCAACCACGGCCTCATGGCCAATACCTATGACGACGAGATTACGGGCGAGCGCATACGTACCTCGCGTTTCAAGATGGGCGACCTCCCCGTGGATATAGCCCGTCTGATCGAGCACATGGAGGTGGGCGAGATCTCCAAAGCCTTCTCCATGCTCGACGATAAACAGAAAGAGCAGTGCTGTATCGTCAAGCTCAAGAACCGCATACCAGCCCATCCCGCCTCCATCACCGAGGATTTCCAGGTGCTGCAGTCCATCGTCCAGGCCAAGCGTTGCGACGAATACATTGACAAATGGATACGCGAGAAGCAGCGCTCCACCTACGTACGCATCAACCCCGACTGGCGCAACTGCGAATTCAGATACCCTGGATGGGTGACATCCGAGTAGGGGCATAGGATACCATTTCGATGAGGCCTCGTTATCTGCTCACCATCCCTGTCGTCCTTGTGGCGCTGTGTATGGCCGCTTCACCCTCGTGGAGGAGCGGCGACGAGGCGCGTCAGCAGAAAGATACGCGTATCCATCTGCTCCATGCCGACCAGCTCTTCTATCAGCGTCGCCTCAACCCCAATGCCCAGATCCTCGTAGGCAACGTGCAGTTCCAGCACGAAGGAGTCCTGCTCAACTGCGACAGCGCCCTCTACTACGAGGCGGGCAACTCGTTCGATGCCTACGGCAATGTCGTCATGAACCAGGGCGACACCCTCACCCTCAACAGCGATGTCCTCTTCTACGACGGAACGGCCCAGCTGGCCCAAGCACGCTACAATGTCGTCATGACCCACGTCGAGACCATACTCTACTGCGACTCGCTCGACTATGACCGCCTCTATGACCTCGGCTATTTCTTTGAGGGCGGACGCATGGTGGACGGCGACAACACCCTCGTCAGCGAGTGGGGACAGTATCAGCCCTCGTCGCGTGAGGCCATCTTTAACTACAACGTGCAGCTCACCAACCCCGACTTCACCCTCCTCAGCGACACGCTCCACTACAACACGGGCAGCGCTGTGGCACGCATCGTGGGGCCCTCCACCATCGACAACGGCGACAACCATATCTATAGCGAACGAGGTACCTACGATACCCAGGCCAAGCATGCATGGCTTCTCGACCGCTCCATCGTCAGCAACAAAGGACGCACCATCGAGGGCGACAGCCTCTACTACGAAGAACAGGGCGGCACCTCCAAGGGCTACGGCAGCGTCGTCTTCGAGGACAAGGATAACCAGAATATGATGCTCGGCAACTACATCCTCTACAGCGACTCCACAGGCTATGCCGAGGCAGCCGACAGTGCTGTATGCATCGACTACTCGCAGCGCGACACCTTATATATACATGCCGATACCTTCAAGCTCTTCACCTACGACATCGACACCGACTCTATGTGGCGCGAGGTGAGGGCCTACCGCCATGTGCGTGCCTTCCGCGTAGATGTGCAGGCTGTCTGTGACTCCATGGTCTATCTCACCCGCGACTCGTGCCTCACCATGTACTACGACCCCATCCTTTGGCAGAATGGGCAGCAACTGCTGGGCGAGGTCATCAAAGCCTGGACCAACGACTCCACCATTGACTCCACCAACGTAATCCGTCAGTCTCTCTCGGTGGAGCGCATCGACAGCACTTCCTACAATCAGGTGGCGGGCAATATCATACGCAGCTATTTCCACGACGGACACATGCGTCTCACCTGGGTCGAGGGCAATGTCCTGGTCAACTACTACCCCCTCGACGACGATAGCCTCATGATTGGCATGCTCCATGCCGAGTCGTCGCAGCTTAAACTCTTCATGGGCGAACAGAAACTGGAGAAGATATGGATGCCCGAGTCCGAAGGTACCCTCCATCCTCTGGCCCTCGTGCAGGAGAGTGAGCGCTACCTGTCCAACTTCCAGTGGTTCGACTATGTCCGTCCCCGCGACAAAGACGATATCTTCGAGTGGCGTCCCAAGAAAGAAGGCACCCAACTCAAGATTACCGAGCAACATACTGCACCCGCTGCTGCTGGGCCCGCCTTGCCTCAGCGTCCCAAACTAAAGAAAAAAGGAGCCGAAGGCGCCGCAGAACCTTGAACTCTGGAATTCTGGAACTCTCGAACTCCGGAACTCCGGAACTCCCGAACTCCCGAAATCCCGAACTCCCGAAATCCCTTAACCTCTCAAACTCTCCCTCCCCCTATATGTCCCTCTTCAGTACGCGAGAGCCCCGTCGATTCAGGGGCGTACATATCTACACATCCGAGCGTCAGGACCGCCTGGACCGCCTTGTCGCCGATGCACGTCGTCAGGAACAGATGGACCGAGGCGAGGAGACCGACTACAAGCCCGACATCGAGTCCTACCGCGGCAAGTTTGCCAAGAACCTCAAACATGTCAGTCGCCACAACGACCCCGATCGTCACCATCTCCATCCTGCCGTAGCCATCGTGCTCATCGCGTTGCTGTGCCTCGCCTGGCACTACCTCCGCACAGGGTCCTTCTGAATCTCTGGAACTCTGGAACTCTGGAACTCCCGAGATTCCTTAACCCCTTAAACTTCTTAAATCCTTAAACTCTCCCCCTCGTGGACCTCATTCATCTTCTCCCCGATTCTGTCGCCAACCAGATAGCTGCTGGTGAGGTGATACAGCGCCCTGCTTCTGTCGTCAAGGAGCTGGTGGAAAATGCCGTGGATGCAGGGGGACGACACATCGAGGTGATTGTGGTCGATGCCGGTCGCACCAGCATACAGGTCATCGACGACGGCAAGGGTATGAGCGAGACTGATGCCCGCCTGGCCTTCGAGCGTCATGCCACGAGCAAGATACGTCAGGCCGACGACCTCTTCACCCTCACCACCATGGGCTTCCGTGGCGAGGCCCTTCCCTCCATAGCCGCTGTGGCACAGGTGGAACTCACTACACGGACGGCTGCCGACGAGGTGGGTACGCAGCTTTGTATCGAGGGCTCGCGTGTCGTCTCGCAGGAGCCCGTCGCCTGCCCCGTAGGGGCCAAGTTCGCGGTCAAGAACATCTTCTATAATGTGCCTGCGCGACGCAAGTTCCTCAAGACGGCACAGACCGAACTCGCCAACATCTCCACCGAACTGGAACGCATCGTACTCGTACACCCCGACATTGCCTTCCTCTTCTCGCACGGCTCGCTGCCATTGCTCAACCTCGAGGTCTGCTCTTCGGCTGGGGCCTACAAACAACGCATCGCTCAGGTCTTTGGCAAGAAGGTGGTCGATGCCCTGCTGCCCGTGGAGGTGGAGACATCCATGGTCACCATACGCGGATTCGTGGGAAAGCCCGAGTCGTCGCGCCGTCGTGGCGTGCAGCAGTTCTTCTTCGTCAACAACCGCTACATGCGCCATCCCTATTTCCATAAGGCGGTGTGCGAAGCCTTTGCCAACCTCATACCTACGGGCGAACAGATACCCTATTTTCTCTATATGGAGGTGCCTCCTGCCGATATCGACGTCAACATTCATCCCACCAAGACCGAGATTAAGTTCGAGAACGAACAGGGCATCTGGCAGATTCTCCTCGCAGCCATACGCGAGACGCTGGGTCGTTCGGCCGCCATCCCCACCATCGACTTCGACACCGAGGGGCGCCCCGTAGATATGCCCGTCTTCAACCCCGGCACCTTTGCCTCTCCCCCACAGCAGACGCCCCAGGTACACATGCAATCGGACTACACGCCGTTCAGCCCCTCGTCGGGCTACCATCGTCCCGATGTGCCTGCAGGCTGGGAGACACTCTATACGCGTCCGTCCGAGAACGAGACGCAGCCAATGTTGCCCGACCTTTCCCTGCCGACATCCGAGGCCGATGCGCCCCGTCAGTACCGAGGCACCTATATTGTGACCTCCGCTCCTGCCGGACTCATGCTCATCCATCAGCACCGTGCCCATCTGCGCGTGCTCTACGACCGCTATATGCAGACGGCCTCGCTAGGTGCCTTGCCCAGTCAACGCCTCCTCTTCCCCGACCTGCTGCAACTCTCGGCCAGGAACAGCGCCTTGCTCGAGGGCTCTCTCGCCGACTGGGAACACATGGGTTTCGACTTCAGCAACCTGGGCGGCGGCACATGGAGCCTCACGGCCATCCCTGCCGGACTGGAAGGGGTGGACACAGCCCAGCTGGTAGTCACCATGCTCGATGCCCTGGCCGAGCATGGTACCCTAGACACCGATAGCCTGCGCAGCCGTATGGCCCTGCAGCTGGCTCGCTCGGCCGCCATCCCTGTGGGACAGGTCCTCTCCACCATCGAGATGCAGCACCTCCTGGCCGACCTCCTCGGTTCCTCTTCGCCCAACCATACCCCAGATGGCCACACCATCACCGCCCTTCTGGACGATGATACCATAGCCAAGATGTTCAAATAAATAAAACCATATATCATGAGCAAAGTCATTCTCACCGGCGACCGTCCTACAGGTCCTCTCCACATAGGTCACTATGTCGGTTCGCTGCGTCGCCGCGTCGAACTCCAGAACAGTGGAGCCTTTGACCGTATCTTCATCTTCGAGGCCGATGCCCAGGCCCTTACCGACAATGCTGACAACCCCGAGAAGGTGCGTCAGAATGTCATCGAGGTGGCTCTCGACTACCTCGCTGCCGGACTCGACCCCCAACGCAGCACCCTCTTCATCCAGAGTCAGATACCCGAACTCTGCGAACTCTCGTTCTACTTCATGAACATGGTCACTGTGAGTCGTCTGCAACGCAACCCCACCGTCAAGACCGAGATACAGATGCGCGGCTTCGACGGCGAGAGCATCCCCGTAGGCTTCTTCACCTACCCCATCAGTCAGGCTGCCGACATCACCCTCTTCCATGCCACCACCGTGCCCGCCGGCGAGGACCAGAAACCCATGCTCGAGCAGTGCCGCGAGATCGTGCGCCGCTTCAACAATATCTATGGTCCCACCCTCACCGAGCCCGAGATCCTGCTGCCCGACAACGCAGCTTGTCTGCGTCTGCCCGGTACCGACGGCAAGGCCAAGATGAGCAAGAGCCTGGGCAACTGCATATACCTCAAGGATACGGCCGACGAGGTGGAGAAGAAGGTGAAGAGCATGTTCACCGACCCCGACCATCTGCGCGTCTCAGACCCCGGCAAGCTCGAGGGCAACACCGTCTTCACCTATCTCGATGCCTTCTGCCGTCCAGAGCACTTCGAACGCTACCTGCCCGACTATCCCAACCTCGACGAGCTCAAGGCCCACTACCAGCGTGGTGGACTGGGCGACATGAAGGTGAAACGCTTCCTCGCCGCCGTGCTGCAGGAGACACTGGAGCCCATCCGTGTACGTCGTGCCGAGTATGAGAAGGACATCCCAGGTGTTTACGACATCCTGCGCCGTGGTACCGAGCAGGCTCGCGAGACAGCGGCTCAGACCATCTCCGAGGTACGTCGTGCCATGAAGATCAACTACTTCGAGGACGCTTCCCTCATCAACGAGCAGGCAGCACGCTTCGCTCGCCCCTAACCCATTGAACCTTTGAACCGCACCAGAGAATTAGGCACAGAACCCATAGGCAAGTTGCTGCGCCAGTATGCCGTTCCCGCCATCATCGCCATGGTGGCCTCGTCGCTCTACAACTGGGTCGATACCATCTTCATCGGCCATCTGGGCGAGGGAGTCGGTGCCTCGTCCATCACCGCGCTGGGCATCGTTTTCCCGCTCATGAACATCAGCACAGCCATCGGCTCGATGGTGGGGGTGGGGGCCTCCACGATGATCTCGGTGCGGCTGGGGCAGAAGAACCATGCCGAGGCGCAGCAGTACTTCGGCAATGCCGTGACACTCAAGCTACTCACGGGCTTCATCTTCGGTGCCCTCTCGCTCATCTTCCTGGTGCCCATCCTGCGCCTCTTCGGTGCCAGCGACGAGGTGCTACCCTATGCCTGCGAGTACATGAAATGGATCCTCTACGGCAATGTCTTCACCCACCTCTACTTCGGACTCAACGGCATACTCCGCTCGGCAGGCCATCCCCGCAAGGCCATGTACGCCACCATCATCACCGTGGTGCTCAACGCCATACTCGACCCCATCTTCATCTTCGCCCTAGGCATGGGCCTCAAGGGCGCTGCCATCGCCACCGTCCTGGCGCAGATGGTCTGTCTGGTGTGGCAGGTGAGCATCTTCAGGGACCCCGAGTGCGTGGTGCATTTTCAGCAGGGCATCTACCGTCTGCGCGGACGCATCGTCAAGGGCATCTTTGCCATAGGCCTCTCGCCCTTCCTCATGCATGTCTGCTCGTGTCTCGTCGTCCTCGTTCTCAACCGTGGCATGTTGGCCTACGGTGGCGATATGGCCGTGGGTGCCTACAGCCTTGTCAACAAGACCATGTTCCTCTTTGCTATGTTCGTCATGGGTCTCAACCAGGGCATGCAGCCTATTGCGGGCTATAACTACGGAGCAGGATTCATGCCCCGTGTACATGAGGTGCTGCGCCGCGCCATCTTCTTTGCCACCATCTGCATGACCATAGCATGGCTGCTGGCCGAACTCGTGCCCCAGTTTATGCTGCGCATCTTCACAGACGATCCCGCCCTCCTCGCTCATGCCGTGCCCGGCATGCGCATCTTCTCGGCCGTCTTCCCCGTAGTAGGGTTCCAGATGGTGACGAGCAACTATTTCCAGAGCATAGGTCAGGCCACCAAGAGCATCTACCTCTCCCTCTCGCGTCAGCTCATCTTCCTCATTCCAGGCCTTCTGCTCTTCCCCCTCCTGTGGGGTCTGGATGGTGTGTGGATTGCTATTCCCGTCTCGGACGGCGTAGCCACAGTCAATGCTGCCGTTCTACTGTGGTTGCATGTCAAGGGGTCACGGGGCAAAGGACAAGGGTCTGCGGCCGACGGCAGTCGTCTCCGTACCCGTCTGCGCCGTCACCACTGGCGCAAAATCAGTCACATGCACGTCGATGAAGAGAATTGGTCTTCTTTCTGATACCCACGCTTACTGGGACGACCGCTATGCGCAGTACTTCGCCGAGTGCGACGAGATCTGGCATGCTGGCGACATCGGCTCGTGGGAAGTGGCCGAGCGGCTGAACGACATCTGTCTGCTGCGTGCCGTCCATGGCAACTGCGACGGAGGCGATGTGCGTCGCACCTATCCCGCCCTGCTGCGATGGACTTGCGAGGATGCCGACATCCTCATGACCCACATCGGCGGCTACCCAGGCCACTACAGCCCCGCCGTGCGCCCCATCCTCTACAGTCGTCCCCCAGGGCTCTTCATCAGCGGCCATAGCCACATCCTCAAGGTGCAGTACGACCGCAGCCTCCAACTTCTGCACATCAACCCAGGAGCCGCTGGCTTGCAGGGTTGGCACCACACCCGCACGTTGGTCCGTTTCACTGTCGATGAAGGACAGTTCCGCGACCTCGAGGTCATCGAAATACCCTGTTCTGTGGATGTTTCGGACGAAAAATGACCTTTTTTTGCGTCCCGTCCTCATTTTTTCGGGTTTTTATGATGCGCATTCCACCAAAAAGCCTTACCTTTGCATCGCCTTTGAGAAAGGAAGACCATTCGGGCGCTTAGCTCAGCTGGTTCAGAGCGTCTGCCCTACAAGCAGAGGGTCGGCGGTTCGAATCCGTCAGCGCCCACTACCCCTCCAAGCCCGGTCTTCTTTTTTCGGAGGCTTTTTTTTGTTTTGGGCTGAGAAGAGCTTTTTTGCCCTTTCTCCCTCCTTTTTCCCTCTTTTCTCCCACCTTTGGTATGCCACAAGTGGTTGTGGCATATGAAAAATGGGAGAATGGAGGGAGAAAAGAACGAGAATCGAGGTACTTTTTGGGCTGAAAATTCGGAAATTCGGAAATTCGGATGGGGTGGTTTTTATTTCTCTAGTCGGAAGAGTCTAACCACCCCATCCGAATTTCCGAATTTCCGAATTTTAAGGGCATGGATAGTGGCTGTGTCGTGTGATGCTGCCGGTTTTTCGTATTGGTTTCGAGACACAAAAATCCCACCCCGTCGTTATGACCAGGTGGGATGAATGATATGTTGGGAGGATATCCTCGACCGTCTTACTTCAGGCGGCTGTAGCCATAGCCAGCCACTTCGCCCAGTTCTTCCTCGATGCGGATGAGCTGGTTGTACTTGGCCATACGGTCGGTGCGGCTCATGCTGCCAGTCTTGATCTGACCGCTGTTGGTGGCCACGGCGATGTCGGCGATGGTGGTGTCTTCGGTCTCGCCCGAGCGGTGGCTGGTGACGGTGGTGTAGCCGTGACGGTGTGCCATCTCAATGGCTTCGAGGGTCTCGGTGAGCGAGCCAATCTGGTTCACCTTGATGAGGATGCTGTTGGCAGCGCCCATCTGGATGCCCTTCTGCAGGAACTTGGTGTTGGTGACGAAGAGGTCATCACCCACGAGCTGGCACTTGCCACCCACCTTGGCGGTGAGCTTCACCCAGTCTTCCCAGTCGTTCTCGTCCAGACCGTCCTCGATGCTGTCGATGGGGTAGGTGTCGATGAGGTGCTCCAGGAAGGCAATCTGCTCGTCGGCGCTGAGCTTCTTGCCGTTGGGGTCTTTCTTCTTGCCATCCTTGAGCTGGCTGTAGTCGTAGTACCACACACCGTTCTCCTGTACGGCAAACTCGCTGGCTGCGCAGTCCATGGCAATCTTCACATCCTTGCCAGGAACATAACCGGCAGCGGTGATGGCGTCGCAGATGATCTGCAGAGCGTCCTCGATGCCATCCAGTGCGGGAGCGAAACCACCCTCGTCACCTACGGCAGTGCTGAGACCGCGCTTCTTGAGCAGCTTGGCCAGGTTGTGGAAGACCTCGGCACCCATGCGGATGCTCTCCTTGATGTTGGCAGCGCCTACGGGACGGATCATGAACTCCTGAAAGGCGATGGGAGCATCGGAGTGGGCACCACCGTTGATGATGTTCATCATGGGCACGGGGAGGACGTAGGTGTTGGCACCGCCGATATAGCGGTAGAGGGGCATACCCAGAGCGTTGGCAGCAGCCTTGGCGGCGGCCAGGGAGACGCCGAGGATGGCATTGGCGCCGAGCTTGCTCTTGGTGGGGGTGCCGTCCAGGGCAATCATCTTGTAGTCGAGAGCGCGCTGGTTGAAGACGCAGTCACCCTTGAGGGCGGGAGCGATGATCTCGTTCACGTTCTTCACGGCCTTCTGCACACCCTTGCCCAGATAGCGACCCTTGTCGCCATCGCGGAGCTCGAGGGCTTCGTTCTCGCCGGTGCTGGCACCAGAGGGTACGGCAGCGCGACCGAGCACGCCATTTTCGAGTACGACATCTACCTCAACGGTAGGATTGCCACGAGAGTCCAGAATCTCGCGAGCTACGATTTTCTCAATCTTCATAGTTGTGTGAGTTTAAATTTATGGTTGTTTTTCAGATTTTCGGGCGCAAAGGTAGTGCAAACCGAGCGGAATACAAAGAAAATCCGAAGGTTTTTTCTTTTATTCCCGAGGTGCAACCTACTTTCGCGTAGCAAAAGTACAAAAAAGTCAACTTTCGAAGACGTTCGAAAAGTAGTAGTCATCAAACGGTCAACGGTCAATAGCAGGGCTGCGCGGTGCGTTCGCTCGGCTCTGCCGCTTCTATGAGCGAAGCGAGTCGGAAGGACCCTTTAACCTTTTAAACCTTAACCTACTTCACCTCCACGATGCGTGTCTTGGCCTGTTCGGCATTGCGGCGGTCGGTCTGTGTGACGAGACGTGCTGCCATTTGCAGGAAGGCGTTGCCCGTGGGGGTTGAGGGGTCGAGGGCAGCGGGCTCTCCTGCATCTCCGCTCTCGCAGATGCTCTGCACGAGGGGTATCTGTCCCAGCAGGGGGATGTCCATTTCCTGGGCGAGGGCTTCCACACCACCGCGTCCGAAGATGTAATAGCGGTTCTGTGGCAGTTCGGCAGGGGTGAACCACGCCATGTTCTCCACCAGTCCCAGGATGGGCACACCCACCTTGTCGTTCTGGTACATGCTGATGCCTTTGCGGGCATCGGCCAGTGCCACTTGCTGGGGAGTGCTCACGATGACGGCTCCCGTGATGGGTATGGTCTGCACGAGGGTGAGATGGATGTCGCTGGTGCCTGGAGGGGTGTCGAGAACGAAGTAGTCGAGGTCGCCCCAGTCTGCCTCGCCGAGGAGTTGTTTGAGGGCGTTGCTGGCCATGCCTCCGCGCCATATGGTGGCTTGGGTGGGGTCCACGAAGAAACCTATGCTGAGCATCTTGACGCCGTATTTCTCGATGGGTACGATGAGGTTGCGGCCATCTACCTGCTCGGCAAAGGGACGTTCGTCTTCTACCCGAAACATCTTGGGGATCGAGGGGCCGAAGATGTCGCAGTCGAGCAGTCCCACCCGGTAGCCCAGTCGGGTGAGGGCTATGGCGAGATTGGCTGCCACGGTGCTCTTGCCCACGCCTCCCTTGCCGCTGCTCACGGCGATGATGTTCTGCACGCCGGGGAGCAGTGCGTTTTCGGCTTTTGTCCTTTGTCCTTCGTCCTTCGTCAGGATTTTGGTGTTGATTTCCACCTCCACGTCCTTGCCAACATAAGCATGGATGGCTGCCTCTGCGGCCTTGACGAGGGATTTGAGGAAGGGATTGGTGGGGCGGTCAAAGATGAGCGAGAAGGAGACGTGCATGCCGCTGATGCGCATGTCGTCCTCCACCATACCTTGTTCTATGATGTTCTTGCCCGTGCCCGGGTAGCGCACCGTGGCGAGGGCGTCGGTGATGAGTTTTGGGTAGAGGTCCATGATGATGTTTAAGGGTTCAACGGTCAACGGCTGTTTCCAACGTTTCCGGAGCGTCTTGTGCGGTTGTAGCTGCGGTAGTCGTCGGGTTCAATGTCCACTTCGGGTTCGGTGAGAGGTGTCTCGTGGGGCAGACCGAAGCGCATGTATTTGATGGCCAGGCCGCGGTCCAGCCATTGCTGTTCGTAGTAGGTGCGTATGGCAAGGATGCGTGCCTCATCGGGTGTCATGCGCTTGGCCCCTTCGCCGTAGAGGTCGGTGGTCTCGAACTCCCCGGGGAGGTGGTTGTCGGCCGCGGCGTGCTGGGGGTAGGTGAAGAGGAAGTTGGAGTCGGTCTTGAGGTGGATGGTGGCACCGTCCTGCATGAAGCGTCGGTAGCGCTGGAGGAAGTAGGTGGAGGTGAGGCGTTTGGAGGCTTTCTTCATCTGGGGGTCGGAGAAGGTGAGCCAGATCTCCTGCACCTCGTCGGGGGCAAAGAAGCGGTCGATGATCTCGATGTTGGTGCGCAGGAAGGCCACGTTGGTGAGTCCCTCCTGCTGGGCCTGGGTGGCTCCGCTCCACATGCGTGCGCCCTTGATATCGATGCCGATGAAGTTGCACCCTGGATAGAGACGAGCTAGACCTACGGTGTATTCGCCCCGGCCGCAGCCGAGTTCGAGCACGATGGGTCCGTCATTGTGGAAGAAGTCTTCGCGCCAGCGTCCGCGCAGGGGGAAGGTGACGTCCTGCATGGCGTGGAAGGGGTACTCAAATACATGCTGGAATTGTGCCATGTCGGCGAATTTCGCCAGTTTTCCTTTGCTCATAAATCTTAAACTTCTTCAATGATTCTCGTCCAGTGGTGCGTGTCGGGTTCGATGCCGTACTGTATGTTGCGCAGGTGGTGGTAGAGGGCGGTGCTGACGGGACCGGGCTGTCCATCGTGGCAGTAGGTGTAGGAGGTGCCTCGTTCGGGGTCATCGATGCGCTGGATGGGGCTGATGAAGGCTCCTGTGCCGCAGGCTCCTGCCTCGCTGAAGGTGCCGAGCTCGTCCAACTCGATGGGGCGTCGCTCCACCTTCATGCCCCAGTCGGCAGCAATCTGCATGAGACTGTCGTTGGTGATGGAGGGGAGGATGGAGCTGCTCTCGGGGGTCACATAGGTATCCGCTTTGATGCCGAAGAAGTTGGCTGCTCCGCACTCGTCGATGAAGCGTTTCTCCTTGGCATCGAGGTAAATCTCGCCGGCATAGCCCTGCTCGTGGGCCCACTGGTTGGGAAGCAGGCTACCTGCGTAGTTGCCCCCCACCTTGAATCGCCCCGTGCCCAGGGGGGCGGCACGGTCGTAGTCACGTATGATGACGTAGGGGTTGGCTGCGAAGCCTCCTCGGTAGTAGGGCCCGATGGGTCCGCCGAACATCACGAGGAGGTAGTCGTCAGCGGGGCGTACGCCCAGATGGGGCGACATGCCGATGAGGAGGGGCCGTATGTAGAAGGCGGCACCTGTCTCGTAGGGGGGGATGTAGCGGGCGTTGAGGCGTACCACCTTGGCGGCCATGTCGCAGAACATCTCGGTGGGCACCGTGGGCATGACCAGACCGCGTGAGCTCGTCTGGAGTCGTTCGGCATTGGCTTCGGCGCGGAAGAGGCGTACCTTGCCGTCGGGGCAACGGAAGGCTTTGAGTCCCTCGAAGGCTTCCTGTCCGTAGTGCAGGCAGGTGGCTGCCATGTGTATGTTGATGGTCTCGGACTGGGAGACCTCTTCGTCCTCCCAGATCCCGCCGCGGAAGGCACGGCGTATGTTGTAGTCTGTCTTGAAATAGTCAAATGGCAGGTTTTGCCAGTCTATGGATTCCATTTCTCAATCTTGGTTGTCGGCAGTCAGGGTCTGTATCTCTTGCTCGACGGCTGTCAGTCGGGCGCGGCAGAAGGCGACGAGTTCCTTGGCTTCGCGCAGCTTGGCAGCCAGTTCGTCGATGGGCGTCTCGCCCATTTCCATCTCGCGTGCAATGGTCTCAAGTCGTGCCATTGCGGCTTCGTAGGTCATTTCCGGTGTCATCGTTTTTCTGGTGTTGTGTATTTTAGAACTTCCCAGCGCTCTCTGTTCAGAGCGTCTGCGACTGTATGGTGCCGTCGGCCATCTTGGTGGTGAGTGTTTGTCCGGGTACGATGTCGTGGATACTCTTGACGAGCCGCCCATCCACATAGGTCATGGTGTAGCCGCGCTGGAGCAGGCGTTCGGGGTCGAGGCTCTCGGTCTTCTGTTGCAGCAGTTGCAGGTGGTGCCTACTCTGCTGCAGCAGGGCCAGGGCGGTATGCAGGAGTGTGGTGTCGGTGCGCTGGAGTCGCAGCTGTTCGTGCTGCAGATGGTGGCGCGGTGCTTCCTGAACGCGTGTCGTCGTGGTCTGCCACCTCAGTCGGGCACGCTGGAGGTAGTCGCGTGAGGCGGTGGCGATGCGCAGGTTGAGGTCGGCCAGCCGCTGACACTGTCGCAGCTGGTGGGCGATGATGAAGTCGGCCGCTGCTGTGGGTGTCTTCGCGCGGGTGTGTGCCACGCTGTCGATGACCGTCTCGTCGCGCTCATGTCCTATGCCCACGATGATGGGGATGGGGAACTGCGCCACGGCGGCTGCCAGACGGTAGGTGTCGAAGTCCGAGAGGTCGCTGGTGGCTCCTCCGCCGCGTATGATGACGACGACATCGTAGGGTGTGCCCTCTATGCCGCAGTCGTAGATCTGCTGCAGGGCATCGAGAACCGATTCCTCCACCATACTGCCCTGCATGCTGGCGCCGAACAGGGTGATGTCGAAGCGGAGGTGGTAGGGGTTCTGCTCCATCTGTTTGCAGAAGTCGCCGTAGCCTGCTGCCGTCTCGGACGAGATGACGGCGACACGTTGCAAGAGGGTGGGGAGGGACAGCCCTTGGTTGTCGTGGCGGATGCCTTCCCGTTCCAGCCGTTCCAGTATCTCGCGTCGCCGCTGTGCGATGTCGCCCAGGGTGTAGGTGGGGTCGATGTCCACGATGTTGAGGCTCATGCCATACACCTCGTGGAAGACCACCTCTACCTCCACCAGAACCTTCATGCCGGCACGCAGGTGTTCGCCTGTAGCCCGTTCGAAGAGGGGCTCCAGCATGTTGTAGGTATTGCGCCACATCATGCCCCGTGCCTTGGCCACAATGGCCTGGGTGTCGGGGTCGTGCTGCACGAATTCCACATAAAAATGGCCATTGGCCGCAGTACGAGCTTCGCTGAGCTCGGCCTGCAGCCAATATGTCGTGTCCAGTCGCTCCTCGATGGCGGAGCGGACGGTGCGGTTGAGTTCGTAGAGGGAGAGTGGGGTCATCCGAGGAAGCTCAGGAGGATACCTGCAGCCACAGCCGAACCAATCACGCCTGCCACGTTCGGGCCCATGGCATGCATGAGCAGGAAGTTGCACGGGTCGGCCTTCTGTCCCTCCACCTGACTGACGCGGGCTGCCATGGGTACGGCGCTGACGCCTGCCGAGCCGATGAGGGGGTTGATCTTCTCCTTGAGGAAGAGGTTCATGAACTTGGCCAGCAGCACGCCGCCTGCGGTGCCGCAGCCGAAGGCCACGATACCCACGCAGAGGATGCTGAGGGTCTGCCAGTTGAGGAAGGCCTCGGCAGTGGCGGTAGCGCCCACTGTGGTGCCCAGGAAGATGACTACGATGTTGTTCAACTCGTTCTGCACGCACTTGCTCAGACGCTCCACGACACCGCTCTCTTTCATGAGGTTACCCAGCATGAGGCAGCCGATGAGGGTGGCAGCCGAGGGCAGGATGAGGGAGACGATGATGGCCACGATGATGGGGAAGAGAATCTTCTCTTTCTTGCTGACGTTACGCAGCTGTTTCATGCGTATCATGCGCTCCTTCTTGGTGGTCAGCGCACGCATGATGGGGGGCTGGATGACAGGTACCAGGGCCATGTAGCTGTAGGCTGCCACGGCGATGGGACCCAGCAAGTGGGGGGCCAGTTTGGTGGTGAGGAAGATGGCTGTTGGGCCATCAGCGCCGCCGATGATGCCGATGGAGGCTGCTTCCTGGGGATTGAAACCCATGAAGTCCATCTGGGTCACCAGGAAGGTGACGAAGATGCCCAGCTGGGCTGCAGCGCCCAGCAGCAGGCTCTTGGGGTTGGCGATGAGGGGACCGAAGTCCGTCATGGCGCCCACACCGAGGAAGATGAGGCAGGGGTAGATGCCGGCCTTCACGCCGATGTAGAGGACGTCGAGCAGACCACCCTCGGCCAGCACGTGACGATAGCTATGGTAGAAGGGGCTGTCGGGGTTGAGGAACTCATCGTTCCACATACTGGTGTGGAACAGGCCTGCACCGGGGAGGTTGGTGAGGATCATACCGAAGGCGATGGGCAACAGCAGCAGGGGCTCGTACTCTTTCTTGATGGCCAAGTAGAGCAGCAGGCAACCTATGCCCAGCATCACCAGGTTCTTCCAACCGTCGCCTACGAAGAAGGCGGTGAAACCCATCTCGTTCCAGAATTTCGTCATGGCATCGCCGAAGTTGAAATCCTGGGCCATCATGGGCATGGCCACCATCAGCAGCAGGGCTAATATACCGAAAAATTTCTTCATGATGTGATAGGTTTTAGGAGGTTAGGCCAGTTCGATGAGGGCGTCGCCCTGGTTGACTTGACCACCCTGCTGTACGAGGATATTCTTGACGGTACCATCGTACTCAGAGGTGATGTCGTTGGCCATCTTCATGGCTTCCATGACCACGACGACATCGCCGGCCTTGACTTCCTGGCCTGCGGTGACGTTGATCTTGGTGATGGTGCCGGGCAGGGGAGCCGTCACGCTCTTGGCTCCGGCTGCGGGAGCGGCCTTGGGGGCTGCGGGAGCAGCGGCAGGGGCTGCGGCGGGAGCGGCCTTGACGACCGGAGTCACCTTGGGTGCGGGAGCGGCTGCGCGGGCCAACTCGGGAACTTCAACTTGGTAGGACTTGCCATTGACGGTTACGCTGACCTGACCGTTCTCCAGCTCTTCGACGCTGGCAGCATAGTCCTTGCCGTCTATCTTGAAACTAAAGTCTTTCATGGAATCTTTAATTTTGAATCTTGAATCGTGAAACTTGAATCGTTAAAATCTCGTGTTGAGCACAGCGTGCCAGGCAGTACCTGGGGTGTGGTTGATGGTGATGATGCCCGACTCTTCGTCGTGGACGTTGCGGAAGTAGAGGTACAGTGCCGTGGCGACGGCGGCTTCGTCACCGGCGTTGGAGCCAGCGCTGGTCTTGGCCGTTGAAGCGGTTGCCGATCCTGCCGATGTCGTCTGCACCTTGGCCGTCTGGGGCTTGCCGCTACTCTTGGCTGCGGCAGAGAAGAGGGTCAGCACGCCGACGAGGATGACGAGGATGACGAAGACGATGCCTATGCCGATACCTGTCATCAACCATGCCGTAGTCCAGTTTGTTGCAATGAATGTCATGGTGCCAGGTTTTTAGAGAGGTATGTTGCCGTGTTTCTTGGCGGGGTTGGTGAGTCTCTTGTTCTGCAGCTGTGCCAGGGCACGGATGATGCGGAAACGGGTGTTGCGGGGTTCGATGACGTCGTCGATGTAACCGTACTTGGCTGCGTTGTAGGGGTTGGCGAAGAGCTTGGTGTACTCGTCCTCCTTCTCCTGGATGAAGGCCTTTGCCTCGTCCTCCTTGCCTTCTTCCTTCAGAGCCTTGGCTTCCTTGGCATAGAGGACGGCAGCGGCACCGGCAGCACCCATCACGGCAATCTCGGCGCTGGGCCATGCGTAGTTCATGTCGCCGCGCAGCTGTTTGCAGCTCATCACGATGTGGCTGCCGCCGTAGCTCTTGCGCAGGGTGATGGTCACCTTGGGCACGGTGCACTCGCCGAAGGCATAGAGCAACTTGGCGCCGTGCAGGATGACGGCGTTGTATTCCTGACCTGTTCCGGGCAGGAAGCCGGGAACGTCCACGAGGGTGACGATGGGGATGTTGAAGGCGTCGCAGAAGCGCACGAAGCGGGCTCCCTTGCGGCTGGCGTTGCAGTCGAGTACGCCGGCCATCTGCTTGGGCTGGTTGGCCACGATGCCCACGCTCTCGCCGTTGAAGCGGGCAAAGCCCACGATGATGTTCTTGGCGTAATTGGGCTGCACCTCGAAGAACTCGCCGTTGTCCACGATGGCCGAGATGACTTCGTACATGTCGTAGGGCATGTTGGGGTTGTCGGGGATGATCTCGTTGAGGCTGTCTTCCATGCGGTCGATGGGGTCGTTGCATTCCACGCGAGGGGTTTTCTCCAGGTTGTTCTGGGGAATGTAGCTCAGCAGCTGCTTAATCATGGCGATGGCCTCTTCCTCGGTAGCGGCGGTGAAGTGGGTGACACCGCTCTTGGTGCTGTGTACGCTGGCACCACCCAGTTCTTCCTGGGTTACCACCTCGCCCAGCACGGTCTTGACGACGGCGGGACCGGTGAGGAACATGTAGGAGGTGTTCTCCATCATGAGGGTGAAGTCGGTGAGTGCGGGGCTATAGACGGCACCACCGGCGCAGGGACCAAAGATTCCGGAAATCTGGGGCACGACACCACTGGCCAGGATGTTACGCTCGAAGATTTCGGAGTAGCCTGCCAGGGCGTTGATGCCTTCCTGCAGACGGGCACCACCCGAGTCGTTGAGGCCGATGACGGGGGCTCCCACCTTCATGGCGATGTCCATGATTTTGCAGATCTTGCTGGCCAGCATCTCGGACAGAGAACCTGCACTGACGGTGAAGTCTTGTGCGAAGACATACACCAGACGACCGTTGACGGTACCGCTGCCGGTAACGACGCCGTCGCCCAGATAGTGCTTCTTCTCCATGCCGAAGTTGGTGCAACGATGCTCAACGAACATGTCCATCTCTTCGAAACTACCCTCGTCGAGCAGCATGGCGATGCGCTCGCGAGCGGTGTACTTGCCACGCTCGTGCTGCTTGGCAATGGCTTTCTCGCCACCGCCCAGACGGGCCTTGGTGCGGAGCTCAATCAGCTCCTGGATCTTTTCAGTCTGTTTGCTCATGACTTGATATTATGGTTGGTTTTATAGAGTTGAAGTATGACCGAAGTTATGTGCCTGTCGATTTTCCGGCGCAAAGGTACGAATTGTTTTCGATACCGCCATAATTAGTTTGCCGAAAAAACTCTTTTCTGCACCAAATTCCGCACTTTCGTCGCAAAAGCCTTGTTGCGGAGCAGGTCTTCGAGGTCCAGGTGCATGCGGTAGCGCCAGTAGTGGTGCGGATTGGCGGGTATGTTCACGCGTTCGGCCGAGGCATCGGGCAGTCGAAGCCCCTCGTCGGTGGCGAGCCAGTCTTGCAGACTGATGATGCACAACATGGACGGACACCTCATGTGGTGCTCGATGATCTCGGCAGCGAGCTCACCCGTGAGGGGGTGGGGTGCCTTGCCGTGGTGGTGCAGGATGTCGTGGTAGTAGGTCTCGGTGCGTGCTTCGTCCTCGTCCCACCACATACGCAGCGTGGGCGTGTCGTGGCTGCTGATGGTGGCCACGCTGAGGTAGGGGTTCTGTTCCAGACGGCCGAAGCGCTCCCAACCTTTGGGCATCGACTCCATCTCCAGGCTCAGCATTTCCAGCCGCCTCATCACCCAGGGTACGCACTCGGGCACCATGCCCAGGTCTTCGGCACAGCACAGCATGTGGGTGGCATGGCGCAGTGGCGTGAGTTTCTGCATGGCTTCGTCGTACCACAGCTGGGTGTTGCGGTGGTAGAAGAAGTCTTCGTACAAGGCGTTGAACTGTTGTTGCTGCGTCTCCGTCAGGGCAGCGAAGGCGGGTGTCTGACGGGCGTCGATACGTGGGTGCCACAGCGAGGGGGCTTTGTGGTCATGCAGGAAGAGGGCCTCCCAGTCCATGCCGCCAAAGCGGGCAAAGGACCCTTGTCGTTCCGAGTCTTTGAAACACTCGGCACTCTCTCCCATGCGTGCATCCACTTCGTTGGTGGTCAGACCCTTGGCGGGCTGGAATTGTCCTTCTTTGCCGCTCGTCTCGCCAGCGGGTATCTCCCAGATGCGGAAGAAGCCCAGGACGTGGTCTATGCGGTAGGCGTCGAAGTATTTCGCCATATTCTGGAAGCGTCTGCGCCACCACTGGTAGCCGTCGCGGGCCATGGCTTCCCAGTTGTAGGTGGGGAAGCCCCAGTTCTGTCCATCCCGTGCGAAATCGTCTGGTGGTGCTCCTGCCTGGCCACTGAGGTTGAAGTACTGCGGGTATTGCATCACGTCGGCTCCGTGACGAGAGACTCCGATGGGGATGTCCCCCTTGAGCAGCACGCCCTGCTGACGGGCATACTCGTGTACCTCGCTCAGCTGTCGCGACAGGAGGTATTGGACGTAGCAGGTGAAGTCCGTATCTCCTCCTTTCCAACGTGCATACGGCTCCAGCCACTCGCGTTCCTGTTCCACCCACGCGGAGTAGTCCTCGCTCTTCAGCACTTTGCGTCCTTCCTGGGCATAGAGATGCTCCAGATAGGCCGTCTTGGCGGCCATGACTCGTTCGTAGTCTATCTGGGGCAGGGCGTTCAACTCTTGTCGCAAGGTCTCGAAGTGCTCGCGTTCGGCTTTCCTGCGCAGGCGAGGCAGGGCGCTTAGGTTCATGTACTGGGGATGCAGGGCAAAGACACTCACGCAGCTGTAGGGATACGAGTCCTCCCACGTCCCTGCGCGACAGGTGTCGTTGATGGGCAAGATTTGCAGGACGTGCTGACTTGTCCGCGCCAGCCAGTCCACCATCAAGCGCAGATCGCCGAAGTCGCCCACTCCGAAGCTCCGTCGCGACCGCAACGCGAAGACAGGCACCAGTGTCCCCGCCACCTTGTCGGATGGGTCCCAGTCGTGCCAGCTGTCGCGAATGGCTCTTGTGTCAGGTGTTTTAAACACCTGACACTCAGCCACTCTGTGGTACATCGTGGCGGGATTGCCGCTCATGCCCTCGCTGCGAGTCACCCGTCCGTGCTCGTGTACGCAGTAGAAATAGGAGGTGCCGGGTTTCACCTCCATTGTGCAGGTCCAGACGATTCCGTCTGCGGTGTTCATGGGGTGGGGCGTGTAGCTACCGTCGCGCTCCACGGTATTGAGGAACAACTCCTCGCCCCAGCGCGTACGGTACTCAATGGAAAAAATCGTGCTCATGATGGGTGCAAAGTTAGGTGTTTTTCGCATAGGAATCACCCTTGCGGTGGTGATAAAAGCGGAAAAATACAAAAAATGAAAGTGTTTAACAAATTTTAACAATAAATTCGCACCCGTGTACCTTATAGTTCATTTACTTTGCAGCGCGAAAGATAAAAGCCGACGATATTTTACCGACAAAATACTCTGTTTTTTTACTCAACTTTTTATTCACCTATTTTATTCAACCCTAAAGACAAGTACGCAATGAAGAAAATGTTAATGCGTCTGAGTGTTCTGGCACTCATGTTGTGTATGGGTGTGGGTGCCTATGCCGAAGGCTTTGTCACGAGTCTCGACCAACTGGACACTCCGCTCATCCTTTCCATCAAGAGCCCTCGCGGCTACTGGACCCTCGACGGCGATCCCTACGCCGAACCTCCCACATCTACCAAGATGGTACCCAGCCACAAGACCAATGGTACGGTAGCGGTTGATGGAGCCTTCATGGACGGCGAAGCACCTTTCTTGTTCAGCCTGCTCAAGGGCGACAAGGGCTACTATATCTATGCCACCGACCTGGAGCAGTTCATGGTTCTCGACGGTTCTACGCTCGTACTGGCCGACAAGCCTAGCACCTCCTTCACCATCATCAACACGGATAACGGTAATACGTGCTGGAAGTTCAAGAAATCCGATGCTGATTTATACATCAACAACAATAATAATGGCAGTATCGTCGTAGATAGCTGGAGCGATTCCGACAACGGCAACCAGCACTCCCTGGAAATTTTTGATGACAATTGGACCGTAGAAGATCTCGCAGATGCCTATGCAGCCATCAACTCCTACGAGAATACCACAGTCACCTACATCTACCAGCTCGACGGTGAAGAGGTGGCTCGGGAGACCAAGAATGCCGTCGCCGGAGA
>R18__coassemble_1199_pt1 | contig 69803 bp, 52 predicted proteins | sample R18__metabat2_high_PE_031 | metagenome-assembled genome bin R18 | reverse complement strand
GGTGACAGGGGTATTGGGGTTAGCGGTTAGCGGCATCAGAACGCCTCGCCCATATCGAAGACAAAGGCGCTGTAGATGGCGGCACCGTCGCGGCCGAATCCATAGTCGATGCGGGCGTTCACGTTCTTCTTGAACTCAAGGCGGAAGCCCACGCCGAAACTGGGCAACACGCGCTTCGCCTCCCACTGATGGGCAGTGAAGTAGTCGCCAAACGTGGAGGCGAAGTTACCCGCCGAGGCCCAGGCCGTCACGCCTATGCGCTTCCAGATATGCTGACGCAGCTCTACGGTGGCGCTCATCTGGTTGTTGTCGAAGTAGCGACCTATGTAATACCCACGCATGCGCGCGTAGTCGGCGGCTATCTCCTGACGGATGAACCACGGAACATCCATGTTGAAGAAATTGCCATAGACATGCACTGCCAGCAGCGAGCCTCGCCATATGGGTACGTTGGTATTGAAGCTGAAGATGGTGTTCCACGCCCAACCAGTGCCAGCGCCGAAGACCTTGCGGTAGCAGGCCTCCTTGAGCATGACATGGACGCCCCGCGAGGGGTTGGGGATGAAGTCGCGCGTGTCGTACTTGAGCAGGACGCCCAGCGAGGCATAGCCTCCCTGCTTCTCCTGACCCGAGAGATAACGCTCGAAGAGTTCGGGGGCCTCGCTCACCTTGCTGCCGTTGATATTCATCACGTTGCGCGTGGTAAACAGCGCCTGGGCACCGAAATAGAAATGCGCCGGCAGCGTGTGCAACCAGTCCACCTTCACCGTCACATTGGTGTAGCGGTACTTGACATCGTCACCCTCGCGCGCATAGCACGAGTCGAAGTTGACACCCCAGAACCTGCGGTTACGACTCTGGAAGTCGGCATAGACCTCGAAGTGGTCGCGGTGGTTGGGCAGGTAGATGTTGCTCTTGAAGTAGAACGAGTAGAAGGCGCGCAGCGTCACGTTGGCCGTGAGCGACACGTTGGAGGGCGGCAGAATGGTGTCGTTGCGATCTATGCGGAACAGACCACTGCCACCGCCTCCTATGCCGAAGCCACCGTCGTCGGCGTAGGTGGGTGCCACCACAAACGAGACATCAAAGGGCTTGTTGCGCGTGTTATCGATATTGCCGTGGGCAAAACTCTGCCACCACTTGGCCAGCCCTTTGGGCTCCTTCTTCACGGATGGCACACTGTCGGCCAGCACCACAGCCACACTATCCACGACACGCGCTACTTCCGCATCGGGGGCCTGCCAGTCGCCCGACGATGCCACCTCTTGAGCGCAGACCTCGAGCCCACTCGCTCCACTCAGGAGCAGGACCAAGACGATGAACGCTGCGCGCACGTTGATGGGGCGACATTGCTCACCAACAAAGTTGAAAACTTTACGCATTAAACATTAAACATTAAACATTAAACTCTAATCTCTACAACTTCCCCAGGATCTTGTCCATCACCCAGTTCACCGACGTGGCACACAGGGCATCGAGATCACAGAGTGTCTTGCCCTGCAGGTGTTCCACCACACTGCGGATGAGGGGCATCTGCACATGCTCGGGGTTGGGGATCTCCAGCGTCTCGCGCCCCGCCGAGGTATCGAGAGTGATGGGCTCGTAGGTGAACACCGAGAAGCACAGCTGACCCTCGCTGCCCGTGATCTCTATGCGGTCGGTCTGGGCCTTCTCGTAGGCAGCAAAGCACCAGGTTCCGCTGCCCGGCAGACCATCCACAAACTGGAACGAGGCACTCACCACGTCCTCCGTCTCGTAGAGTCCTGCCCTGTTGCTGCAGTAGCCGCTACAACGCGTAATGGGGCCGAAGAGCCAGTGCAGGAGGTCGATCTGGTGGGGCGCCAGGTCGTAGAAATAGCCGCCCCCTGCTATGTCACGCTGCACACGCCACGGCAGTTGCGTGCGGTCGTAGTCCAACTCGCGCGGCGGCACGGCAAAACGCACCTGAACGCCCATGACATGACCTATGCGACCGCTCTCCACCAACTCGCGCACCCGCTGAAAATAGGGCAACAGCCGGCGGTAGTAAGCCACAAAGCAAGGCACACCCGTCTGCTGCGACACGCGCACCACGCGCAGACACTCCTCGTAGGAGGCCGCCAGAGGCTTCTCCACATACACGGGCTTGCCGCTGCGCATGGCCATAATGGCATAGGTGGCATGCGACGACGGCGGCGTGGCGATATACACAGCATTCACTTCGGGATCGTCGATGAGCTCCTGAGCATCGGTGTACCAATGACCTATGCCATGACGCTGGGCATAACTCCGCGCCCGCTCGGCACTGCGGCTCATCACCGCCACCACCGACGAGCCCGGCACCAGCGCAAAGGCCGGCCCGCTCTTCTTCTCGGTCACCTCGCCACAACCGACGAAGCCCCAACGAATCTCGACGTTCTGCTCTTCCATAATTCGGGCGCAAAGGTACAGAAAAAGGTTAGAGCTGAGAGGTTAGAGCTGAGAGTTTTTTACGCAGACAGAGGAAAATTAGTTTTTTTTAGGGGAAAATGCAAAATTCTCTAACCTCTAACCTCTCAGCTCTAACCTTTTTCCGTACCTTTGCTTCATGACAACACTCATCGCACTCACCCTGACCGCGGCCATAGCCATGGCCGACACCCTCAACACAGCACAGTCCTTCGACACCACCCTACCCTTTGCCACCAGCGACCCTGGCACCAAACTGCCGGACATCACCTGGGGACTGGATGCCGCGTGGATCAGCGAGTCCAACATGCACCGAGGGCTCAACTTCGCCGGCGAGGACCTCATCCAGCTCGTACGCATCAGCTTCCAGACCACCGATGCCGTGGCCGACGACCTCACGCTCAGCACCAGCCAGCAGCAGACCCTCAACCAGCGCATACGTCTTGCCAAGATGGCCACCCAGGCCACTGTGAACATCAACAGCGACCAGGAGGCAGGCGTCATCGCATGGTACCACACCTCGACGTCGGCCCAGCAGCCACAAGTCTATGCCGCCCGATGGGCCAACCTCATCGCAGCCACCAAGCAGTATGCCGAGGCCAGCGGACTGACCGTCTCGAGCGTCTCGCCCTTCAACGAGCCCGACTACAGCAGTTGGAACCAAGGCAGCAAGGCCGAGATGAACGCCATCTGCCGTCTGCTGCGCCAGCGCGAGGAATTCGACGGCGTGGCTCTCTGCGGAGGCAACACCCTCAACTGCGACGAGGCCCTCTCGTGGTACAGCGCCTGCAAGGACAACCTCGACGAAGCATGTACCCACCAACTGGCAGGCGACATGAACCACTTCGCCGCCTTCTTCCAACAGGCGGTGGCCGATGGCAAGGTGGCTGTCGATGACGAGCTGCACAACACCATGGAGGCCATCGTGGGCAGCCACTACGGCATGACGAAAGGCATCTGGTGGGGCACCTGCGACCACACACGCAGCCAGTTCATGCGGGCTTCGCGAGGCAACCGACTGGGCTACGCAGAGAATCGCAACTCATGGACGGCAGCCGCGGTCTATAGGCACCCCGACGGCAAAGTACAGGCCTTCGGTGGCACCAGCGAACGACAGGCCGCCACCACCACCTACCGCCTCGTAGCCACCGACCACGACGTCTTCTACAACGGCCACGGTCCCACACGAGAATACCTCTTGACCCTACCCGGCGGCACAGGCTACCAACAAGGACAGACCAACGCCGAGACCGTGGTGGACATACAAGATGGCGACGACATCATGCCACCCCTACCTACCGCAGCCACCACCTACCGCATCGTAAACCGTGCCAGCGGACTCGTGCTCTCTACCTATGCCAACAGCGTCACAAACGCCACAGCACTGGCACAAGAGAAAGTGACAACGGGACTGTCTGGACGCACACAACAGTGGATCATCTCGCCTGTATCGCCCCGCGTAGGGGGTGACTTCTCCTATTTCAAGATATGTAACGCACGCGACACCACACTACTCCTTGATGTGAGGGACTGGAGCCTCGAAGACCGCGGAGGCCTCATCGCCTACAAAGGGAGTATGGGAGACAATGAGCAATGGTTCTTGGAGTATGCAGGCGACGGATGGTTCTACATCCGCAGCCGCCACAGCGGCTTATGCATCGAGGTGACCCCAGGCAGCGACGCCCAGGTGAAGATGGCCCGCCGTGCCCTATGCCAAGGCATCGTCACTGGCGATGCCACCCAGCAGTGGCGTCTGCTCCCCACCGATGTGATCTACAAAGCCTCCACGCCTCAAGCACCACAGGACCTCGCAGCCACGGCAGAGGCATCCTCGGTACAGCTCGCGTGGTCGGCCATAGACGAGGCGCAACACTATCAGGTGCTGCGCTCCACCGACGGACAGACGTGGCACACCCTCCACGCCTGGGTAACAGACACCACCTACATCGACCGCTCGGCTATGGCGGGGACGGCCTACTTCTACAAAGTAAAGATGGTAGATGCCTGCCTCAATCGCTCGACAGACTCCCCCATCGCAACAGCCTCTCCTACGGGGACCCCATCGCTGGTCTATGCCATGACTGCCGACACTACCTATGCCCTGGATGGACTGACGACCTACCTCCAACTGCCTCCCGCCCTCACCCACAACGACGAGATGACCATCTCTCTGCGCATCTACTGGCGCGGCGGCTCGACATGGCAACGTATCTTCGATTTCGGCACCGACGAGACACACTACTGTGCCCTCACACCTTCTTGCGGCAGCGGGCCTCGCCTGATCCTCAACAACGGCAGCGGCGAACAAGCAGTAGGACTGGGCAGCAGCTTCGGTGCCATGCGGTGGCGCACAGTGACGGCCACTTTCTCGCGAGAAGCCATACGCATCTATTTCGATGGCAAACAGGTGGGCAGCATAGACAACCCCACCATCACACCGGCCGACATCCACGCAGCCTTTGCCAACATAGGACGCAGTCAGTTCCCAGCCGACCCATTGCTGAAGGGCAAGATAGCAGACCTACGCATCTACAACTATGCCCTCTCCCCCGACGAGGTCAACGAACTGGCCACCAATATCGACAATCTCTACGGCAACGACAATGACAGCCCGCGTGTCGAACAGCAGAATAGCACCTGCTACGATCTCTCGGGACGTCGCCTTCAGACTACCCGGCCAGGGGTGCCTTACATCCAGAATGGACGTCTCATGATGCTGAAGGCCAAACAGCCCTGAAGCATGGACACAAAAAAAGCTGCATCGGCGATTGTGATGAGAACTCCGAAAAATAATGATTTGAGTGTCCGCGTTCTTTGTAATCTGCCGGCAGGGGTCTCCCCTGTTACCACGTGAGTGGCGCAGCCCGCCATTGAAAGCACGAAACGTTCTCGGTTCTTTTAGTGTAATTGATGAGTCTCCCGATCTTTCCGATGCAGCGGTGCAAAGGTACGGAAAAGTCAATGGCGGGCGGCGGGCGGCGGGCGGTTTTTTTTCAAAAAACAGTCCTTTTAATCAAAAATAATGGTTTTCACAACGCTGTTCCACGATTTTTGTGTAACTTTGGACGCAGTTTGTGCAATAATACTGCCACCACCTATATCCAACATCACCCTCATGAAGAAATCCTCATTCCTCCCATTCGCCATCGTGGCCTCTGCACTCACACTCTCCCGTATATCCACAACCCAGGCTCAAACGACATGGAACACCCCAGGCACAGGCAACCCCATCGTGCCAGGCTACTTCGCCGACCCGACGATACGCAAGTTTGGTGACCTCTTCTATATCTATGCCACCACCGACGGCACAGGCAACGGCTACGGGCCCGCCCAGGTATGGGTGTCCAAGGACTTTGTCCACTGGCGCAACATGGTAATGAACTGGCCCACCACCGAGGTGGTGTGGGCGCCCGATGTGGTGGAGGCTCCCAACGGTGGCTACCGCTACTACTACTGCGAGCCATGTATGGTGCATGCCGGCGAGAGCGACACACCGCTGGGACCATGGCATAACATGCTGGGCGAGACGGATGCCGTGCTCATGCCCGACCGCTTCTGCCACCCGCGTGCCATCACCCTCGACCCACAGGTCTTCACCGACGACGACGGGTCGCAGTATATGTTTGTGGGAACATGGGGATTCTATGATGACTCGGGCTGCGGATGGGCCAAGCTGGCCGCCGACGGCAAATCGTTCACCGACAAGGGACTGATCTCCAGCCACGAGCTGAAGGACTTTTTCGAAGGACCTTTTCTCTTCAAACGCAACGGCATCTACTACTTCACCTACTCGGCAGGCAGCTGTCACGACGACACCTACCGCGTACAGTATGCCACGAGCACGACGGGTCCGCTGGGTCCCTACACTTTCAGGGGCTGCATCCTCAAGACCAACGAGGATGGGACGGTGCATGGTCCTGGACACCACTCCATCTTGCAGGACGGCGACGACTACTACATCTTCTACCATCGCCACAACAACCCACACTCCATTCATGGCTTCAACCGTCAGCTGTGTCTGGACCGTCTGGAGTTCGATGCCGAAGACAACATACTACCCGTACAGCCCAGTCACGAGGGTGTGGTACCCAAGAGTGTGGCCAAATTCCGCAAGGGACTACTGCCCAACCTGGCTCGGGGTGCGGTCGTGAGGGCTTCGTCTTTCTACGACGAGGATTTCCGACCAGAATATGCCGTGGACGACAACAACGGCACACTGTGGCGCTCGCGCAACAACATAGGTGAAGCTTGGCTTGAGATTGACCTTGGCAAAATACAGCGATTCAATCAAATATGGATTGAGCCAGAGTACACAACCTTCTTCTATCAATACAAGATTGAGACATCGACCGACGGCAAGGAATGGACGCTCTTTGCCGACAAGACCACGAATCGGACGGCCGGAAGTCCCCTCATCGATCACGGCAAAGCCCGGTCACGTTATGTGCGCATCACCATCACCGACACGCAGAAGAATGGTCATTTTGCCGGCATCTGGAACGTGAAGATATACAACACCACCAAGCACAACGACCCCGAGCGGCTGCTGCCCGACGACCCCATGAGTGCCGAAGCGACAGACGCTACCATTCGTCATGCCGTAGAAACTGCCTACCCCAGTCTGCACCGCAAGGATGTAGAACATCGCGAGTGTCACGACGCGCCCATCATAGACCTTGTGGCAGCCAAGGGCACTCTCCTGGGCTCGCTCGAGGCCACTGTAGTGGCGGGCAAGTATGCCTATGCTTTCGACGGCGAAGAGGCACAGCAGTTGGAATGTCCGGCGCTGCGTGATGTCTGCTACAATGCCCCCTATACCATCACGGCATGGACATTGAATCCCGAGGTGGCTGGCATAGAGGTAGTGGCGCAGTTCATGCCCACGGGAGCCGACCTGGCTACGGTGGAATTTTGTCAGGGTACAGACCGCACGAATGGTGTAGTGCGCCACAATGCCAGTTTCGAGAACTTCGGCGCTCCGCGTGAGTGTCGCGAGGGCGAGGGCAAGTGGCAGTTCTGGACGGTGTCCTACGATGGCTGGATGGAGCGCATCTACCTCAACGGCACGCTGGTGGCAGAGAAGAACTCCTTCCTCATGCTGCGCCCCACGGGGACATACAGCGTGGGCGGTACAGCCTATGGCGAATCCTTGTTCACGGGCTTCGTCCACAGCCTGCGTTTCTACGACCGCGCCCTCACAGCCGAGGAGATAAGTCAGGCGTATGCACAGCCATCAGACACCGACGACAAGCCGTCGTTCGACCTCCAGGGGGTACACCTCCACACCGATGTCCTCTCGCCCACCCTGCTGCTGCCGTCGCTGGTGGATGCCGACGGTCATCCCTTCCGTGGCGGTAAGACCTCGACGCGCGTGGACGGACACGTCGTCACTGCCGTGGTCTGTGACTACGAGGGTCACGAGGTGGCTACGTTCTGCGACACCGTCGAGGTGGATGCCGCTGCCTTCGTGGACCTATGGACCGACGACATGCCAGTTCGTCTGCAGTCCAAGGGCTGCGACATGGATACCGATTCTGCCCACAACGGCGACATGCGCTACGTGACGCTGGAGGGCGACTGTGTCGTGGAGTGTCGCGTGAGCGACATCATGGGACAGGCCGGACATCGCACGCCAGCCTACAACGAGGGGGGCATCATGATGCTGCTGCCCGACGACCACGGTCAGCGCATCGTGCACCTGGGTGTCTTTCCCAATTACGACTGCGGCAACATGCTCACCGTCGTCACTCGCGGGCGTCCACAGTACCCCAACCGCAAAGCTTGGGGCTACGACCCCTATATGATGCTGCAGCGCGTGGGCGACACCATCCATGCCCGCACCTCGGCCGACGGACGCACCTGGACGACCATGCCCGGCTCGCCAGTGCAGGTGCCGTGGATGCACGGAAAGAAAATCCGTGTAGGCATCTATCAGACAACCTACACGGACAATGAGGCTTGGGTGGAGTTCGACAGCATCCACCTCTGGCAGAAGCGTTAGCCTCTCCAACCACTTTCTACATAATTCCTCGCTCGCGGAGGGCGCACTGCCATTTCCATGCGGTGGCGAGGACCTCTTCCAATGGGGTGTCGGCACGCCAGCCCAACACGCGGTTGGCCTTATCCACGTTGCCCCACACTTTCTCTATGTCGCCGGCGCGTCGGCCCACAATCTGGTAGTTGAGTTTGACGCCAGTGGCCCGTTCGAAGCCTTCTATGAGTTCCAGCACGCTGGTGCCCTTGCCTGTGCCTATGTTATAGACCTCCACGGGCTCCTCGGTCTTGTCCTCCATGATGCGTGTCATGGCGCACACATGGGCCTTGGCCAAGTCCACGACATAGATATAGTCGCGGATGCACGAGCCGTCGGGGGTGTCGTAATCATTGCCGAAGACGCTGAGTTTCTCGCGTATGCCTATGGCTGTCTGAGTGAGGTAGGGGATGAGGTTCTGTGGCACGCCGTTGGGCATCTCGCCGATGATGGCCGAGGGGTGGCTGCCTATGGGGTTGAAGTAGCGCAGCAGGATGGCCTTGATGGGCGAGCCGCTGCGTACGGTGTCCTGGATAATCTCTTCGTTGATCTGCTTGGTGTTGCCATAGGGGCTCTCGGCCTTCTTGATGGGTGTCTCCTCGGTAGCGGGGAGTTGGTCGGGCTGTCCATAGACGGTGCAGCTGCTGCTGAAGATGATGCCCTTCACCTGATAGCGTGGCATGAGTTCGAGCAGGTTGATGAGCGACACGATGTTGTTGCGGTAGTACAGGAGGGGTTTCTCCACGCTCTCGCCCACGGCCTTGCTGGCAGCAAAGTGTATGATGCCGCTGATCTGGGGGTATTTCTTGAAGACGGCCTCGGTGGCCTCCAGATCGCGGAGATCGACTTTCTCGAAGGCAGGACGCTGGCCGGTGATTTTCTCTATGCCGTCCAGGACATCTTCACGGGAGTTGGAGAGGTTATCGACGATGACGACATCGTAGCCTGCTTGTTGCAGCTCGACGGTGGTGTGGGAACCGATGAAGCCAGTTCCGCCAGTGACAAGAATGGTTTGTTTCATGATGAAGGGTTTATGGGTTTATGGGTTTATGAGTTTAAAAGTTCAAGGGTTCTGAGGGTCCTGAGGGTTCTGAGGGTTGGTTTATGTGGTACACTGTTCCAGCCCATTCCACGAAGGGTTCCTCGCCGCAGAGGGGGTGCCACGAGACCGGATGTCCGTCGGCATCGAACTGTACGACACACCGTTGCAGGGTGGTGCCGTCGGGCAGGATGACTGTGTGGTAGGCGCGTTGCATGGGTTCAGCGGGTGAAGGATTTCTTCTTGGAGGTGTGGGGCTTGTAGGGTTTGGTCTTGACGACTTGGATGGTGCGTGGTGTCTCCTGCGACTCGCGTACCTGCAGGGGCGACTGTCGCGAAGTGCGCATGATGGTGTCTTGCCGTGCCGTCGTATCGGTATCTTGTGGCGATGTATCGGCGAGCTGCAGCGTGCTGTCGGTTGCGAGGGTGTCCACGGGAAGGGCCACCTCCTTGTGGATGCGGATGAGCGCTATATGCGAGAGAATGAAGTAGCACATCTCCTGGGGGTTGGTGTTGGACGGCAGATAGACATGCCCGTTCACCTGGCGGGGCGTCCAACCCTTGGCATTGCGCACGCGGAACTCGGCCTGGTCCTGGGCACTGAAGGAGGCGTGGTAGCTACGCACCGAGTCGTTGGTGTAGGCTACGACGAGGTCGGCAAAAGCCTGCACGCGGATGTCGCGACTGAGCAGGGTGGTGCGGAAGCGCCAGATAATGTCGTCGCCGGGGTGCCATGTGGTGTCGCACTGCATGGTCCACTGCACGAAGTTCTCCGTGGCGCGGGGCTTGACGACGAGCAGGGGAGCCGCCGTCCACACGTTGGCCGTGTCGCCTATGGTACTCAGCTGGGCGTAGATGTCCTGTCCCGTGGATGCCACGGCAGCCCACACGTCGGCCTCGGAAGCGACGCGCCGATGCACCCGCTGATAGATGACGCCCAGCTGGGCCAGGTCGCTGGAGTAGTAGGCCATGCTGCTGTCGAAGATCTCCTGAGTGATGCCGTGGCGGTCGAAGACAGCCTCGTAGTAGCGCTGGCGGAAGTCCTCCAGTGTGCCCGCCGCCCCCTGGTAATCCACCTCGGCCATGCCCTGGGCCACATGGTAGTCGTAGAGCACGTCCTCCATCTCGCCAGCCGAGAGGGTTCCCTCGGGGCGAGAAGGGCCACAGGCCGCCAGCAGCAGGAGCGGCAGGAGCGGCAGTAGGATAAACTGGATGGGGTGGTGTGCTGATGGTATCATGGTTGAGTTTCTATACTCTAAGCTCTAATCTCTAACCTCTAACCTCTAATCTCTAACCTCTAACCTCTTGTTCCCTCCCATCTCGCTGGACAGGGTGTCGCGACAGAAGAGGAGCAGGGCCACGACGCTGGTGGTGATGCAGGCATCGGCCAGATTGAAGATGTAGCTGAAGAAGGTGGTCCCACCCACGAGGGGCATCCACTGGGGAAAGTCGAAGAGCGGGAAGTAGAACATATCGACCACGCGGCCTCGGAACCAAGTGGCATAGCCTTCGCCGAAGGGCACGAAGTGGGCCACATGGCCTGCGGCGGGCTGGTCGAAGATGAGTCCGTAGAAGACGCAGTCGATGATGTTGCCTGCCGCTCCCGTCATGATGAGGGCCATGCACACGAGATAGCCCCACCCCACACCACGACGTATGAGTCGCCAAATGTACCACCCCACGAGGACGGTGGCCACGATGCGGAAACTGGTGAGGAGATACTTGTTGATGAAGTCCATCCCCATGGCCATGCCGTCGTTCTCGATGTAGGTAATGCAGAACCAGTCGGTGATGCGTATGCTCTGGTGCAGGGCCATGTGGGTCTTGACCCACAGTTTGATGGCCTGGTCGGCAAGGAGTCCGACGCAGAAGATGAGGGCGACAGCCAGGTGCTGGGCCTTAGTGTTTGCGGCGGGGGTCATTTTTGATCTCGATGCTGAGGGTGGCGTGAGGCGCTGCACGCAGTCGCTCCTTGGGGATGAGTTTGCCTGTCTCGCGGCAGATGCCGTAGGTCTTGTTGTCGATGCGCAGGAGGGCGGCTTTGAGCCCGGTGATGAACTTCTGCTGACGATGGGCCATGGACATGAGGTTCTCCTTGGACTGCACCTCGCTGCCTTCTTCGAGCGAGTGGTAGGTGGGTGCGGTGTCGTCGGCCGAGGCGTCGTCGCGGTTCATGATGGCATCCATGGTGTGCTGGTAGTCGCTCTCGGCAATCTCCAGCTTCTGGAGGATGAGCGCGCGGAACTCCTCGAGTTCCTCGTCGCTGTAGCGTTTCTTCTCTTCCATTTTCTTGATGGTTATCTCGGTATTGTCCGGGGTGATGTATATCTCGTTGGCAAGGACCTGGGTGGCCATGTACTGGCGGAACATGGCGAGGGCTGCGGTGTTGTCGGCACTATGGGGCAGACCTACGGAGATGCGGTCGGTGATCTCCAGTCCACTGTCCTTGCGCAGTGTCTGGATGCTGCGCACGAGTTCGCGGGCAACACCTTCCAGACGCAGATCCTCGGTGATGGTGAGGTCGAGTGCCACGGTGAGGGTTCCTTCGTTGGCGACACTCCAGCCGGGGATGTCCTGGCTGAAGATCTCCACATCCTCTGCGTCGATGGTGACGGTCTGGCCGTCGGGAAGCAAGAGGGCGAGGTGTTCGTCTTGTTCCAGCTGGGCTATCTGTTCCTGGGTGAGGCCAAGGACAGCGGCGTTGACGGCCTTCATGAGCGGGCCGAATTTCTTGCCCATGGTGCGAAAGTTGCATTTCACCTTCTTGGTGAGGATGCCACCATCCTCCACGAACTCCAGTTCCTTGACGTTCACCTCGTCGAGGATGAGCATCTTCATGGCCTCGATGCGTTGCTGCTGCAGGGCGTCGGTGGCAGGGATGGCGATGCGCTGCAAGGGCTGCTTGACGATGATCTGTTCCTTCTTGCGCTGGGCATGGACCATGGACGTCACCTTCTGGGCCAGGGTCATGCAGGCCTCCAGCTCGGGATCGATGAGTTCCTGGTTGGCCAGGGGGAAGGCAGCGAGATGGACGCTTGCTGTGGTGTCGCGTCCTGTCGTCTCGTTGAGGTCTCGGAAGAGGCGGTCGGCGTAGTAAGGAGCGATGGGGGCGATGAGGCGGGCCACCGTCTCCAGCGAGGTGTAGAGGGCTTGGTAGGCACTCACCTTGTCGGCGCTCATGGCCGATCCCCAGAAGCGTTTCTTGCTCAGTCGTACGAACCAGTTGGAGAGGTCATCCACGACGAACGTCTCGATGAGGCGTCCAGCACGGGTGGGCTCGTAGCTCTCGTAACACTCCGTGACACGTACCACCAAGGTATTGAGGGCCGAGAGAATCCAGCGGTCCATCTCGGGACGGGCAGAGGCATCCACCTCGGCCTCGTCGAAGGACCAGTCATCGACATTGGCATACATGGCCAGGAAGCTGTAGGTCTGGGCGAGTTTGCCAAAGAAGGCACGCGAGACATCACGCACACCCTCCTCGTCGTACTTGAGGTTGTCCCAGGGCTGCGAGTTGGTGATCATGTACCAACGCACAGCGTCGGCGCCGTAGCGGGAGATCTGGTCGAAGGGGTTGACGGCGTTGCCCAGGCGTTTGGACATCTTGAGTCCGTTCTTGTCCAGGACGAGGCCGTTGGAGATGACAGCTTTGTAGGCCACCGAGTCGAAGACCATGGTGCCTATGGCATGGAGCGTGAAGAACCATCCGCGTGTCTGGTCCACGCCCTCGGCGATGAAGTCGGCGGGATAGATCTGGCGGTTGTCCAGGGCCTCGCGGTGCTCGAAGGGGTAGTGGATCTGGGCATAGGGCATGGCGCCACTGTCGAACCACACGTCGATGAGGTCGCTCTCGCGGTGCAGGGGGGCGCCACTCTCACCCACGAGGATGATGTCGTCCACGTAGGGACGGTGCAGATCGATGCGGTCGTAGTTGTCCTGCGACATGTCGCCGGGCACGAAGCCCCGCTCCTTGAGGGGGTTGGACGACATGACGCCTGCCTGGACGGCGCGTTCTATCTGGCTGTAGAGTTCCTCCACCGAGCCTATGCACACCTCCTCTTTCGTCTCGCGGTTGCGCCAGATGGGTAGCGGTGTGCCCCAGTAGCGCGAGCGGGAGAGGTTCCAGTCGTTGAGGTTCTCCAGCCATTTGCCGAAACGTCCCGTTCCCGTGCTCTCGGGCTTCCAGGTGATGGTGTCGTTGAGTGCCATCATGCGTTCCTTGGCGGCCGTGGAACGGATGAACCAGCTGTCGAGGGGGTAGTAGAGGATGGGCTTGTCGGTGCGCCAGCAGTGGGGGTAGTTGTGGATGTGTTTCTCTATCCTGAAGGCGCTGCCCTGCACTTTCATCTCCACACAGAGGACGATATTGAGGTCCTCGGCCTTGGCCAGGGCTTTCTCGTCGAGAGTGGCATACTGGGGGTCGTAGGCATTCTTGACATAGGCCCCTTGGTGTAGGGCATAGGCTTCGTGGTTGACACACTGGGCATAGAAGTCGGCGTCCATATCCTCGGGCACGAAGTACTTGCCGCGGAAATCCACCATGGGACGGCTGTCGCCGGCCTTGTCGAAGATGAAGAGCGAGGGGATACCTGCCTCTTTGGCCACACGGGCGTCGTCGGCGCCGAAGGTGGGGGCGATGTGTACGATACCCGTACCGTCGTCGGTGGTGACATAATCGCCGGGGATGACACGGAAGGCGTCATCCTCGCGTACCTCGAACCGTCCGTCGGCACCCACTGCCGTAGGCTTGACCCACGGCATGAGTTGTTCGTAGCGCAGTCCCACGAGGTCCTGTCCGATGCCTCGCCACACGATGTCGGGCTGCTCGGCGTCGTCGGTCTTGAAGTAGGTGGACCTACGGGCTTCGGCGAGGATATATATGGCTTCCTCGTCGGTGTAGGGGTTGTGTCCCTTCACACCGACATACTCTATCTTGGGCCCTACACAGAGGGCGGTATTGCTGGGCAGTGTCCACGGCGTGGTGGTCCAGGCCAAGATGTAGAGGGGCAGGCCCTGGGTGTCCAGGCCCTCGAGTACGGAGGCGTCGTTCACGCGGAACTGGGCTGTGACGGTGGTGTCCTTGACATCGCGGTAGCAACCTGGCTGATTGAGTTCGTGACTGCTGAGTCCCGTTCCTGCGGCAGGGCTGTAGGGCTGTATGGTGTAGCCCTTGTAGAGGAGTCCTTTGTCGTAGAGCTGACGCAGTAGCCACCACAGTGTCTCGATGTACTTATTGTCGTAGGTGATGTAGGGGTGCTCCATATCCACCCAGTAGCCCATGAGGTGGGAGAGGTCGGTCCATTCCTGGGTGTACATCATCACGTTCTCGCGGCAGCGACGGTTGTAGTCCTCGATGCTGATGGTGCGACCGATGTCCTCCTTGGTGATGCCCAGTTCCTTCTCCACGCCCAGTTCCACGGGCAGTCCGTGGGTGTCCCACCCTGCCTTGCGGTGGACCTGATAGCCCTGCATGGTCTTGTAGCGACAGAAGGTGTCCTTGATACTGCGTGCCAGCACGTGGTGTATGCCGGGGTGTCCGTTGGCCGATGGTGGGCCTTCGAAGAAGACGAACGAGGGACATCCCTCGCGCTCTTCTATGCTGCGGTGGAAGAGATCCTCCTGGTCCCATTGGTTCAGGATTTCCTGACCTGTCTGGACCAGATCTTGCTGATTTCTGTTGGGGAATTTTTTTGCCATTATGAGATGATTTTTGAACTTTTGAACTTCTTATAATTGGAGTTTGAATGCTGCGGCCACGAGTAGCAGGCCAAGGGTGATCCAGAAGATGGCCGTCGGCCAGAGGGCATCGCCACGGGCATAGCCTACACGGGCATCGGCAGGCACCAGATGCCATACGCCCCACCCCACGAGGAGGCCCCACAGCGCTCCGGCGAGGATGTCACCAGGGTAGTGCAACCCCAGGTAGATGCGCGAGTAGCTGCTGAGGCAGGCCCAACACAGCATGGTGAGTACGAAAGCCCTGCGACGCAGCAACAGGGCAGTGAAGGCAAAGACGCCAAAGGTGTTGGCGGCATGGCTGGAGATGAAGCCATAGAGGCCGTGAGCTCCGTCGGGCAGGCAGACGAGTCCCTCCAGTGCGGGCTCGTGACTGGGACGCAGACGGTGGAAAAGGGGCTTGCACACACTGCTGGCAAACTGGTCGCAGACGGTGATTACCAAAGCCATGAGCAGGACGATGACGAGGGCCTGTCGCCAGGTCTTGCGGCGCAGCAACACCACCAAGAGTCCCACAGCCATGGGTATCCACGGCCATGTCTCCGTCACCAACATCATCAGGCGGTCCCAGTAGCCCACCCCGTTGCTGTTGAGCAGCAGCAGGAGCTGTTGGTCTATGTGTATGATCTCGTGCATGTAGGTCTAAGGTCTATGGTCAACGGTCAACGGCTGGGCTGCGCGGTGCGTTGAACCCTTGAACTCTTGAACTCTTGAACTCTTTGAACTCTTGAACTTTTAAATTTTCTCCACGTCGGCTCGGGGGATCCAGCCCTCTTTGCCGTCGGTCATGTGTATCTCCACCCAGTCGTGCATGGTGTCGTCAACCACCTGCACCGTAGTGCCCTCGTGGAGGATGAAGAGGTCCACGCCGGCATGGTTGGGCGTACTCTTGACGACAGCCGAGGCCGACATGACGACAGCCCCTGTGCGGTTGCGTATGTTGTGGCGCAGCTGGAAGGCCGAGACATTGGCAAAGAGACAGACCACCAGTGCCGCCACGGCAACGCCGAAGCCCACCTTGCGACCTGCCACCGAGGGCAGGAAGAAATAGCCCAAAAGGGCCACGAGCATGAGGACGAACATGACCACACCCAGGATGGCCCACCCTTGCACAGTCATCTGCAACATGAGGGTGCGGAAGAAGGTGACGACCACCATCTCGCTGGCCGGAGCCACCTTATCGACCGTCTTGAGACGAGCCATCTCCAGATTGGTAAGGATGTCCTTGTCGGCCGGGTTCAGCAGTCGGGCACGCTCGTAGTAGAGGATGGCCTGGGCGATGGAGTCCATGCGATAGTAGCAGTTCCCTACATTATAATATATATAGGCACTTTGGGCGCTGTCGCTCACCAGCGAGAGGTAGAGCGTCGCTGCCTCGGCATACTGTTCCTGGGCATAGGCCGAGTCGGCCTGCTGCTTGATTTCGTTGGCCCGTGCTCCCACGCACATCATGGCCAAGGCGAATATAATAACTTGTTTCTTCATAATATAAGGTCAACTGTCAACGGTCAACGGCTGGGCTGCGCGGTGCGTTGAACTCTTGAATCTTGAATCTTGAACTATTTGAGCTGCCCCTCCATCTGGTTGATGACCGATTCGGCAGAGGCATATATCTTGTCCATATTCGCGTCGGGGTCTCCCGGAGCAAAGCGAGCAAACTCGCAGTCATCCAGCGCCTGGACGAAAGAGGCAGCCAGCTCATCGCTCACCTGACAGGCAGCCATACGCTCGCAGACATTCTCGCGACTGAGTTCGCTCAGGGGGATGTTCATCTTATCGCTCACGAAGCCCCACAGAGCCCGCATGGTCTCCTCGTAGAAGGCAGCGGCATCGTGGCGTTCCATGAGTTGGCGAGCCTGGCGCAGACGCTTGGCAGCCACCTTGTTGGCCCTGCGCACACGTCCTGCGGCGATGTCGGCACCGCGGATGGCTTGGCGACGACAAGCCACGAGGATGCCCGCGAAGGCCAGGGCACCAAGGATGTAGATGAGCCAGTAGCCGAGCGAGTTGAAGAAAGTGTGCTCGCCCGTCTGGTAGGAGACATCACCCATCTTGATGTAGCGGATGTCCTGGTTCAGCATCTCTATGTCCTCCTTGCTGAGTCCGCTGCCCACGGTACTGCTCCCGCTGTTCTTGCCCTTGGCCACCTCGATGGTGTAGGCGTCGGTGGTCAGGGTCTTGTAGGAGGCTGCCTCGGGGTCGAAGTAGCAGAACTGTACAGCAGGAACCTCGTACTTGCCCGCATGACGGGGCACGGCGATGTAGTCGAAGAGCATGGTGCCCGACGAGCCACGCGTGCCGATGCTGGTCCTGTCCTCCTGCTTGGGGTCGTAGCGCTCGAAGTCCTTGGGCCACTCCACCTCAGGGCTCTTCATGAGTTTCATGTTGCCCGTGCCAGTGATGGCGATGCGCAGCGTGGTGGCATCGTTGGCATCCAGTTGCAGGGGCATCATGGTGCTCTCCATACCGAACTTGCCCACAGCACCCGAGAAGTTGGCGGGACGGGGTTCGGGCAGTGGTTCCACGGTGAGGGTCACGGCAGGTGCCATGATGGCACGGTGTACCTCCTGCACCATCGACCCGCCGCCAAAAAACATGTCGAAGGGGTCCATGGAGCGGTTCTGCTGAATGATGGTGGCCTCGAACTTGATCTCGGGGATGGTGATAGTGCCCGAGTGCTGGGGGAAGACGACATACTGACTCCATACCACCGTCCCATAGTTGCGGCCGTTGTAGTGCTCCATCTTCAGTTCGGGCTGTTTGTCGCGAGCCAGTTGCTGCACATGGCAACCGTCCAGCTCGGGCATCTTGCCCGACATCTCGCTGATGTTCATCAGCGTGTAGAGTTTGTACGTGATGAGCACGGCTTCCTGTTCGTAGATACGCTTCTTGGATGCCGTGGCGGCGATGAAGATGTCCTTGCCCGTGATGCGCTCGCCCACATCGGGGGTATGCATGCGCGTGCTGGAGCCAGATTGTCCTTGGCCCCTTGAACCACTCGAACCACTCGAGCCACTCGAACCATTCCCTGCGGGGAGGACCTCGATGGCTGGCGAGGCCGACATGTAGGTCTTGCCCCCGCTCTCCACGGTGAAGACGGGCAGGTGGTAGGTGCCTGGCTTATCGGCCTGCACGGTGTAGGTGAAGGTAATGGAACTGGACGAGGTGGTCTTGCCGTTGACCATCGAGAAACTCGACGACGAGCTCTTGCTGGGCCCATACATCTCTATGAGTCCCTCGAACTCGCCCACCTCAAAGTGCTCGATGTCCTGCGTGTTGACGACATACGACACCCTGAACTGATCGCCCTCGATGGTCTGCGTAGGTGCCTTGATCACCACATTGACCTGAGCATGGACGGTCACGGCCAAGGCCACGGCCACAGCCAAGGCTGCTGTTTTGTGAACTTTCATCATATTGCCAAAGTATAGTCTCTTAAACGTAGAATTTATAGAACACACCGCTACCATTGTTTCTCTAATTGACGACGCTGATGCTGCTGTTGCTGCATGCGGTTCACTTTATCTTGTGTGTTGTTCTCTTCCTGCAAGGCAGCCTTCAGCATCTGCTCGGCATTCTCCTTGGACATCTTGGGCGGCTCCTGCTGTTCCTGAGGCTGCTGCTCTTGCTGCTGTTGTTGCTGCTGTTGTTGTTCTTGTTGCTGCTGTTGCTGCTGTTGCTGGCTCTGGTCTTGATTCTTCTTGAGCAGATACTGACACAGTGCCAAGTTGTAGCGCGTCTTGTTGGCCGTGGTGTCCACGGGGGCATACCTGCGCAGCGAGTTCTTGTAGCTCTCGATGGCTGCCTGCAGCATCTGTCCACGCTGCTCGTTGCCTTCCACGGCCTGACTCTGGAAGATGACACCCATGTTGTGATAGATGCGCGAGGCACGCTGGTCATCGGTCTCCAGGTCGGCGGCCAACTGGTAGTTGCGCAGGGCATCCTTCAGGAGCGAGTCGGCATGCTCGGTGTGTATCTGTGCCTGCTGCAGTTCGCAGTTGCCCAGGTTGTACAGCGCTATGGCATTGGTGCTGTTCACCTCCAGGGCTTTCTGATACTGTATCTGGGCCTTGTCATAGAGGCTGTCGCGATAGAGACGGTTGCCGCGGCGTATGTAGGCGCGGTCGTCCTGGGCATGTACGGCAGCTGCCATAGCCAGCGTCAGTGCCAGGACCGTAGTCCTCTGGAAGAGTTGCACACCACGCAGCCGTCTGTTGCGACGCGGCAGGAGCAGGACATCCAGGACGAGGAGGATGAGGGCCACCCAGGCGAAGTCTGCGAAATGCTCGTCAAACTCGCTGTAGATGGTGCTCTCGGTCTCGGTCTTGGCCAGTTTCTCGATGTGGTTCTGCAGGGCCGACTGGGCCGACGAGCTGTTATCGACGTAGATATACGCACCGCCTCCAGCCTGGGCTATCTGGCGACACATGTCTTCGTTGAGTTTGGAGACCACGGTCTTGCCCTCGCGGTCGGTGATGTAACCTCCTGTGCCGGGCATGGCGATGGGGCTTCCTTCGGGCGACCCTACGCCCATGACATAGACACGCATGCCGTGGGCCAGGGCATCCTTGGCAGCCTCCACGGCGCCACCCTCGTTGTCCTCGCCATCAGTGATGACGAAGATGGCACGTCCCACACCCTCACGCGAGGTGAAGCTGCGGGTAGCCAAGGTGATGGCACGGGCTATGTCGGTTCCCTGCACGGCCACCATGTCGGGCGAGATGTTGTCCAGGAACATCTTGGCCGAGACATAGTCACTCGTGATGGGCAACTGCGTGAAGGCCTCGCCGGCATAGACGATAAGTCCTATGCGGTCGTCGTCCATGTGGTCCACCATATTGCTGACGAGCATCTTGGACTTGTCCAGACGGCTGGGTGTCACATCGCGAGCCAGCATGGAGTTGGAGACATCCATGGCGATGATGGCCTCGATGCCGCTGCGCTTGCGCACATCCATCTTGACGCCATACTGCGGGCGAGCCAGACACACGAGGAGCATGACGGCTGCCAGGGTGACGAGCCAGAACTTCACCTCGCCACGCCACACCGAGACATCGGACATGAGGTCGCGCAGGAGGTCGGGGTCGCCATACTTGCGCAGCCTGCGGGCCCGCATCATGTTGGTGAGATAATGAAGCACGATGATCACTGGCACCAGGGCCAGGAGGTAGAGATATATGGGACTTTGGAATCTAAACATGGCTAAGGTATTTTCTTGAGGACCAACATACGCAGCAACAGTTCGAGGACGACGCAGAGGAGGGCCACGATGGCAAAGGGCGCAAAGGCCTCGTAGCGCTTAGCATACTCCTTCACATTCATCTTCGTCTTCTCCAGTTTGTCTATCTCCTCATAGACCTGGCGCAGGCTCTCGTTGTCGGTAGCACGATAGAAGACGCCACGCGTGCTATGGGCTATGGCAGCCAGGGTCTGGGTGTCAATCTCCACCGGGATGTTGATGTACTGGATGCGGCCACCCACGGGATAGGGATAGCGGGCGGTGCCGTTGGTGCCCACGCCGATGGTATAGACGCGGATGCCGAAACTCTTGGCGATGTCGGCAGCCGTCTGGGGCGAAATGTCGCCCATGTTGTTGCTGCCATCGGTGAGCAGGATGACCACCTTGCTCTTGGCCTTGGAGTCCTTGAGGCGTGCCACGGCATTGGCCAGGCCCATACCTATGGCGGTGCCGTCAGAGATCCAGCCTCTCTGCACGATGTCGCAGCCCAGACCTTCGAAGAGGTTGAGCAGCACGGCATGGTCGGTAGTCATGGGGCACTGCGTGAACGACTCACCGGCAAAGATGGTGAGGCCTATGTTGTCGTCGGGACGACCGGCGATGAAGTCGGAAGCCACCTGTTTGGCTGCCTCCAGGCGGTTGGGTTTGAGGTCCTCGGCAAGCATGGAGGTGCTCACATCGACACACAGCATGATGTCGATGCCCTCGATGTGGCGGTCGCTCCACGAGTTGGAGGTCTGGGGACGACACAGCACGAGGACGATCATCACGAAGGCGATGAGGCGCAGCACGAAGGGTGCATGCACCAGCCGCTGTCGCCAGGTGATGGGCAGCTGCGTCTGGGGCAGCACGCGGGACACCCGCAGCGAGGCCTCCACGTCGGAGTGCTTGCGCAGGTACCACAAGACATAGGGCACCACAAGCACCAGGAGAAACAGGAAATATGGATGAGCAAATTGCATGTTCGTAGTATTTTAGGATCAACGCAGAATTTATAGGCCCCACCTCAACGCAGCACGTCCACCAGCACCCAGATGATGTAACCCAGCACAGCCACTGCCACGGTGGACAGGACGATGAGCGTAGCCACCATGGCATGGGACCGCTTGCGGCTGCGGAGGACGTCGTCGGGTATCTCCTCGGGTTCGGGCTCGGCGTTGGGATCCACCTCTATCTTGGTCTGGTTGATGAAGTCTATGGCATTGACGAGGTTCATATCGTTCTCGTTGATGAGGGTCGTCCACTTGGCAAACTTCACGAGGTCGGCCGTCTGGAAGAGTTCGCGCAATTCGGCCAGTGCCTGTTCGTTGTGCTCCTGCAGCAGATGTTCGATGATCTCGGTCGAAGTCATCTCGGTGGCATTGAAACCATAACGTTCCTTGATGTACTTGCGCAGGGCATCGGTGAGCATGGTGTAGTATTCCTTGCTGTCCTCCTCGGCCCATTTCTTCTCGCTCTTGATGCGGTTGATCTCGGCCATGGCCACCTGATGGGGCGGCAGCTTGACCACACGACGACGGATGAAGATGAGGGGCTTGTTCTGCTTGTACCTTATATAGACATACGAGAGCAGGAGCAGCAGGACAAGGAGCACGACGGAGTAAACGATGACGGGCTTCCAGTCGGACCACGCAAAGGGGTTGTTCTCCACCTCGGTGTTGGGTGGGAAGAACATGTCGGTATGCAGGGTGTCCACATCCATGGTGATGACCTTGAGGGCCAGCGACTGCGACTGGTAGGCCTTGCCATCCACCTCGGCCTCGAAGGGAGGCAGATAGACGAGGGCCGAGTCCCAGGCCGTGATGGTCCAGCGGGCCTGTATCTGCTTCTGTCTGCCCTCGTCCAGCACCGTGGTGTCGCAGCCCAGATAGTCCACGATCTCCACCACACCCTGCAAGACCATGTCGGGCTTGAGGTCGGGCATGGTCACCTGCTGACTGCTGCCACAGGTGACATCGAGCGTGAGCTGACGTTGCTGACCTATGAGCAGATAGACGCTGTCCAGACGGGCCTCGAAACTCACCTGAGCCGATGCCGTCAACGCCAACGCCAACGTCAATGCCCAAATCCATATAATTCGTTTTGTCATGATCTCTGTGCAAATAAGGTTCTCAATGCTACGACATAGTCTTGGTCGGTGCGTACACTCACGTTGTCCACACCCGAACGCGTGAAGGTGTCCTGGAGCAACTGCTGACGCCTGCGCCACCACTCGTGATGGGCACGGCGCACACCTCGGCTGGAGGTGTCCAGCCACTGCATGGCCCCCGTCTCGGCATCCCGCACCCGCATAAGCCCCACGTCGGGCAGGTCGGCCACACGGCGGTCATAGACCTGTATGGCCACCATGTCGTGCTTGTGGTTGGCTATGGTGAGGGGAGCCAGGAAGTCTTTCTCGTCGATGAAGTCGCTGAGGACGAAGCAGGTGCAGTGGCGTTTGATGACGCGGGTGAGCGACTCGATGGCCTGCGGGATATCGGTGCGCTGACTCTCGGGCTGGAAGTTGAGGAGCTCGCGTATGATGTACAGGATGTGCTTGCGTCCTTTCTTGGGAGGGATGAACTTCTCGATGCGGTCGGTGAAGAAGATGACGCCTATCTTGTCGTTGTTCTGTATGGCACTGAAGGCCAGCGTGGCGGCTATCTCGGCCACCATGTCACGCTTCTTCTGCGTGGTGGTACCGAAATCCAGGCTGCCACTGACATCCACCAGGAGCATCACGGTGAGTTCGCGTTCCTCCTCGAAGACCTTGATATAGGGCTTGCCGAAGCGGGCCGTCACATTCCACTCTATGTCGCGGATGTCATCGCCATACTGGTATTCGCGCACTTCGCTGAAAGCCATGCCGCGACCCTTGAAGGCCGAATGATACTCGCCGGCAAAGATGTTGCTGCTGAGGCCTCGCGTCTTGATTTCTATCTGACGGACGCGTCGGAGTATCTCTGAAGTTTCCATTAGGGCACCTCCACTTGGTTCAGTATCTTGCTGATGATTTCTTCGGTGGTCACATTGTTGGCCTCGGCCTCGTAGGTGAGACCTATGCGGTGGCGCAGCACGTCGTGGGCCACGGCACGGATATCCTCGGGAACGACATAGCCGCGGTGCTTGATGAAGGCGTAGGCACGGCCTGCCAGGGCGAGGTTGATGGAGGCACGGGGCGAACCGCCAAACTCGATGTAGTCCTTGATGGCATCCAGTCCGTAGCGCTCGGGGTAGCGGGTGGCGAAGACGATGTCGGCGATGTACTGCTCTATCTTCTCGTCCAGATAGACCTGACGCACCACGGCGCGGGCATCAGCAATCTCCTGGGTGGTGAGGACGGGACGCACGGCCTCGCGGTCGCCTGTGATGTTCTGACGGATGATGCGCTTCTCCTCTTCCAGCTTGGGGTAGTCGATGACCACCTTCAGCATGAAGCGGTCCACCTGTGCCTCGGGCAGGGGGTAGGTACCTTCCTGCTCGATGGGGTTCTGCGTGGCGAGGACGAGGAAGGGCGAGGGCAGCGCAAAGGTCTGCTTGCCGATGGTGACCTGACGCTCCTGCATGGCCTCGAGCAGGGCACTCTGCACCTTGGCGGGGGCACGGTTGATCTCGTCGGCCAGCACGAAGTTGGCAAAGACGGGACCCTGCTCCACCATGAAGCGTTCGTCTTTCTGCGAGTAGATCATCGTACCCGTCACATCGGCGGGCAGGAGGTCGGGAGTGAACTGTATGCGGCTGAAGTCGGCGTCGATGAGTTGGGCCAGGGTGCGTATGGCCAGTGTCTTGGCCAGACCGGGGACACCTTCCAGCAGGACATGGCCGTCGCTGAGGAGGCCGATGAGGAGGGACTCCACCAGGTGGCGCTGGCCTACGATGGTCTGGTCCATGCCAGTCATGAGGTTGGTGACGAAAGCGCTCTGTCGTTCGATGCGCTCATTCAGTTCGCGAATGTCAATAGATTCTGCCATTGTTGTATGTGTTTTTTTTGTTCGTTAAGTTCTATATGGTCAACGGTCAACGTTTTTTTCACGCAGTTCGGGTATGAGCAACCGCTTGCCCAGCGGGACAAGGTCGGGGTTCTTGATGTTGTTCATCTTGCAGATATAGCCCACACGGGCCTTGGTGTTGTAGTATTTCAGCGAGAGGCGCGTCAGGGTGGTGCCAGCCCTCATCTCCACGGTATCCACGACACCCACGATGAGGTACTGTCCCCCTTCAATCTGGGGGTATTGCTGGGCCAGGGCTTCGTAGTCGGGCTGGGGCTCGGGCTGGGGCTCGGGAGCCTCGTGGACAATGACACGTACGGTGTCATGTACGATGGTCGTCGTGGGAGCAGAGGTCACTCTCTTCAGACTGATGGGCCAGCCCATCGACCCTGCCACAAAGCCTGTCACGAGCAGTACCACACCCAGCAAGGCCAGCAGGAGCCCCTCTCCCAAGCCGATATGACCCGCCGCGTCATCCTCCTCAGAGGGAGCTGCCGGAGTGGCTGGGGTTTCCAGGATTGCTGGATTTCTGGAGTTCTGGACTTCCGGGGTTTCCGGTTCCTCTGGGGTGACCGGTTCCTCCGGGGTTTCCGGTTCCTCTGGGGTGACCGGTTCCTCTATGGTTTCCATAGGTTCCAGGGCTTCCATTGCAGCCAGGTCTACACCGTCGTTGAGGACCACGGTATCGAACTCGGCAAAGGGTTTGTTCACGGCATCGGCCAGGATGGCATCGGGCGTGAAGGAGATGCGGGTATGCTCGGCAATCTCTATGCTTTCGCCTGTCCGCACGTCCACGCTCCGACGGGCATCGACGCTCATCAGTCTGAAAGCGCCCAGCCCTTTCACCTTCACGACACTGTCGCGCAGCAGGCCTTCCTGAATAACATCGAAGGCTACGCGCACAAAGTTCTCGGCATCGCGACTCGAGATATGGGTGCGCACATGAATGGCTTCGGTCAAATGGTTGTAACTCAGTCGTTCATCCATTCTGACCTCCTTTCTGCATGCGCTCCTTGAGTGCAGAAGCGGGTTTGAAGTTGACCACGAGACGCGGCGGCACCAGCATGCGTGTACCCGTCTGGGGATGGATGCAGATGCGCTCCATCTTCTGCTTGACCTCGAAGGTGCCAAAGGCGGGCAGGTTCAGGATGTTGCCATCCTCCAGCTGATGCGTCATCTCGGCCACGAGGGCATCGGCAAGGATCTGACACTCCTTGGCGCCGAGGCCTGTACGCTCGGCTATCTGGTTGATAAAATCCTTATTATTCATGGGCTATGGTGGCGTATAAATCAAATTCGTCGGCATCGGTTATGGTCACGTCGTAGAACTCCCCCACATGGAGGTCGGGAGCATCAACGAGCACCTCGGGGTCCACCTCGGGCGAGTCGTAGGCTGTGCGACCTATCCAGTAGGCGCCCTCACGACGGTCTATGACCACACGTTGCCGTGTTCCTATCTTGTCATTCTGCAGCTCCTCCGAGATACGCTGCTGCACACGCATGAGTCGGTCCAGTCGTGCCTGCTTCACCTCCTCGGGCACATCGTCCTCGTAGTGGCGACCGCTGTAGGTATCTTCTTCGTGCGAATAGGCAAAGGCACCCATGCGCTCGAAGCGTGCCCAACGCACGAAGTCGAGGAGCCCGGCAAAGTCGTCGTCGGTCTCGCCGGGGAATCCCACCATGAGGGTGGTGCGCAGATGGATGCCGGGGACCTCCCTGCGCAGCCGCTCCACAAAGTCGTAGGTCTCCTGCTTGCTGATGTGGCGATGCATGGCCTGGAGGACATGGTCCGACACATGTTGCAGGGCCACATCGAGGTAGCGACAGATATTATCGTGACGTCGCATGACCTCGGCGAGTTCCCAGGGGAAGTCGGTGGGATAGGCATAGTGGAGACGTATCCATTCCACGCCCTCCACCTGGGCCATCTGGTCGATGAGGTCGGCTATGGCACGACGTTGGTAGAGGTCCATGCCGTAGTAGGTGAGCTCCTGGGCGATAACCTGTATCTCCTTCACGCCCCTGCGCACCAGTCCCCTCACCTCGTCGAGGATGTCCTCCATGGGTCGGCTTTGGTGACGACCCGTGATGAGCGGTATGGCACAGTAGGCACAGCGACGGTCGCAGCCCTCCGAGATCTTCACATAGGCATAGTGCCCAGGTGTGGTCAGGTGGCGGAGCGCTGATGTGGAGTTTTGGATTTCTGGATTTTTGGATTTCTGGAGTTCCGCCACGATTCCCTCCCAGTCGAACTTACCGAACCAACCATCCACCTCGGGTATCTCGGCCTCGAGGTCGTGGAGGTAACGCTGGCTGAGGCATCCCATGACATAGAGGCGCTGCAGGCTGCCCGTCTGCTTGCGCTGGGCCTGCTGCAGGATCATGTCGATGCTCTCCTCCTTGGCATCGCCGATGAAGCCGCACGTATTGACCACGCACACCTCGCCATCGGGCACCTCCGCATCGTGTGCCACGGCATAGCCCACGGCTTCGAGCATACCCATCAGGCGTTCAGAATCCACCAGATTCTTGCTGCACCCCATCGTGATGACATCTATCTTCTTCATCCAAAAAGACTGGCTACGAAGTTTCTACGGTTGAAAGGCTGCAAGGCTTCCATGGCCTCGCCCACGCCGATATAACGGACGGGTATCTTGAACTGGTCCGAGATGCCGATGACCACACCACCCTTGGCCGTGCCGTCGAGTTTGGTGATGGCCATGGAGGTCACCTCGGTGGCTGCCGTGAACTGACGGGCCTGCTCAAAGGCGTTCTGACCCGTGGAACCGTCCAGCACGAGCATGACGTCGTGGGGCGCATCGGGCACGACTTTCTGCATCACGCGCTTGATCTTGGAGAGTTCGTCCATGAGGCCTTTCTTGTTGTGCAGACGTCCAGCGGTGTCTATGAGGACCACATCGATGTCGTTGGCGACGGCCGAGTTGAGGGTATCAAAAGCCACCGAGGCAGGGTCACTGCCCATCTGCTGACGCACGACGGGAGCACCCACCCGCTCGCCCCAGATGACGAGCTGTTCTATGGCGGCGGCACGGAAGGTGTCGGCAGCACCCAGCATGACCTTGAGACCCGACTGCGACAACTGCCAAGCCAGTTTGCCTATGGTCGTCGTCTTGCCCACGCCATTCACGCCCACCACCATGACGACGTAAGGCGTCTTGTGGCCATTCACGCTCGGCAGTTGGGGCAGACTGAAGTCCTCGGTGTCGCCCGTATTGTTCTCGGTGAGCAGGGCGGCTATCTCGTCTCGCAGGATGGCGTTGAGTTCGTCGGTGCCCATGTATTTGTCGCGAGCCACACGCTGTTCGATGCGCTGTATGATTTTGAGGGTGGTTTCCACCCCCACGTCGCTGGTGACGAGGACCTCCTCCAGGTTGTCGAGCACCTCGTCATCGACGGTGCTCTTGCCCACGATGGCTCGGGAGAGTTTGCCGAAGAACGACTCCTTGGTCTTCTCCAGCCCCTGGTCCAGCGTCTGCTTGTCGGCTTGTTTGTCGCGGTGAAAGATATTGAAAAGTCCCATTAAGAGAGTTTAAGAAGTTCGAGAGTTCAAAGGTTCTGGTTGCGTCCCACCTGCTTCACAGGGATGGTGTCGTTGATGCCGAGCACCGAGGTGAGTACGATGTTGTTGTAGCGGTCCTCGCTGGAGGTGTTGGGCTCCAGGGTGAGGCGTATGGTATGCGCTCCCTTGGTGCCCGATGTCTGGGCCGCGGTCAGCCACGAGGCATCCTGCACCTGCAGGCTCCAGGCATCGTAGGTGGTGAACTGGATGCTGTCCACGAGGGTGAGGGCGCTGTCGGTGAGGGTACAGATGGAGTCGGCCTTGAGGTCGGTGGTATAGAAGCGTGTCGGACGGGTGACACCCAGTCGCTTGGTCTGCAAGTAGTAGGCCCCTGACTCGTACTCGCCACCCTGTACGGTGACGGTGGCATAGCGGGTGACACCCGTGGTGTTGGGTTGGAGGGTGACGGGGAACGACCACGTGACGATGTAGTCGCTGCCCAGGGTATTGTTGAAGGTGTTACGCTCCAGCGTGAGCCAGTCGGCATTGCTCTTCAGGGTTCCCGACTCGGTCGATTTGAAGCAGATGCTGTCGCGCGTCTGGTCGGCCATGAGCAGACGGTAGCCATAGGTGGGGTAGGTCACGCTGAGGGTGGAATAGTTTTGCTCGTCTTTGAGACAGCTGCTGAACATGAGCGTCAGCGCGAGGAGGAAAAGGAGGTTCTTTTTCATGGCAAAAAATGTTTATCGTTTCTGATACCAAGTGATTTCTAATACCAAGTGATGTTGTTACTGTAGCTGCTCTGCTTCTTCCACTTGAGGACATCGGCCAGGGTGGAGGCGTTGCAGATGAAGGTGAAGTTGAATGAGGTGTAGGGCGAGAGAACGACGCTGCACGACATGTTGAAGCAGTGGAGGTCGCGGCTCAGCGAGGCCGTGGTCATGGATATCTTGTGGTAGTTGAAGTCGTAGCCCGACGACCAAGTGATGTTCCACCCCTCGGCAATCTGCAGGTTGCCCGAGAAGTTGAGGGTGTGGGTGAGTTTGTAGGGGTAGCGCATGCGGGAGGTGTTGATGGAGGCCGAGGTATTCTCGCGCATGCTGATGCCGTAGGACACCGAGAAGGACCAGGGCAGCCTGAACTTGAGGTAGCCGTCCTCGTCCACGTCGCCCTCTTTCCCATCGCTCTGGGCAGCACGTTTGCCCGCAGTGAGTTCGGGGTCCAGGTTGGTGTCGTTCATATTGTCGCGGTAGTCCTCGTCTTCGTCCTCCATCTCTCCTCTATCGTCTTTCGTCTCGCGTCTCTCTCCCTTGCCAAACCACTTCTTGAAGGTCTGGTTGTTGAAGGTGTACGACAGGTTCTGACTCATGCCCTGGAAGCGTCCGAAGCGACCGTAGCTGTACTCCGTCCTGTTGCCCACATAGACGCGACCGTTCTCGTCCATCTCGTAGGCATAGGTGGCAAACTGGGCATTCATGGAGAAGGTGTAGCTCTTGGTGAGTTTCAGGCGGATGCGCATATTGAGGTCGCTCCAGGGCTTCTCCTTTGCGGCCATGTTGTAGCTCATGCTCAGACCCAGTTCGTCGAGGAGGCTCACCTTGCGGGTGGAGTCGTTGTCGGTGCGCAGCTTCATCTCTACGTTGTTGCTCAGGTCGAGGCTGATGTTGCCCGACATGCCCTTGCTGGGCACACCGTACATGCCGCCGCTGAAGGGCGAGTAACTCACCGTCGATACCTTGCCGTCGCGGTCGGTCTTGACATAGGTGTCGTAGTAGCCGTAGCGCGAGGCGCTGAAGTCGGGCGAGAAGCTGAAACTGAGCGAGGGCGTGAGCACATGACGTATGGCCATCACCTTCTTGCCTATGAGCGGACGGTACATGCCATAGAGCTTGGTGGTGGCCGAGAGGCTCATGTTGTAGTCGAAGATGTTGTAGAAGCCGTAGGTGGTGTCGTTCAACTCCTTCTGGGCCGTCTCGTCCCACGTCTTGTCCACGCGGTAGGTGTACATGCGGTCGGTGAAGTTGAACGACGGCGTGACATTGATGTAGTTGAAGAGCGTGAACGAGGCACTCACGGGAATCTGATGGCGCATGCCGTTGCGCCAGTCTTTCAGCAGGCTGGAGTGGAGGAGTTTGTTCTCCTTGGTCGAGATGCTGTTGGAGATGGTTCCCGTGTAGCTCATGGCTATCTTCTCGTACCATCGCTCCTTGCCCACCATCTTCTTGCGCTTGAAGGGGTTGAAGCGCGCCAGCGAGATATTCAGCGAGGGCAGCGTCATGGAGATGGTGCTGTCGCGCACATTCTGACTCAGGTTCATCGAGGCCGAGAGGGTGAGGCCTATCTTGCTGAACGAACGACTGTACGACACCGACGAGGTGCGGGTGCTCTGGGTGTAACTCTGGGGATTGTACATCGACGACAAGTTGTTGCGCTCGTAGTTCGATGTCGCAAAGTTCACGCTGGCCGAGAAGGACCTCGAGGGATTGGCCTTGGAGTCCTGACGGTGACTCCACTGCACCTTGAAGCTGGAGGAGGTGGAGTAGTCGGGCATATTCTTCTCGCCCTCCACGGTCTTCTGGTACGACACGTTGAGCGAGCCGCTATATTTGTACCTCCTGCGGTAGGTGCTCTGGGCTGACAGGCCCCACGAACCCTTGGTGTATATCTCGCCGATGAGCTTCAGATCCACCTTGTCGTTGATGGCGAAGTAGTAGCCGCCGTCGCGCAGGTAGAAGCCGCGTGTCGTCTCGTCGCCGAAGGTGGGCACGATCAGACCGCTGCTGTAACTGGAGGTGAAGGGAAAGAAGCCGTAGGGAAGGGCCAGGGGAAGCGGCACATCCTCCACCACCAGATAGGCGGGACCGAAGATGACATCCTTGCCCGGCCGCACCTTGGCACGGGTCAGGGCCAGGTAGAAATGCGGGTGCCTGGCGTCGCAGGTGGAGTATTTGGCATGGGCCACGAACATGGTGCCCGACGAGTCGCGTTTGCTCTCGCCGCTGGTCATGTAGCCGTCGCCCTGCTGCGTGAAGACGTTGGTGATATAGGCCTTGCGCGTCTTGAAGTTGTAGGCTATGTTGTCGGGTTCATAGGTGTCGTTGCCCTGCTTGAAGACAGGCGGCACCGTCACCTTGCCCAGCGAGTCCTTCCTGCCCATGGCATGCACGATGCTGCTGTCCACACTCATCGTCACCTCGTCGGCCTTCAGGTCCAGGTTGGTGTACTTGATGTTGGCATCGCCATAGAAATAGACATGGTTGTCGGTGTAGTCAAAGACCACCGAGTCCTTGGCGATGAAATCGACAGGAGCATCCAGGGCGCTCTGGCTCTGCTTGGTGCTGTCTATGGCCACCGTGTCACGACCCGTATGTCCGCCCTGACCCAGATAGACGGTATCGCCATGGACGACGACGAAGCGCGCGGTGTCGGCCATGAGGCTGTCCACCATGGGATGCGTCTTCGCCGACAGACGATTCTGTGTAGATGTAATCGCCGACAGGAATACCATGATTAGGAGGATTGGATAGACTACTTTGTGTTTCACTCTTGGAGAGCGCTCGCGGGTACATGCCCGAAAAAGCGGCGCAAAAGTAGTGCTTTCTCGTCGAAGAAACAAACATTTTCACTTTAATTAATAAATTAAAGCGATAGTTTAAGATTTGTTAAGAATTTCCGGCTCTTCTTTCAGGTTGATTTACGCCTGGATTTACGATCACGAATTACCATGAATTAAACATTAATTGGACATGAATTAATGATGATTAATGGCTGGATTAATAGCATTTGATGTCAAATATTTTCGCACAACGTGCCGAACAATGTGAAACATCCACTCTGATTGGTTGCGTTGTTTTTTGCGTTCCGGCTTGTGCTGACTGGGAGGCTTCGCGCGAGCGCGCGCACCCACTCTTCGAAAAATGTCGGAAATGTCGGAATGTCGGAAGGGGTGTTTTTATTTTTGTGTTAATTATGGACTCGAAAAGTGGAGAAGTTGCAGGGGGTGCTCAAAAATCTTTTTATTAAGGGGATTATAGGGATTTAATTTAATAATTATTAATTAAATATGCTACCGCTGTACTTGCTTCTTCCGACACTAAAATAAAAACACTATATCCGACATTCCGACATTTCCGACATTTTAACACTTCGGCGCATCGTTTCCATGCGTTTCGTATGCCTTTCTCCCACTTTTTACCCTCCATTCTCCCATTTTTCGTATGCCACAACCACTTGTGGCATAGCAAACGCATACGAATGGTGGGAGAAAGGAGGGAGAAGAGGGGGTACGCCGTACCGGGGGTTGACACCCCCGTCTAGGTTATGTCGCCCCTACAGGGCTTGCACGTCTACCCCTAACCTCTAACCGCTAACCTATCCCACTCATGATACCCCAAACATGTCCCGCCACACAAACATGGGGGCCAAGGCGTCGTCGCCAAACTTGCGCAGACTGGCCAATGCTTCGTCAAAAGTTTTGACATAATCCAGACGGGTTTTGGAGTAGAATTTGTCGGCGTAGCAGATGAGCTGTTCCTCCAGGGTCTCGGGACAGAAATCCTGCAACGGCAGCGGCAGCGATTGCGCTCGGATGCTCTGCTCGGTGAGTCCTGTCCCCGTATGACGCTCTGCCACACGGGCATGGCGGGGCATTCCCTCGCTGCGCAGCAACTCGGCACCGAGATAGCCATGGCGGATGTATGGTTCCTTGCCCCGACAGAAGATGCGTGGGGCATCGGTGAGAAAAATCCCTACATCGTGCAACATTGCAGCCTCCCACACGAAGGTCTCGTCCAGATGATACTCGGGATGTCGTTGGGCCAGGGCCACAGCCATCTCGGCCACGCTGCGACTGTGCGTCAGCAATACGTTGCGCAACGCCTCGTTGTCGGCATAGTATTTGGCAATTATCTCCTCAACCATTTCCTGCCGTTTTGGATGTAGATGGTCCCGCCGGTCGGAGTGTCATGGCGCACCGGACGTCCCAGCAGGTCGTAGGCACCCTCGCCTTGAACCCTTGAACTCTTGAACTCTTTGAACTCTTGAACCTCTCCTATGCCCGTAGGGATGGGCGTGACGAAGTCGGCTGTCGCCACGATGGTCCACGGACAGCGCACGGCGAAATGGTAGTGTGTGTCGGGCCGGAGATGGCTGAAGGAGACCTTTAACTGTTCCGAGTCGCCAGCACTGAGGCTCAATACTTTCCAGTGACGTACATCTTCATCCTCCTCGCCGTCGGCCCACAAGCAGTAGGTCACCAAGTCGCAGGCCACACCCGTCGCGGTCTTGTTGGTCACCTCCAGTCCCAGGGTGGCCGTGAGGTCGGCTCCCACTTGCTCCACCCAGACACTCCCCCACTCCAGCTGCGACTTCGGAGCCTTGGTGACGGTCACGGGCATGGTGAAGGGGATGGTCTCGTCGTCGTGGGAGATGCCCAGCAGGCGGTCGCCCGTCTCGGTGAAACGGAGATAGGCACGCTGTGTCCTGCGCTCTCCTGACGGGATGGTCAGACCCGAGACGCCCACATAGTCGGCCTGCTCGAAAATGGCCGTGTCGGCAGGCAGCCAGGTCATGACCTCGTAGGTGTAGCGTATGGTGTCCTGCCCTGTATTCAGGAAGGTGAAGTCCACGGGGATGTAGCCGCGTGTGGCCGGCGCTCCCACCAGCTCGGCCTTCTCGCATACGATGCCCAACGAGTCCATGGGGATGGGTCGTATGGCCAGGGTGTCGGCCGTGTCGTAGGGATGCATCAGCATCATGTAGTGGTTGCAGAAGAGCCCCTCAGCAATGCCCTCGGGGTCGCGGTCATAGACCTCCCAGGGGTTGAGCCACTCGGGGTCGTACCAGCCGTCGTAGGCTCCGTCGTAGCACCAGTTGACATGGACGAAGCCATCGTCGCGTATGCCGTCGAGATTGAAGGCATGTCCGCTCATGGCCATATTGTAGGCCGTATAGACAACAGGGTATCCCTGTTCCAACTCGTGACGTAGGATGCGGAGCCACTGCGAGGGGGTGTACTGCACACTGTTCAACATACGGACATAGTCGTAGCCGAAAGCCCGTTGCAGGGGTTCCACAGCGCGTTCTGTGTTGGCACCCGACGAACTCAGTCCGTAGTTCATATGCGCCGCCATGCCGCAGGCCAACGTGGGCACTGCAATGGCCATACCCTGTTCCTGGGTCCAGCCGCGGCGGTAGTCGAGGAGGTAGTTGCCCCAGTCGAAGCGCGTACCAGGCAGCATGTCGTCGATGACATAGTTGGGTGTCTCCCAGCCATGCAGGGTGTCCTGCAGGGCCTCGGGGTAGCGGTGGTAGGCTAGCACCTGCTCTATGGCCGTGGCCACACAGCCCGAGACACAGCGCTCCTCGCTCACCCTGCCGTCGTCATATTTCCAGTAGGGGCACAGCAGGTTGTAGGGCGCGTCTTGCCCCCTCACCGATTCCAGCAACGGTCCCACCGTCTGGGCCATGGCTGCCGTGGTCACCATGGATACCACAGCGACCACCAGTCGCCTCAAGGAGCCGTCTGCCGCCTGCCGCCTGCCGCCCGCCATAGACCGCCAGCCCTAAAGCACCACCGTGGGATGGCCCGCGGCATAGGGTGCTATCTCGTATTGCTGATACAGGAAGACGATACCCTCGGGCGTCTGCCAGGGGGCGGTTGCCGGCAGCTGGGGCAGCCAGGTGGCGGCATCCACGCTGTCCTCGCACCACACGAGGAGGTGCTCCAGCAGGTCTTCGTCCGACGAGATGACTTCGTCGCTGCCCTCCGAGAGGTAGGCCTTGAGACCTTCCTTGATCTGGCGTGCCAGAGCCACCGTGTCGCGGTCGGCCACGAGGTTCCAGCCCATGCGCTCGCCTGTAGGCTTATCGAAAGTGACGCCATAGACGATGGTGCCGCCGTGGGCACCGCCCTCATAGCTGTAGCGGTTGACCAGATAGGTCACGTAGGATTCCTCGTCGTAGGCCTTGGTCACCGAGCAGTCGTGCTCGACGTTCACCGTCCAGCCCTCGCCGGCCTCCACCTCCAGCAGACTGCGCTGGGTGTCCAGACCGTAGCGGGCATAGGCCTCCACGTAGGCACTGTCGTCGATGGTCGAGGGCAGGTCCAGTCGCAGAGCCACCTCCTCGGGGTCGTCGATGATGCCGGCCAGGAAGGGGATATCCTCGTAGAGCCAGGCCCGCACGGCACGCGCCACGGCACTGGTGTCGCTGGCCTGGGGAAAATCGACCTCCATCCGCTGGTAGGCCGTGGCATCGAACATCGACACCGAGTCGGCAAAGACAATATGCCGCACCTCCATGGGGCCACAGACCGTTGACGGTTGACGGTTGACGCTTGACCGTAGGCCAAAATAGAGTCCTACCCCCAGACCCACCAGGAACAGAACGATATAGATCCAGTATTGTTTCTTCATAACGCTTTGATTACATCCAGACACTCGCGACACTTGTCGGTCACATACTGCCAGTCACCTGCGGCCACACGGTCCTTGGGGAAGAGTTTGCTGCCCATGCCCACGCAATAGACACCCGCGGCAAACCACGCCTTCAGGTTCTCGGCCTCGGGAGCCACGCCACCCGTCACCATCACCTTGGTCCAGGGCATGGGAGCCATCAGCGACTTGACCATGGCGGGGCCATAGACATCGCCGGGGAAGATCTTGGTGAGTTCGCAACCCAGTTCCTGGGCCCGGCCCACCTCCGACACCGTGCCGCAACCCGGACAGTAAGGCACCTGACGGCGGTTGCACACCACAGCCACGTCGGGGTTCAGCAGGGGACCCACCACGAAGCAGGCGCCCATCTGGATGTACAGCGACGCCGTGGGAGCATCCACTACCGAGCCTACACCCATGGCCAGCTCGGGACATTCCCGCTCGGCAAACTTGATGCACTCGGCAAAGACCTCGTGGGCGAAGTCGCCACGGTTGGTGAACTCGAAGGCACGAACGCCTCCCTCGTAGCATGCCTTCACGACCTGCTTGGCCACCTCGGCATCCTTGTGGTAGAAGACGGGCACCATGCGGGTGGCCGCAATCTTCTGCATGACTTGTAACTTATCGAATTTCATAGTTCTATATTCCGTTGACCATTGACCGTTGACCTCCTACCTCTGCACCCTGCCGTTGGCACTGCCGCCCACGAGGGCTTCCACCTCGGCTGCCGTCACCTGGTTGAAGTCGCCGTTGATGGTGTGCTTCAGGGCCGAGGCAGCCACGGCAAACTCCAGCGCCTCGCCTTGGGTGGCCTTGGTGAGCAGACCGTGGATGAGGCCTGCCGAGAAACTGTCGCCACCGCCCACGCGGTCCACGATGGGGTCTATGTCGTAGCGACGACTCTCGTAGAATTCCTGTCCGTCGTAGATGAGGGCCTTCCAGCCGTTGTGCGTGGCCGAGAAGCTCTCGCGCAGCGTGGAGACGACATACTTGAAGCCAAACTCCTCGCGCATCTGTCGGAAGATACCTTCGTAGCCCTTGGCATCGGTCTGTCCGCCCTCCACATCGGCCTCGGGCTTGAAGCCTAGACACAGTTCGGCATCTTCCTCGTTGCCGATGCACACATCCACCAGGTCCATGAGCGGGCGCATCACCGAGATGGCCTTGGCCGATGTCCACAACTTCTTGCGGAAATTGAGGTCCACACTCACTGTCACACCATGTCTGCGGGCAGCCTCGCAGGCACAGCGCGTGAGGGCTGCAGCACTGTCGCTGAGAGCCGGGGTGATGCCGCTCCAGTGGAACCAGTCGGCACCCTCCATGATGGCGTCCCAGTCAAACTCCTCGGGCTGGGCCTCGCTGATGGCACTGTGGGCACGGTCGTAGATGACCTTGGACGGACGCATGGACGCTCCCGTCTCGGCATAGTACAGTCCCACACGGTCGCCACCCCGCACGATGTGGCGGGTCTCCACGCCATAGCGGCGCAGGGCATTCACGGCAATCTGACCAATCTCATGCTCGGGCAGCTTCGAGACGAAGCAAGCCTCGTGGCCATAGCCGGCCAGCGACACAGCCACATTGGCCTCGCCCCCACCGGGGATGATGCGGAACACCTCGGTCTGCACGAAACGGTCCTGCCCCTGGGGCGACAGACGCAGCATGATCTCTCCTAATGTAACAATCTTCATACGCGCGAACATTATTTTTTGTTATGCGCCGCAAAGGTACACAAAAAGGTTAGAGCTTAGAGGTTAGAGTTTAGAGTTTTTTCGCAAACTGGGGAAAATGAGTCTTTTTTTTGGCCGAAAATGCAAAATTCTCTAACCTCTAACCTCTAAGCTCTAACCTTTTCAGTACCTTTGCGCCCGATTTTCGGACCAATAACCCAAAACGCATACACACATGAAAAAATTCTACACACTCGCACTGACCCTGGCTCTGGCCCTGGCCGCAAACGCTCAGACATCCATCATCGAGTGGGGCTACTATGACGGCGATGGCTCCAACCTATACGGACTGGGAGCCACCAGTTCCACCATCTACAAGGCCGCCATGCTCATCCCTGGCACCGGAAACACCGCAGGCTCCAAGGTGGCAGGACTGCGCATCCCCATCAACGACCGCAGCACCATCGCCAAGTTCGAGGCATGGGTGACCGGTGACATGGAACTGCCACTCGAGCCCAAAGCCATCAAGGAGATTGCCGTCAGCGACCTCCCCGTGGGACTCGAAAATGCCAGCTGCACCGAGGATGTCTATATCACCGTCATGTTTGACAGTGCCATAGCCATCTCCAAGGAGGGCATCTATGTGGGCTATAACCTCGAGCTCAAAGAAGATGCCAGCAGCGAACTGCCCATCCTCCTCGACTCCAGCACAAAGAGCCCTAAGGGCGGCTACGTCTATGCCAACGCCATGGGAGAGAAATGGACGGCAGTGGGATCGGACTACGGCGTGCTGGGCGTCATCGCCCTCCTCTCGGATGTCGTCCTGCCCGACGCAGCCGCCACCTTCTGCGAGATCGAACACAATATCTCTGCCGCCGGAACCGTCCACACCATGGACATCAACGTCACCTCCACAGCAGGACGTGCCGCCACAAAGATAGGCTATGAGGTGGATGTCAACGGTGCCCTCTACAACGGCGAAGCCACCGTCAACCTCCCCGCAGGTTTCAACAAGAAAAGCCGCACCACCGTGGAGTTCCGCACTCCCAAGAAACTCGAGCCCTACGAGGTGAGCATCCGCATCACCGATGTCGATGGCATCGCCAACACCCTGGCCGAGCAGACCGTCACCACCACCTTCAACAATGTGAGCCGACTGGTGGAGCGCAATGTCCTCGTGGAAGAGAACACAGGCACCACCTGCGGCTATTGTCCACGCGGCATCGTGGGCATGAACAAGATGCGCCGCACCTTTGGCGATCGCTGCATCCCCGTGGCCATACATCAGTATAGCGGTTCCTCGAGTGCCGACGCCATGTACACCAGCGCCTACCGCTCCGTGGGCTTCAGCGGAGCCCCAGAAGCCTTCATCGACGGACAACTGTCCATCGACCCCTTCTACGGCTCCGACAAATACACCAACTACGCACTCGGCGACATAGAGGAATACCTCGCCATCCCCGCCCTCGTGGATATCCAGCTCCAGGCTGAGTGGGTCGATGCCACCAAGACCCAAGTGAAGGCCAACGCCACCGTGGAGAGCCTGATCAGCGGCGACTACACCATCAACTATGTTGTGGTCATCGACAGCCTCCACGGAACCACCAAGGAGTGGAGACAGACCAACTACTACTCCTCCTACTCCATGTCGGGCGACGCTGAGCTCGACGAGTGGTGTGCCAACGGCGTGTGCGCCCTCAACCCCTACCCCTATTTCATGGACGTGGCCATAGCCAGTTCCTACAGCACGGTGCGCAAGAGCAAGACCGACCCGCTGGGTACCCTCGCAGCCGGTGCGACAGCAGAGAACACCTACACCATGACCCTGCCCACCAAGCCCACCACCCTCACCAAGTCCATCGCCGAGAACAAGCACAACGCCACGGTTGTGGCCTTTGTGATGGATGCCGAAGGCCATGTGGCCCAGGCCGTCCGCGCCAAGGTGGACGAGCCGGCTGCAGTGGACGAGCTCAGGTCAACGGTCAATGGTCAAGGATCCACGGCTATCTTCAACCTCGCAGGCCAACGCGTGGGCAGTGACTACCGCGGCATCGTCATCATGGACGGCAAGAAGGTCATGAAGTAATGGCCTACGACAACAGAGATAGCATCGACTTTGGTGCGGTGGAGATTCGCCATCTCTTCCGCACCATCTTCGTCCCCACCCTGCTGGGGATGGTCTTCGACATGATCTTCGTGCTGACCGACGGCATCTTCGTCGGCCACGGCGTGGGCCCCGACGGACTGGCCAGCGTCAACCTCGTCTCGCCCATCATGATGCTCATCACGGGCATAGGCATGATGTTCGGCGTGGGCGGCAGCGTCGTGGCAGCCATCCACCTGGCCAAGGACAACCTCAAGGCCGCACGCATCAATTGCTCGCAAGCCCTTGCCGGCTCGCTCTGCGTAGGCGTCCTCATCGCCGTGGTGCTCTATGGCTTGCCGAGCCCCGTCCTGCGTCTGCTGGGAACCTCCGAAGCCCTGCTGGACATGGCACGCGAGTACATGTTCTGGTTCGTCCCCACCTGCATCTTCATCATGCTGCAGATTGTGGGAGCCTTCATCATACGCCTCGACGGCTCGCCACGCTATGCCATGTACTGCGCCATCGTGCCGTCGGTGCTCAACATCATCCTCGACTACCTCTTCATCTTCCCCTTCCACTGGGGCCTGATGGGCGCAGCCTTCGCCACCGACATCGGGACGGGCATCGGGGCTGCCATGACGGTGTGGTACTTCATGGGACGTGCCCAGAAGATCCACTACTACCCCATCAAGATGTCGAGCGTCAGCCTGCACCTCTTCGCCCGCAACGCAGGCTACATGATGCGCGTGGGCTTCTCGGCCTTCATCGGCGAGGCAGCCATGTCGGTCATGGCCCTGTGCGGCAACCTGGCCTTCGGACGCTACCTGGGCGATATGGGCATCGCCGCTTTCTGCGTCGTTTGCTACCTCTACCCCGTCGTCTTCAATGTCTTCTACGCCGTCTCCACCTCGGCACAGCCCATCATCAGCTTCAACCACGGCGCCCACAAAGAGCAGCGCGTGGAGGACACGTTCCGCTACAGTCTGACCATCGCCGTGGGCTTCGCCGCCACAGTGGCCCTGCTGATGTGGTTCTTCGCCCCGCAGGTCATCTCGGTCTTCCTCCAGCCTGGCACCGAGAGCTTCGGCTATGCCGCCGCCGGACTGCCCCTCTTTGCCCTGGGCTTCGTCCTCAGCGGCTTCAATGTGACCACGATAGGCTATTTCCAGAGCACCGAGCAGAACCTGTCGTCCACCATCCTCATGACCCTGCGCGGCATCGCGATGCCCATCGTCTTCTTTGTGGTGCTGCCCCTGGTATGGGGCGACCGCGGACTGTGGCTCGCCGTCCCCGCATCCGAACTGGTGACCATCATCCTCTCCGTGACCCTGCTCCTGAAAGGGAAAATAACCAGAAATGCAGGCAACCCCCAAAACCATTGACCGTTGACCATTTATTATGAAACAGATTCTGGGCGGACCCATCCTCACCCCGACGGGGTGGCTGCAAGAAGGCAGCATACTCGTTGAGAAGAACACCATCGTCGATGTCCTCGGCTCGGCACAGCACATAGAGGGCGCCGAGGTGGTGGATGCCCAGGGGCAACACATCGTGCCCGGAGGCATCGACCTCCATTTCCATGGGGGCGGAGGAGCCGACTTCCAAGAGACAACACCCGAGGCCTTCCACACCGTTCTGGAGACCCACCATCGCCATGGCACCACAGCCTTCCTCCCTACCCTGGCCTCGTCCAGCCGCGAGATGATAGAGGCCGCCGCACAGACCTGCCAGCGCCTCATGGAGACTGACCCCAGCATCCTGGGACTGCACCTGGAAGGACCCTACCTCAACCCCGCCATGACGGGCGGACAAGATCCGCGCTACGTGCGACTTCCCGACCCCGACGAGTACCGCGAGCTCATCGACCGCTACCCCTGCATCCGCCGGTGGGACGCCGCACCCGAACTGCCCGGCGCCATGGAGTTCGGACGCTATGCCTCGGACCATGGCATCCTCGTGGGACTGGCCCACACACAGGCCGACTACGACACCGTGAGCCAAGCCTACGACCACGGCTACACCCACGCCACACATTTCTACAACGCCATGACAGCCGTCCACAAACGGGGCATGTACAAGAGCGAGGGCACCGTGGAGGCCGTCTATCTCATCCCCGACATGACCGTGGAGGTCATCGCCGATGGCATCCACGTGCCCCCAGCCATCCTACGACTCATCCACAGCATCAAAGGCACCGAACGCACCTGCCTGGTCACCGACGCCATGGCCTGCACCGACAGCGACAGCACCCAGGCCTTCGACCCACGTGTCGTCATCGAAAACGGCGTGTGCATCCTGAGCGACCACTCGGCACTGGCAGGCAGCATAGCCACCATGGACCGACTGCTACGCTCCATGACCCAGCAGGCTGGCATCCCCCTGGAGGATGCCGTACGCATGACCTCCGAGACACCCGCCTGTCTGCTCGGCATCGGGTCCCGCAAAGGCTCCATCCAGCCCGGCAAGGACGCCGACATCATCTTCGTGCCCTGACGGAACACAGCATAGCCCTTCATGCCCTTATCTTAGCGCAATTGTTAGGTACATATAGGGCTCTTATACCGCATAGATACCGCTCTTTTGCCGCTAAGTGAGCGGCAAGTGAGCGGCAAGAGAGCGGCACAAGAGCGGCAAAAGAGCGGCACAAGAGCGGCAAGTGAGCGGCACAAGAGCGGCACATGAACGGAAATACAGCGAAGACGCAGCGAATTAGGATTAGGATTTGGACTTCAACCCCTATGCATCAACGGACGAGAATTTTGCGTCCCCAAAATCAGACAAGGATCATCATTAACGGACGAAAATTTTTCGGCCCCAAGAATAGACAAGGATCATCATTAACGGACGAAGATTTTTCGTCCGTTAATGATATTGATGCCGGGTTGGATGGCAGAGAGGGTGCGTCCCGAGAGGTCGTAGGAGGTGCCCCACGACTGCCAGGAGGTAGGAAGGTCGGCGGGAGTGAGGACCGCAGTGGCCTCGCCCAGGAGCTGGGCCACCCAGAAGGAGGCGCCGTTGCCCGTGCCGTGGGCGAAGAGACGGGCGTGAGTGGTGTTGGAAGTGTTGTTGTTGACGGCGAGATCGCTCTTCTGGGCGGGACAGATGGCCACGTAGCCCTCGATGGTGGTGTCGTCGAAGGTCCAGGCCATCTTCTTCTTGCTCAGCGTGACCATGGCGCCGCTGGTGAGGCTAGAGGCATAGAGATAGAGTCCGCTCACCTGGCTGCGCAGGTAGTACTGTCCGTCGGTCTCGGCCGCCTCGATGACCCAGCGCGTGGGGGTGTCGTTCTCGCCGTAGAGGGTGCCATCAAGGTCGGCCAGTCCGCGTCCGCCACGGTCGGTACTCTTGTTCATGAAGGTGACGATGGCCTGGTCGTGGATGGGGTTGACATAGACGCGGTGGCGGTAGTCGTCCATCCAGTGGCGGCCGTAGATGTAGTGCCCCAGGTCCAGCATCTCGGTGTCGGCGGTGAGGCGTGCCTTGAAGTCGCTCCAGTCCTTGCGGTTCTGGGGTGTCCACCCTGCCTCGGCCACACAGATGAGTCGGGGCAGCGCCAGGTACTCGAGATACTCGTTGCTGCTGACGTGCTCGGTCCAGAAGGTGCCCTGCACACCCAGGTAGTGCTTGTTGGTATTGTCGGCAGCGAGAGGCACGTAGTTGTAGCAGCCCTCCACGGTGTCGTCGCCGGCACCGGCTCCTGTGGGTTCGCCGTAGTCGTTGCTCTGGCGGCGGTTGATGTAGTAGCCGCCTCCGGTGGAGTGGTACTCGGTGATGATGGCATCGAGGCCCTGCTCAACGGCCTTCTTGGCCCCACTCTGACAGGGATACCAACACATGATGATGGGGTTGTACTCCTTCACGAGGGTGAGGTCCGAGCCGCCTGCCGTGATGCTCTCGTTCCAGAGAATGGTGCGACGGCCTTTCTGGGCGATGTAGCCGCTGATCTTATTGGTGAACCACGACTGCAGCTGACGGTAGTTGGTGAAGCCCTGCTCCTTGTAGAGGGCCTGACACTGGGCGTTGCTCTCCCATGCCGACGAGGGACACTCGTCGCCGCCGATGTGGATGTAGCGGCCTGGGAAGATGTCGCAGAGCTCATCAATGATGTCGCGGCAGAACTGGAGGGTACCCTCGTCGGCCACGTTCATGACGTCGGTGCTGATGCCGCCGTTGGTCCACACGCTGCGACTGGCGCTGGGGTTGCAGCTGAACTGGGGATAGGCCACCATGGCAGCCACGGCATGGCCGGGCATCTCCACCTCGGGAACGACCTCGATGTGACGCTGGGCGCAGTAGGCCACGATGTCGCGCATCTGGTCCTGGGTGTAGAAATAGGGTCCGTAGGCTTTGCCTGTGTAGGCTCCCTCGCCCGTCCACCAGTAGCTATCCACCTGGTAGATGTCGGTGTTCCAGCTGTTGGTGCGCTGGGCTCCCGTGGTGGTCAGCAGCGGGTACTTCTTGATCTCGGCCCGCCAGCCCTGGTCGTCGGTGAGGTGCCAGTGGAAGGTATTCATCTTGTAGATGGCCATGATGTCGATGATGCGCTTGATCTCGTCCACCTCGAAGAAATGGCGCGAGCAGTCGAGCATGAAGCCACGGTAGGCGAAGCGGGGCGCATCCTGCACGACGCAACAAGGGAGCGTGTAGGTGGCGTCGGCCAGCCCTGCCAGGCCCAGCGTGACATGGGCTGGCAGCATCTGCTTGATGCTCTGGAAGGCATAGTAGAAGCCCGTGGGGGTGAGGCTGGAGATATCGATGGTTTCAGCCTTGATCTCCATGCGGTAGCCCTCGGTGCCGTAGGTGGGTGCTGTGAGGCTGCCCAGTGCCTTGAGGGTGATGAAGGCGCTGTCGGTCTGGTGGCGGAGGGTGGCATGGTAACCCGTGAGGCACGCATTGAGGTGACGGACGAAGGCCTCGGCTTCGGTCATGACGCTGTCGCCCAGCGTGGGTGCCACGCCCACGACAATCTCGCGGGGCAGCGTGCAGGTGCCTGTGCGTGCGGCATAGGTCTTCTCGCGCGGAGTGAGGATGTTCTTCTGTGCGCTGAGGGGCGCAGCCAGGGCCAAAGCCAGGGCCAAAGCCAGAGTGAGGGTGTGTTTCATATTGTTTTAGGGTAAATGAATAATCTTTCCGTTCCTTATATATAACCCGCGCGCGGGGTTGACGACGCGGCGGCCCTGGAGGTCGTAGATATCCGCGGAGCGTTGACCATTGACCTCCGTACGACTGAGGTCGTCCACCGCCGACCGGTCGCCGTTGATCCCCGTAATGGTGTAGGATGCAGGGCGTTCCTGTATGCTGAAGCCGTGGATGATGCCCGTCTGGTTGTAGTTGCGTATCTGGAAGTTGATGTGATCGGGATAGACATAGACCATGAGTCCCTGCACGACATCGGGGGCATCGGCGGGGTCACCGTTGTTGATGCTGTTGTAGTAGTAGCGCAGGCTGCCCATGAAGAGGGAGGTGAAGGACGTCTGTTCCTGGGTGTGAGGAGCCTCCTCCACCGTCCAGATGAGACTGTGGGCCGAGGCGGGATAGAGGAAGTGGAGGGTGTCGGCCTGGAACTCGACCTTCACGCGGTTGACGCGCTGGTTGGCGGTCCCCGCGTCGCGGGTGTTGCCCGTCATGGCATAGTAGGCCTGGTCGGTGGCGTAGTAGGCCACGAGGATGTAGTTGCCGCCCCGGCGGATGGACGAGGCCTTGACGGCATGGGGCAGCGCTGCGGTGGTGTCGGCCACCTCGAAGAAACGTATGTCTGTGGCATCGCCCCAGCTCCATTGGGCATTGGTGCCCAGGTGGACATGGCGCGAACGGCCGTCCCAGGTGAGCTGCAGCCGGTAGGCATCGTCGTGCGACAGGGCGCGGATGATCCAAGGTGTGACATCGGTCTTGAGGTTGTAGGCATCCACGCTGAGGTAGCGCTGTGCGGCGGGATTGTAGAGGCTGCAGAAGAGGGGGTCGGTGCTGGGGGCTGCATCGGCGCGCCACAGCAGACGGGGTGTGGCGGCGGGATAGAGGTAGATGAGGGTGTCGGCCGAGAGGGTCACCTTGCTCTGGTTGACGCGCTGGGCTGTGGTGCCCAGTTTGTACATCGTGCCCATCATGGCGTAGCCCAGCTCGTCGCCGTCGGGGTGTACGATGATGTAGGTGTCGCCCGGTATGATGCGCTGGACGAGTACGGCACGTGGCTGTTCGGCCTCGGGGTTCTCCACGTGGTAGAAGCGCAAGGGAGTGGTGTCGCCCTTGCCGAACATCGTCTTGGCGCCGTGGTTGACGTCGTAGGTGTGGTAGTAGGTGCCGTCGTGGTAGGAGAGGCTCATGACGAAGCCCTCCGTGGTGTGGCCAATGCGCACCGTTCCGGCCCCTTCGTTGAGTGTGAGGTTGAAGTTGTTGGTGGTGAGGTAGGCCTGGGCATAGTCGTTCCAGAGCCAGAAATTGCCTGCGGCGACGCTCCCGTCGGCATCGGGCATGGTGGGGTCGGAGGACGAGGTGATGTCCTCGTCGAGGTGGCGTTCGTCGGTGGTGGGCAGGACATTGCCGTCGGTGTCGTAGAGGGTGGCGCGCTGACTCGTCTTGTTGCGCGTGAAAGCCTGGTCGCCGCCGTGGTCGTGTCCGTAGAGCATGACGAGGTTGGGGTGGCGCAGGAGTTCGTCCTTGAGGGTCTTGCTGGCATCGTTCACGGTCATGCCCTTGCCGCTGTTGAGGCTATTGCTGTCGCTGAAAGGCATGTGGCAGAGGAAAAAGACGAGGCGGTCGGGGTCGTCGGCATAGAGTTGCTGCAGCTTGGCTACCACCCAGTCCACGCTACCCTGGGTGAAGGAGTAATCGCTGGCCGAGGCGAAGAACTTGGCACCGCAGTTGAGGACCACGAAGTCGTAGCCATAGAGGTTGTAGTAGTAGGCCGCGAGGAGTTTCATGGGGCTGAGGCTGTCGTTGGCGGCCGTCTCGTAGTAGGCATCCTTGGCAGGCAGTTCGCCCGTCTGCTCCTTCATGGGGAAGGTGTAGAAGTCGCCCGAGTTGTAGGGCTTGGGCAGCTTGTCGTAGTTGGCCGTCTCGTACTCATGGTTGCCCGACATCCACAGCACCTTGGTGGGCTTGCCCGGCCTGAATGCCGTGGTGGCTGCCTGGGCCAGGGCCTCGCGCTCGGCCACGAAGACGTCGCGCGAAAGGGTCTTGTTGGAGATGTAGTCGCCGCCCATGATGAGGATGTCGATGTCCTCGTCCTGCTGGATGCGCTGCAGGGCCATGGTGAAGCTGGGACGGACGGTGATGTCGTCGATCTTGCCACTGGAGGGCGAGGTGTGCTTGCCCATGCTATGTACGTCCGAGAGGCAGGCTATGGTGAGCAGTGGCTGCTCGTCCTGGGCAACGGCAGGGGCCAAGGTGAAAGCCAGGGCCAGAGCCATGAGGGATCTTAGGGAGTTCATTGGCGTTTATTTTCAGAGTGGGAAGAGGCCGAAGATTTGGGCGTCGATTTTGTCGGTGATGGAGGAGAAGTCCTGGGGGTTGCTCTCGAACTTGCAGGTGTCGCCGTCCACGATGAGGAGGTTGCCTTTGTAGCCTTGTATCCACTCCTCGTAGCGGTCGTTGAGGCCCTGGAGGTAGTCGATGCGTATGCTCTTCTCGTACTCGCGCCCTCGCTTCTGGATTTGGGCCACGATGTTGGGGATGCTGCTGCGTATGTATATCATAAGGTCGGGCAGCCGAACTAGAGAGATCATGAGGTCGAAGAGTTCGGAGTAGTTGGCGAAGTCGCGGTCGCTCATCATGCCCATGTCGTGGAGGTTGGGGGCAAAAATCTTGGCGTCCTCGAAGATGGTGCGGTCCTGCACGATGTTCTTCTGGCTCTGGGCTATCTCCACCACGTCCTTGAAGCGTTTGTTGAGGAAATAGATCTGGAGGTTGAAGGACCATCGCGTCATGTCCTTGTAGTAGTCGTCCAGGTAGGGGTTGCCCTCTACCGACTCGAAATTGGGCTGCCAGCCGTAGTGGTTGGCCAGCATCTTGGTGAGGGTGGTCTTGCCACAGCCTATGTTTCCGGCGATTGCGATATGCATGAGGTTATATGAGGTTAGAGGTTAGGGGTTAGAGGTTAGAGGTTAGGGGACTACATGGGGAAGAGGCCGTAGAGTTGGGTGTCTATCCTGTCGGTGATGAGGGCGAAGTCCTCGGGGCGGTGCTCGAAGTCCAGGTCATCGACCTCTACGGTAAGCACCGCTCCCTTGTACTTGTGGTAGATGAACTCCTCGTAGAGACTGTTGAGGCCCTGGAGGTAATCGATGGGGATGGTCTGCTCGCAGTCGCGGCCCCGCTTCTGTATGTTGGACACGAGGTGCGACACCGATGCCCGCAGGTAGATCATGAGGTCGGGGTACTTGACGATGTCCACGATGTTGTCGAAGAGGCCCATGTAGGTGTCGAAGTCGCGGTCGCTCAAGTTGCCCATCTGGTGGTTGTTGGCCGTGAAGACATACACGCCCTCGAAGATACTGCGGTCCTGTATGGTGGTGTGGGTGGCCTCGTTGACGGCCAGGATATCCTTGAAGCGCTGCTTGAGGAAATAGACCTCCATGGCAAACGACCAACGCGAGATGTCCTTGTAGTAGTCCTCTAGGTAGGGGTTCTCCACCACGGGTTCGAAATGGGGCTGCCACCCGTAGTGGTGTGCCAAGAGGTTGGTGAGCGTGGTCTTGCCACTTCCTATGTTGCCAGCTATAGCAATGTGCATGTCGAAATGATTTACGCGGGACAAAGGTACAAAAAAGGTGAGAGGTGAGAGGTGAGAGGTTAGAGAATTTTGCATTTTTGGCCAAAAAAAAGACTCATTTTCCCCTACCAGCGAAAAAAACTCTAACCTCTAACCTCTCACCTCTAACCTTTTTTGTACCTTTGCACCCAAATAAATCCACACTCATGAAGCAGACCTACAATAAAGTGCTCGTCCTGGGCAGCGGTGCCCTCAAGATAGGACAGGCCGGAGAATTTGACTACTCGGGGTCGCAAGCCCTCAAAGCCCTCCGCCAAGAGGGCATACACTCGGTTCTCGTCAATCCCAATATCGCCACCATTCAGACCTCCGAAGGCATTGCAGATAAGGTGTATTTCCAACCGGTTACACCTTATTTTGTTACCGAGATCATCAAGAAGGAACGGCCCGACGGTCTGCTGCTGGCCTTTGGCGGACAGACGGCACTCAACTGCGGCACACAGCTCTACCTCGACGGCACACTGGAGAAATACGGCGTGCAGGTGCTGGGCACGGGCGTGGAGGCCATCATGGACACCGAGGACCGCGACCGCTTCGTGGTGAAGCTGGATCAGGCCGACCTGAAGACCCCCACCAGCAGGGCCGTGGAGAACATGGACGACGCCCTGGAGGCTGCCCACAGCATCGGTTTCCCCGTCATGATACGCTCGGCCTATGCCCTGGGCGGACTGGGCTCGGGTATCTGCCCCGACGAGAAGGCTTTCCGCAGCCTGGCCGAGAGTGCCTTCACCTTCGCCCCGCAGATCCTCGTGGAGGAAAGCCTCAAGGGATGGAAGGAGATTGAGTTCGAGGTCATCCGCGATGCCAACGACCGCTGCTTCACCGTGGCCAGCATGGAGAACTTCGACCCCCTAGGCATCCACACGGGCGAGAGCATCGTGGTGGCCCCCACCTGTTCGCTCACAACCCAGCAGGTGGAGATGCTGCAGGACATCTCGGTGCGCTGCGTACGTCACCTCGGCATCGTGGGCGAGTGCAACATACAGTTCGCCTTCAACGCCACCACCAACGACTACCGCATCATCGAGGTCAACGCACGCCTCTCGCGCTCCTCGGCCCTCGCCAGCAAGGCCACAGGCTATCCACTGGCCTTCGTGGCCGCCAAGATAGCCTTGGGCTATACCCTGGACCAGATAGGCGAGATGGGCACGACAAGCAGCGCCTATGTGGCTCCGTCGCTGGACTACATGATATGCAAGATACCACGCTGGGACCTGACCAAGTTCGCCGGCGTGAGCCGCCTCATCGGGTCGTCCATGAAGAGCGTGGGCGAGATCATGTCCATAGGACGCTCGTTCGAGGAAATGATACAGAAGGGACTGCGCATGATTGGACAAGGTATGCACGGCTTCGTGGGCAACGACCACACGCGCTTCACCGACCTCGACAACGAACTGCAGAACCCCACCGACCTGCGCATCTTCGCCATAGCACAGGCCCTGGAGGAGGGCTACACCATAGAGCGCATAGAGGAACTGACCAAGATAGACACCTGGTTCCTGAGCCGACTCAAGAACATCGTGGACATCAAGCAGGAACTACTCGTCTGCAACAGTCTGGAGACACTGCCCGACGACCTGCTGTGCCGCGCCAAGGCTGCAGGATTCAGCGATTTCCAGATAGCACGCTTCGTCCTCAAGCCCACGAAAGGCAACATGGTGGACGAGAATATGCACGTGCGCCAGCACCGCAAGGAACACGGCATCACCCCCACCCTGTGCCGCATCCCCACCGTGGCCAGCGAACACCCCGAGAAGACCAACTACCTATACTTCACTTATGGGGGCTGGCAATCAACGGCTGGCGGTCAACGGTCTACGGTCAACGATCAACTTTTGGAAACGTCCAAAAGTAGCCATCAAACGGTCATCGTGCTGGGCAGCGGTGCCTACCGCATAGGCAGCAGCGTGGAGTTTGACTGGTGCTCGGTCAACGCCATCAATACGGCACGCTCCCTGGGCTACCAGTCGGTGATGGTCAACTACAACCCCGAGACCGTCTCGACCGACTACGACATGTGCGACCGCCTCTACTTCGACGAACTCTCGCTGGAGCGCGTCCTCGACGTCGTGGACATAGAGCAACCCATGGGGGTCGTCGTCAGCGTAGGCGGACAGATACCCAACAACCTGGCCATGAAACTGCACCGCCAGGGCATCCCCGTCCTCGGCACCTCGCCCATAGACATCGACCGCGCCGAGAACCGCGATAAGTTCTCGGCCATGCTCGACAAACTGGGCATTGACCAACCCGCCTGGCGTGCCCTCACCAGCATGGACGATATCCACGACTTCGTGGCCCAAGTGGGCTACCCCGTACTGGTGCGTCCCAGCTACGTCCTCAGCGGCGCTGCCATGAACGTGTGCTACGACGACGAGGAGCTACAGCGCTTCCTGGAGATGGCCACCGAGGTCTCGAAGGAGTACCCCGTGGTGGTGAGCAAGTTCATGCAGGAGACCAAGGAGATTGAGTTCGATGCCGTGGCCGACCATGGCGAGATTGTGGAGTATGCCATCTCGGAGCATGTGGAGTATGCCGGCGTACACAGCGGCGACGCCACCATGGTCTTCCCCGCCCAGCACATCTACTACAGCACCATACGCCAGATCAAGAAGATCTCGGGCAAGATAGCACGCGAACTCCACATATCGGGTCCGTTCAACATACAGTACCTGGCCAAGAACCGCGAGCTGAAGGTCATCGAGTGCAACCTGCGCGCCTCGCGTTCGTTCCCCTTCGTGAGCAAGATCCTCAAGACCAACTTCATCGACACCGCCACACGCATCATGCTGGGCGCCCCCTACACGACACCGCAGAAGAGCGAGTTCGACATAGACCGTATCGGCGTGAAGGCGAGTCAGTTCTCCTTTGCCCGACTGCAGAATGCCGACCCCGTACTGGGTGTGGACATGAGCAGCACAGGTGAGGTAGGATGTCTGGGCGACAGCCTCAACGAAGCACTGCTCAACGCACTGATAGCCACGGGATACAGTATCCCAGGTTCGAGAACTTCTGCAGGCACATCGGGCATCCTCATCTCGAGCGGAGGAGCCAAGAGCAAGGTGGACCTGCTGGAGCCTGCACGCGAACTCGTGACCCACGGCTTCCACCTCTTTGCCACCTACGGCACGGCACGTTTCCTCAACGACAATGGCATCGCTGCCACCACCGTAACATGGCCCGACGAGCACCAGCAGGGGCAGCACGGTCCGCACGACAACGTTCTCGACCTGCTGGCACGCCACGAGGTGGACCTCGTAATCAACATCCCCAAGAACAACACCAAGCGCGAGCTGACCAACGGCTACCGCATCCGCCGTGCCGCCATAGACCACAACATACCGCTGCTAACCAACAGCCGTCTGGCCAAAGCCTTCATCCAGGCTTTCTGCGCCATGCGCCTGGAGGACATCCAGATCAAGGCCTGGCAGGAATACAACAACTGACCAATGCCACACGGCACAATATGTCACAAGCCCCACAGCATCAGGACGACGCTGTGGGGCTTGGCCTTTACGGACGAAGGGAGGTGGTGACGTGAACTACGTTACTTGAGTGTCTCGAGGATCTGCCACACATTGAGGAGACCGCGGGGCACATGGAAACAGCCTTTCCACTTGCCGCCCTTGAGGGGCAGGAGCACCTCGCCATGACGATTGAGGTAGCCATACCACTCGGGGAACTGGGGATCCATGAAATGAGACCAGGCATAGTCGTGGACACGCTCAAACCAGCGGAGGCACTGTTCGTTGCCCGTGAGTTGGTAGCCCTTGATGAGGGAGATGAGGGCCTCCATGTGGACCCACCAGAGTTTCTGGTCCCACTCCAGTTCGTGGCGTGGCTTGCCCAGACGATCCATGAAGTAGTAGATGCCGCCGCAGTCGTGGTCCCAGCCGTACTCCACCTCCTGCAGGGTGATGGCCACGGCCTGATCGATGAGATCGCGACGCCCCAGACGCTGTCCCAGGTCCATGATGAACCACATGGCCTCGATGGCGTGGCCGGGGTTGAGTTTGCGTCCGTCAAAACAATCAACGAGGTTGCCATCCTTGCCTACGGCCTCGACGACGAGTCCTATCTCGGGACGGTAGAAGACGTCGAGGACCTCGTGGAGGAAGGTGTCGATGGTCTGCTGCAGGAAGGCAGGCTCGAGGAGGTCGCTGATCTCGAGGGCCACATTGCAGAGAATCATGGGGAGGTCGAAGGTCTTGAGGGCACGGGCACCGGGCGAGGCCTTGCACCAACGGCCCTTTGGGTTATCTACCTTGCTGAGGACGATGTCGAAGGTGCGACGGGCGATGTCGGCTGGGTCGTCACAGCCTTGCATCTTGCGCCCAGCATGCTTGAGGGCAATGGAGAGCTGGCCGAAGGCAATGACGGCAAAGGTGTAGGAGAAGATGTTGTAGGGCTCCACGAGAGGATGGCCTTCCTCATCGACAGCAAAGTACCAGTTGAGGTTGCCGTCGTGGCCGTACTTGATGAGGAACTCGGCACCCTGCACAGCAGCGTCGAGCCACTCCTGACGGGGCTCCACGGTGTTGTAGAGTTTGGAGAACATCCACACCTCGCGGCCTTGCATCCAGATGAACTTGTCGGTATCGAAGACCTTACCCTCGCGATCGAGGCAGGTGTAGTAGCCTCCGTGCTGGAGGTCCTGGGAGTTGTCGAGCCAGAAAGGTACGACACGGTCCAGCAATTCGTGCTTGTACTGCTGGGCAAGTTGGGCGAAGTTGAGCATAGACGGGGATGGTTTAAGGTGTGTTTTGTGGCTATATCCTATACCTCGGGAACAACGACATCGCGGCAGCCACGAGGATGGCTACGGCCATGCTGACGAATCCGAAGAGGAGGAAGTTGACGCTGGTGAAGAAGTTGAGGTAGAAGACGGCGAGGGTGCCGCAGACGAAGCCCGTGAGGGCCGCACGGCTACCTGTGTGGGGCATGAAGATGCCGATGAAGAAGAGGGCTCCTATGCCACCACTGAGGAGGCCGAGGATGGTATTGAAGTAGTCGAGGAGCGACTGGATATCGACGGTGGCCATGAGCATGGCGATGAGCATGCCGAGGAGGCCAGCCTCCACACCCGTGCGACGTGCCGTACGCAGGGCCTCGGCATCGGTGCCGTGGTGGTGGCGCTTCCAGATATCGACGGTATAGGCCGTGGAGATGCTGTTGATGTTGGAGGCTATGGTGCTCATGGTGGCAGCGAAGACAGCAGCAATGAGCAGCCCGGCCACACCTTGAGGCAACTGACTCATCATGAAGAAGGGGAAGATAGCGTCGCCCTTGGCCATGGTGAGGTCGAGGGAGGCGGGATGGGTCTTGTAGAAGGTGTAGAGACCTGTGCCTATGGTGAAGAAGGCAATGGTGACGCAGACGCTGAGGATGCCGTTGGTGATGATGCCACGGCCAGCACTCTTCTCGTCCTTGGTGGTCATGTAGCGCTGGATGACGGTCTGATCGGAGGTGTAGGAGATGAGATTGTTGCCCAGGCCGCCCAGGAGCACAACCCACCAGGTGGCGTTTTTCCAATCGAAGGGATGGGCAGGATCGAAGAGGAAGAGGCGGAATTTGTCGTCGTCGGTGGCTATCTGCCAGAAGTCGGAAGCACCGTTCTCGCCCGTGCCTATGATGAGGTAGAGGGCCGCAAGGATGGCTCCGCCCACGAGGATGATGCCCTGAATGACGTCGCCCCAGACGACGGCCTCGACACCACCCATGGTGCAATAGACGATGGTGATGAGGGCCATGAGGGCGATGCAGATGTAGATATTGATGCCCGTGACGGCGGTCATAGCCAGGGAGGGCAGGAAGAGGACGAGGGCCGTACGGGCCACCATGAAGACGACGAAGAGCAGCGAGGCCATGAAGCGCGTGGTGTAGTTGAAACGCTGCTCGAGGTACTCGTAGGCCGTGGTGACGTTGAGGCGACGGAAATAGGGCAGGTAGTAGCGCACCACAGGGAAGGCCACAAGCAGAATCATGATCTGCATGGGGTAGTAGGTCCAGTCGGTGGCATAGGCCTTGGCCGGGATGGACATGTAGGTGATGGCCGAGAGCATGGTGGCGAAGATGCTGATGCCCGCAGCCCACCAGGGAATGCGACCCCCGCCGCGGAAGAAGTCATCGGTGGAGTGGCTGGCGCGTCGCATGAAGTACCAGCCGAGGAAAAGCATGCCAAGGAGATAGACGAGGAGGACGGTCCAGTTGAGCCAGCCGAAATGGGCGGTGTAGGTGATGCCGATGCGGGTGGCATCGGTGGCACGTACGCCGGGCTTGCTCTCTCCATCGATGAGGAGCCAACCACTGCCGTCGCTGACAACAGAAGCACCACAACGTGCCAGGGCGGGGAAGCCTCCTACCTCGGTCCAGGTGTCGGTGATGGTGTGATAGACGAGAATGCGGTCGCGGAAACGATACCATTCCGCAGATTGAGTCATATACTCATACTGCACCTGTCTTAACATAACGCGTTCATCCTCAGATGTCAGTGTATCGTTGATTGAAGCACCACGTGAGAGAGCTGACTCGAAGGTCTGCTTATCGACACCCCCCACGCAGAGGATGTGGGCACAGCCCGAAGGAACGGCTACGGAGCCTACAAGGGTGAGAAGGGTGGAGTCGCGGCGCATGACGTCGGTGCCGTACCACTCGTCGTCGCGCGGGTCGTACCACACGCCGTTGGATTGTGCTTTGTTGTAGTAGTTGTCATAGCCTCCGAGGAGGTAGAAATTGGGGCCGAGAGCACCGCGCTGACAAACGGCAGCAGGCTCAATACGACCATTGGGAAGGTCGGGGAGGGGTTCCCACACCGTACCATGAGGCCAGGCCAAGCGCCAGGCCTGGAGGTTGCGCTCGCCGTCGTGCTGACCTCCTGCCACATACACATAGCCGTCGCAGAGGGCTGCACCGAACTTGTCGAGCCCCACGGGAAGGGGGAGGCAAGCGGTGGCGACGATGCTGTCGGCTTCGCGATGAAGCAGGCAGACATCGGCAAGGCTGTGGAGACCATCCGAGGTACCGCCCAGACAGAGGACGCCCTCGCGGACTACCACGCTCTGACCATAGGCCACGGGGACGGACAGGCGACCCGCCACGTCCCACTGACCTTGGTCGGAGAGGGTGTATATCTCGTCGTAGAAGACTTTAGCACCTCCCTCGGCAGCATCGCCACCGGGGAAGTTGCAGCCTCCCGCCACGAGGACAACACCATCCACACGACCCGCAAAAGCTCCACTGAGACCCTGACCACACGCGAGGGACAACGAGGGTTCCTGGGTGTAGGAGAAGGTATTCCATTGGGCATCCTGAGCATGGAGACCACAGGAGGCGACAAGCAATAGGAGCAGGACTAAGGCGGAGCGGAGATGGTGTTTCATGTGAGTAAGTGTTTTGCGTCAGGTGTTCTAACACCTGAAACGGTGATTACTTGGAGAGGGAGAAGCCCAGCTTCATGCCGCTGTAGCTGGAACCGAGGAGGTTGGTGATGCTGCTGACGGTGGAACTCTGCTTGCCCACGGCGGCGCCAACCTTGTTGACCAGGGCAAGGATCTTGTCGGCATCGAAGAGGAGACAGAGGTCGGTGCCGCTGGTACCTACGGTGCAGGGAACGGTGACAAGACCCAGGAAACCATTGAGGACAAGTTGCTTGCTGGAGGCATCGAAGGTGTAGGTTCCGGTGCAGATGGTGGTGCCGTTCTTGCCTGCAATGCTGAAGGTCTTCTGCTCATCGTTATTGAAGGTGAAGGAGGTGACACCTTTGGTGATGCCCACCTTGCCAAGATAGGTGTCGAGTTTCTTCTCTACCTCGGTGGCAATAACCTCGCCGCCTGCCTGGGCCAGGAAGTCCGCGCTCTCGAACTTGCACTCGGGGGCAGTATAGGTCCAGGTGCCATAGAGGTTGGCCTCGGAGACGGTGGTGATGTTGCTGGTGAGGGCGCCGAGAAGGCCATTAAGGAGGCTGGTGCCTGCCGAAGCGGCAGCCGAAGTGCCGGTAGAAGTACTGGTGGATGTGGTGGAACCAGTGGTTCCGAGGCCACAACTACTGAGGGTGAGGGCCACAAAGCCTACAAGAAGGAATGATTTCTTCATAGTGTGTTTGTTTTTAGATGATTAATAAATATATGTTAAATAATACGTTTAATCGTTATATCTGCATATCAACCGACTTCACTTACCATCCATGAGTCTGCGAAACTCCTTGGGAAAGGGGGTCTCGAAGTCCATGACCACGCCCGTACGGGGGTGGTAGAAATTGAGGCGGAAGGCATGGAGGGCCAGCCGATGGATGGGGTCGTGCTGCAGGCCATTGCCGTACTTGCGGTCGCCCAGGACGGGGTGGCCGAGGTCCTTCATGTGGACACGTATCTGGTTTTTGCGTCCCGTCTCCAGCTGCAGTTCGACGAGGGCATAGGGTCCTTTCTCCTGCAGGACGCGGTAGTGGGTGACAGCATACTTACCGCCGTTGTCGGTGGGCGAGGAATAGGTGACGTAGGCCTTGTTGTCCTTGAGCCACGAGGCAACGGTACCCTGGGCAGGGTCGGGTGTGCCATCGACGAGGGCCACATACCTGCGGTCATAGACAATCTGCTGCCAGTCTTCCTCCAGGATCTGGGCTATCTCCAGGCTCTTGGCATACATCATCAGTCCGCTCGTCTCGCGGTCAAGTCGGTGTACGGTGTGGGCGGTACACTTGAAGTGGCGCTTGGCGAAGTACTCGTCGAGGACCTGCTTGACCGAGTACTGCTTGGCCGTGGCGGGCATGCTGAGGATGCCGGGCTGCTTCTCCACGACGATGAGATCCATGTCCTCATAGACGATGCGCACGTACTGGTTGAGAAGGCCCGTGCTGCGTTTGTGCTTGCTCACCTGTACCACCTGTCCGGGATGCAGGGGGAGGTCGTACTGGGTGGTCTGACGACGGTCCACGGTGACGCCATGTCCGGCCAGGATGTCCTTGGCACGGTTGCGCGAGATGCCGTCGAGGGCCTTCATGAGGAACTCAAGGAGGGTGGTCTCCTCACGTACGACATGCTCGCTGTACTTGGTGGCGGCGTATTCGGCTCCTGTCTTATTCTTCATTGGCTTTAGGTGTATAGCCTCCCTCTTTTATTCGTGATGATAGGGTTCGCCCTTGAGGATGGTCTGGGCACGGTAGAGTTGTTCGACAAAGAAGAGGCGCACCATCTGGTGGGAGAAGGTCATGCGCGAGAGGCTTATCTTGCCGGCGGCGAGAGCATAGACCTCGGGCGAGAAGCCGTAGGGACCTCCCACGACGAAGACGAGCCGACGGGCTCCCGAGGCCATCTTCTTCTGCAGCCATGTAGCGTACTCCATGCTGCGGAACTCCGTCCCGTGTTCGTCGAGGAGGATGACGGTGTCGCCAGGCTTCAGGGCCTGCCGTATCTGCTCACCCTCGGCACTCTTCTGTTGCTCCTCGCTGAGTCCCCGCGTGTTGCGCAGCTCGGGGATGACCTCGATGTCGAAAGACACATAGTAACCCACGCGCTTGGCGTAGTCTGCCACGAGAGTCTGGATGTGGGCATCGGTGGTCTTGCCGACAACAAGGAGGAGGATCTTCAAGGGGTTTGGGGTTAGAGGTTAGGGATTAGCGGTTAGCGGTTAGCGGTTAGCGGGTTAGGGGTTAGCGGGTTGTTCGAGTATCCTTGCGGCCATTTCGTCGCCCAGCTGGGCGGCGCGCTGGAGGGTCTGCTTGGCCTCGGCCTCGTTGCCTTGCTGACGCAGACAGACACCCAGGATGCGGTGGGCATCGGCAAAGGTGTCATCGAGGGCTATGGCCTGACGTACGGACTTGATGGCCTCGTCTGTCTCGCCAAAGCGGTAATAGAGGGCGGCGCGCTCGGTGAGGTAGAGGGGTTCGCGGGGTTCCATCTTGCACGCCTCGTCGATGTCGTCGAGGGCCTGCTGGTACATGCGACACTTCATCTCGGCCTGGTGGCGCTGGTAGTAGAAATTGGCATTGAGGTTGCGGCGCTGGAGGCGTTCGTACTCGTTGAGATCCTGCACGGCCTCGTTGTAGCGTTCGAGGCTGAGGAGCGTGGTGGCCCGCATGAGGAGCGAAGGAGCTGCATCGGGCATGTAAGGCTTGGTGAAGCAGGCCACGGCGCTATCCTGCAAGGCAAGGACGGCGAGGGTGTCGCCCAGCATCTGTCGGCACTGAGCAGCATAGAGGAAATTCTCGGCACAGCGCATGGATGTGGCGTTGAGGGCCACGAAGCACTCGCCGGCGGCAGCATAGTCCTGCTGGGCATAGAGGACCTGAGCCTCGAGGGAGGTGTAGAGGGGCAGCGGCTGGGCCTCTTTGGCTGCGCGTATGGTGTTGAGGGTCTCGTCGAAAGTCCACGTGGCGGGCAAGGTGTCGTGGCGTGCCGCGAGGTTCTCGTACAACGTCTTGGCGCGGGCATAGAGCACCTCGTCGCTAGCGGCGCCAGCATCCAGTCCCTGCTGCCACAGGGCGTCGGCCTCATCGTATCGTCCCATGGCCGCCATCATGTCGGCCCGCAGGGTGTAGCCCGTAGCCTCCGCGGGGAACATACGCATGAAATCCTCGGTATAGGTGAGGAAGAGGGTGGTGTCGGCCGTCCCCGTGAGGTAGATGAACGAACTGGCCTGGGAGGCATCGGCGGGCAGGGCCTTGGCGATGCGGATATCCTTGTAGTCCTGCACGTTGGCACTCAGGGCCGTCACCTGCAGGCTCTGGGCATAGGGCACGGAGAGGGCATAGGAATGGGTGTCCTCGGCAGTGGAGGGCATCTGTAGTAGTGCCAGCACGTCGCCCTCTATGTTCATGATGGGACACGAGAGGTACTTCTCCTGCGCGCGCACGGGCAACGTATAATAATAGTAGATGTCGGCGAAGAGACTCGCGTCCTCTATGGTCGTGGACTCGCCCACCATGTTCTGCTTGCTGAGGTAGGGCATGATATATACCTCCTCGCTCTTGAGACCACTGGCGGCAGCCACGCGCAGGGGGTCGAGTTTCGAGGCTCCTGTGATGCTGAACCGTACGACATCGTACAGGGCACTGGCGCCCAGGATGCGCGAGATGGGGTACTCCTTGCCCTTGTAATCGACACAGATGACACCTCGTGCACCCTTGAGGGAGTGGTAGTCGGTAACCACCTCGTTCTCGCCGATGAGGAAGCCGTTGGTGGAGCACAGCAACTTGCCCTCGGCATCGTAGGAGAGGACATTGAGGAGGCTCTTGCTGGCTTTCTTCACGTACTTGGGCGTCTGGGCAAGGGTCATGAGGCTGACGCTGCAGACAAGGAGAAGGACGAGGTATCTAAAGGTTTTCATAGGATTGGTTGTTTATTCAGACGTTCGAAACGTCTGACACAGTGCGGGTTAGGTATTGCTGGCAAGGAGAGCCTTGGCATTCTCTATGGCGGCAGGGGTGAGGGTGGAGCCGCTGAGCATGTGGGCTATCTCGGTGACACGTTCGTCGGGGTTGAGGCGCACGATATGGCTCGTCGTGCCCGTGTCGTCGTCCTCCTTATAAGCCCTGTAGTGACTGGCGGCGAGGGCGGCAATCTGAGGCAGGTGAGTGATGCTGATGACCTGTCGGCCTTCGGCTCCCATCTCCTTCATCATGAGGGCCATACGCTCGGCTGTCTGTCCGCTCACGCCCGTATCTATCTCGTCGAAGATGATGGTGGGCAGGTGGACCGAGTGGCTGATCATGGCTTTGAGCGAGAGCATGACGCGACTGATCTCGCCTCCCGAGGCCACCGTAGAGATGGGTTGCAGCGGTGCGTTCTTGTTGGCCGAGAAGAGGAAGGTGATGCTGTCCATGCCCGCAGGTGAGGGGTTGGACTTGGGTTGTATCTCTACGCGGAACTGCACATTGGAGATGCCCAGGGGAACGAGTCGCTGCGTGAGTTGTTGCTCGATGACACGTGCGGCCTCTACCCTACTCTGCGTGAGTCGTTGGGCTGCCGTCGTCATCTGCTGGAGGCATGTCTGCTGCTGGGCTGTGAGGGCCACGATGAGTGCATCGCTGTGGTCGATGGCCTCTATCTGTTCCTGCAGGTGGGTATAGATGGCGATGAGATCCTCGGCCGAGGCCACATGGTGCCGCTGCAACTGGGCATAGAGGCTGCTGAGCCACTCGTTGACGATGGTGAGTCGCTGGGGGTCCACCTCCACCCGTTCGGAGGCCTTGGCTATCTCGTCGGCGATATCCCGTAGCTCGATGTGGCACGAGGCGAGACGCTCCCTCAGCGTAGCGGCATCGGGCATCATCGTCTGGAGTGTCATGAGTTGGCGTTCGCCCTCGTGGAGCATGGCGAGGATGTCCAAACCCTCGTCGCTGCCCTGAAGGAGGTTGTAGAGTCCGTAGAGAATACTCTTGATCTCCTCGGCATGCTCCAGGACCGAGCTCTCCTGTTCCATGGCCTCCTGCTTGCCGGGTTCGAGGTCGAGGGCCTCGAGTTGTGCGAGTTGGTGACGTAGGTAGTCCTCGTCGGCGTGTCCCTGCTGCTGGGCACGGCGGGCCTCGTCGAGTTGGCGAGTCACCTGCTGGTAGGCATCGTAGCGCTCTCGATAGGCCGAGCGTAGGTCGTCGTTGCCGGCCATGATATCCACCACATCCATCTGGAAATTCTCGTCGGCGAGGAGGAGGTTCTGGTGCTGCGAGTGGATGTCGATGAGTCGGCCGCCCAGGTCGCGCAGCAGGGTCACCTGCACAGGGGTATCGTTGACGAAGGCACGGCTCTTGCCCGAGGCCATGAGTTCGCGTCGCACCACACATTCGTGTCCGTCGAAGTCGAGGTCAGCCTTGTCGAAGAACGTCTCCATGCCGTAGTCCGAGAGGTCGAAGAGTGCCTCGATGACACAGCGGTCGGTGCCTGGCTTGAGCATGCGTGTCTCGGCACGTTGTCCCATGAGCAGGCCTATGGCACCCAGCAGGATGCTCTTGCCCGCTCCCGTCTCGCCTGTAATGACACCAAAACCCTCATCAAAGGCTATGGTGAGTTCCTCGATGAGGGCGTAGTTCTTGACATATAGGTTCTTCAGCATGGCTGTGGCGCTTGTTCTATTGCTTAATCTTGTCCCAATAAGTGCTCTGCGAAGGATTGAGCTTGGAGAGGATGTCGTAGGCCTCGGTGCGATCCTCGGCAGTGGCTTGCTTGGAGAAGATGCTCACCAGTTCGTCGCGTTTGATGTCGGAGAAGATGACGGGCAACGAACTCATGGTCTTGGCCTCCTGGGCAGCCTTGAGCTGACGCAGTGCCTCGACGATGGCGGTGCGGCCCTCGGTGACGTTGTCGGCCATCTGGTCCAGCCCCTTGCGGTAGTAGATGTACTGCATCTGTCGCAACGGCTCCATGGCTCCATCCACGTAGTCGTTGACGAGGGCGTAGCGATTCTTGGTGTCGCCGAAGGCCTTCCAGCCCTTGGCGCCCATACCATCGGCACTGTTGCAGATGTCCTGGACCGTACGCAGCACCTCGGTACCTCCCATAGGGGCAAAGCTGTCCATATCGAGGCCTATGAAATAATAGGCATAGAAGGCGAAGATGGCGGTGAGGTTGTTGTCAATCTGCTCGGGATGCCACTCCAGCTGGTCGAACTCCTGGAAGGTGAACTCCACATCGCCGTCTTCGTAGGCGAAGATGGTGGAGGTGTAGGATGAGTTATAGACGGGTCGGATGCAGGTGACGGTGAGACTGCACGAGAAGGTGTTGTCCTCGGCCTTGTAGCTGTTCACGGTGAGGGCAAAGGAGCACTGTATGCGTTCGTTCTCGCGGTAGGGCATCTCGGTCCAGGTACGTTCGTTGAGGAACTGCGTGAGTTTGGTCTCGAGGGCCTCGAAGACCTCAGTCTTGGTGTTGGCCACCTGTTCCTTGTTGATGCTCACCTTGGCATTGAGTTCCTGAGCCCGCAGGGTATAGGGCAGGAGACATGCCAGCAGCCACAGCAGGACCACAGTGGCGCCGAGTGTCTGAGCATGGAGCTTGGTCACCGAGCGACCAAGAACGCGACCTATATGGCTGTATGTGAGGTTCATAATCTCTGTTCCAGGGCGTCCACAATATCGGCGGCGACGTCGGCCTTGTTCTTGAGGGGAAAGGCTATCTCGCCCTCGCTGCTGATGATGGTGATTTTGTTGGTATCCACGCCGAAGCCTGCTCCGGCATCACGCATGGAGTTGAGGACTATGAAGTCCAGGTTCTTGCGTTGCAGCTTGGCAAGGGCATGGGCCTCTTCGTCGCATGTCTCGAGGGCAAAGCCTACGAGGACCTGTGGGTGTTGGGGGTAGGCGGCATTGTGTTGACGTTTCATCTCGCCCAGTCCCTTGGCGATGTCCTGGGTGGGATGGAGGCGCAGGACGAGGTCGTCGTCCTCGCGCTTGATCTTCTCCTCGGCCACCTCGGCAGGGGCGAAGTCGGCCACGGCGGCACAGAGGATGGCAGCGTCCATGGTGGTGAACGTCTGGTGGGCGGTCTCCCACATCTGGGCGGCACTCTCCACATGGTGCAGATGGATGCGGCGATGCTTGGGCAACAGGGCCTCGGCCACAGGGCCGCAGACCAGTTCCACCTCGGCACCACGACGGGCACACTCCAAGGCAAGGTTGATGCCCATCTTGCCGCTGCTGTAGTTGCCCACGAAGCGGACAGGGTCGATGCGTTCGTAGGTGGGTCCTGCGGTGATGAGGATGCGACGAGCAGAGAGGGTGGCGGGTGCGGGACTCACCTGCTCGAGGACAGCCTGGGCTATCGCCTCGGGCTCCTCCATCCTACCCTTGCCCACGAGGTGGCTGGCCAGTTCTCCCGACTGCGGTTCGATGACCACGACGCCACGCTGACGCAGCACCTCCATATTCTCCTGTGTGGCGGCATGGGCCCACATATCGAGGTCCATGGCGGGGGCCACGAAGACGGGAGCCTTCATGGAAAGGTAGGTAGTGAGCAGCATATTGTCGGCTATGCCGTGGGCCATCTTGGCCAGGGTGTTGGCTGTAGCGGGAGCGATTACCATGGCATCGGCCCAGAGCCCCAGGTCCACGTGGCTATTCCATGTGCCGTCGCGTCCAGAGAAGAACTCGCTGACGACAGGCTTGGAGGTGAGAGCCGAGAGGGTGATGGGCGTGATGAACTCCTTGCCGGCGGGGGTGATGACCACCTGCACCTCGTGGCCGCGTTTCACGAACTCACGAATCAGCGTGCAGGCCTTGTAGGCCGCTATGCTCCCAGTGATACCCAGTACGATGTGCATGGATCCTTAGGTGTGTTCTATAAATTCTACGTTTTTATCTTATGGTGAGTTTTCAAAACTTGTCTGTGCTTTTGTCTTTGCGTAGGCATCTTGCTATTTATCGCTCGGTCATATAGCCTGCATTTCCCGCGCTCAGCGCAGCAATCCGCTCTACGCAAAGCCAAAATCACTTAGACAAGAATTTATAGAACCCACCCTTAGTCGTTCAGCATCAGAGGCATGAGGAGCATGAGCACCTCGCTGCTCTCGTTCTGCGTGGCGGGGGTGATGAGTCCGGCACGGCTGCTGTCGGCCATAGCCAGCACCACCTCGTCGCTCTCCAGGTTGTTGAGGATGTCGATGAGGAGGGTTCCCTTGAAGCCTATCTTGAGCTCGGGACCGTCGTACTCGCACATGAGGTGCTCCTCGGCGCTGGTGCTGAAGTCCACGTCCTGTCCGCTCACGGTGAGCATATCCTTGGTGAACACCAGTTTCACCATCGAGCTGCTGGCGCTGGAGAAGACGATGATGCGGCGCAGCGTACTGATGAACACAGCGCGGTCCAGCGTGGCACGGAAGGGGTTGTTGACGGGGATGACGGCATTGTAAACGGGGTAGCGACCGTCGATGAGGCGTGTAGTGAGTGTGAACTCGGAGGTCTTGACGATGGCCAGCTTGTCGGTGAAGGTGAGCTGGATGTCCTCGTCGTTCTTCTGCAGCAGGCCCTTGAGCACGGTGGCGGGTTTCTTGGGGAGGATGAAGCCCATGGGCTCGGTGCTCTTGATGCTATATTCCTTACAGCGCACCAGCTTGCGGCCGTCGGTGCCCACAAAGACGAGGCAGTCGGGGGTGAAGTCGAAGTAGATGCCGGTCATCACGGGACGTAGGCCGTCGTCGGCCGTGGCGAAAAGACTGTAGGAGATGCCTGCCAACAGCGCACTCTCCTTGATGGCGAATTTGTACTCTACGTCGGATGCCTGATGGGTGGTGGGGTAGTCGTCGGCGCGTTCACCGATGATGCTGAAGCGTCCGTTCTGGTATGTGCCGCCAATCTCCATGGTGTCCATATTGACGTTGAGGGTGATGGGCTGGTCGGCAATCATCTTGATGCTGTCGTGGATGGTCTTGGCCTTGATGCAGAAGCGTCCGTCCTGGTCGCAGTCGGCGAGTTCGAGGTTGGAGACGAGCGTCGTCTCGCTGTCCGATGCCGTGATGGTGAGGTTGCGGCCGGTGATCTCGAAGAGGTAGCAGTCCAAGATGGGCAGGGAGTTTTTGCTGTTGAAGACTCTGCTCAGTGCAGTGAGTCGGCTGAAGAGTGCCGTGCTGGAAACAGTGAATTTCATAAATACTACGTGTTTTGTTTGTTTTGTCGTCGTTTTGTGCCTAAAAAGCGAGCAAAGATAGGTATTTTTGGCTGAGCGGACAAAATTTTTGAGTTAAAATGCGTAAAAAACCACAAAAAAAGTCTACATTTGCACTCGTTTTGGCGGATGAAGGTGCGAAATCCTCCCCAAGCACGGTGTTCAAGCACTGCCTTCGGCGGCATAACATCCGCTCCCACTTTACGAACAACACTTAACCTCATAATAGAATACACACAATGGATTTATCCGGAAAAATCATCCAGGTATTGGAAGAACGTTCGGGCCAGTCGCAGAGGACGGGCAGCGAATGGAAAGTAGCCACTTACGTCATCGAGACCGTCAACGAGCAGTACCCCCGCAAGATGGTATTTGAAGTCTTCGGCGTGGACCGCATCGCCAGCTTCAACATACAGGCAGGCCAGCTGCTCACCGTGAGCTTCGACATCGACGCTCACGAGTACAACGGTCGCTGGTACAACACCATACGCGCTTGGCGTGTCGTTCCTTACGACCCCAACGCACCCGTAGCACCCCAGACTCCCGCGACCGGCTTCACAGCTCCTGCCACGCCTGTTGCTACCGCTCCTGCTCCCCAAGCACCCGCTCCCGCTGCAGACACCGCTCCCCAGCCTACCGACGACCTCCCCTTCTAACCCTCCGACCTGTTCCTTGTAGGTGGACATACCTTCCGTCTATCTCGAACGTGCCGTCAACCAATTTGCGGGCCTACCGGGTATAGGTCGCAAGACTGCCATGCGCCTCGTGCTGCACCTGCTGCGACGCGAGGCGAGTGACGTGGTGGCCTTTGCCCATGCCCTGCAGGAACTCGTGGACAAGGTGCAGCGTTGCCGTGTGTGCCACAACATCTCGGACAACGAGCTGTGCCCCATCTGCAGCGACAGCCACCGCGACCACAGCATCGTGTGCGTGGTGGAGGATGTGCAAGACGTCATTGCCTTCGAGGCGACGCAGCAGTTCAACGGCATCTACCATGTGCTGGGAGGCATCATATCGCCCATCGAGGGCATAGGTCCCCAGGACCTGGAGATAGACAGCCTGGTGAAACGGCTGCAGGAGGAGCACATCGCCGAGGTAATCCTGGCGCTGAGCCCCACCATGGAGGGCGACACCACCTGCTACTACATCTATCGCAGGATACAGGCGCTGCAGGACACCATAACCCTGCCCACCATCACCACCCTGGCACGCGGCGTGGCCCAGAACGACCAACTGCAGTACACCGATGAGTTCACCCTGGGGCGCAGCCTACTGGAACGCCGTCCCTTCCGCTGACCTTTTATCATGAAGACAACCACCTTCCTTCGCAGCATCTACGTCGCCATACTCGTAGTGGCCGCGCTCATCTATATGGCCTACCAGATGGAGTGGCTACGGCAGGGCATCCTGGCCGAGCCCTCCACGGCCCGCCTCACGATGCAGTACCTGAGTGTGGGACTCACCCTGGTGTGCATCCCCTTGGCACTCAAGTTGCTGCACTTCGCAGGCATACGGCGCCGTCTGGTGGCCGAGCCCCGTCACTACACCCGCTGGGCTCTCACGCGCCTGGTCCTGCTGGCCCTGCCGCTCTACCTGGACGCCGTCCTCTACTTCCAACTCGCCACCCCCGACTACGGTCGCGATGCCACCTCGGGCTACCTGGCCTTCATCTGCCTCGTGGCCCTCTGCTTCGCCTGGCCCACCGACGAGAGGCAGGAGAACGAGACGAGCGAGCCCCAGAGGTCCGTTTCGTGAGACATGCCTCACGACGCACAACACCCTACCCACCCCACCGTAACACCCACAAAGAAAAAGACCACTCACCCTTGGCTACACTCTCTGTCATCATCGTCAGTTACAACGTCCGACACTACCTGCACCAGTGTCTGGACAGCGTGGTGCGTGCCACGAAGGGGCTGGAGGCCGACATCTGGGTGGTGGACAATGCCAGCAGCGACGACAGTGTGAGCGTGTTGGGCGCAGCTTTCCCGCAGGTCCACTTCGTCCAGAATACCACGAACGTGGGCTTCGCCCGCGCCAACAACCAGGCCATACGCCAAAGCCAGGGCGACTACGTGCTGCTGCTCAACCCCGACACAATCGTGGGCGAGGAGACGCTGCACACCTGCCTGCAGCTGCTGGAGACTCATCCCCACATAGGTGCTACGGGCACGCGCATGCTCAACCGCGACGGCAGCTTCGCCGCCGAGAGCCGACGGGGTGTCCCCACACCTATGGTATCCTTCTACAAGGTGAGCGGATTGTGCAGGCTTTTCCCGCGCAGCCGCACCTTCGGTCGCTACTACATGCGCTACCTCGACGAGAACCAGACCTCCGCCATAGAGGTGATGTCGGGTGCCTTCATGATGCTGCGCCGCGAGGCCCTGGAGGAGGCAGGCCTGCTGTGCGAGGACTATTTCATGTATGGCGAAGACATTGACCTCAGCTACACCCTCCTCGGCCACGGCTGGGAGAACTGGTACACGCCCGCACACATATTACATTATAAAGGAGAGAGTACGCAGAAGACCTCGCTACGCTACGTGCAGACGTTCTACAACGCCATGCTCATCTTCTTCGACAAGCACTTCGCCCACCGCTACCGCCTCATGGCCCTGCTCATACGCCTGGCTGTGGTGCTGAAGGGCGCGGCCGACTTCTGCCTGCGCCGACTGCACAAGCTGCTGAAACGCCTTACCCCCCAACGGCACGAGGCACCCGAGCGTCTGCTCTTCGTGGGCAGCGACGAAGCATGGGATGAAGTGCAGCGGCTGTGCCACGACCATGGCTACGAAGTGGTGCGCTGCCCCTATGACGCAGCCCATCTGGGCCATGTGTCGGACTACGCCCACAGCCATCAGGTGCTCTACGCCCTCTACCAGACCGACGCCGAGGTAGCCTCGTACGACACCATCCTGGACCTCATGCAGCTGGGACACCACCTGGGCATGCGTGTACACCTCGCCACCTACTCCTCGGCCACCCACACCATCCTGCTGCCCGGAGACATCCTTACGCCATGATCACCCTGCGTGCCATAGAACCCGAGGACCTGGAGCTGGTCTATGCCCTGGAGAACGATACAGCCACACGCACCCAGACACTCTCGGGTACACCCATCTCGCGCTATGCCGTGAGGCGCTACCTGGAGGAGAGCCACAGCGACCTCTTTGCCGACGGCGAGGTACGACTGGTGGTGGAGGAAGAGGGACGAGCCTTGGGACTGGTGGACCTCACGTCCTTCGACCCTGTCCACAGCCGGGCCGAGGTGAGCATAGCTCTGCTGCCCAAGTACCGGGGACAGGGGTATGGACTACAGGCTCTCACGACACTTGCAGACATGGCACGTTCGCTGCGGATGCATCAGTTGTATGCCTTCGTGAGCGAAGACAACAAAGCCAGCAACAGCCTCTTTGGCCGTGCCGGCTTTACGCTTACCGCCTGCCTTACCGATTGGGTGAAGCAGGACGACACGCATTATCTCACTGCCCACTTGTGGCAGAAAGTCCTGTAGTTTGATTTACCATCCACGGTTGCCCGTCCAGACGTTGTCGCCCTGACGTTTGGCCAGGTCGGAGTCGCCTTCGCCTTGGGCGTTATTGCAGGTGGCCTTGAAATATGAGCCACTGTCCAGCATGGGACGTGCCACGATGTGCTTGATGCTGATGGATGGGGTATTGTATGTCTTTTTCATGGGGTTGAGGATTGGTTTACGTTGGAAACATTGGAAACTGGGCTGCCGACTGTCAACGCAGCACCTTGCGTCCGTTCTGGATGACAAGGCCGCGGTATTGGGCATCCACACGCTGTCCGGCGAGGTTGTAGGCGGGGAGGGAGGTTAGAGTGGAGAGGTAAGAGGTTATAGAGGGGTCGGGCTGGGGCCACTCTATGCCTGTCTCACCATTGTCAAAGTCCATGATGATGCCTTTGGCATTGGCTGTAGAACCCAACTTCAGGTAGGCCTTGCCTGCCTTGGCGGTGAAGTCGGAGTTGGGGGTAGAGGCACCCTTGGGAACGAAGAAGCCCACCTGCTTCTCACCTTCCACCGTCTTGTAGTTGAGGGCATAGTAGTGGTAGTCGGCGCTACCCGTGACGGTGTGGTCGGCGGTCCAGCCCACCAGCATATTGCCCGTCACATCGTCGGTGGCACCGTGGACGGCATCGGTGAGGCTGAAGCCCGTACCCTCATCGCTGCGCAGGATGACGCCACAGCCTGCGGGGATGACGCCTCCCGTGATGGCACGCATGCTCACCACGTCGCCGTCGCGTTCATTGGCGATGTAGGCCTCCATGCCGTCAGGAATGGCTTTGGGCAGGTCGTTGTAGAAGGTGGCGTAGGCCTTGTTGCCTATCTTCGTCGTCGTCACGGCAGCGGTGGCCTCGTGGCTCACCCAGGGGTAGGTATCGCCACTGTCGTCGAGCGAGAAGCCCCAGTCATTGCGCACGTTATTCGTCACGGTGATGCCTTCCACGGCCTGTTCCACATCGTCGGGAAGATTGGGGAAGAAGTCGATGCCAGTCCGCTCCTCCAGCACATCGATACTCACCACATGCTCGGGATGCGAAGCAAACTTATTGTCCTCGTAGGCCTTGTGTTCACAGAGGAAGGCAATGGCCTTGTACTGGTGGTCTTTCACCTTGAGCAGGGCCATATAATAGTACTTGGGGATGACGACATTGCGGGTGGAGCCGCCGTAGGTGCGGGCTATGGTGCCGTAGATATCATCGCCGTAGATGGTACCGCCCTTCACCACGTAGAGGGTATCGGCGAAGGAAGCGTCGCGTCCCATCTGCTGCACCTTCTCCTCCAGGCTTGACCAGTAGCCGCTGTTGAACGAGTTCTGTATCTGAGGTGACATGTTGGACATGTAAAACGTCTGTTCGTTGGCTTCCACAGAGTAGGTGCGGTCATTGGAGGCGCAGAGGTGTCCGCGTGCCAGAGTCTGGGTGGTGCCGTTAATTTCGTAGGTGCCGAAGGTGCCGTCGCCGATGTAGCAGTCGGTGGAGAGGTCGGGGTCGTCCTGGAAGGCATCGTTGCGTCCTGAGCCCGTGGCGCGTGTGGTGGGGTCGAAGCGGAAGGCCACCCAGCGGGCGTGGTAGCACGTCTTGTCGTACTCCAAGGCATAGGTGCGCACGGTGTTGCCGTCGATGATGGTAGTGTGGTTCACAAACTCGGTGGTGCCGTCCTGCTTGAGGGCGGGTATTTCCAGGTCGGTGGGGGCGCTGACGTGAGGTGTGGGCGGTGTGGGGGTGAGGGTGTAGCCCGTATAGGTGGTGACGGTGGAGGTGGTGAAGGTGACG
>R18__coassemble_1189_pt1 | contig 79097 bp, 55 predicted proteins | sample R18__metabat2_high_PE_031 | metagenome-assembled genome bin R18 | reverse complement strand
TTCTGCCGAGTCGCGTCTGAGGAAGACCGCAGGTCAATGCCTGGCTACCATATCTCATCCCTACGGGATGAAAAAACTTGAACTCTCAGAACCTCTTAATCTCTTAACCCCTTAACCCCTTAACCCCTCATGAACAACTACCTCAATTTCTCCCTCCAGGGTAAGGTGGCACTCGTCACGGGTGCTTCCTACGGTATCGGTTTCGCCATCGCATCGGCCTTTGCCGAGCAAGGTGCTACCATCTGCTTCAACGATATCAACCAGGAACTCGTGGACCGCGGTCTCAAGTCCTATGCCGAACGCGGTATCAAGGCCCATGGCTATGTGTGCGACGTCACCGACGAGGCTGCCGTGCAGGCCCTCGTGGCCACCATCAAGAAGGAAGTGGGTGTCATTGATATCCTCGTGAACAACGCCGGTATCATCCGACGCATCCCCATGCACGAGATGGATGCCGCCGAGTTCCGCAAGGTGGTGGATATCGACCTCAACGCCCCCTTCATCTGCAGCAAGGCCGTGCTGCCCGACATGATGAAGATGGGCCACGGCAAGATCATCAACATCTGCAGCATGATGAGCGAACTGGGACGCGAGACAGTGAGTGCCTACGCTGCCGCCAAGGGAGGACTCAAGATGCTCACCCGCAACATCTGCTCGGAGTATGGCGAGTATAACATACAGTGCAACGGCATAGGCCCCGGCTACATCGCCACACCACAGACAGCACCCCTGCGCGAACGTCAGCCCGACGGCAGCCGCCATCCCTTCGACAGTTTCATCTGCGCCAAGACTCCGGCAGGACGCTGGCTCGACCCACAGGAACTCACCGGACCTGCCGTCTTCCTCGCCTCGGAAGCCTCCAACGCCGTCAACGGACATATCCTCTACGTGGATGGCGGCATCCTGGCCTACATAGGCAAGCAACCCAAGTAGGAGAGATGTCCAACCTACAGAAGGGTTATATCGCTGTCGGATAGAAAATACCCAAAGCGGCTGCAGCACTCGTGTGTTGCAGCCGTTGTAGTTGGAGCTGTTCACCCTTTCTTCCCGTGGAGGATGTTGCGCATGAGGCCTTCGTAGGTGATGCGACGCACGGCAGAGCAACCGAAGATGTCGTCGTATTGCTCTCGGGTGAGGTGCTCCCAGAAGGTGCGGTCGTGGGTGGCGCCAGGGAGCTTGGAATCTATGGTCTGGGCTGGTTCCAGGCAGCGGTCGCAGCCATAGAAGCAGCGCTGGAGGTAGGGGCGCGTCCACTCGGGCAGGTCGCCGCGGTATTCTATGGTGAGGTAGTTGAGGCAGCGGCGTGCATCGATGGTGCCGTCGTCCCGCAGGGCTTGGCAAGGACAGTGGGAGGGGTGGTTTGCTGGATTTCCTGTTTCCCCGATTGGACTTTCGGTCTTCTCAGGTTGACCTACGGTCTTCCTCAGAAGCGACTCGGCAGAATGAATGCAAGCATTCTTCTGCGCTCGCTGCTCCTTTGGTTCTTCTTCTTCGCAGAAGATTTCCCCCAGAAAGACCCGGTTGCCTATGCCGGGGATGGTGAGCATGCCGCCTTTGCCTATGGTGCCTAAGCCTGCCTCTACCGCCCAATAGCGTTCCATGACGGGGGCGGTGTCCACGAAGACACGACCCTTGCCGCCCACGAAGGCGAGGAGCTGGTGCAGACGTTGGCGGAGGATTTCGTGATAGTCGGGGCCTTGGGCATAGGCGCAGATGAAAGGAGTCTCTCCCCTACCCTCCCACGTGGGTGAGGGTGTGTGGAAGGGCCAGGCCACGCTGATGATGTTCTTCACACCAGGCACGAGGCGTGTGGGGTCGAAGCGCATGTCGGTGTGATGGTGGAGGTAGTGCATCTCGCCCGCACAGCCTTCAGCGAGCCATTGTCGGTATTGCTGCTGGGCCGTTTCGCTGACAGGGTGTGCAGCCACCATGCCGAAGGCCACGAAGCCGAGACGATGTGCCTCGGCCTCGATCTCATGGTATGACACCGAAGGCATATCCTTGGTCGCGAAGCCATTCCAGGCAGGCAGGCAGTACCTGACGGAGTTTGTCGATACTGCGCAGCGAGTCGTGGAAGGTGATGATGCTGCCGGGTCGGGCGTAGCGCTGCACATTGCAGAGGACGTCCTGGGCGGTGAGACAGCGCGAGTAGTCGCGCGTGACGAGGTCCCACATGATGATGCGGTAGCCCTGGCGGCGCAGCACACGGTACTGCAGGGGTTTCATCCACCCGTGGGGCGGACGGAAGAGGTCGGTATGCAGGGTCTCGTTGGCACGCTGCGTGTTGAGGAGATAGTTGACGCTGAGGTACTTCTGTCCGGCGATGTGGTTGTGGGTGTGGTTGCCTATGCGGTGACCACGGCGACGCACCTCGTCAAGGAGGTCGGGGTAGCGTTCGGCATTCTCGCCCACCATGAAGAAGGTGGCATGGATGCCGTAGCGGTCGAGGGTGTCGAGGATGAAGGGCGTGGCCTGGGGGATGGGTCCGTCATCGAAGGTGAGATAGACGACCTTCTCTGTGGAATCCATCCTCCAGACAGCGTGCGGGTACATCCACCGCAGGAAGCATGCAGGCTGCTCGATGATCATCTCACTACATCCTGACGCGGCTCTCGAGGGTGGTGTAGAAGTCCTCGAGTTGGGCGGCATAGGTGGAGGCACTGCTGTCACCCAGCTGGGTGAGCATCTCGGTGGCCTGACGCAACTGGGTGAGGTAGTAGAAGCAGTTGTCCTGTGCTGCTACGAAGCGGCTGGAGGGCAGGCCCACATACCAGTGACAGTACTCGGCTGCGGTGGATGCTATGGCGCCGGCGATGTGGCAGGCACGGTCGGACTGACCCATCTGCTGCCAGACACGTGCCAGCTCCATGGAGCCCGACTGGTAGTTGTGGGGCACGGTGGTCTCGGGGATGACGGCTTCTACTTTCTCCAGGGCTGCCAGGGCACGGTCGCGCTTGCCTTCGCGCAGCAGCTGGGTGATGAGTTGGGCGAAGATGCGACGGTGGGTGTAGCACATGCGCATGACGGTCTCGTCGAGGTAGATGTCGGGGTTGTCGATGCCGCCGAAGCGGAAGCGGTTCATGAGGTTGTCATACATGCGCTCGGTGTCAATGCGCTGGCCCGTCTTGGAGGTGTTGAAGGGCGTGATGCGGCTGGCTAGTCCTTCTTGCACGAAGTTGTTGCCCAGATTGCCGTAGTTCTCCGACCCTACGGTGATGGCGACGTAGAGGGGGCGTTCCCAGCCTGAGCGGGCCAGCATCTCGAGCATCATCATCTCGCTCTTATAGACGGCGCGTTTGCCCTTGAGGGAGATGTGCATGACGTCGGGGATGCTGTCGCCGGCAATCATCATGCCGCTGCGACGCACGGCATCCTTGTCGATGGTGATGACGAGGCTGTCGGTGGGGAAGACCTGAAGGTCGGAGCCCTTGTCGTGGTTGCGGTCCAAGATCCATTTGTCGATGATGTTGGCCAACTCGTAGGGGTTGTCGCCGAAGAGTTGACGTTTCTTGGCAGCGAGGGCTACGGGGTCGTCCTTGTAGTATTCCTCCACCAGACGTATGTTCTGCTCCAAGGCACCGGGCTGCACACGGATACCCTCTCGTGTGCCGGCGACATACTCGATGCGCTCCCACGAGATGGGTACGGAGGGCGAGTCGTAGGCAGGCCGTTTCATCTGGTCGATGTACCAGTCGGTCTGCAGGTACGAGAGGTTGCAGACGCGGGTGTCGGTGCGTACGCCTTCGGTCTCCTGGGTGTACCAGAGGGGGAAGGTGTCGTTGTCGCCGTTGGTGAAGATGATGGGGTAGCCCTTGTCGGGGAGGGTCATGAGGTAGTTCTGGCCGAAGTCACGACAGGTGTAACGTCCACTGCGGTCGTGATCGTCCCAGGTCTGCGAGGCCATCTGCACGGGTATGAGTAGGCAGAGGAGGGCGATGCACGAGGCCACGATGGGGCGCATCTTGCTGCCGAGTAGGTCGGCCAGGGCGGCAGCACCCAGTCCAATCCAGATGGCGAAGGCATAGAAGGAGCCGGCGTAGGCATAGTCACGTTCGCGCGGCTGGGCAGGAGTTTGGTTGAGGTAGATGACGATGGCGATGCCCGTCATGAAGAAGAGGAAGAAGACCACCCAGAACTGACGGATGCCTATGGCGTCGGTGCCGTGCTGCTTGCAGCCTTGCCAGAAGAGGCCCAACAGGCCCAGCAGCAGAGGCAGGCAGTAGAAGACGTTGTGGCCTTTGTTGTTCTTGAGTTCGGTGGGCAGCTGCGACTGGTCGCCCAGGCGGGCGTTGTCGAGGAACGGGATGCCGGTGATCCAGTTGCCGTGCTCCAGTTCGCCGTTGCCTTGTATGTCGTTCTGGCGTCCCACAAAGTTCCACATGAAGTAGCGCCAGTACATGAAGTTGACTTGGTAGGAGAGGAAGAAGCGGATGTTCTCCCACTGTGTGGGCATCTTGACCATGATGGGCTCGCCACAGCGGTCGAAGGGTACATTGTAGCCCTTGATGCCGCCCATCCAGTCTTCGTAGTAGTCTTTGTGGCGGTCGCTGTACATACGGGGGAAGAGCATGTTCTGGGCATAGATGTACTCTATGTCGTGGCGCTGTATCTCGTAGCGGTCGGGCTCGGAGGGGTCGGCCTTCTCCTTGCGCTGCCATACGGCGGCACCTTCCTCCGACACGGGTACGCAGTAGCCATCCTCGGCACGCAGTTTCACCTGCGAGTTGTAGCTCTGTCCGTAGAAGAGGGGACGCGAGCCGTACTGTTCGCGGTTGAGATACTGTCCCAGGGTGAAGATGTCCTCGGGCGAGTTCTGGTCCATGGGGGTGTTGGCCGTGGAGCGTATGACGATGAGGGCGTAGCTGCTGTAGCCTATCATGATGGTGAGCATGCAGAGCAGGCTGGTGTTCATGAGGCGGGCACTGATGAGGGGCTTGCCTTCGCGGCGATAGACCAACAGGCCGTAGAGGACAGCCAGCGCGGCCAAGCCGATGACGATGCTCCATATGCCGTAGCCGTAGAAGGGGATGCCCAGCATGGCTACGCTCACGAGGTAGGCGATGTTCATGCGCAGACGGCTCTGCTCGCGTATGGTCTCCCAGATGGCCCAGAGCACGACGGCGATGAGGAGCACGATGTAGATGATGAGGCCGGTGTTGAAGGGTAGGGAGAGGACGTTGACGAAGAGCAACTCGAACCATCCACCCACCTTGACGATGCCGGGCACGATGCCGTATAGCACGGCAGCGATGAGGACGAACGAGCCGAGGAGGGCCAGGACAGAACCCTTGAGGGTGGCGTGTGTGGTGCGTTTGTAGTAGTAGATGAGCACCAGGGCAGGCAGGCACAGCAGGTTGAGCAGATGCACACCGATGGAGAGTCCCACGAGGTAGGCTATGAGCACGATCCAGCGGTCGCTGTGGGGCTTGTCGGCGTTGTCTTCCCACTTGAGCATGAGCCAGAAGACCACGGCGGTGAAGAACGAGGAGTAGGCATAGACCTCACCCTCCACGGCCGAGTACCAGAAGGTGTCGCTGAAGGTGTAGGCCAGGGCTCCCGTCATGGCAGCACCCTCTATGGCCAGCAACTGGGGTACAGTCTCGACACGACCACCCACGCACACCAGTTTGCGGGCCAGGTGCGAGATGGTCCAGTAGAGGAACATGATGCAGGCGGCACTGAGCAGGGCGTTCATGATGTTGACCATGAGGGCCACCTTGGAGGGATCGTCCACCAATTGGGTGAAGAGGTTGCCGGTGAGCATGAAGAAGGGTGCCCCTGGTGGGTGACCCACTTCGAGCTTGTAGGCTGTGGTGATGAACTCGGGACAGTCCCAGAAACTGGCGGTGGGCTCTACCGTCATGCAGTAGGTGACGGCAGCGATGACAAAGGCCAACCACCCTAGCAGGTTATCGACTAAGCGAAAATGTTTCATAATGCTATAGGTGCTAAATGCGGCGCAAAGGTAATGAAAAAGGTTAGAGGTTAGAGGTTAGAGGTTAGAGTTTTTTCAAAAATGGTCAACAGTGGGCGGCTTTTTTCCTCCAGTGTACGAAATTTAGTTTTTTTTGGCGTTGATGCCATAGTATTTCTGTATAATTCAACTTGCTCTCATGTCAGCGAGGCCACAATCTGCACGAGGATGGCGTAGCGGGTTGCCTTGCCGATGCTGATGGCAACGAAACTCTTGTAGGGGTTGGCACGAGTGAAGCCCAGGGTGACGGCGATGACGCTGCCCAGCACGGGAAGGAAGCAGAGAAGGCCTATCCAGGCTCCGTAGCGCGTCATCCAGCGCTTGGTCCTATCCACCTTCTCTGGCGCGACATGCAGGTATTTCTCCACCCACTCCATCTTGCCCAGCGAACCCACCCAGTAGTTGAACATGGAGCCAGCGATGTTGCCTATGGTGGCATAGATGAACAGTCGCATGGGGTTCATGCCAGCCAGTATGAGGGCGGTGAGGACGGCCTCGCTGCTGAAGGGGAAGACACTGCCGGCGATGAATGAGGCGATGAGCATGCCCCAGTAGCCCCAACTCTCGAAGAGTTCGGTGGCCGAGCTCCAGTGTATGTGGGGTAGGCTGATGTGACTGACTTGGTGGCTGAAGAGGTCGAGTAGGGTGGGGTGGTAGCACAGGATGCCTATGCCCACGAGGAGGAGCGAGCAGAGCACGAACCAGAGATTGGTGGCTCGGGTGTGGGTGAGGGCGAAGAAGTGGGCCGCAGCGGGAGCAGTGGCGAGCATGAGAAGGGGTAGCAGGAGGTGGAGGTGCTGGGGCATGAGGATGAGCAGCACCAGCAGGAGGGTCTCCACGACGAGGATGCTGTAGTAGTGCATGCGTACCTCTATGGTGTCGGCATAGCGTCTGCGCAGGTAGTGTACCACTCCGGTGACATACATCAGCAGCACATAACACAGGGCAAGGAAGGCGGCAGGGTGGGAGAGGGCGTGACCACTGCCGGGCAGGAAGTCGAGCCACATCCTCTGCCAGATGTCGAGGTGGGCGCTGGGGGTGATGGCGCAGGCGAAGGCAGGGAGGTCGTGCCAGTGGATGAGGAGGCAGACACACAGTGCCAGAAGGGCTGCCTTGATGTTGCGCCACGAGAGGCTGCGCTGAAAAACGACCTGACACATCGCTACGGCGGGGATGAGCCATAGCAAGGGGGGGAGCAGTGCTCCCAGCAGGGCCAGAAAGAGGTAGGTGTGCAGCGTCTGCACGGGGCTCTCGGGGTTCTCGAAGGTGTTGAAGAGCGAGGCCCATACGGCTGTCATGCCGAGACAGGCAGCACAGGCCTTGAGGTTGGTATGCAGAAACGCGAAGGCGGCGAGCATGGTCACGAAGACCACGGTGACCATGCGGGAGCGTATGCGCAGCAGGGCATGGCGAGCCACGGTCTCCATGAGGGTATAGGCAGCCAGGGTGCTGAGTGCCAGACATGCCAGGTGTTGCCACACGATGCCTTCGCCACCAAACCACCACGTGAGCAAGGCCACGACACCCACTACGGGAAGGGTCGTGGTGCTCTCGGCGATATGGTTCTGGAGGCGTTGCATGCTTTATAGGTCAAGTGAGTTATAGATCTCTGCCGATGTCGGTGCGGAAATACTGTTTCTCGAAGTGGATCTTGGAGGCTTCGCCGAAACTCTTGGCGAGGGCTTCGTCCTTGGTCGTTCCGTAGGAGGAGACGGCAATGACACGGCCGCCAGCGGTGACGGTACGACCTTGGTCATCGAGGGTTGTGCCGGCATGGAAGACGACACTGTCCTGCACCGTCTCGATGCCTGTGATGGGGTAGCCCTTGTCGTAATGGCCAGGATAGCCTCCCGAGACAAGCATGACACACACGGCAGCACGCGGGTCCACGACCAGACAGCGTTGGTCCAGATTGCCCTGAGCCACCCCTTCGAGCAGATCGACCAGGTCGCTCTGGATGCGCAGCATGACGGTCTCGGTCTCGGGGTCGCCCATGCGTACATTATATTCTATGACCTTGGGGTCGCCATCCACGTTGATGAGCCCCAGGAAGATGAACCCACGGTAGCGGATACCCTCCTGCTGCAGTCCCTGGATGGTGGGGATGACGATGCGCTGCTCCACCTTCTGCATCCAAGCCTCGTCGGCAAAAGGTACGGGCGAGACAGAGCCCATGCCCCCCGTGTTGAGTCCCGTATCGCCCTCGCCGATGCGTTTGTAGTCTTTGGCTTCGGGCAGAATCTTGTAGTGCTCGCCATCGGTGAGGACGAAGACAGAGCACTCGATGCCGCTCATGAACTCCTCGATGACCACACGGGCCGAGGCTTGTCCGAACATACCGTCCAGCATAGCCCGCAGTTCGCGTTCGGCTTCGTCGAGGGTATCCACGATGAGGACGCCCTTGCCGGCACAGAGTCCGTCGGCCTTGAGGACATAGGGTGGCTGCAGGGTGTGCAGGAAATGGATGCCCTCGTCGATGTCGTCGGCGGTGAAGGTGCGATAGGCGGCTGTGGGGATGCCGTGCCGCTGCATGAAGCCTTTGGCAAAGTCCTTGGAACCCTCCAGTGCGGCACCTGCCTGAGTGGGACCGATGACGGGGATGGCAGCCAGATCGGGGTCAGCCTCGAAGAAGTCCACGATGCCCCGCACCAGAGGGTCTTCGGGTCCCACGACGACCATATTCACGGCGTGGGCGAGGACAAACTGACGGATGCCCTCGAAGTCACCCGCGCTGAGGTTGACGTTCTCGCCCACCTGTGCTGTGCCGGCATTGCCTGGGGCGATGAAGAGTTGGTGCAGACGCGGAGATTGGGCTATCTTCCATGCCAGGGCATGTTCGCGGCCTCCGCTGCCAAGGAGCAGGATGTTCATGGGGATCAAGAGTTCAAGAGTTCAAGTGGTTCAAATGGTTCAAGAGTTCAAAAGTTCTGAGTTCGCCCTGAAGGGGCAACATCTATTAGCCCAGGGCAGAGCGAACGTAGTGAGCGGCACCCTGGGTTCAAGAGTTAGAGATGTTCGACGAAATATTGTGTGATGCGTTCGTGGAGGTGTACCATGTCGGAGCCCGTCATGTTGTGGCCGTCGCCAGGGTAGAGGAAGAGGTCGGGCTGGGTGCCGGCATTGATGCTGGCTCGGACGAAGGAGAGGGTGTGCTGCGGCACACAGGTGGGGTCGTTGTAGCCGATGATGATCTGCAGCCGCCCCTTGAGATTCTTGGCTTTGGGGAGCAGGCTGCATCGGGCATAGCCGTCGGGGTTCTGGTCGGGGCGGTCCATATAGCGTTCGCCATACATCACCTCGTAGTATTTCCAGTCGATGACGGGTCCTCCTGCCACACCCACCTTGAAGACGTCGGGGTAGGTACACATGAGGTTGGTGGTCATGAAGCCGCCGTAGCTCCATCCGTGTACGCCGAGGCGCTGGCTATCCACCCAGGGTAGGGTCTTGAGGAACTCCACGCCGCACATCTGGTCCTTCATCTCCTCCTCGCCGAGGTGGCGGAAGGTGACGTTCTCGAACTTCAGTCCCCGGTATTCCGACCCTCGGTTGTCGAGGACGAAGATGGCAAAGCCTTTCTGGGCCATGTATATCTCCCACGAACGGTAGTCGTAGCCCCACGAGGCATCGATGTTGTGGGCATGGGGGCCACCATAGACATATACCACGGTGGGGTATTTCCGGGAGGGGTCGAAGTGTATGGGCTTCACCAGTCGGTAGTAGAGGTCGGTGACACCATCGGCTGCCTTGATGCTTCCCGACGAGATCTCGGGTGCCTCGTAGTCGCGCCAGGGGTTCTCGGCAGTGAGCAGGTTGACGTTCTTACCTTTGCCGCAAGGGATGACGTTGACGCTGCGGGGCACGGTTGGCGAGGAGTAGGTGTCCACCATCTTGGTGCCCTGTGCGCTGAGTTTTACTTGGTGTACGCCGTCGTCGGCACCGAGCAGAGTCATCTTCTTTGCATCGAGGGTGACGCTGTGGACGGTGCCCTTGAGGGGATGGGTGACGCCTGCAGTGAAGATGGCGGTCTTCTTCTTCTGGTCAAAACCATCAAAACTCTTCACCTCGAAATCACCCTTCGTCACGAGGGTCGTAGCTACGTTGTCGCACACCGTGCCGCCACCCTCGGCAGCCTGCCACCCACCCTGAACGGGTTTGGCGAGGTCCAGGAGCCACAGGTGGTTCCAGTTGTCACGACGCGAGAGCATGATAGCCGCGTTCTTGTTCCACGGCAGGAAGGTGAGGGGATGGCTGGGCTCGACATAGCAGGGGTGCTTCTCCTCCAGGATGGGTGTCTTGTCTTTAGCTCCCGTAACGGCATCGTAGCCAAAGAGTTGCATGTGGTCTTGGTCGCGGTTGAGTTCGAAGACATAGAGTCGCCGACCGTCGGGGCTCCACGACAGGTTGGTCATGTAGTCGGTGAGTGGTTTGTCGTTCTGGAGCCAGATGGTGGTCAGTGTCTGGGTGTCGAAGATGCCCACCGTGACATCCTCGCTCTCGGTGCCCGCCATGGGGTATTTGTCGGTGTAGGTGGCTGCGGTGCGCTGGTTGATATCCACCTGGGGATAGCTGGGTATGCGGCTCTGGTCTTTGCGGTAGAAAGCCAGACGTCGTCCGTCGGGGCTCCAGAAGAGTCCCTCCTCTATGCCGAACTCGTCGCGACTCACACTGTGGCCATAGACGATGTCGTCGTCGCCGTCGGTGGTGATCTGCCAGCAGTGGCCGTCTGCCTGCTGCACCACGACATTGCTGCCTACGCAGTAGGCGGTGTGGCGCGAGGTGGCGTTCCAGTGTACCTCCGTGGCTCCTTCGCGCAGTTCGGCCTGCCATGCCACTTCGTGGGTGTTGATGTTGACCAGAGCCAGATGTTCGTTGTCCTGTACCAGAACGAGGGGCTCGTCGGCATAGGGGAACTCGGCCTTGGTGCATGCTTCCAGCATGTCGTGTCCCAGCCAGGTGTTGAGGTCTTTTCTGCTGAAGGCCAAGGCGTCTCTCTGTCCGTTCTCCTTGAGGTAGAAGGCACTGTCTTTGGTCACCTCCAACAGGCGTTCGCCCCACCACAGTGTCTGCAGGTTCTTGGGACGCGATACCCAGTTTGTCTTGCCGTGACTCATCAGGTCGTCGAGGCTGAACGTCTTCTGTGCCATCATAGGGGTGCTCATCCATCCTGCGACGATGAGCCATGCGATGAGGTTAATCTTCTTCATGGTCGTTGCCGAAGTAACGTTTGCGGGCCTCCCTGCGTGCTTCGCGAGGGTCGGCGTCGTGGTTCCCGCGATAGCCTGGCTTGCCAGAGCGACCGGAATGTCCTGTATATCCGGTTTTGTCAGCATATCCGGGCTTGCCAGAGTGACCGGGCTTACCGTGGGGGCTGAACTTATTGAAGTGGTGATCGTTGTGGTCACTGCCAGGATGACTGTCGCGGAAGCGTCCACCACCCGAACGTCTGCTCCGCTCGCTCATCTGGCGCCGCTCGCGGTCGGTCTTGATGTGGCCTCCGCCAGCGAGGTGATCGTCCAGACGGCCGTCGAAGAGTTGGTACTTGCGCAGTTCACACTCCAGTGCACCATTGAAGAGGGGTACCTTCAGCGAGGGCTTCAACCCTATCTTGTCGAAGCACTCCTCGGCATAGCTGATGACCCATGCCTCGCCTCCCGTGAACTCGTGCTTGAGCTTCTGACCGATGGTGCGGTACAGTTCCATGAGGTTGTCGGGGTTGAGGCGTTCGCCATAAGGGGGATTGGTGATGATGAGGGCAGGCTCCTCGGGGTGGGCGAAGTCGCAGAAGTCCTGCTCGTCGATCTGTATGTACTTGGCCAACCCCGCTGCCTTCACGTTGCGGCGTGCTATACCCACAGCCTTGGCATCGTTGTCGCGACCGTAGATGTGGTGCTCGAAGGGATGTTCCAGGCTGTCGTCCTCGGCGATGGACTCCAGCAGGTCGGCATCGAAGTCGGCCCATCTCTCGAAGGCATAACCCTGACGAAAGACCCCCGGAGCGAGGCCCAGAGCAATCAGCGCTGCCTCGATGCAGAAGGTGCCGCTGCCGCAGAAGGGGTCGATGAAATCCGTCTCGCCGCGCCAGCCACTCATGAGGATGATGCCCGCTGCCAGCACCTCGTTGATGGGGGCTGCCACGCTCTCCTGACGGTAGCCACGACGGTGCAGACTCTCGCCGCTGCTGTCCAGGGCCAGCGTGGCGTCGTAGTCGGAGATGTGAATGTGCAGTTGCAGGTCTGGGTTGCTCACACTCACGTTGGGACGCGACCCTGTGCGCTCACGAAACTGGTCGGCTATGGCATCCTTCACCTTGTAGGCCACGAATTTGGAGTGGCGGAACTCGGGCGAATAGACCACGCTGTCCACGGCAAAGGTCTGGCCGTCATGGAGGTACTCGCTCCAGTCTATGGCCTTCACGGCCTCATAGACATCGTCGGCCGAGCGGGCCTTGAAGGTCTTGATGGGGCGTAGGATGCGCAGTGCGGTGCGCAGACAGTAGTTGGCGCGGTACATCATGGTCTTGTCGCCCGTGAAGGACACCATGCGTCGTCCCGTCTGGATGTCCTGGGCACCCAGTTCGGTGAGTTCCTGTGCCAGGATGGGTTCCAAGCCCTGGAAGGTCTTGGCAATGAGAAGGTTGTTCATATCATATATGTACGTTTTATGTGTATTCTATAAATTCATAGATTCAGTTTTTATCTATGCGGAAGAGTTTGTCGTTGGCACGCACCTTGGTGTCGGTCTTGATGCTGATGGCCATGCCCTGACGAGCCACCTCCACGGGACGGTTGCTGTCGTCGTGCATCTCGGTGATGGTGCCGTAGAGGGCTCCCGTGGTGGGCCCCGTCACGAGGTAGCGGTCGCCGACATGCAACTCGGTGGCCTCCACCTTGAACTCGGCCACGCCGAGCCGTCCAAAGAATTTCGTCGCCTTGCCGGCATAGACCTTGCGTTCGGTGGCCATGGAGCCGTAGTTCTCGGTCCACTCACCCATGCGCTGACCCTGGTAGTAGCCGTCCCAGAAACCTCGGTTGAAGACGCGGCCCAGCCGTTCGTCCCACTCTCTCCCGCGCTCGTCGGTGTAGGTGCCTTCCACGATGGCCTGGATGGCCTCGCTGTAACACTCCACCACGGTGCGTACGTATTCGGGTCCGCGAGCACGACCCTCGATCTTCAGCACCCTCACACCAGCCTGCAGCATGCGGTCCAGGAAACGTATGGTCTTCAGGTCCTTGGGACTCATGATGTATTCGTTGTCCACCTCCAGGGCGATGTCGGTCTCCTTGTCCTTGACCTCGTAGCGTCGGCGGCAGATCTGCATGCACTCGCCCCGGTTGGCGCTGCGGCCCGTATTCATGAGGCTGAGGTAGCACTTACCACTCACCGCCATGCACAGGGCTCCGTGGCAGAACATCTCTATCCTCACCTGCTGCCCGCTGGGGCCACAGATATGCTCCTCCTCGATGCCGCGCCAGATGGCCGACACCTGCTCCATATTCAGTTCGCGTGCCAGCACCACGACATCGGCAAACTGGGCATAGAAGCGCAGCGCCTCGATGTTGCTGATGTTCAGCTGGGTGGACAGATGCACCTCCAGCCCTATCTGTCGGGCATAGGTCATCACGGCGATGTCGCTGGCGATGATGGCGCTGATGTGGGCCTCCAACGCAGTGTCCAGGATCTGATGCATGAGTTCGATGTCCTCGTCGTAGATGATGGTGTTGACGGTGAGGTAACTCCTCACGCCGTGTTCGTGGCATGTCTGGGCTATCTCGCGCAGGTCGTCGATGGTGAAATGTCCGGCCGAGTGAGCCCTCATATTGAGGCGTTCTATGCCGAAGTAGATGCTGTCGGCTCCAGCCTGCAGCGCAGCGGCCAGACTCTCGCGGCTCCCTACAGGCGCCATAATCTCAATATCCTTGCGAAGCATGGGGTTCAAGGGGTTCAAGGGTTCAAGAGTTCAAGTGGTTCAAATTTCTCGGTGATTTCGTCCATGATATGCATGAGGTCGTCCACCGTCTCGGCCCGCAGCATGGCGATGCGTGTGGGGCGGAAATCGGGGATGCCCTTGAAGAGCGGCGAGGCCGCCAGATGACGACGTATGTGGAGGATACCCCTGCGTTCGTCCAGCCGTGCCACACTCTGTCGCACCTGTTCCTTGAGGATATCCATCTTCCAGGCATTGCCGAGCGCGGGTTCCTCGCCCGTCTGCAGGTAGGAGGTGATCTCCCTGAATATCCAGGGCCGTCCGAAGGTGGCGCGTCCCACCATCACGGCATCCACACCATAGCGGTCGAAGCACTCCTTGGCACGCTGGGCCGAGGTGATGTCGCCGTTGCCGATGATGGGGATATGCATGCGTGGGTTGGCCTTGACGGCACCGATGAAGTCCCAGTCGGCCTCGCCCGTGTACATCTGCGAGCGGGTGCGACCGTGCAGGGTCAGCGCCGCTATGCCGCAGTCTTGCAGCTGCTCGGCCACATCCACGATGAAGGGATGTCGATGCTCGGCATCGAGCCAGAGTCCCGGGATGTCCCACCCTATGCGTGTCTTGGCCGTCACGGGGACGCGGTCCCCTACGGCATCCACCACGGCGCGTGTGATGGCCATCATCTGGGGTATGTCCTGCAGCATGCCCGCTCCGGCACCCTTGCCGGCAACACGCTTCACAGGACAGCCGAAGTTGAGGTCCAGCACATCGGGCCGTGCCTGCTCCACCACGATCTGTGCCGCCTCGGCCACGGCGCCAGGGTCGCGACCGTAGATCTGGATGCCGACAGGGCGTTCCTCGTCGCACACCTCTATCTTCTGCAGCGTCCTGCCCACACCGCGCACCAGCGCCTCGGCAGCCACAAACTCGCTATAGACCATGGCGGCCCCCATCTGTCGGCACAGCAGACGGAACCCCACGTCGGTGACATCCTCCATGGGTGCCAGCAGTACGGGGTGCTGGCCGAGGTCGATGGTCTTGAGAGTCATTTACTTGCGGCGTAGCAATACGGCTTTGCGGTCGGGGCCTACCAGGATGGTGCCGGGAGCGGACCGCTCGGGGTCTGCCCTACGGCCATCCAGGGTGTAGTATGATGAACCCTCAGAACCCTCAGAACCCTCAGAACCCTTGAACCCGGCTCCTGAGCCTGTCGAAGGATGAACATCCTCCACACTCGTGGCTATGGTATCCTGCAGGAGGGTGACAGCCATCTCGTCGCTCCACTCCGAGACACCCTCGGCCGCTACGGCCTTCACTCGGTAGGAGTAGGTGTAGGCAGTGTCCAGCTGGGCCACGACGAGGCAGGTGTCGGCAATCTTCTCGTAGAGTGTGGTGATGCTCTCGCCGTTGGCAGCGCTGATGGTGAGGTGGGTCAGGTAGAGGCGCTGCTTGCTGCCTGCTGTCTCCAGGGTGACATGGAAGTCGCCGTCCACCTCGGCCTGCATGGTGTGGCTGGTACCCGTGGCGGTGAAGGACTCCTTGGTGCTGCCTATGCTGATGCTGAAGGTGGTATTGTCAGTATTGAACACCTCCTCGTCCACCGTCACCGTCACCGTGCCTGTTGCCGAGAGCAACGGACTGATGAGCGAGCCTTTGATCTTGGCCGAGCCCATGCGCAGACGACCCTCGCCCTCGTACAGGGCGCTGCCCATCCAGCCCGTGTCGTGCATATAGTTATTGAGGCTGCCGCTGATGTCGCTCGTGCCCGACTTGGTGAAGCCCTCGAAGTCCTCCACGATGAGGTCGCTCTCCACCACATCCTTGCTCTTCTGCGCGAGGGCGAGGGTGTAGGACAAAGCATCCTGGACGGGGCTCCAGCATGCTGTGAAGCCGTCGGTGGTGACATCGCAAGGCTCGCCCACCACGGGTGTCTCCACGTGACACTCCACCTCCTCGATGATATAGTTGCGTGTGGTGGCAAACGACAGCAGGTCCTGCCAGGGATTGGCCTCGATGGCCACCGTGTCGGCATAGGAAGTCCAGTCGCAGTAGGCCAGCGAGACGCGGTACTCGCCGGCAGGCATGGCGGGCAGCGTCACACTCTTCACCGTCACACTCTCCACGCCATTGTATCCGGCATCATAACCGAAGGCCTTCATGGTGATGTGGTTGTAGGCGGGTTTGGAAGGGGTGGCATAGAACACCTCGCCCGTGGCGGTGTTGGTGTACTTGGTGGTGAAGATGACATCGGCAGCCTTCCAGGTATCGTTCCAGATGAAGCCAGGGTACTTGGAGTACTCCTCGGTGTAGGTACCGAAGGTGAAAGTGTAGGTGGCCAGGTCGTCCTGCATCTTCTTCGAGCCCTCCAGCCAGCAGTCGTCATAGATGATGATGTTGGTCTTGGTGGTGCCGCCGCAGGGTTTCTGTATGTTGTAGATGATGTCCTGATAATACTTGAACTTGTAGCCACCACCACTCACGCTGCTCAGCGCACAGTAGCAATCGTCCTGGCCACTCCACCCCCAGTTGAAGTGGAACTTGTCGGCCTTGGCATCGTAGCCATCGCAGATGAACGAGTGACCACCCTCGTTGCTGTCGGAGCCCGCATACATCACGGGACGGCCAGCAGCCAGCTCGGCATAGACGATGTCGCTCCAGTCGCTGTCGCTGAAGTAGTCGCGGTAGAGGTGCCCCACACTCTCGTCGTAGCCGAAATAGGTGGCCAGGGCATAGGGGACCAACTCGGTGTAGGCTCCGCTACCACCCTGACCAGAGGTGCCGTACATCATCTCTACCGACACGCCGGCATCGAACATCAGCTCGGCCACGGCATCGCCCTCCTCGGTGGTGTAGGACGAGCCGTAGGTGTTGCGCATATTGGCCCAGTCGTAGGTGTGCTCGCTGAAGGTGCGCGAGTAGTTCTTCTTGGAGTAGTCCGCGTCGTAGTAGCTGTGGCTGCCTGTTCCCGTCACGGGCCACTCGTGGGTCTTCATCATCTGCGACATGGCCGTGGCGACACAACCCGTGAGGTACGACTTGTTGGTGGCTGCCTTGATGGCGTTGTTGTAGGGGGCAGACTGGTCCCAGCGCGTGGGAACGAGGATGTCTATACTCCTCCTGCTGTCGCTACGCACTGCGGGACCCGCAGCTATAGATGGTTCTGATGGTTCTGAGGGTTCTGATGGTTCTGAGGGAGCCACGCCGCTCTGCACCTCGGCCAGCTGACGACCGAGCGTGCTCAGCCAGTAGCGCAGGTTGGGGTTGATGTTGTCGGTGTCGAAGTTGCCCTCGTCGGCGTAGGCCAGCACCTCTACGGCACGCTCGTCGGCACCGGCAACCATCCAGCCCCCTCCCTCGAGGTCGAAGGCATAGTACTGCACCATGCCGTCCTGCTCGGCCGTGAAGACGAGGCTGGCAGGCCGTGCTGCCTTTCGGGCCGCGGATGCCTCTGCGGAGGCCAGGGATTGGGTGGCACGGGTGAGTGCCTGCTGGGGTGTGAGCTGCTGTGCCCACACAGTGCATGAGATCAGCAGCAACATCAGCAGTATGGTTCGACGTTGCTCACCAACCGTGGTTCGACGTTGCTCACCAAACTTGGATCTCGATAGGAAACGAAGGTTCTTCATCTTATTCAGGGTTTATGGTTAGACGGAAAATCGGAAAATCGGAAATATTACCTGGTTCGACGTTGCTCACCAACCTAAATCAGCAATGAGCGCGCAAAGGTACGAAAAAGACGAGAGACGAGAGACGAAAGACGAAAAAAAATTCTGTAGCGGCAACTCTCCAAGCTGCTTTTTAACCATTCCTCCCTCATGTGTGCGCGCCGAATATCAAATGGTGACATAAAAAAGACGCCCTTCGACTGGCTCTCCTTCGATAAATTCAGAATCCGGAACCGAGACGAGAGATGGCCTTCGACTGGCTCAGGAACCGAGACGAGAGTTTCTTCCTCATTCGTTCACCGATGTTTTTTATGTCTTTCTCCTACATTTCTTATGCATTTACTCTATATATATTCTATTCATTCTCTATATATACTCTATTCATATTCTATTTCCGATAGAATATATATAGAACATGAATAGGCAAGAAATAGGTAATATTTGGGTGAAGAGTGGGAGAAGTACATAAGAACGAGTTTGGAACCCCATAGGAACAAGTGGAGCAAGCACCGAAACGGCGAGGAAATTTTAGTTCACGAATTTTTGCGTACAAAAAAATCGACCCACAATCGCCTAAAACTGTGACGATTGTGGGTCGAAGTGACGTTTTGAGATTCTCGCAGAAGGAAATTGCCCGTTAGGGGTACGGGAATAACAGAACCTCGTGAGGCTAAAAATGCACAGGTGTGCAGCGTGAGGTCAGAAGAACTTCGTCTCCTTGCCTTCCACCTCGGAGAGTAGCAGGTTGGCCAGACGCGAGGTGCCCAGACGGAACCACTCGTTGGTGAGCCATCGCTCGCCCAGCACTTCCTTCACGATGGTGTAGTAGGTGAGCGCGTCCTCCACGGTGTTGAGTCCGCCTGCCGGCTTGAAGCCAATCTGTATGCCCGTCTTCTCGTAGTACTCGCGAATGGCCTGACACATGATGTAGGCTGCCTCGGGGGTGGCGGCAGGTTTCTCCTTGCCCGTAGAGGTCTTGATGTAGTCGGCACCCGCATACATGGCGAGGATGCTGGCTCGCTTGATGTCGGCAAAGGAGGGCAGCAAGCCAGTCTCCAGGATGACCTTCATCTTGCGGTCGCCGCACACGGCCTTCAGCTCGGCTATCTCGTCACTCACGGTCTCGTAGTCGCCGCTGAGGTACTTGCCCACGCTCATCACGATGTCTATCTCGGTAGCACCATCGTGCAGCGCCATGGCTGTCTCGGCAATCTTCACCTCCAGCACGGCTTGCGAGCTGGGGAAGCTGCCGCTGACGCAAGCTATCTCCACGCCATCCACCTCCAGACTGTCCGAGACGATGCTGGCGAAACATGGATAGACGCAGATGGTGGCAACATGAGGCAGGTTGGGGTAGGCGTGGTAGAATTTGTTGACCTTCTCGGTGAAGGCCAGCACACTCTCCTCGCTGTCGGTAGTCTTCAGGGTGGTCAGTTCCACCGACCCCATCAGGAATTTCTTCACCTCGAGGGTGTTGTTCTCTGGCACTTTCTCGGCGACGATACGCGCCACGGCAGCCCGCACCTCGTCCTCGTTGATCTGGAGGTTGTATTTCGCCAGGGCCTGGTCGTACTTGCTCTTCAGCACCTCTTCGTGGTGCTTGTGATGTTCGTGGTCGCAGCCGCAACCACAGTCGTGTGTGTGTGACATAATGCGTTGTATTTGTTTGTGATATCTATTATATTTTACAGGTGTGTCCTTTGAGTTCTATAGTTTTACTCGCGAGCCATATTCGCTCATTCTCTGTTCTTGCTATCCATGCAGATGGTGACAGGTCCGTCGTTGGTGAACGATACCTTCATGTCGGCACCAAATACCCCTGTCTGTATGGTTATACCGCTGACTTCGTGCAACTTACTCACGAAGTACTCATACAGGGGTATGGCGTGTGCGTGATTGGCTGCACGCAGCCACGAGGGACGGTTGCCTTTCTTGTAGCTGGCCATGAGGGTGAACTGACTGACAACCAGTATGTTGTCGGCCGACACTGAAGAGATATCTTGAATGTTCTTGTTCATCACCCCTTCGTCATCGTCAAAGACTCTCAGCCCCACTATCTTGCGTGCCAACCATTCGGCATCTTCCTCATTGTCAGCCATTTCTATGCCAAGGAGGATGACATAGCCGAGTCCTTCGAAGTGGGCTTTGGTCTGACCCTCAGTGGTGAGTGTCGCTCCGTTTGCGCGTTGTATGACTGCTCTCATCTGTTCAGGCTATCGTGTATGATTTGTGCTTTGGCGGGTCCTATCTGTGCTGCGAGGTCCTCTATACTGGCTTGGCGTATGCCTTTGATGCTCTTGAAGCGTTTCAGCAGCAACTCCTTGGTCTTGGGACCGATACCTTTGATCTCGTCCAACTCTGAGTGCAGCATACGTTTGCTCCGTTTGTCGCGATGAAAGGTGATGGCGTAGCGGTGAACCTCGTTTTGTATGTTGGTGAGCAGGTGAAAGAGGGCCGTGTCATGTCGCAGGCTGACCGTCTGTGGTGGCTCGCCATACAGGAGTTCGTGGGTTCGGTGCTTGTCGTCTTTGGCCAGTCCGGCAACGGGGATATCTAGTCCCAGTTCGCCGCTGGTGATGGCCAGCACGGCGTGCATTTGTCCGATTCCACCGTCGGTGATGATGAGGTCGGGCAGGTCGGTACCTTCTTCTATCATGCGTGTGTAGCGCCGACGCACCACCTCGGCCATGGAGGCGTAATCGTCGGGTCCTACCACGGTTTTGATGTTGTATTTCCGATATTCAGCTTTGCAAGGTTTGCACTTACGAAAAACCACACAACCCGCTACAGCATCGGTCCCTTGTAGGTTGGAGTTGTCAAAACACTCTATGTGCAGAGGCAGTGTTGACAGGTGCAGATGCTCCTGTATTTCCTTCATCAGTCGCACCGATTTCTGTTCTGGATTGAGTTTCTCGTTCTGCTTGAGGTGGTCCAGTTTGTACTGCCTTACATTCATCAGCGAGAGGTCCAGCAAGTGCTTTTTGTCACCTCGTTGTGGTATAGTGATTTCGGTGTTTTCGAAAGGTAGTTCCACGTGGAACGGTAGCACAATTTCCTTAGCTCGTGAGCCCCATCTGTCGCGCATATCCATGATCCCGCGCGTGAGGAGTTCGTGGTCTGTCTCGTCGAGTTTCTTCTTGTATTCGAAGGTGAAAGCTTGGTTGATGGCGCCTCCAACGACGTGCAGATAGTTGATGTAGGCTGTAGCTTCGTCGCTGTCGATGTTGAAGACGTCTATGTTGTGGTCGGTGCCTGTGATGACGGTACTTTTCTCTTGGTGTATGGTGAGCAGATCATATCTCAATTTGATGGCCTGTGCCTCCTCAAAGCGCATTTCGGCAGCCAGTCTGCGCATCTCGTCCAGCATCTCGCGTCGCAGTTCGGCCGTCTCGCCTCGCAGGATACGTCTGATGCTGTCTATGTAGGCTGCATACTCCTCTTGCGACACTTTGCCAATGCACGCCCCCTCACACTTGTGTATGTGGTAGTCCATACATACGCGGTATTTGCCTTCCAGGATGCCCGTCGAGGTGAGGTGCATCTTGCATGAACGGATGGGGTAGAGTTCCCTAAAGAGTTTGAGCAGTCCGTTGATGGTGGGGATGTGGCTGTATGGGCCGTAGTATGTGGCCCCCTTGAGGGTGGTCTGACGTGTCTTGAAGATGCGCGGAAAGGGCTCTTTGGTGATTGCGATGGAGGGGTAGGTCTTGCCGTCTTTCAGCAGTACGTTGTAGCGTGGCTGAAACTGTTTGATGAGCTGGTTCTCCAGCAGCAGGGCCTCGGCTTCGGTGCTCACCACAGTGTAGTGGATGTCGCGTATCTTGCTGACGAGGATGGCCGTCTTGCGCGAGTCTTGGTTCTTGTTGAAGTAACTGCTTACGCGACGTTTCAGGTTCTTGGCCTTGCCCACATAGATGACCACACCTTTCTCGTCCAGGTACTGATAACTTCCGGGTAGTTCTGGAAGTCGTTGCAGGATGGATTTGATGTGGTCGGAGTGTGTGGCCATGGTAGGTGGGTTTCCTTAGTCGTCTATCTCCATGAGGGTGGTCACTTCTGCGTCATCACCGAGAAAATCGCGTCCTCGCAGTCCTTCGGTGCGTAGCTCCATGAGGAAGTTGATATAGATTTTCTTGGGACTGAATTTCTGCACCAGGTGTTTGGCCGCGAGCATTGAACCGCCCGTAGCGAACAGGTCGTCGTGGAGGAGTACGGTGTCGTCGGGGGTGATGGAATCGCTGTGAATCTCTATGGTGTCGGTGCCATATTCCTTCATGTAGCTCTCTTTGATGGTCTCTGCTGGCAATTTACCCGGCTTGCGACACATAACGAATCCAGCCCCCAGACGATAGGCTAGTGCTGCTCCCACCACGAAACCACGACTCTCTATGCCTACGATCTTCGTGATGCCTTTGTCTTTGTATATCTCGTACAGTTCGTCCACCATGATCTTCATGCATTCGGCGTTCTTGAAGAGGGTGGTGACATCCTTGAATTGAATGCCTTTAATCGGAAAATCCGGCACATTCCGGAGATTTTTGAGTAGTGTTTCGTTGTTCATTTTTGCGTTATTTATTGGATGATTGTTTCACGTGGAACGTGGGTTAAATTCCCGATAATTGCGACAAAAATTGTTTTTTATCTCCCCATCAGCACCATCAATACGTTGATATCCGAAGGTGATACGCCGGGGATGCGGGATGCTTGTGCCAGTGTCTCGGGGTCGTGGCGCAGCAGTTTCTGTCGGCCTTCGGTGGAGATGGATTGCAGGGTATTGTAGTCGAAACGACCGCGGATTCGGATGTCTTCCAGTCGGTGCATCTTCTCGGCTTGTTGCATCTCGCGTTGGATGTAGCCTTCGTACTTGATGCGTATCTCAGTTTCCTCGATGGTTTCGGCATTTTGTGTCTCCAGCAGCGCTGCCAGGTCGGGTATGTGTGGGGCGAGGTTGGTGATGGTCACTTCGGGTCGTGCCAGCAGTTCGCGGAGTCGGCAGCCATGCTGGGTGGTGGTGCTGCCCAGTGTGTGGAGCAGGTTGTTCACTTCGGCCAGACGCAGGGTGTGGTTCTCGCAGAAGTGGGTGAGTCGGGCTATCTGTTCTTCTTTCTGGCGGTAGTGTTGCATGCGTGGCGTGTCGGCCAGCCCCAGTTCGTAGCCGAGGGGGGTGAGTCGGGCGTCGGCGTTGTCTTGGCGCAGCAGGATGCGGTATTCGGCACGCGAGGTGAACATACGGTAGGGCTCGTCCACGCCGCAGGTGACGAGGTCGTCGATGAGGACCCCGATGTAGCTGTCGTCGCGGTGCAGGATGAGTGGTGCCTGGCCTGTGCAGTGGCGTGCCGCGTTGACACCAGCCACGAGTCCCTGTCCCGCAGCTTCCTCGTAGCCCGTGGTGCCGTTGACCTGTCCTGCCAGGTAGAGTCCGCCCACGAGGCGCGACTGGAGCGAGTGGTGCAGTTGGGTGGGGTCGAAGTAGTCATACTCTATGGCATAGCCAGGTCGGTAGATATCCACATCCCTGAAGGCGGGTATCTGCCGCAGCGCCTCCACCTGTGCCTCGATGGGTAGTGACGACGAGAAGCCATTGAGGTAAAGTTCCTGAGTATCAGTCCCTTCTGGTTCCAGGAAGAGTTGGTGTTCGTCGCGGTCGGCAAAGGTGATGAGCTTGGTCTCTATGCTGGGGCAGTAGCGTGGCCCCGTGCTCTGTATCTGTCCGTTGTAGAGGGGCGAGTCGGGCAGTGCGCGTCGCAGTACTTCGTGTACGGCGGGGTTGGTGTGGGTGATCCAGCAGGGCATCTGGGGCAGGCTGCGGCGGGGGCCGACGAAGGAGAATTGGTGGTGGTCGGTCTCGCCGGGTTGTAGGTCGAGGAGGCTGTAGTCCACGCTGCGACCATCGATGCGTACGGGAGTGCCCGTCTTCATGCGTCCCACACGTATGCCATGTTGTTGTATGCTCTCGGAGAGTTCCAGCGAGGGTGGTTCGGCGGTGCGACCTCCAGGCAGACGGGTACGACCTACGTGCATGAGTCCGTTGAGGAAGGTGCCGGCAGTGACCACCACACTGCGGGCCGTGAAGGTCATGCCCAGGTAGGTCTCTACGCCTGTCACCTCGCCGTCGGTGGTGAGGAGTCGTCGTGCCTGGTCTTGCCAGATATGTAGGTGGGGTGTGTTCTCCAGTATGTGGCGCCATGCCCAGATGAATTTGCCGCGGTCGCACTGGGCTCTCGGACCCCACATAGCGGGGCCTTTGGAGCGGTTGAGCATGCGAAACTGCACGGCTGTGGCGTCGGTGACGAGTCCCATCTGTCCGCCCAGGGCGTCCACCTCGCGCACAATCTGTCCTTTGGCGATTCCCCCCACGGCAGGATTGCAACTCATCTGTGCAATCTTGTTCATGTCCATGGTGATGAGGAGTGTCTCGGCTCCGAGGTGTGCGGCGGCGTGGGCTGCTTCGCATCCGGCATGGCCTGCGCCGATGACTATGACGTCGAAGGTGTTTCTCATGATTTGCGGCGGCAAAAGTACGAAAAAGTCGAGAGTCGAGAGACGAGAGTCGAGAGTTTTTCAAAAACGGTCAATGGCTTTTTTGCATTTTCCACCAAAAAAGCTTGTTTTTCGCCAGCCGGAGGAAAAAACTCTCATCTTTCGTCTTTCGTCTTTCGTCTTTTTACTACCTTTGCCGCGCCTTAACGCCAGAAACCTAATAACTACTCATAAAAACTCAAAAAAACTCAAAAAAATTATGTGGTTAATCGATTCCTCTATCGGAAGAAAAGTGGTGCAGTCCGTCACCGGTCTGGCCTTGATTCTCTTCCTGACGTTTCATGCATGCATGAACGTCGTTGCGATTGTCAGCGGAGAAGCCTACAATGCTATCTGCGAATTCCTGGGTGCCGACTGGTATGCCGTGGCTGCCACGGTGGGTCTGGCGCTGCTGATGGTGCTGCATTTCGTCTATGCCTTCGTGCTGACGTTCCAGAACCGTAAGGCTCGCGGCAACCAGCATTATGCCATCACCAGCAAGCCCGACAAGGTGGAGTGGGCCAGTCAGAATATGCTCGTGCTGGGCATCATCATCGTGCTGGGTTTGATGCTGCACCTCTACAACTTCTGGTACAACATGATGTTTGCCGAGCTGGCAGGGCCCTTCAATCCGCAGTGCTCCGACGGTTACGGCTACATCCGCGAGACTTTCGGTCAGCCTCTCTTCGTGGTGCTCTACCTGGTGTGGCTCGTGGCCATCTGGTTCCATCTCAATCATGGTTTCTGGAGCGCTCTGCAGACCGTGGGTTGGAGCGGTAAGGTGTGGCTGCAGCGTTGGCAGTGCATCGGCAAGGTGTGGTCCACCTGCATCGTTGTGATGTTTGCCGCCGTGGCTCTGTGGTTTGCTTTCGGCATGACGTGCATCCTGTGAGTTGTGCCTTTTTTGTCCAAGAATTAAATAAGGAAAAATACTATGTCCAAGACTATCAATTCGAGAATTCCAGAAGGTCCCGTAGCTGAGAAGTGGACCAACTACAAGGCTCATCAGCGTCTGGTGAACCCCAAGAACAAGCTCAAGCTGGATGTCATCGTCGTGGGAACGGGTCTGGCTGGTGCCAGTGCCGCTGCCTCGCTGGGCGAGATGGGCTTCAATGTGCTCAACTTCTGCATCCAGGACAGTCCCCGTCGTGCCCACTCCATCGCCGCACAGGGAGGTATCAATGCCGCCAAGAACTACCAGAACGACGGCGACTCGGTCTATCGTCTCTTCTACGACACCGTCAAGGGTGGTGACTACCGTGCCCGCGAGGCCAACGTGTATCGTCTGGCCGAGGTGAGCAACAACATCATCGACCAGTGTGTGGCCCAGGGTGTTCCCTTTGCCCGCGAGTATGGTGGCATGCTGGCCAATCGCAGCTTTGGCGGTGCCCAGGTGAGCCGCACCTTCTATGCCAAGGGTCAGACGGGTCAGCAGCTGCTGCTGGGTGCCTATTCGTCGCTCTCCAAGGAGATCAAGAAGGGCAAGGTGAAGCTCTACACCCGCTACGAGATGGAAGATGTCGTGGTCATCGATGGTCGTGCTCGTGGCATCGTCGCCAAGAACCTGGTGACGGGTCGGCTGGAGCGCTTCAGTGCCAACGCTGTGGTCATCGCCACAGGCGGTTACGGCAACACCTATTTCCTCTCCACCAATGCCATGGGTTGCAACTGCACGGCTGCCGTACAGTGCTACCGCAAGGGTGCCATGATGGCCAACCCCTCGTACGTGCAGATTCACCCCACCTGCATCCCCGTGCATGGCGACAAGCAGAGCAAGCTGACGCTGATGTCTGAGTCGCTGCGCAACGACGGTCGCATCTGGGTACCCAAGAAGTTGGAGGATGCCAAGGCGTTGCAGGCCGGCACCAAGCAGGGTTATGAGATACCCGAGGAGGACCGCGACTACTATCTGGAGCGTCGCTACCCCGCCTTCGGTAACCTCGTGCCGCGCGACGTGGCCAGCCGTGCCGCCAAGGAACGCTGCGACAAGGGCTTCGGCGTGAACAATACGGGGCTGGCTGTCTTCCTCGACTTCAGTGAGAGCATCCAGCGTCTGGGTATCGACGAGATACGTCAGCGCTACGGCAACCTCTTCGATATGTACGAGGAGATCACCGATGTCAACCCCGGTCGCAAGGCCAAGACAGAGAACGGCGTGGACTACTACTACCCCATGATGATCTTCCCCGCCATCCACTACACCATGGGCGGTATCTGGGTGGACTATGAGCTGCAGACCTCCATCCCCGGCCTCTTCGCCATTGGCGAGTGCAACTTCTCGGACCACGGTGCCAACCGTCTGGGTGCCAGCGCTCTGATGCAGGGTCTGGCCGACGGTTACTTCGTGCTGCCCTATACCATACAGAACTACCTGGCCGACCAAGACATCTGGCCGCGTCTCTCCACCGACCTGCCCGAGTTTGCCGAGAGCGAGAAGGCCGTGGAGGCCGAGATAGACCGTCTGATGAACATCAAGGGCAAGCGCTCTGTCGATTCCCTCCACAAGGAGCTGGGTCATATCATGTGGGAACATGTGGGTATGGGGCGCACCAAGGAGGGCCTGGAAGAAGGTCTCCGTCTGCTGGCCAACCTGCGCAAGGAGTTCAACGAGAACCTCTTCATCCCTGGCACCAAGGACGGTCTCAACGTGGAGCTGGACAAGGCCATCCATCTGCGCGACTTCATCCTCATGGGTGAGCTGGTGGCCAAGGATGCCCTCCACCGCGAGGAGAGCTGTGGCGGCCATTTCCGCGAGGAACACCAGACCGAGGAAGGCGAGGCCAAGCGCGACGACGAGAACTTCTTCTACGTAGGCTGCTGGGACTACCAGGGCAGCGACGAGGCAGAGCCCGAGCTCATCAAGGAGCCCCTCCAGTACGAGATCATCAAGGTGCAGCAGAGAAACTACAAGAAATAACCCTTTAATCCCATACACAAATGGCTAAGAATATCACTGTTACCATTAAGTTCTGGAAACAGAACGGCCCGAAGGAGAAGGGTCATTTCGATTCCCATGTCCTCCGCGACATCCCCGACGATACCAGTTTCCTCGAGGCCCTCGACATCATGAACGAGGAGCTCATAGGCGAGGGCAAGGAGCCTTTCGTCTTCGACCACGACTGCCGCGAGGGTATCTGCGGCATGTGCTCACTCTACATCAACGGTACGCCTCACGGCAAGACCGAGCGCGGAGCCACCACCTGTCAGCTCTACATGCGCAAGTTCAACGACGGCGACACCATCATCGTGGAGCCCTGGCGCAGCGCTGCCTTCCCCATCATCAAGGACTGTATGGTGGATCGCGGTGCCTTCGACAAGATCATACAGGCTGGCGGCTACACCAGCATCCGTACGGGTCAGGCCCAGGATGCCAATGCCATCCTCATCTCCAAGGAGGCTGCCGACGAGGCCATGGACTGCGCCACTTGCATCGGTTGCGGCGCTTGTGTGGCAGCATGCAAGAACGGCTCGGCCATGCTCTTCGTCAGCAGCAAGGTGAGTCAGCTGGCTCTCCTGCCTCAGGGACGTGTGGAGGCAGCCAAGCGCGCCAAGGCCATGGTGGCCAAGATGGACGAGCTGGGCTTCGGCAACTGCACGAATACCCGTGCCTGTGAGTCGGTATGTCCCAAGTGCGAGAGCATTGCCAACATCGCCCGTCTCAACCGCGAGTTCATCAAGGCCAAGTTGGCCGACTAGTGGTGAAGTTTACCGCGTTCAGATACCTGATGTTGTTGGCCTTGGCACTTCCTGTGAGTGCCAAGGCTGGCGATGTCTTGGACGAGGTGAACCTCTTCATGGGGACAGCTGCCGACTACGGTCAGATGTCGCCAGGTGCCACCGTGCCTTTCGGTATGGTGCAGGTGGCTCCCGACTGTCGGCCTCGTCAGCATCCGGGCTACGACTACGAGCAGACCGCCATCTCGGGTTTCTCTGTCAACCGTCTCTCTGGAGTGGGAGGCAGTGGCTGTGGAGGCAACCTCAGTCTGTTGCCCGAGGTGGAAGGCGGCGAGGTGCATCTGCTCAAGGAGACCGAGGAGGCCCGGCCGGGCTATTACCATGTGCAGGTCACGGGTGGTGTGGATTTCGGTGCCACGGCGACGCAGCGTATGGCTGTGGAGCATTTCACCTTTCCCGACCCCTCCAAGGCTGTCTTGCTGCTCAGTCCTGCGTCGGCTTTCGACTGGGTCTATGACACACGTTGGCGTATCGTGAACGACAGGGTGCTGGAAGGCTCGATCGTAGGTGCCAACACCTGCGGCCGTGGTCGCTATCACCTCCACTACCGTATCTATACCAGCGCTCCTGTGCGTGTGCGCCCCAACGATGATGGTCGTCTGCGTCTGGTCTTCCAGAGACTGAAGGCCGGCGATGTGGAGGTGCGTATCGTGCTCTCTACGGGGCTTGCCTCGGAACTGGAACATCTGGACGCCAAAGCGGTGTGGGCCCGTTCGTTCGACGAACTGCGCAGCGATGCCGAGGGGGCTTGGCGCGATGTCCTCTCCACCATTCAGGTAGAGGGCGGGACACCCGAGCAGCGCCACATCTTCTACACCTCGCTCTACCGTGTCTTCCACAGCCCTTTCCAGGTGACGGACGAGGACTTCACCCATTTCCTCGGCACCGATGGTAAGTCGCACCAGGTACCCTTCACCTACTACAGCTCGTGGTCGTTGTGGGACACCTATCGTACCAAATTCCCCCTGCTCACCTGGCTGCAGCCATCGAGGGCCTCGGACATGATGCAGTCGCTCGCCATGCTCTACATGACGGGCAAGAAGGCATGGTCCACCGACTACGAGTGTGTGCCTACGGTGCGCACCGAGCATGGCGTGGCCGTCCTGCTGGAGGCGCTGCGGCAGGGCATCAGTATCCCCAACTTGCACGAGGCCTATCCCTATATGGTCGAGGAGGTGAAGGGCTTGTCGCAGAAGACACCCGATGAGGTGCTGGAGGCAGTGAGCGACTACTGGGCTCTGAGTGAGATGGCTCGGGAACTGGGGCATGGCGATGATGCTGCGACGTGGCAGGCAAGGGGTCAAGAGCTCTTCGACTCGGTGTGGACGGTAGCCTTCGAGGATATCGACACCACTTTCGTCCGCATGAAGGGCAACGGGCTCTATCAAGGCACGCGCTGGCAGTATCGCTGGGGTGCTCCCATGTATCTCGACAGGATGGTGCGCATGGTGGGTAGGAAGCGTCTGACCGACCAGCTCCACTCGTTCTTCGCTCAGGAACTATACAATCAGGGCAACGAGCCCGACATCCACACACCGTTTCTCTTCAACCGTCTGGGCTGTCCTGCCAAGACGAGTGGGGTGGTCCGGCACCTGCGCGACGAGGTCTGCACCCACCGCTACGGCGGCAACGATGCCTATCCCGTGCCCTACGTGGGCAAGGCTTTCGTGGATGCTCCGCGAGGCTACTGTCCCGAGATGGACGAGGACGATGGCGCCATGAGTGCCTGGTATGTCTATGCCGCGTTGGGGATGTACCCCACCGTGGTTGGCGAGGCCAGGATGGATCTCTTCGAGCCACTCTTCGACGAAGTCATCATCTCCCGTCCTGGCGAGCACCGCATCGTCATACGCAAGGATAAGACTCGCCACACCACCGTGCCGACCTGGAATGGCCGCAGGCTGAAGAACTACCAGATCACGCATGCCCAGTTGTGTGAAGGTGGCGAGTTGGTGTTCTGATAGATATCCCGTAACCGCTGGAAAGTAATTTATAGAAGCCACCATAGCAAAGAAGGGGAGCCGTATGTGGCTCCCCTTCTGCTGTCGAGCGGGTCGTTATCGTTGCTTATTTCAGGTACTCGGCCCAGTCAATCTTGCGCATGTCGCCTTTGCGGAGGAAGGTGTCGTGCATGGCGAAGGCGGCGCTGAGGCAGTGGTGGGTGTGGCCACTGAAGGGCTCGGCATACTTGAGGTAATCGCGGAGGATGGGCTGGTAGTCGGGGTGAGCCACCTTGATGAGCTCCTCGGCTTTCTCCATGGCACATTTGCCGCGCAGGTCGGCTACGCCATACTCGGTGATGACGGCATCCACGAAGTGGCTGGTGTGGTCGATGTGGCTGGCAAAGGGCACGATGCTGCTGATGGCGCCTCCCTTCTGTGCGCTGCCGCAGGTGAAGATGCTGAGGTAGGCGTTGCAGGTGAAGTCGGCGCTGCCGCCGATGCCGTTCATCATCTTGGTGCCGCAGATCTTGGTGCTGTTGACATGGCCGTAGATGTCGGCCTCGATGGCGGTGTTGAGCGAGCAGACACCGATGCGGGCGATGACCTCGGGGTTGTTGCTGATCTCGGAGGGACGCAGCACGAGCTTGTCCTTGAAGAAGTCGATATCGTCGTAGATACCCTTCAGACACTCGTTCGTCACGGTCAGCGAGCAGGCAGAGGCCGAGAGGACACGACCCTCGCGCATCAGCTGTACGGGAGCATCTTGCAGCACCTCGGTGTAGATGTTGAAGTTGGGTACCTCGGTGCTGTGACCCAGTGCGCCCAGCACGGCATTGGCACCACTGCCCACACCACTCTGCAGGTTGAGGAAGGTGGGAGGTATCTTGCCCTCGCGCATGTTCTGGACGAGGAAGTCGGCTACGTTCTGACCAATCTGGTTGGTGATGGGGTCGGCATCCTTGAAGGCACGGGCCTCGTCGGGGATGTCACACTCCACGATACCCAGGATGCGGTCGGCATCCACTTCTACGTAGGGCTTACCGATGCGGTCGCTGGGCTTGCAGATGTTCACGGGAGTGCGGAAGGGGTGGTCCTGAATCTCATAGACATCGTGCAGGCCCTTGCTGGACTTGCTGTGGAAGGCATTCTGCTCCACAAAGATGCCGCGTTTGGCCAGACGGCACACGGTGGGGCTGATGCCGCCAGCAGCGGTGAGGAAGATGTGGGCCTTGCTGCCGTGAATCTCTACGTCGCAAGCCTCGATGATGGCCCAGTCCACGTCGCCCAGATAACCCTGACGGATCTGTGTGGCCATGTTGGAGAGGTTGAGATCGGAGTAGCGGATCTCGTTGAGGTTGACATGTTTGCGGAAGTCGGGATTGGTGGTGTAGGGGGCGCGGAAGCCGATGGCTTGCTCGTTGGCCAGTACACCATCGCAGCTCTGACCCGTGGAGGCTCCGGTGAAGATATTCACCTTGTAGGGACGCCCTGCCTCGTGCTCGGCGTGGGCCTTCTTGGCGATTTCTGCGGTGATACATTTGGGGGCACCTGCCGGTGTGAATCCCGAGAGGCCGATGGTGTGGCCATTCCCAATTTGTGCGGCTGCTTCTGCAGCAGAGATACGCTTGATCATGGTTATGTTTTTAGGAGTTTTTCTGAAATCGGGCGCAAAGGTAGTGCAAACCGAGTGGAGTACAAAGAAAATCCAAAGGTTTTTTCTTTTAATCCCGAGGTGCAGCCTACTTTGGTTGCTGAGCAGGTCGAAGTACGCATAGCAAAGGTGGTGAAAAAGGTTAGCGGTTAGCGGTTTCCTTCGACTGGCTCAGGACCCGCGGTTAGAGTTTTTTCTTTGGCTGGCAGAAATTAGGTGTTTTTCTGTGCGAGAGATGTGCGGATGAGTATCCTCTGTCCCGAGGATAGGGTGGTGGCAAAGAGGTGGATGCGTGTGTCTTGTCGCAGTCGCAGTTGCTGCCGCAGTTGCTCGGCGGTGAGGGGGAAACCTCTTGTGGTGATGTCGGCGGCGGGGATGTCGCGGAGGAAAGCCTTCAGTTCTTTCTTGCCGAACGTGCTGACGTCTTCTACACGATGGCAGGTGCCAGGGAACTCGTCTCTGCCAGCATCTGTCTGCCCTATGTAGAGATGACTCATTGGGGCCACTTTCTGCAGTCCGTAGCGGTGTGCCACACAACGGAAAGCCCCGCCTTTCAGTATCGAGGCATGGGGTTGATACAGCCAGTCGTCCCGGCGTATGTCGGTAGCATAATCCACCGTGCAGTCTCTTTCCTCCTCGCGCGTGAATATAAAAGGTGTGGCATGACGGGGCAGGTCCACACAATGGATGGTGCAGGGCGTTGAGGTGTTGTTGTGCTCTTCTCTGCCCCGCATCACCAGCAGCAGTTCCTTGCACTCGCCCTGCACGCCGACGATATGCACCTCGCCGATACCCTCCAGGGCCGTCGTGGCTGCGGTGATGTCGAGCATGGGCGACAACTTGATGAGGCAGCGGTCGAAGCGCTCACGGATGAGGTGCTGCAGCCTACAGATGTCGGGTGTGCAGTCCTGGATGAGCGCCACCTTACGCCCTGCCGTGTCGCGTCGTGAAGGGTCGATGTAGGCAACGCTGCCGGGTGGGAATGGGGGAATTTGGGAATTTGGGAATTCGGGATAATTCGTATTGTGTTGGAGGAATGCCTCGCACGAGGTGTTGAGGATGCTGGCATGGCCACACCCCAGCAGCGGCATGTTGTGGCGAGCCAGGTCGCACAGATGGGGTTGTGCCTCCACATACAAAGCGCGCTCAAAGTGTGGCGCCATCATGGCAAAATCCACGCCGTAGCCTCCCGTGAGGTCCACGAGGGTCGTTCCCTCCACGAGGCTGCTCTTGTAGCGTGCTGTGGGCTCGCTCGAGCACTGCTCCATATTGATGTGGGGCGGGAAGAGGATACCCTCGGTCTGCGCCCAGGTAGGGAGCTTCTGCAGCGCTGTCTGATACCCCTGAATCTGCTGCAATGCCACACCAAGGTCCACCCCTTCTGGTGCTCCGCGCAGGGCCAGGGTGCGTACGTCATCGTTGCGGTGTTGGAGTATGAATGTTTCGAGGTTCAAGGGTTCAATTTTTTTCATCCCATAGGGATGAGATATGGTAGCCAGCCATTCATATGGCTGGATTGGATGGTTCATTACATCATATCGATGCCTTTAGGTATCGGACGTTCATTGGCGTTTATGTTGTCCCATACCTAAAGGCATGGGTGTTTCCGTTTGTCATCATACCAGCCATATGAATGGCTGGCTACCATATCACATCCCTAAAGGGATGTCTCGGTCAAGGGTTCAAGGGTTCATCCTTCGACAGGCTCAGGAACCGGGGTTCAAGGGTTCTGAAGGTTCTGAGGCTGTGGAGAACGAAAAAACCTGCTCGCTTGGCGTGGGCAGGTTTTTTGTGGTTGGGATATCCGGGTTCGAACCAGAACTAAGACGACCAAAATGTCTTGTGCTACCATTACACCATATCCCAATCCGAGGCATTTCTTGCCGAAATGCGGTGCAAAGGTACGGAAAAGACGAGAGACGAGAGACGAGAGACGAAAGAATTTTCGTTTCGTCGCCCGAAATCGTGCATTTTTCCGACCTGACCTCCTTATTTGACAATGATGAGGTTGTAGTTTTTCTTGCCTTTCTGCACCAGGAGGTAATGTCCGGCAATGAGGTCGGCCGAGGTGACGGGCTGGTCGAAGGCGGTGAGTTTCTCCTTGTTGAGGCTCACGCCGCCACCCTGTGCCATCTTGCGCATCTCGCCCTTGCTGGGGAAGCAGGCCGTCTCCACTGCCATGAGATCGACAGCCTTGATGCCCTCGCCCTGGAGCAGTGTGCTGCTGATGGTGAACTGAGGCACGCCGGCGAAGACATCCAGCAGTGTCTGTTCGTCCAGTCGCATCAGGCTCTCCTTGGTGGATTTGCCAAAGAGGATCTGCGAGGCATCGATGGCGGCTTGCAGGTTGTCCTGTCCGTGTACCATGCGTGTCACTTCCTCGGCCAGACGACGCTGCAGCTCGCGGCGTCCCGGGTCTTCGCGGTGTGTAGCCACGATGGCGTCGATCTCCTCGCGTGTGAGTGAGGTGAAGATCTTGATGTAGCGCTCGGCATCCTCGTCGGCCACATTGAGCCAGAACTGGTAGAACTGGTAGGGCGACGTACGGTTGGCATCGAGCCAGATATTGCCCTTCTCGGTCTTGCCGAACTTGCGACCGTCGCTCTTGGTGATGAGGGGGCATGTGAGTGCGTAGGCCTCGTTGTCGCCACCCAGTTTGCGGCGGATGAGCTCGGTGCCTGTCGTGATGTTGCCCCACTGGTCGCTGCCACCCATCTGCAGCTTGCAACCCTTGGTCTGGTAGAGGTGCAGGAAGTCGTAGCCCTGGAGGAGCTGGTAGGTGAATTCGGTGAACGACATGCCGTCCTGGAACTCGCCGTTGAGGCGACGCTTCACGCTGTCCTTGGCCATCATGTAGTTGACGGTGATGCACTTGCCTATCTCGCGAGCGAAGTCAAGGAACGAGTAATCCTTCATCCAGTCGTAGTTGTTCACCAGCTCGGCCTTGTTGGGAGCATCGCTGTCGAAGTCCAGGAAGCGCGACAGCTGTGCCTTGATGCAGGCCACGTTGTGGCGCAGCGTCTCCTCGTCGAGTAGGTTACGCTCCTGGCTCTTGCCCGAGGGGTCGCCAATCATACCCGTGGCGCCGCCCAGCAGGGCCAGGGGTTTGTGGCCGCAGCGTTGCAGGTGACGCAGCATCATCACACCACAGAGGTGACCGATGTGGAGGCTGTCTGCTGTGGGATCGATGCCCACGTATGCTGTTACTTGCTCCTTGGCAAGGAGCTCTTCGGTGCCTGGCATCATCTGGTGGATCATGCCACGCCATTTCAGTTCTTCTACGAAATTCATAATATTCAAGGATTCAAGAGTTCAAGAGTTCAAGAGTTCAAGGGTTCAAGAGTTCAAGTGGTCTGATTTTCTACTTCTTCCTTGGGTAGGGTCATATTCAGCAGCCAGCAGCCTGTCAGGGCCGAGAGGATGGTGCCGCAGAGGATGCCCAGTTTGGCCTCGTTGAGATAGGTGGCGGCGTTCTCCACCGTGCCGGGATAGCTCAGTGCGGCGAGGAACATGGAGACGGTGAAGCCGATGCCGCACAGCATGCATACGCTGGCAAAAGCCTTCCATGTCGTGTGTTCGGGTTTCTGGCACACACCCGTCTTGATGGCCACCCACGAGAAGCTGAGCACACCGGTGAACTTACCCAGCAACAGGCCCAGCATCACACCCAGAGCCACTCCGTGGAAAAGGTCGCCTACGTGCATCCCCGCCATACACACACCAGCGTTGGCAAAGGCGAAGATGGGGATGACGAGGTAGTTGATGGGCATATTCAGGTCGTCCTCGATGTCCTGCAGGGGCGAGATGAGGTGGTCCGATGCCACTTCTATCTGGCGCAGCACCTGGATGTCGTCGTCGCTTATCACCATGGCTTTCTTGCGTTCGGCCTCGCTGAGCTCGATGTTGGGATAGACGCTGCAGAGTTTCTTGATGCGGCCGATGTAGTAGCTCGTGCCCTTACCCAGCGATGCAGGGATGCAGAAGGCGAGGATCACGCCGGCTATGGTGGCGTGGATGCCCGAGTTGAGCACGCAGTACCACAACACCAGGCCCCATCCCAGGTAGAATGTCTTGGCTCGCCACTGCTTGTAGTTGCCCCACAGCAGGATGGCCACCACAATGGCTCCTGCCACCAGATATTGCCAGGCCAGATGATCGCTGTAGAAGATGGCGATGACGATGATGCCTCCCAGGTCGTCGGCCACGGCCAGTGCGGCCAGGAACATCTTCAGTCCCAGAGGGACGCGCTTGGAGAAGAGCGACAGCACACCCAGCGAGAAGGCGATGTCTGTGGCCATAGGGATGGCGCAGCCTCGTGCAGCGACGGGGTCGGCATGGCACACCAGGTAGAAGATGAGGGTGGGCACAGCCATTCCGCCGCAGGCGCCAATGATGGGCAGCAGGGCTTTCTGGCGTGTAGAGAGTTCGCCGCAGAGCACCTCACGCTTGATCTCCAGGCCTACGCTCAGGAAGAAGAAGAACATGAGGAAGTCGTTGATGAAGTCCAGCACGGTCATGGCGTGGCCTCCGTGGCTGAAGAGGTTGAAGCCGCCAATGCTCAGACTCACGGGTTCGAGCCAGAAATTCGCATACGCATCGGCCGACCAGGGTAGGTTGGCCACGATGAGTGCGGCCACTGTGGCCAGCACTAACAATGTACTTGCGCTGACATACTTGCGTATCGTAGCGAGGAAGGTGAGATTTTCTGCCATATAAATTCTATGTTTTTATCTTATGCTGCGTTCTGTTTAGCTTTGCTAAAATCGAAAAATCGGGCGCAAAGGTAGTGCAAACCGAGCGGAGTACAAAGAAAATCCAAAGTTTTTTTCTTTTAATCCCGAGGTGCAGCCTACTTTGGTTGCTGAGCAGGTCGAAGTACGCGAAGCAAAGGTAATGAAAAAGGTTAGAGGTTAGAGCTGAGAGTTTTTTTTCTTTGGCTGGCGAAAGAATGTCATTTTTCGGTTTTTTCGCTCAGTTTTTCGAGATTTTGGTGTAGAAATCAACGTACTGCCGTGCCACGACTCTGGCTGCAAAACGACGGCATACGTGCTCTCGCAGTGCCTCGGGGGTGATGCGGTATCGGCCCTCGTCCAGAGCCCAGCATATGCCTGCAGCGAGGTCGTCGGTATCACGTCGGCGAGCCAGATAGCCCGTCTGCTGATGCTGGATGATGTCAGTCTGTCCACCTTCGTCGAAGGAGACGGGCATACAGCCGCATGCCATGGCCTCGACGAGCGTCTGACCGAACGTCTCGTAGAGCGACGACGACACGCAGACATCGGCAGCCGAGTAGATGCGGCTCAGCTGCTCCGCTCCGTCTATGCTGCCCAGGTAGGTGCAGGGTACGGGGATACGGCTCAGCAACGCCTTTGCGCCACTCTTGATTTGGCCGAAGAGGACGAGGTGGGGCACTACTCTTTCTGTTGCCACTTTCTCCAGAGCCGCGATGAGCAGGTCCACGCCCTTGATGGGGTCGTCGATGCGTGCTGCCCCCATGACGAGGATATTGCCCTGGGTGGGCAGCCCCAGTGCGAGCCGACTCTCCACCTTGTCCAAGCGCCGGAATGCTTCCAACGAGATGACATTGGGGATGACGGCCATCTCCTTGCCTTCCATCAGTTTGCTGCTCGTGGCTTTGTCTCGCAACCAGCTGCTGACACCCACGAAATGGAGGTTCCTTGCTTGCCAGATTGCCGCCTTCTGCCCAAAGACCTTCGACGCCAGACTACCGCGCAGGAAAGGACAACTGTTGCAACCTTCTTCATATCCCCTGCACTCGTGCGCATGATGGCAGATGCCCGTCAGCGGCCACATATCGTGCATGGTCCACACCACCGGTTTGCCGCTCGCGACGATGCGCTCTATGCCCGCCAGCGAGAGGAAGCCCTGGTTCACCCAGTGCAGATGAATGATGTCGGCATCCTTGAAGGCTCGCGTCTCAGTGACATCCACCCCCGTGTTGGCCAGCGACACTTTCCACAGATTGCGGCGCGAGAAACCAGCATGGCACCAGATGACAAAGCGCTCCCATGCCTTGAGCCACAAAGCGCGGCGCCTCGATATACGGTCCCTCTTCAAACCCTCAGAACCCTCAGAACCCTCAAAACCCTCAGAACCCTCCCAGTCTTTATCCTCCAGCGTCAGCACTTCCACCCCGACTCCTTCGGTTCGTAGAGCCTCAGCCAGTCGTTGTGCCGCTATGGCTGCTCCGCCAGTGTGCTGGGATGTGTTGAGGAAGAGGATCTTCATCGTTGTTGTGTCTGAGGAGTTGTTGTGTCTGAGGAGATGATGTCTTGTGTGCTCGAGGCGGGCGTATCTGGTGTCTTTCGGGTGCAAAGGTAGTGAAAAAGCTGAGAGCTGAGAGCTGAGAGGTTAGAGTTTTTTTCCTCCGGCTGGCGAAAAAGGGGCATTTTGTGGAAAACGGCTGACAGTCTGTAGCTTTTTTTCTCCGACAGACAAAAAAGTACAAATTTTGCGAACAAAAAACGAAACTCCCACATACACAGTCTCCTCACAGCACCCTGTTTATTCTTCTTGGCCAGTCGGTAATGCCACCCACTTATCGCTTGTTCCTCGCTTGTTCCTCGCTTGTTCTCCTAAATTTTCACCATTCATTGTCTATCGAAACCCTATTCAAACTCTATATATATTCTATCGCCAATAGAGAATGAATAGAATATGAATAGAGAATGAATAGAGTATATATAGAATAAATGCATGAGAAAAGCATGAGAAAAGAGGGAGAATAAACGAAGAACGGCCTGGATGCGTGGGGGGTGGATGCTGGGTAAATCCAGCCGGTGAGGCTGTCTGTGAAATGGCCTGCAAGATGCGGCTATGGTGTAAAAGATTTAAAAAACCGTGAAAAAAGAGGTTGTGTGGCGCCGAAAAATAAAAAATAAAGTTTTTTATTTGCTTTTAGGAGGACGAATCCGTAACTTTGCGCCCCATTTTAGCGAGTTCATGTTCTTCCTGCGCCGCATAGATATCTATCTGCTGAAGCAATACTGCCTGCTGCTGTTGGGCACATTCTTCATCTGCGACTTCATCTTCCTGATGCAGTTCGTGTGGCTGTACATGTCCGACCTCGTGGGCAAAGGTCTGGGCTTTGCCGTGCTGGCACGCTTCCTGGGCAATGCCGCCCTCACCGTGGTTCCCGTCTCGCTGCCTCTGGCCGTCATGCTGGCCTCGCTCATCACCTTCGGCGGGCTGGGCGAACGTCTGGAGTTGCTGTCGATGAAGTCGGCAGGCATCTCGCTGCTGCGCATCCTGCGTCCCGTCACCATATTTGTCCTGCTGGTGTGCGTGGGTTCGTTCTACTTCCAGAACGTGGTGCGCCCCCATGCCAGTCGCGAGTTGGCCCGTCTGCTCTACAGTATGCGGCAGAAATCGCCCGAGCTGGAGATCCCCGAGGGCATCTTCTACAACGAGATTCCCGGCTACAACCTCTTCGTAGAACACACGAACCTGGAGACGGGCATGCTCTACGGCATCATGATCTACACCCAGGGCAATGGCTTCGACGACACACAGATTGTGCTGGCCGACTCGGGACGGCTGCAATCTACGGCCGACCAGCAGCACCTCCAGCTCACCCTCTACGACGGCGAGCGCTTCCGCAACATGCAGAACACCGGCAGCGCCATGGACAAGAACACCGTGCCCTACATGCGCGAGTCGTTCCGTAAGGAGGTGGATATCATAGCCTTCGACAACAGCCTCAACCTCATGGATGCCTCGGCCTTCAACGGCAGTGCGCAGTGCAAGAACCTCGCTCAACTCACGCGAGGCATAGACAGCATCACCCACGAAGTGGACTCGATGGGGGCTGCCCAGTACGAGAACTACCGCTACGGCTTCCTCAGCAATCCGCCCCGCGCTCAAAAGGTTCAAGAGTCTAAGAATTCAAGGGTTCAAGAGTCTAAGAGTTCAAGAGGACCTGAAGACTCCCACCCTTCTGGGGAGGGCTGGGGAGAGGCCACCCCCGAGGAGGAGACCGAGGTGGCTGCCACGCTGTGCTTCGACACCCTCTATGCCCATCTGGACGAGGCCCAGAAGGCCCGCGTCTATCGTATCGCTGCCGAGAAGACACGCTCGGCTGTCTCGCAGACGGCGCTGATGTCGGACTACAGCTCGGCCGTGAACCGCTCGCTGCGCATGCACAAACTGGAGTGGCACGCCAAGTTCTCACTGGCCGTAGCCTGCCTCATCTTCTTCTTCATCGGAGCCCCCCTCGGAGCCATCATCCGCAAAGGCGGTCTGGGTGTCCCCGTCGTCACCTCGGTGCTGTTCTTCATCTTCTACTACATCATCAACACCTCGGGCGAGAAGATGGCCAAGAGCGGAACGTGGGACCCCATGTTCGGACAGTGGATGAGCTCCATGGTGCTGGCTCCCCTGGCGGTGTGGCTCACCTGGAAAGCCAACCAGGACTCGGCCGTCTTCAACATCGAGGCCTACCAGATGTTCTTCCGCCGCCTGCTGGGCATCCCCATACGTCGTCATCTGGACCGCAAAGAGGTCATCCTCTTCGACCCCGACTACGAACGTCTGGCACCCGAGTTGCAGGACCTCTCTGCCGTGGCAGCCGACTACATACAGCGTCGGCGCCTCCATCTCATGCCTCGCTACTCCCGCCTCTTCTTCCACTATGCCGAAGACCGGATCATCATCGACCTCAGTGACCGTCTGGAGCAGGTGGTGGCCGAGCTGACCAATACCCGCGACGCGCGCATCATAGGGGCCCTGAACCTCGTGCCCATCCTCGTCCCCGATGCCCACACGCGACCCTTCCGTTCGGCCCGCATGAATAGAATCGTGGGCATCGTCTTCCCCGTAGGCCTGCTCTGCTGGCTGCGTGTGTGGCGCTACCGTCTGCGTCTGCGCGACGACCTCCTCACCGTGCAACATCAATGCGAATACATCACCAACCGAATACAACATCAATCATGACCGACATACAACAAGCCATAGAGGACTTCCGTGCCGGCAAGTTCGTCATCATCGTCGATGACGAGGACCGCGAGAACGAGGGCGACTTCGTCACCGCTGCCGAGCTCATCACACCCGAGAAAGTCAACTTCATGCTTCGCGAGGGACGTGGCGTGCTCTGCACTCCCGTCACCATCAGCACAGCACAGCGGCTGGCCCTGCCCCATCAGGTGAGCGACAACACCTCGGTGCTGGGTACCCCCTTCACCGTCACCGTAGATAAGCTGGAAGGCTGCACCACGGGCGTCAGTGCCCACGACCGTGCCGCCACCATACGTCATCTGGCCAACCCCGATGCCCGCCCCGAGGACTTCGGCCGTCCCGGCCCCATCAACCCCCTCTACGCCCAGGACCGCGGCGTGCTGAGCCGTGCCGGACACACCGAGGCCAGCATCGACATGGCCCGTCTGGCTGGCATGCAACCCGCTGCCGCCCTCATCGAGATCCTCAACCCCGACGGCACCATGGCCCGCATGCCTCAGCTGGAGGAGATTGCCAAGCGCTGGGACATACGCATCATCACCATACGCGACCTCATCGCCTACCGACTCGAGCGCGAGAAGATGGTGGAGGCAGCCCCCGAGGTGGACATGCCTACCGCCTACGGCCACTTCCGCAACATCACTTTCCGCCAGATCTCCAACGGTCTGGAGCATGTAGCCCTCATCAAGGGCAGCTGGGAAGCAGACGAGCCCATCCTCGTGCGCGTACACTCCAGCTGCATGACAGGCGATGTCTTCGGCAGCCAACGTTGCGACTGCGGCGAACAGCTGCACCGCTCTATGGAGATGATAGACAAGGCCGGCAAGGGCGTGCTGCTCTACATGAATCAGGAGGGGCGCGGCATAGGTCTCTTTGCCAAGATGCAGGCCTACAAACTGCAGGAACAGGGCGAGGACACCGTGGAGGCCAACATCCATCTGGGCTTCCGTCCCGACGAGCGTGAGTATGGCGTGGGCGCCCAGATCCTGCGCATGCTGGGTGTACACAAGATGCGTCTGCTCACCAACAACCCCGTCAAGCGTGTCGGCCTCGAGGCCTTCGGACTGGAGATTGTGGAGAATGTCCCCATAGAGATAGCTCCCAACCCATACAACGAACGCTACCTGCGCACCAAGCGCGATGTCATGGGCCACAACCTGCATCTCTGAAATAGGTTCAAGAGTTCAAGGGTTCAATGGTTCAAGAGTTCAAGGGTTCAATGGTTCAAGAGTTCAAGCCATAAACAATAAATAACAAATAACAAACCATAAACAACAAACAAACAGTATGTTATCCAACCGTCTCAACCGTTTAGCTCCATCGGCCACACTGGCCATGTCGCAGCGCAGCAGTGAACTGAAAGCACAAGGTGTCGATGTCATCAACATGAGCGTCGGTGAACCCGACTTCAACACCCCCGACCACATCAAGCAGGCCGCCATAGCAGCCGTCGAGGCCAACTACTCGCGCTACTCTCCCGTGCCCGGCTACCCCGAGCTCAAACGCGCCATCGTGGCCAAGCTGCAGAACGAGAACGGACTCACCTACGAGCCCAGCCAGATTATCTGCTCCAACGGTGCCAAGCAGAGTGTCTGCAACGCCGTGATGGCTCTCGTGGGTGCTGGCGACGAAGTCATCATCCCCGCTCCCTACTGGGTGAGCTATCCCCAGATGGTGCTCCTCGCCGAGGGTACCCCCGTCTTCATCGATGCCCCCATCGAGCAGGACTTCAAGATCACACCCGCTCAGCTCGAGGCCGCCATCACCCCCCGTACCAAGGCCCTCATCCTCTGCTCGCCCAGCAACCCCACAGGTTCGGTCTATACGCGCGATGAGCTGCGTGCCCTCGCCGATGTCCTCCTTCGTCACGAGCAGGTCATCGTCATCGCCGACGAGATCTACGAGCACATCAACTACGTAGGCAAGCACGAGTCCATTGCCCAGTTTGCCGAAATTCGGGACCGTGTCGTCATCATCAACGGCGTCAGCAAGGCCTACGCCATGACGGGATGGCGCATCGGTTTCATGGCTGCTCCCGAGTGGATCGTCAAGGGTTGCAACAAGTTGCAGGGTCAGTACACCAGCGGTCCCTGCTCGGTGAGTCAGAAAGCCGCCGAGGCTGCCTACACCGGTTCGCAGGAATGTGTGGAGGTGATGCGTCAGGCCTTTGAGCGTCGTCGCGACCTCATCGTGAAACTGGCCAAGGAGGTTCCAGGTCTGGAGGTCAACAACCCCCAGGGTGCCTTCTACCTCTTCCCCAAGTGCAGCAGCTACTTCGGCAAGCGCGACGGTGACCGTGTCATCAATAATAGCACCGACCTGGCCATGTACCTGCTCGAGGTGGGTCATGTAGCCACCGTGGGCGGCGATGCCTTTGGCTCGCCCGAGTGTTTCCGCATGAGCTATGCCACCAGCGACGAGAACATCGTGGAGGCTATGCGTCGCATCAAGGAGACCCTGGCCCGACTCAAGTAACCCTTTTTCCCCGTCTTTTTTCTTCACACATCATGGACAAGACCATAAAAACCGCATTGATATCCGTCTTCCACAAAGACGGACTGGACGAGATCCTCGCCCTCCTTCACGCTCAGGGCGTTCAACTCCTCTCCACAGGAGGCACACAGGCTTTCATAGAGAGTCTGGGCTACCCCTGCCGCAAGGTAGAGGACATCACCACCTACCCCAGCATCCTGGGAGGGCGCGTCAAGACCCTGCACCCCAAAATCTTCGGAGGCATCCTGGGTCGTCGCTCTCTGGCCGAGGACCAGGAACAGATGGAGCAGTATGGCATCCCCGAGATTGACCTCGTCGTGGTGGACCTCTACCCCTTCGAGCAGACCGTAGCCAGCGGAGCCTCCGAGGCCGACATCATCGAAAAGATTGACATAGGCGGCATCTCGCTCATCCGCGCCGCAGCCAAGAACTTCAACGATGTGGTCATCATCCCCAGCAAGGCCCAGTATGCCGAGTTGGCCGACATCCTGCGCAGACAGGGTGCCACCACCACACTGGAGCAGCGTCGCCATTTTGCCACCGCGGCATTCGGCGTCAGCAGCCACTACGACACCGCCATACACGGCTATTTCGAGAAGTAAATGTGTGTTCTATAAATTAAAATCCCAACAAACATTCACACTATGAGCCTTTTCTCTTTGACCAAAGAAATCGCCATGGACCTGGGCACCGCCAACACCATCCTCCTCGTGGATGGCAAGGTCGTCGTGGACGAACCCTCGGTGGTGGCACTGGACCGTCACAGCGAGAAGATGATCGCTGTGGGCGAGAAAGCCAAACTCATGTACGAGAAGACCCATGCCGAAATCCGCACCGTACGACCTCTGCGCGACGGCGTCATCGCCGACTTCAATGCCTGCGAGCAGATGATGCGAGGCTTCATCAAGGCGGCACACACAGGCAACGGCTTCTTCACTCCCTCGCTGCGTATGGTCATCGGCGTCCCTTCGGGTTCCACCGAGGTGGAGCTGCGTGCTGTGCGTGACTCGGCCGAACACTCTGGCGGACGCGAGGTTTACCTCATCTACGAACCCATGGCGGCTGCCATAGGTATCGGCATCGATGTCATCGCCCCCCAAGGCAATATGATCGTGGACATAGGTGGCGGCTCCACCGAGATTGCCGTCATCTCGCTGGGCGGTATCGTGGCCGACAAGAGTCTGCGTGTGGCCGGCGACGACTTCACGGCCGACATACAGGAGTACATGAGCCGTCAGCACAACGTCAAGGTCAGCGAACGCATGGCCGAGCGCATCAAGATCAATGTGGGTGCCGCCCTCACCGACCTGGGCGACAATGCCCCCGAGGACTATGTCGTGGATGGTCCCAACCGCATCACGGCACTGCCCATGAAGGTGCCCGTATGCTACCAGGAGATAGCCCACTGTCTGGAGAAGACCATCGCCAAGATCGAGACAGCCATCCTGGCTGCCCTGGAGGAGACACCTCCCGAGCTCTATGCCGATATCGTGCACAACGGTATCTACCTGAGTGGAGGAGGAGCTCTCTTGCGTGGATTGGACAAGCGTCTGACCGACAAGATCAACATCCCCTTCCACATCGCCGAGGATCCCCTCCACAGTGTGGCACGGGGTACGGCCATCGCGCTGAAGAACCTCCACAACTTCTCCTTCCTGATGTAACGAGGTGGACGCGCTGCTGTTACTGCTGAGGAAATACTACCACTGGCTGCTTCTTGTCGTACTGGAAGCGGTCAGTGTGGTCATGCTTGTCAGTTTCAATAGTTATCAGCACAGTGTGTGGATGACCGCTGTGGGCGATGCCGTAGGGTGGGTCGATGCGCAGGAGCAACACCTCCTGGACTACATCCACCTGGGCGAGAACAATGCCGAACTCACCCAGCGCAACGTCTGGCTGGAGCAGCAGAATGCCCTGCTGCGCCATCGTGTGGATATCCTCAGCAGGGGCAAGAGCTATGCCGAGCAACGCCAGGACAGCCTGCTGCAGGGGATCAACATGATTCCGGCCAAGGTGGTCTCGGGGCGCGTGGGGCATCAGGACGGCTTCATGACCATCGATGTGGGCAGCGCCGATGGCGTCGAGCCCGAGATGGGTGTCGTCTGTGGCACGGGTGTGGTGGGCATCGTCTCCATGGTGTCGGAACACTATGCTCTGGTGATGACGGCCCTGCACAGCCGCTCCTACATCAGTTGCCGTCTGCGCCATACCGCTTTCTTCGGCTACCTGCGTTGGGATGGCCGCCATCCTCTCTATGCCTACCTCGACGACCTGCCCCGTCATGCCCGCTTCGAGGTGGGCGATGCCGTGGAGACGAGTGGCTTCAGCTCGGTCTTCCCCCCAGGAATCTTCATGGGTAAGGTGGCGGCCGTAGAGAACAGCGAGGATGGTCTGAGCTACAGCCTCAAGGTGCATCTGAGCATGGACCTCTCCCGTGTGCAGGATGTCTGCGTCATCGCGCAGCAGTTTGGCGACGAACTTCAAGAACTGGAACAACATGCAGGGCAATAACCTCCGATACCTATGTTGGCTCGTGGGCCTCGTCGTGGCCCAGATGTTGGTGTTCAACCACTTGCATCTGGGCGGTTACATCGTACCCCTGCCCTTCGTGTACCTCGTCCTCCTCTTTCCCACCCACTCCTCGCGGGGTGGGGTGCTGCTTTGGGCTTTTGCGTGTGGGTTGCTCACCGACCTCGTCTCGCTCACCCCAGGCGTGGGTGCTGCCGCGCTCACACTGGTGGCAGCGCTCCAGCAACCTCTGCTCCGTCATGTCCTTGCTGGCGACGACGACAACCCCATCCACCCCAGCAAGGCCACGCTGGGACTCTGGCCCTACATGCGCTATACCATGCTGCTCACCTTCCTCTTCACGGCCCTCTATTTCCTGCTGCAGTACTTCACCTTCTATCATCTCGGCGACCTGCTGCTGACATGGCTGGGCTCGTGGCTGATGACTACGGCACTGTGCTGGCTCATCGAGGCCGTGAGGGTATCCAAGTCATGAACAAGTCCGAATTCCACAACCGCAGGTATGTGCTCACGGCAGCAGCCATACTCCTCATCGTGGTGTATGTGGTGCGGCTCTTCGTCTTGCAGTTGACATCGGACGACTACAAGGCATCGGCCGACAGCAACGCTCTGCTGCGGCGCATCCAGTACCCGGCACGAGGGGCCATCAGCGACCGTACGGGCAAGTTGCTGGTGTACAACCAGCCAGCCTATGACATCATGGTGGTCATGCACGAACAGTTGGGTGTGGACACCGTGGGGCTATGTCGCAGTCTGGGCATCACCCGACAGTGGTACGAGCGTCGTATGGACGAGATCAAGGACCGCTCGCGCAACCCGGGCTACTCTCGCTACACACAGCAACTCTTCATGACCCAGCTCTCGGTGGAGGAGTTCAGCAATTTTCAGGAGAAACTGTTTCGGTTCCCGGGCTTCTACATCCAGAAACGCTCTATCCGTCAGTACAACTACCCCTATGCAGCCCACATCCTGGGCGATGTGGGCGAGGTCAGTCCCGACGAGATCAAGGACGATGACTACTACCGAGGTGGAGATTACATCGGCAAGAATGGCGTGGAACGCTCCTACGAGTATGTCCTGCGCGGACAGAAGGGGTCCGAGATGCTCTTGCGCGACGTACACGGACGCATCAAGGGCAATTACCAGGGTGGACGCTACGACATTCAGCCCATAGCAGGCAGCGGCCTCACCCTCTCCATCGACATCGACCTGCAGGCTCTGGGCGAGCGTCTCATGCAGGGCAAGTTGGGGAGTATTGTGGCCATAGAACCTGCTACGGGCGAGATACTCTGCATGGTGTCGTCGCCCACCTTCGACCCTCGCACCATGGTGGGACGCAGTCGTGGCCGCAAGCATGTGGAACTGGCTGCCGATCCCCACAAGCCCCTGCTCAACCGCGCCATCATGGGACAGTATCCGCCAGGGTCCACCTTCAAGACCTCCCAGGCACTCACCTTCCTGCAGGAAGGCATCATCACGCCCTCCACAGCCTACCCCTGCACGGGAGGTTTCCACTACAAGAACCTCAAGGTGGGGTGTCACAGCCACGGTTCGCCCCTGCCGCTCGTCCCGGCCATTGCCACCTCGTGCAACGGATATTTCTGCTGGGGGCTCTACCACATGTTCGGCAACCGCCACAAATATGCCACAGTACAGGAGGCCATGACGCGCTGGAAAGACTACATGGTGAGTATGGGATTCGGTTACAAACTGGGTGTGGATCTCCCTGGCGAACGACGGGGCATGATACCCAATGCCGACTACTACGACAAGGCCTACCGCGGCTCGTGGAACGGCCTCACCGTCGTCTCCATCTCCATCGGTCAGGGCGAGGTGGCCCTCACACCGCTGCAGATAGCCAACCTGGGTGCCACCATAGCCAACCGCGGCTGGTACATCACCCCTCACATCGTCAAGGAGATACAGGATGCTTCCCTCGACGAGCAGTACACCCAGCGCCACTACACCATGGTCTCTGCCGACAACTATGCTCATGTGGTACGAGGCATGCGGGCTGCTGTGGAAGGAGGTACCTGTCGTTCGGCCAACAATCCCTGGTACCTCGTGTGTGGCAAGACGGGAACCGCACAGAATCGCGGCCAGGACCACTCCGTCTTCATGGGCTTTGCCCCTATGGAAAAGCCCCAGATAGCCATTGCCGTCTATGTCGAGAATGGTGGGTGGGGAGCCAACTACGGCGTACCCATCGGGGCCCTCATGATGGAACAGTACATCCACGGACACCTCTCGCCCGAGAGTGAGGTCAAAGCCGATGCTTTCGCATCCAGGACAATCTATTATGGCAAGAACGAACGCTGACACCAACCCGCTGCGCCACACCGACTGGTGGACGGTGCTCCTCTTCATCCTCCTGCTGGGGATGGGGTGGCTCAGCATCTGTGGGGCTTGCTACGACATGGAGGAGACGAAGAGTCTCTTCGACCTCTCCACCCGTACGGGCATGCAACTCATCTGGATTGGCGTGGCGCTCACCACGGGCTTCGTGCTGCTGCTCATCGACGACAAGGCTTTCGACACTCTGGCCTATGTCATCTATGTCGCCACCCTGTTGTTGTTGTTGGTCACGCCCTTCTTGGCCAACGACATCCATGGCTCCAAGTCGTGGATCAAGATAGGTAGTTTCAGTCTGCAGAGTGCCGAATTTGCCAAGGCAGCCACCTCGCTCGCCCTTGCCAAGTTCATGAGTGGCTATGGTTTTCACCTCAATGGTTCCTGGCGCAACATGCTGGTGTGCTTTGTCCTCATCGGACTCCCCATGATGCTCATCGTGTTGCAGCACGAGACGGGGTCGGCCCTGGTCTATCTCAGCCTGCTGCTCATGCTCTATCGCGAGGGGATGCATGGCTCCATCTTACTCGTAGGCATCGCTGCCGTCACCTATTTTGTCGTAGGCATCAGCTACTCCGAGGTCATGGTGCTGGGCGGCTGTGCCACCCTGGGCACGCTTCTCGTCTTGGCGCTTGTCCTGGCTTTCACCGTGGGGCTGCTCGTTGCCTACACACGTCCTGTAGCCCTCATCACCCATGGTGTCGGTCAGCGTCATCAGGCCTCGCGCTATTTCCGCTGGGGTATGATGGGTGCGGGTGTCGGTGTCCTGTTGCTCATCCTGGCCTGCTGGCTCTTGCCCGAGTGGACGCAGACACTGGGCCTCATCCTCGTGGTGGGTGTGGGGATATGGCTCGTGGGTGTTGGTCTCCGCCATCGTGTGTCGCGCTTCGTGTGGATAGGCTGCTTTGTCTTCGGCTCGGTGGGTTTCTACCATTCGGCCCATTTTCTCCTCGATCATCTGGCTCCCCATCAGCAGAATCGCGTCCTCGTCCTTCTCGGACTCAAAGACGACCCCAGCGGTCTGGGCTACAATGTCATCCAGGCCAAGATAGCGATAGGGTCGGGAGGCCTGCACGGCAAGGGCTTCCTCAACGGTACGCAGACCAAACTCAAGTATGTCCCCGAGCAGGAGACGGACTTCATCTTCTGCACCGTGGGCGAGGAGCAGGGCTTTGTGGGTTCCACCTTTGTCTTGGTCACCTTCCTCATCCTGCTGCTGCGTCTCATCCAGCTGGCTGAGCGACAGACCACCCACTTCGGCCGCGTCTATGGCTACTGTGTCTTCTCCATCATCCTCTTCCACATCCTCATCAATATCGGCATGGTGCTGGGCCTCATGCCCGTCATCGGCATACCCCTGCCCTTCTTTAGCTATGGTGGCAGCAGTCTGCTGGGATTCACCCTGTTGCTCTTCATCTTTCTGCGGATAGATGCTGCGCGACCTCGCTGACCTCGAAACCCCTGCTGGCCATGTAGCGCAGCACCTTGCCCTGCCGTACATAGGGGTCGGTGTCGTGCAGTGTGCGTTCCTTGGCAGCTACGAGTTGACGTATGGTGGCGGCGTACTCCTCCTCCTCGATGCATTCCAGCGCCTCGGTAATCTGGGTCGAGGGCAAACGTTTCGTGCGTAGCGCCTCGCGAATCTTGAGGCGTCCCCACTTGTTCAGGCGGAACTTATCCCTCACGAAGGCACAGCAGTAGCGCCGTTGGTCCAGGAAGCCCTCGGCATAGAGCCGATCCACGATGTGGTCTCGAGCCTCCTCGCCTATCTGCATCCCCGCGAGTCGCTCGCGTACATCGTGTTCGCAGTGCTCGGCTGCCGCACACCATGCCATGAGACGGTCCAGCGCCTGTTCCTCGGTGACCTCCTTCATCATTTGGTGCGACTGAAAGAATAGGGGGCAGCCTCCCTTGCCCGGCCGCGCTTGGTGTTGGGTTTGGCCGACATCTGGTAGTGCAGCGTCATGCCCTTCTGCATCTCGTCGTGACGTAGGTAGTTGAGGCCGTAGGTCTTGCCATTCATCTCGAGGCTCTTCACGTAACGGTTCTCGGTGCTGTTCTGCGCAGCGGTGACGTGCACCTCCTTGCCGTTCTCCAGATGCAGCACCATATCGTCGAAGTAAGGTGTCCCCAGTGCGTACTCGCCCGAACCCGGACATACGGGGTAGAAACCCAGGGCCGAGAAGACATACCACGCACTCGTCTGGCCGTTGTCCTCGTCGCCGCAGTAGCCGTCGGCATGGGCATTGTAGAGTCGGTCCATCACTTCGCGCACCCAGTACTGTGTCTTCCAGGGCTGACCGCTCCAGTCGTAGAGGTAGATGACATGCTGTATGGGCTGATTGCCGTGGGCATAATTGCCCATGTTCATCACCTGCATCTCGCGTATCTCGTGGATGACGCCGCCGTAGTAGCTGTCGTCGAAGATGGGGGGTAGGATGAAGATGCTGTCCAGCATCCTGTTGAACACCTCTGCACCCCCCATGAGGCGCATCAGACCTTCGGGGTCGTGGAAGACGCTCCAGGTGTAGTGCCAGCTGTTGCCCTCGGTGAAGGCATCGCCCCACTTGAAGGGGTTGAAGTCCTCCACCCACTCGCCATTCTCCTTCTTGCCGCGCATGAGGTTGTGTGAGGGGTCGAAGACATTGCGGTAGTTCATGGCATGCTGGGCGTAGATGGCTATCTCGCTCTCGGGCTTGCCCAGGGCCTTGCCCAGCTGGTAGATGCTCCAGTCGTCGAAGGCATACTCCAGCGTGCGGGCAGCACTCTCGCGCACCTTGTCGTAGGCCACATAACCCAGGCGGTCGTAGGACTGCCACTCGCGTCGTCCGCTGGCGGTATGCTCCAGCCAGGCGTGAGCGCCGTGGGTGACGGCCTGCCACAGTGTCTCTATATCATAGCCTCGCAGCCCCTTGAGCCACGCATCGGCCACCACGCTGGCGCTGTTGTTGCCCACCATGCAGTCGCGGTGCCCAGGCGACGACCACTCGGGCAGGAAGCCACTCTCCTTGTAGGCATTCACCCATCCCTCCTGCATCTTCATGCCCATGCTGGGATAGACGAGGTTCACCAGAGGGAAGAGGGCGCGGAAGGTGTCCCAGAAGCCCGTATCGCCGAAGAGATAACCCGGCAGCACCTTTCCGTTGTAGGGACTGTAGTGGATGGGTCGTCCCTCGGCATCCAACTCGTAGAGCGAGCGGGGGAAGAGCACGCTGCGGTAGAGGCAACTGTAGAAAGTGCGCAGATGGTCCACATCCTTCTCGTCGCGCACCTCGATGCGTCCCAGCACCTCGTTCCATGTAGAGCGGGCCTCGGCCGCCACCTCTTCCAGCGAGGCTTGGCCCACCTCGGCCAAGTTGCGCTCGGCCTGTTCCAGACTGATGAACGACGAGGCCACACGGGCATGCACCTGCTCGCCGCGCTTGGTGGCGAAGCCCACCACAGCCATGGCATGCTCGCCCTGCACCTCCATGCCCTCGACCGCCTGCCCAGCCTCCACCACCTTGGTGTGGGCGAAAGGCTTGTCAAACTCCACGACGAAGTAGTTGCGGAAATCCTCGGTCACGCCACCGCTGTTGCGTGTGGTGTAGCCCACCACCTTGTGTTCCTCGGGCAGCACCCGCACCCACGAACCGCGGTCATAGGCATCCACCACCACCCAGCTGCTGTCGCTCTCGGGGTAGGTGAAGCGCATCACGGCGGCCCTGCTCGTGGGGGCTATCTCGGTGGTGATGTCGTAGTCGGCCAGATACACCTTATAATAATAAGGAGTGCTCACCTCGCCCTTGTGCGAGAACCAACTGGCTCGCTCCTCCTCGTCGGTGACGGACTGTCCCACCACGGGCATGATGCAGAACATGCCGTAGTCGTTCATCCACGGGCTGGGTTGGTGCGTCTGCTTGAAGCCTCGTATCTTGTCGGCATCGTAGGTGTAGCACCATCCGTCGCCCATCTTGCCCGTCTGGGGCGTCCAGAAGTTCATTCCCCAGGGTACGGCTATGGCGGGGTAGGTGTTGCCCGTGCTCAGACCGTGCGAGGAGTGGGAGCCCACGAGGGGGTTGACGAAACGGACGGGGTCGGTCACAGCCCACGTCGTGCTGACGATTGGGAGCAGCACGATGGCTGCACAGAGGCGAAGGGTATGGTTCATGGGGTTCAAGGGTTCTGAGGGTTCTGAGGGTTCAAGGGTTTACGGTAGGTGTATGCTCTCCAACCATAGATGGCTATGACGACGAAGCACAGCAGGGGCAGCACGAAACTCACATTCACGGCAGGATGCCCCAGGATGACGCCCTGGTCGATGATGCTGCCTTGCATGGGGGGCATGAGCGCACCACCCACGATGGCCATCACCAGGAAAGCGGCTCCCAGCGTACTGTCCTCGCTGCTGACGTTCTCCAGGGCTATGCCGTAGATGGTGGGGAACATGAGCGACATGAAGAAGCTGATGCTCACCACACACAACAGCCCCGCCATACCCTCGATGAGGATGGCTCCGGCGCAGCACAGCGTGGCCATGCAAGCGAAGATGGTGAGCAGACGGCGTCCGTTGACATACTTCATCAGGAAGGTACACACGAAGCGCGAGCACAGGAACATGCTCATGGCCAGGATATTGTAGTTCTGGGCCGTGGCCTTGTTGATGCCCAGATGGTCGGCATACTGGATGATGAAGGTCCACACCATGATCTGTGCAGCGACATAGAATATCTGGGCCACCACACCCTCGCGGTAGATCCTATTCGTCCATAGCCTACCCAGCGTGGCCCGCGCACTGTCTCGTCCCGTCTCGGTGGACGAGGCCGTGGCGGGCACCTCGAGACAGGCGATGATCACAAACATCACCACCACCACCAGACCCAGAGCCACATAGGGGTCGCGGATGACGGCCAGGTCGTGCAGACGGATATCGGCCTTCTCGGCTTCTGACAGGGTGCCGAAGATGATCTCGCCGGCAGCATTGCGGCGGTCGCTCCACAGGTTGGGCAGTACGATGAGCGAGGCCACAGCCATGCCCGACAGCGACCCCATTGGGTTGAAGGCCTGCGAGAGGTTGAGCCTGCGTGTGCTGCTCTCCTTGCTACCCAGCGAGAGGATGAAGGGGTTGGCTGTCGTCTCCAGGAATGCCAGGCCGAAGGTGAGGACATAGAGCGAGACGCAGAAGAACGAGAACTCCTGATAGGCTGCAGCTGGGATGAAGAGGAAGGCCCCGATGGCGTAGAGTGCCAGGCCCAGCAGGATGCCCTTCTTGTAGCTGAACCTACGGATGAAGAGGGCTGCCGGTATGGCCATGGTGGCATAGCCGCCATAGAAGGCAAACTGGATGAGGCTGGCCTTGGCGGCCGAGATCTCCATCACCGTCTGGAACGCCGCCACCATGGGGTTGGTGATGTCGTTGGCAAAGCCCCAGAGGGCAAACAGCGAGGTGATGACAACGAAGGTGAGCAGGTATTTGCGCTCGATGAGTGGTTGCATGGGGTTAAGAGTTCTGAGGGTTCTGAGGGTTCACCCTACTTATACATCGGGCCGAAGTTCTGGCAGGCGCGGTAGTCGGCTCCTTCCTTGTCCATGCCGAAGGCGTTCCATGCCGACGGGCGGAAGATCTGCGCCTCCTCCACATTGTGCATGCATACGGGGATGCGGAGCATGGAGGCCAGCGTGATTAGGTCGGCACCTATGTGTCCGTGTGCGATGGCGCCGTGGTTGGCACCCCAGCAGTTCATGACGCTATAGACATCCTTGAAACAGTCCTTGGTGGCATCCAGACGGGGTGCAAACCATGTCGTGGGCCAGGTGGGGTCGGTGCGCTTGTCCAGGATGTCGTGCATGCAACGAGGCAGCTCCACCGTGTAGCCCTCGGCAATCTGCAACACGGGTCCCAGGCCCTTGATCATGTTCAGACGCAGCATGGTCATGGGCATGCCGCCGCGGGTGACGAAATGGGCCGAGTAGCCACCGCCGCGGAAGTAGTCACGGTCGGCAGGCATCCAGTTGGTGGCAGCCAGACAGGCCTCGGCATCCTCGGCAGTCATCTCCCAAGGACATTTCATGGTGGGTCGTCCCTCGGCATCCTGCATGGCACCGGTAGCATCCAGCGTGGTGGCTCCCGAGTTGATGAGGTGGATGAAGCCTCCTGCAGCACCACCCTGAGGACGCTCTCCCGTCACGCGCTCCACGGCGTCGGGGCTCCAGTAGGTGCGCACGTCAGAGAACATCACGCCCTTGTTTGTGAGCAGATGACCGAAGAGCATGGACAGACCGTTGAGGAAGTCGTTCTCGGTGGCCATCACCAGGGCCTCGCGTATGCCATTCCAGTCGTAGGAAGAGCACATCAGCGACTCGGGGAAGTCGAAGTTGGGCTTGTAGTCGGTCCACTGACGCTGTCCCTGCACACCGGCAGCGATGGCATTGTGGCCCAGCGCCTCCTCCTTGTAGCCCATCTCCAGCAGACGCTTGTTGCCCTGCATCAGGTCGCGCATCACCATCATACACTTGACGGTGAACGCCCAGTCCTGGTCCTTCTCCTCGCGATTCTTGCCCTTACCCTTGCCGTTGAACGACGTCATGGGTGTGCCTGGGAAGAGTGGACGGTCCTCGTTGTAGTCGTGGCCCTCCTGCGTCTTGCAGTATTTTTCCACCCAGGCCATGGCGCGCTCGAACTCCTCGGGGTCGTAGATGCCGAAATCGATGCGGCGCAGGATCTCCACCAGCTCCACATACTCGGTGCGCATGCCCAGGTAGTCCTGCAGGAAGTCGGCATTGACAATGGAGCCAGCGATACCCATGCAGGTGTTGCCCAGACTCAGGTACGACTTGCCCCTCATGGTGGCCACGGCCTGGGCAGCACGCGCCCAGCGCAGGATCTTCTCGGCCACATCGGCGGGGATGGTGTTGTCGTCCAGGTCCTGCACATCGTGACCGTATATACCAAAGGCGGGCAACCCCTTCTGGGCATGAGCGGCCAGCACGGCAGCCAGATACACGGCACCCGGACGCTCCGTCCCGTTGAAGCCCCAGACGGCCTTGGGGTAGTGGGGGTTCATATCCATCGTCTCGGAGCCATAGCACCAGCAACTTGTCACGCTGATGGTGGCTCCCACACCCTCGCGCTCGAACTGCTCGGCACAGGCGGCACTCTCGGCCACCCTGCCTATCGTGGTGTTGCTCACCACGCACTCCACCTTGGAGCCGTCTCCGTTGCGCAGGTTGGCTTCGATGAGCGCCTTCACGGCCTGGGCCAACATCATGGTTTTCTCTTCGAGGTTCTCTCTCACGCCCCCCTGACGACCATCGATCGTGGGGCGAATACCGATTTTGGGATATTTCATAAGGACTGAGGTTTGTGTGTTTCGCGGGACAAAGGTAATGAAAAAGCTGAGAGATGAGAGACGAGAGATGAGAGTTTTTTTCTCTGGCTGGCGAAAAAGGGGCTTTTTCTCGTGGAAAAATGACAAGTTTTTGTCTTGGCAAGGCCTTTCTGCAGGGGAAAATGGGACTTGACTGCGCTGCAAAAAGAAAAAACCCTTCCTTCGATAAACTCAGGAACCACCTTTTCCGTACCTTTGCTCCCAAGAAACAGAAAACCCTCTTTACCCTCTTTACCCTCTTTACCCTCTTTACCCATGAAATCCTCCTCCCTCCTTACCTTCGTCCTCGTTTCCTTGGCATGTGAGTTTGCCGCACCACTCGCGCAGCAGAGTCTTGCCCAGCAGACGGGAGGCATCACCCCCGAGATGCTCAAGACTATCACCACGGCAGGTGCTGCCGACAAGTCCAACGCTGCCGACAAGGCGCTGCGCAATGCCGTGGCAGCCATCAGCATCGACGAGCTGGCCGTCAACCGCGACCACGCCGCACCTATAGACACGCGCTTCAGCGTGGAGACTGCGAAACAGGCCATCCACGACCAGAAGAGCAGCGGTCGCTGTTGGATGTTCAGCGGCATGAATGTCCTGCGCGGACGTTTCGCCAAGATGCACAACGACACCCTCGCCGTGGCTTTCTCCCAAGACTACCTCTTCTTCTGGGACCAGCTGGAGAAGGCCAACCTCTTCCTGCAAGGCATCATCGACTGTGCCGACCAGAGCATCGACGACCAACGTGTGCGCTTCTTCTTTCAGCACCCCACCAACGACGGCGGCACCTTCTGCGGTGTCGCCGACCTGGCAGCCAAGTACGGCCTCGTACCCCAGTCGGTCATGCCCGAGACCTACTCCAGCGACAACACCTCGCGTATGGCCAAACTCATCTCGAGCAAGCTGCGCGAGTACGGTCTGGCGCTGCGCGAGAAGGTGCAGCAGGGTGCCAAGGCCAAGGCCCTCAACGAACAGAAGACGCAGATGCTGGCCGAGGTGTATCGCATGCTCACCCTCACGCTGGGTGTGCCGCCTACCGAGTTCGACTACGCCTTCGCCGACAAGGACGGCAAGCCCCGCACCGCAGTCCAGCACTACACACCACTGTCGTTCTACGAGGCTGTGGGGGGAGGCTTTGACTTCATCATGGTCATGAACGACCCGCGCCGCCCCTACTACAAGACCTACGAGGTGCAGTGGGACCGCCACACCTACGACGGCCACAACTGGCGCTACCTCAACCTGCCTATGGACGAGATAGAGCAGATGGCCATAGCGTCGTTGCGCGACGGACAGAAGATGTACAGCTCCTACGATGTGGCCAAGCAGCTGGACCGCAAGCGTGGCTATGCCGACCTGGACAACTACGACTATGCTTCGCTCATGGGTACCACCTTCGGCATGGACAAGGCACAACGCATCATGACCTTCGACAGTGGCAGTACCCACGCCATGACCCTCGTTGCCGTGGATCTGGACAGCGAGGGCAAGGCCCTGAAGTGGAAAGTGGAGAACTCGTGGGGCGCAGCATGGGGTGAGAAAGGCTGCCTCATCATGACCGACCGCTGGCTGCGCGAGTACATGTTCCGCCTCGTCGTAGACACCAAGTACGTGCCAGCCAACCTGCTGCAGATGAATCAGCAACCCCCCACACTCGTAGAGCCCGAAGACCCGCTCTTCTTGCCAGATGAATAACGAGACCCTCCCTGGCCCTCCCCTGAAGGGAGAGAATGGCCGCCTGCAATGGCTGGACGCCATGCGAGGCTTCACCATGATCCTCGTCGTGGCCAATCATGTGGCGCTGAACTCGTTCGGCGAACGGTTCAGTGCCTCGTCGGCCATGTCGCTGCTCGTCCTGCTGCGCATGCCCCTGTTCTTCTTCATCAGTGGTTTCCTGGCCTACAAAGCCGGTCTGGTGTGGGATATAGCGGGCACCTGGGGACGCATCAAGAAGAAACTGCGCGTGCAGATCATCCCCACCGTGGTCTTCTTCCTCGTCTTCATGGCGGTGTGCCATGCTCGCACTTTCGGCACCTCGGTCGTCGAAGCCCTGCACTCACCCACCAAGGGAGGCTACTGGTTCACCATAGCGCTGCTCTACATGTTCCTGGTCTATTATGTCTTCGAGTATGTGGAGCACCTCTTCCGTCGTCAGACGGTGTGGCCCATCCTCGTGCTGTGGCTACTGGCTCTGTGCCTCTACGAGTCGTGCTACCTGCCCCGACACTTCGCCTGGGCCACGGGTCGAAGGGTGCCCTATACGGGTTGGCTATGCGACATCAGCATGGTCCAGTTCATGCAGTATTTCCACTTCTTCGTGTTCGGCAACATCGTGCGTCGCTACTGGCATCGCTTCCAGCGACTGTATGACCGTCCCGGCTTCTACCTGCTGATTGTCTTGGTGGCTTTCCTGTCCAGCGTAGAGTTTCTCAAGGTGCACTGGCTGCGTCTGTCGTGGGCCAACATCACCCATACCCTGGCCAGCTATTCGCTGCTCACGCTCGTCTTCCTCTTCTTCCGCTACTACCAGGAGTCATTCAGCGACCGGCACTTGCTGGGACGTGGTCTGCAATATGTGGGCACACGCACCCTGGATGTCTATCTCATCCACTACCTCTTCCTGCCCTCCATACCCGAGGTGGGGGCTTTCTTCAACACCCATCCCGGCAACTTCGTGCTCGACATCAGCCTCAGCCTCGCCGTGGCGCTCCTCGTCGTGGCGTTTTGTCTGCTGACGTCCAACGTGCTGCGCATCTCGCCCTTCCTCAAGAAATATCTCTTCGGTCGAGGATAGGGCGGCAGCTCATGCCAGGCGAACCTAATTCTCGGTCAACTTTTGGAGACGTCCTACTTTCGAAGACGTTCGAGAAGTAGTAGTCATCAAACGGTCAACGTCGGTTGGCCTTGTCCTTCTTGCGCTCGTAGGGTGTGAGGTAGGTCTGGCGTGCCGACTCGAACTGTTCGTCGCTATCGAAGTGCTCAATGACGTCGGTGTTGTGGTTGAGGAGGCTCTGGGTGGAGACTTGCAGTTCGCCCTCGTCGGTCTCGCGTAGGTGGACGAAGCAGGCGCAACATGCCTCCGTCAGGGGTGCCGTGGCCAGGTAGTGGTCTTTCTGGCCGAAGATGCCAGCGGGGTAGGCATCGGCCAGGCGTACCCAGCTGCGGCAGTCGAGCGTCAGGCTAACCACCTCGGGCTGGATATCGTAGATGTTGCCGTTTTTCTGCTGATGTACGACGAACCACTGCAGTGTGTCGCCCTGGCCGAAGTCGGTGCCTCGGACGATTTGTTGCGAGAGCTGACCCACCGTGGTCTCCTCGCCCACGACGAGGTCGCCGAGGTCCAGATTGGTGATGATGCGTCCGTCATCGTCCAGCTGTTGCTCTATGGAGCGGAGGCTGCCGCACGAGATTTGCAGGGGCAGGGCTATCTTGTCCATATTTTTCCGGCCCAGGAAGACACCGCGCTTGTTGTTGTGGTGCATGAAGGCCAGATAGGCCGAGTGAGCGGCATCGCGCACCTCGAAGTACCTGACGAGGAAGGGCTTGAAGTCGCTCCACAGCATCTGCACGCTGCGATGCCAGAAGCGTTGCCGCAACTGCTCGTCCGTCTTGCGGTCGGTGTACTTGCTGTTGGTTGCGCTCCGGCTGATAATCTTTCCGTTGCGTTGGTAGAATACCATGTTTCCAACCTTGCGCAGGTTGATGCTCAGAGTGGTCTTGTCGCGTTCCATAATCTCGTGAATTTGTCGTTTCGGTGTTTGGGTATGTTGTAATGTGTATTGCAATGCATTGCAAAGTGTGTGGCAAAGCGTATCGCAATTGCGCTGCAAAGATAGCCCATCCACGTCATTTCTCCAACATTTCCTCGCCATTTCTCCGTCTATTCTCCCACATTTTTAGTATTTATTAACTATTCAGAGCCTATTCATTCTCTATATATATTCTATTACCAATAGAGAATGAATAGAGTATATATAGAGAATGAATAGAATATGTATAGAGTAAATGTGGGAGAAATGTGGGAGAAATGTGGGAGAATAGACGGAGAAATGGCGGAGAAATGACGGAGAAATGTCTGTGAAATGCCGATAAAGAAGCGATGAAGTATCAATGATGTGCCGACGTAAAACAGAAAAATGCACTTTCTTTAGTGGAAAATGCAAATTTCTCGAACCTCTAACCTCCGTCCTCTAACCTTTTTTCGTACTTTTGTCGGCATCATGACGACGACAAGGTCCTTGCTGGCTGCCACGGCGCGTTGGGGGATGACGGTACTGCTCCTGCCTCTCTTGGGGCTGGGGCAGGGAGTGTGTATGCCCTGTCGAGCCCAGGAGGTGACGGACGGGGCGTGGGACGACTTCGTACAGCAGTGGAGCGAGGAGCACGAGGACGACGGCAGCAGTGTCCTGGAGGACGAGATGGCCCAGCTACTCTGGCTGCACGAGCACCCTCTAGACCTACGCGTCGTGACCGACGAGGCCCTGCATGCCCTTCCCTTCCTCACTCCCGAGGGGGTTGCCAGCCTAGCGGCGTTCGGGCAGCGTCATGGTTTCCGCAGCGTGGCCGACCTGCTCCTCGTGCCCGGTCTCACCCTGAGCGAGCGACGCTGGCTGAGGCTCTTCGTCACGGTGGGCGACGAGGATGAGACGACGTCTGGGCAGGGTCGAAGAGCGACGCCTACGATAGACAGCAAGGTGCATCATGAGCTGCAGACGCGGCTGGATATCCCCCTCTACAACCGTGCCGGTTGGGACTGGCGACAGGGCATGGCCCACCGTGTGCGTTATGTGGGCAGTGTGCAGCGTGGGCAGACGACGTGGGAATGGGGGTTGCGTGCCGACAAGGATGCCGGCGAGGAGATGTTCACGCGCAAGCGTCCGCTGTGGGATGCTCACGGAGGTTTCGTGCGTCTGCAGGTGGGCGAGCGCTGGCACATCGTGGTGGGCGACTACAAGGCGAGTTTCGGCGAGGGACTGGTGCTGAACAACGGCTTCAGCATGGGCAAGCTGAGCACCTTGGGGCTGCCTACGGCAGGGGGCTTCAAGCCACACCGCAGTTATGACGAGTCCAACTTCTTGCGTGGTGCTGCCGCCTCTGTGCATCTGGGTAGATGGGTAGATATCAGCGCGTTGTATAGCTTCAGACAGCTGGATGCCTCGGTCTCGGACACGGGCACCGTGGCCACCATCGTCACCGACGGACTGCACCGCACCGAGACGGAGGTGGCTCGTCGCCGTTCCACCAATGCCCACACCGCAGCCCTCAACGTGCGCGTAGGCGACGATGTCTGGCATGTGGGGCTCACGGGGATGTACCACTTTCTGGGACGCCATTTCGAACAGCGCGGCAGCAGCGGCACGGCATCGCCCTACCGACAGATATACCCTCGAGGCAACCAGTTCGGCGCCCTATCGCTGGACTACGGCCTGCGGCTCTTCCCCTTCTACCTCAACGGTGAGACGGCGCGCAGCATGGCCGCCACACCCACCCTGGCCGGCACCCAGGGCGGCTGGGCCACCCTCAACCGTCTGCTCTGGCGCATGGGCACCAACACCTCGCTCACCGTTGTGCAGCGCTACTACAGCAAGGGTTACTACTCGCCTTGGGCCTCGGCATTCGGCGAGGGCTCGCGAGTGCAGAACGAGAACGGTGTGGCCGTCATCGTGGATGCCGACCGACTGGGGAGTTTCGGCCTGCAAGCCATGGCCGACTATTTCTACAACGTATGGCCCCGCTACACGATGTCGCGCAGTTCGTGGGGCTGGGAAGGTGCCTTGCAGGGGACGTGGCAGCCACGGCGCGGCCGTCTGTTGCTGCTGCGCTACACCGTCAAGAGCAAGGAGAGCAGCGACCAGCGCCACTACACCCACCGTCTCAAGGCCCAGTATGCCCACACCTTCTCCCCACACTGGTCCATGCGTCTGCTCGCCCAGGGCAGCGCCTACCGTCAGCCGTCGGCCGGCTCCGTCTCGTGGGGCTGGACCGTCTTCCCGAGGGTGGATTATGCGTCGGGGCACTGGGGCGTGGCGCTTGCTGCGGGTCTCTTCTGTGCCGACGACTACAATACCCGCCTCTTCGTGTATGAGCCCACGGTGACGCAGGGTTTCGGCATACAGATGCTCTATGGCAGGGGTGGTCGTGCCGCCGCTGTCCTCAAGTGGACCTCGCCGAGCCGTCGCCTGCGCTTGCAGGGCAAGGTGGGAGCCACGCACTACACCGACCGCGACGCCATCTCCACCTCCACACCCTACCTCACCATCTCGTCGTCGTGGAAAGTGGATGTGCAACTTCTGCTGGTGTGGAAGATGTAATATTTTACGGTTAAATTTTGCGATAATTTCACGGCATCACCCCCAAAAAAGCCCTTTTTTCGCCAGTCGGAGAAAAAAACTCTAACCGCTAACCGCTAACCTCTAACCTTTTTTCGTACCTTTGCGCCCGAAAATTAACCTCCTACGGCTATGTTCTCCAAGAATATCTTCGTCCCCACCATGCTTGTTGCAGCCTTGCTCTTGGGCTGTTGGCTGTGCTGGGCGTGCGAGGAGGCTTCGTTGGAGGACCCCACTCGAGGTCCGGTTCAAGAGTTCAAGGGTTCTGAGGGTTCTGTCCTTCGGCAAACTCAGGAACCGGGTTCTGAGCTCGTCGAAGGTGAGCTGGCCTCGGAGACTGCCGAACCAGTCGAAGGAGAGTCAGCCGAAGGTGTCGAGGGGCAGAGGTCCCTCTTCGGCGAGACGGCGCAGGAGATGCGGGCCCGGCTCATGACGAGTGTCAAGCCGGTAGGCATACACCAGCAGGGGCGTCGGTTCTGCGTCAGCAGCGACACCAAGCAGTACTTGCCCATCTACAGGGCCGACGGTACTTTCTACTCGGCCTTCCTGCTGCAGCCGGGCACCAACTGGCTCATGGGGCTACCCCCAGGGGGTTACATCATCAACAATCAGGACTTCAGCATCAGATAGCATACTCCCAGAGCATGATGGAGCAGAATGCATATACCATAGACCTGGACCGCATCGTGCGCGAGCGCAGTGGCGGTCGTGTGCCGGGCTTCGTGGTGGGGTGGCTCAAGCGCCTCATCCATCAGGATTTCCTCAACGAGTTCCTGGGGCGTGGTCTGGAGGGCGAGGCGTTCTGTCGTGGTGTGCTGGACTACGTAGGCGTGACGGTCGATGTAGTGGGCCAGGAAAACCTGCCTCGCGATGGTAGGCGCTACACCTTCGTCAGCAACCACCCCCTGGGGGCTGTGGATAGCATGACGATAGGGGGCTTGCTGGCGGGTACCTACGACCACAAGATACGTTTCCTCGTCAACGACTTGCTCATGAACCTCAAGGGGCTGGCGCCGCTGTGTCTGCCCATCAACAAGTTGGGGGCCCAGGCACGCAACCTCCCTGCCGTGCTGGACAGTGCCTTCGCCAGCGACAACCACATCGTGCTCTTCCCTGCCGGACTGTGCTCGCGCCGGATAGACGGTCGCATCCAGGACCTGGAGTGGGGCAAGGCCTTCGTCACCAAGAGCGTGAAGGCGCAGCGCGACGTGGTGCCCATCCACTTCATCGGCGAGAACTCGCCGCGCTTCTACAGGGTAGCCAACCTCTGCAAATGGCTGCACCTGAAGTTCAACTTCGCCATGCTGTTGCTGCCCGACGAGATGTACCACTCACGTGGGCGCCACTATACCGTACGCATCGGAAAACCCATCCCCTGGCAGACCTTCGACCGCAGCCGCACACCCCACAAGTGGGCGCAGTGGGTGAGGGCCCAGGTGTATGAGATATAGAAAATTATGGAAGAAATCATAGCCCCCGTTCCCGTCGAACTCCTCAAGGCCGAACTCACCGAGGACAAGCGTCTGAGATTCACCAACAAGAGCCACAACGACATCTATGTCGTGACGTGGCAGGACTCGCCCAATGTGCTGCGCGAGATAGGCCGTCTGCGCGAGATAGCCTTCCGGGCTGCAGGAGGTGGTACGGGCTTGGCCATGGACCTCGACGAGTTCGACACCATGGAGCATCCCTACAAGCAACTCATCGTGTGGAGCCCCGAGGACGAGGCCATCATAGGCGGCTACCGCTACCTGCTGGGCTCGGAGGTGGAGGTGGACGAGGAGGGTCAGCCCATCCTGGCCACGGCCCATATGTTCCATTTCTCGGACCGCTTCATGAAGGAGTTCATGCCCTACACCATCGAGCTGGGCCGCAGTTGGGTGACGCTGGAGTACCAGGGCACCCGGGCCGGCAGCAAGGGCATGTTTGCGCTGGACAACCTCTGGGACGGACTGGGAGCCCTCACCGTGGTGATGCCCGGCGTGAAGTATTTCTTCGGCAAGGTGACGATGTACCCCTCCTATGACCGTCAGGCCCGCGACATGATCCTCTATTTCCTGCGCCGACATTTCGGCGACAAGGAGAGTCTCATCCTGCCCACCAAGCCGCTGCAGATAGAGACCGACGAACGGGTGCTGGAGGCGCTGTTCTGCGAGGAGGATTTCCGTCGGGACTACCGCATCCTCAACCGCGAAGTGCGGCGCCTGGGCTACAACATACCACCTCTGGTGAATGCCTACATGAACCTCTCGCCCACCATGCGCATGTTCGGCACAGCCATCAATTATGGCTTTGGCGATGTGGAGGAGACTGGTATCCTCATCGCCATCGACGAGATGCTGGACGAGAAACGTGTCCGCCACATCGACAGCTTCGTGCGCGAACACCCCGAGGCAGCCTGCGTCACCAGCGGTGCCAACAAGGTGATAGGGTAACCCCCTCAAAAAACGTAGAATTTATAGAACACACCTCAAACCTCCACCCTCACTCCGGCACTGGCGCAGGGGATGGACATGGGGGGATGTTCCTTGAGCACCTCCACCACGATGTGGGCCGTCTGCGAGAGGGTGGCCTGTATGCGTCGTGCTATCCGGCCCGCCACGTGCTCTACCAGACTGGATGGAATGGCCATCTCCTCGCGTACGATGTCGGCCATGTCGGCATACGAGAAGGTGTCCTCGAGTCGGTCGGTCTCCACGGCGGGGCACCTGTCTATTTCCACCTCGAGGCTGACCCTGAAAAAAGCACCCACGATGCGCTCCTGGGGGAGCACACCGTGGTAGGCATAGACGCGTAGGTCGTTGATGACGATGGCGGTCTTCATGGCGGACTATCCGCAGCGCGAGGCGCCGCAGTTGGTGCAGATGAGGCAGCCTTCCTGATAGACCAGGGTCTCCTCGTTGCAGCACGGACATTTCACACCCTTGGCCTGGGTGCCGTCGGCGATGTATTTCTTGAGGGCTCGCTCCACACCGTTCTTCCAGGTGTTGATGCTCTCGCTGCCCAGCGACAACTGTCCCACGAGTCGGATGACACGGTCCAGAGGCATGCGGTAGCGCAGCACGCTGGAGATGAGTTTGGCGTAGTTCCAGTACTCGGGGTCGAACTTCTCCGAGAGGCCCTCGACGGTGGTCTTGTAGCCGCGTTTGTTCTCGAACTGGAAGTCATAGCGCTTGGTGCCGTCGGGGTTCACCTGCTTGATGATGCGACCCTTGGTGACGGTCTTGGGCAGCATGATGCCTTCCTCGTCGTCCTGCAGTCCGGTGAAGATCTCGTAGGGCTGTCCGTCCAGGAGTCCCACAAAGGCCACCCACTTCTCCTTGTTGTTCTGGAAGCGTACGACGTCGCACTCCAGCACCTCGGGACGTGTCTCCACGATGGTGGGGGGCACACACTCGGGCATGGGATGGCTCGGCTCTTTCTTGTCCTTGGTGCTGATCATCACACCGCTGCGGCTGCCGTCGCGGTAGATGGTGCAGCCCTTGCAGCCCGTGCGCCATGCCTCCATATAGAGCTGGCCCACGAGGTCCTCATCGACATTGGCGGGCAGATTGACGGTGACGCTGATGGAGTGATCCACCCACTTCTGGATGGCACCCTGCATGCGCACCTTCATGAGCCAGTCCACATCGCCTGCCGTAGCCTTGTAGTAGGGCGATTTCTTCACCAGTTCGTCAATCTCCTCCTGGGAGTAGCGGCGTGAGGTATCGAGACCCTGTATCTCCATCCACTTGAGGAACTTCTGGTGATAGACGAGGTACTCCTCGAAGGCATCGCCCGACTCGTCGCGGTAGTCGATGCGTGCGTCGGGGTCGCTGGGGTTCACCTTGCGGCGACGCAGGTGTACGGGCAGGAAGACGGGCTCAATGCCGCTCGTGGTCTGTGTCATGAGCGAGGTGGTGCCCGTGGGGGCTATGGTGAGGCAGGCGATGTTGCGTCGGCCGTACGTCTTCATGTCCTCGTAGAGGGCGGGATCGGCTTCCTTGATGCGTAGGATGAAGGGGTTGTTCGCCTCGCGCTCGGCATCGAAGATCTCGAAGGCGCCGCGTTCCTTGGCCATCTGCACGCTGCTGGCATAGGCCGAGAGGGCCACGTTCTTCTGCACCTCCACGGCAAAGTCGGTGGCTTCCTGGGTGCCGTAGCGCAGACCCATGGCGGCCAGCATATCGCCTTCGGCAGTGATGCCGACACCTGTGCGACGACCCATGGAGCTCTTGCGCTGTATCTTCTCCCAAAGGTGGCGTTCTATGCCTTTCACCTCCTCGCTCTGGGGGTCGCTATCTATCTTCTCCAGGATCATCTCTATCTTCTCCAGCTCCAGGTCGATGATGTCGTCCATGATGCGCTGGGCCTTGCGGATGTGGGAGCGGAAGAGGTCGAAGTCGAAGCGGGCCTCGGGGGTGAAGGGGTTCTCCACGTAGGCATAGAGGTTGACAGCCAGTAGTCGGCAACTGTCGTAGGGGCACAAGGGTATCTCGCCGCAGGGGTTGGTGCTGACGGTGCGGAAGCCCAGGTCGGCGTAGCAGTCGGGGATGCTCTCGCGCAGGATGGTGTCCCAGAAGAGCACACCGGGCTCGGCACTCTTCCAGGCGTTGTGTACAATCTTCTTCCACAGCGTGCTGGCGTCGATGGTCTTGGACACCATGGGGTCGGCGGCATCGATGGGGAACTGCTGCACGTAGGGCTTGCACTCGGCGGCGGCCTGCATGAAGGAATCATCGATCTTCACGCTCACATTGGCTCCCGTCACCTTGCCCTCCACCATCTTGGCATCGATGAAGGCCTCGCTGTCGGGGTGCTTGATGGAGACGCTCAGCATGAGGGCGCCGCGGCGTCCGTCCTGGGCCACCTCGCGGGTGGAGTTGCTGTAGCGTTCCATGAAGGGGACGAGTCCCGTGCTGGTGAGGGCCGAGTTCTTCACGGGCGAGCCCGAGGGACGCAGGTGGGAGAGGTCGTGGCCCACGCCGCCGCGCCGCTTCATCAGCTGCACCTGCTCCTCATCCACACGTATGATGGCACCGTAGCTGTCGGCATCGCCTTCCAGTCCCACCACGAAGCAGTTGGAGAGTGAGGCCACCTGAAAGTGGTTGCCTATGCCCGTCATAGGGCTTCCGGCAGGGATGATGTAGCGGAAGTGGTCCAGTAGGTCAAAGACCTCCTGGGCCGACATGGGGTTGTTGTACTTCTTCTCGATGCGGGCCACCTCGTTGGCGATACGCCAGTGCATGTCGGAGGGGTCCTGCTCGTAGATGTTGCCGAAGCTGTCCTTCATGGCATACTTCGACACCCAGACGCGAGCTGCCAACTCGTCGCCGTCAAAATACTTGAGAGAGGCAGCAAAGGCCTCGTCGTTGGAATAGGTTTTTTGTGCCACGGTGTTTACCTTATATAATATATATGAATTGCTATGTATGAATTACTTATCGGTCGGTGCCTCTCAGGACCCTTGAACGGTTACTCCCGAGTGAGGGGCGAAAAGCGCTGCAAAACTACAGACTTTTTCTTGTTTATGCAAGCATTTTGCCAAAAAAAATCACCTTCGCTCGAAAATTCTTTCCGGAGACTATGCTCGAGCGTTTTGGAAAACTTTTTCGACCAAAAAACGAGAAAAGTTTCCCGTTTTGGAAAACTTTCCTCATTACGCAGTATGTATGAGTGTGTTACTCAGCGGTGGTTCTCTTCCTTGAAGGCGATGACCCCCTCGGCATCCATCACCACCAGGATGGGGTCGGCACCGTCGGTCACCTTCAGCAGCACGCCGCCAGTAGGTAACTGCCACTGGTACTTGCTGTTATCGGTGTCGAAAGGCTCGCCGTAGCGCTGGCAGAGCGAGTCGACAAAGGCTGTCGTCTCCACGCGTTTGGGCTCGGCGGTGATGCTGTAGACGGTGCGTGTCGTCTTGGAGTAAGCCACCTTGAAGTAGCAGTTGTTGCCGCACACATTGCCCTTGAAGATGTAGTAATTGGAATCACCCTTGCGTTTCGTCAGCGAGAAGCCGGCATGCTCCAGCGCCTTGGTGAAGTCGTAGATATCGCCTTTCATCTCCACACCCTCGAACATGACGTGGGTGGGTGCTGCCGTGGTGGAGTCGGCGGCCTGCTCGTCCTGTGCCCATCCGCTGAGGGGGGCTGCGAGCAACATGAGTGAGAATAACCAGTTTTTCATAAGCCTATAGTTAAAGGGTTAAAGAGTCTGCGTCTATAGATTTTTCACCTATTTATTATCACGCGCGAGGAAGCGCCGTGCATCTCGATGTAGGGACCATGCCGTGGCGGGGTGTTGAGGGGCATACCCGCGAGGTTGTAGAACCTCGTCGTGGCGCTGTTGGCCGTGGTTGTGGCGGGGGCGGTGGAATTGTCGGTACCCATCTCCTCCTCGCTGAAAGGCACATTGGCCGCCACCGGGCCGCTGTGGAGCAACCGAAGGAGTTGGCGGTGGACTCCTCCGTGGCCTTGGTGAGCCATCCCGTTCCCGTCAGGCCAACAGCATTGCGGTTGCAGTAGGCATGCATGGCATTGCCGATGAGCCACGCCTTGTAGTCGGACTGTTCCAGGTCGGTGACGAGGAGACGCACATAGCGCACTAGGATACCCTTGAAGCCGCACAGGTCGCTGTTGCTCTCGTCCTGACACACCTTGACCACGCTGTACGTGTCGCACATATTCTGGACCGTGTAGCTCATGATTTTCTGGGCATCGGTCAGGTAGGAGGCTTCGCCGTAGTGGTTGTAGAGCAGACAGGCAGCCCCCATCATCGTGCCCTGGTTGTAGGTCGAGGCCCACTCGTTCTTGGACTTCACCGTCTCGGTCTCGGGGTCCCACACCACATTGTCCCACACCTTGCCCGTAGCCATATTGTTGGTCAGGTACTTGCGCTGGGCGGCATAGATGTCGCGGGCCTTCTCGAAGTACTCCTCGCCGCAGCCTCCCATGCCCAGGTAGCAGGCAGCCACCTCGGTGGGACCGTTCACGCACGCATTGGTGCCGTAGCGGTCGCCCGAACTCTCGGCCCAGCGCACCATGCCGGCAAAGGGGATGTAGCCGCGATCCAGAATCTTGTCGAAGTTCTGCTTGGCGGCATTGCTGTAAATCTTGGAGCCCGAGATGTAGCCCAACCGTGCCACGGCGATGATCATCCACATCACATCGTCGTTGAAGTCGTGGCCATACCATTTGTAGTTGTCGGTATAGACCAGTCGGCACCAGTCCGACCCCACATTGGCACTGAAGTAGTTATAGACGTACTTGGCCTGGTTCAGGTACTGCTTGTTGCCCGTCGTCTCGTAGGCATCCAGCAGCACCTCCAGTTGCTCGGCCTCGCCCCAGCCGCCACCGCCGAAGGTGCGCTGGGTGGCCGACTTGGTCTTCAGTTTCTGCTTGACGTAGGTGTTCACCATCTCGTCGCGCATGGTGGGGGTGAAGACCGACTTGGGTTCCACGGCCGTCAGCACCCACTGCTGTCCCGTATTGCTGTCGTCGGCCTTGGCCAATATGGGCTGCTCGCCATCCTCGCCTGTCGTCACGGTGAGATAGACGGTCGAGGCCGACGGCTTGATGCGAACGACTCCCTCATCGCCCTCCACAGCCTCGAAGACCAGACGGGCCGAAGCCTTGGTGCTGCCCGTGACCAGAGTACCTCCTGCCGAGCGACTCTTGGGCATGGCGTAGAGTTCGGTATAGACATTCTGCAGCACCATAGAGGAGGTCGTACCCGTCTGTGCTGTCCACTGCTGCGAGGGTACATCTGTCTCGGTCCACAGAACGATATCGCTGCCTGCCTCGCGTGCCGAGTTCCTGACGATGAGGGACTTGGTGGGGAACTTCTTGGAGGTGACACGGTAGGTGAGACCCGCCTCGATGGCCAGGGCCACTTGTGCCACGCAGCAGAGCATACAGAGGAGAGCAATCTTTTTCATCTATGCCGATAGGTTTTAACGGTGCAAAGGTAATGAAAAAGCTGAGAGGACGGAGGTTAGAGGTTAGAGAATTTAGCTGAGAGCTGAGAGAAATTTGCATTTTCCACGAGAAAAAGCCCTATTTTCGCCAGCCGGAGAAAAAAACTCTAACCTCTAACCTCCGTCCTCTAACCTAAATTCGTACTTTTGCATTGGAATTCCAAGAAAAACACATGCGACGTCCTCTCGTCTTCGTCTTCGTCTGCTTGGTAGGTACGCTTGCCGAACCATTCATGCCGCATGCCCAGGCCCAGACACTGGACCCCGCCGTCTATCCCACGCAGAAGCCCGCTGCCTTCAGCCTCCGTCGGCTGACGACCCACGAGGAGGGCGAGGGACAGTCGCGCTGCAGCCTGGCCAGTCGCGAGCTGACATTGGCCTCGGTGCCCCTCATCGGTGCTGGCTTTGCGCTGCGACCCTTCAAGCAGGACTTCCGCGACGCACGTTACCGCTTCGTCCCCACCTACCGCCACACCTGGGACGACTACCTCCAGTATGTACCCCTTGCCGCCTCGTGGGGCATGAAGGTGGGAGGGGTGGAAGGACGCAGCGACTGGCCGCGTTTCCTCGTGGCCAATGCCTGCTCCTATGCCGTCATGGCAGCCCTCAGCAACGGACTCAAATACAGCATCCGCGACCCTCGACCCGATGCCGAGACGCGCAACAGTTTCCCCAGCGGACACACCGCACTGGCCTTCACAGCCGCCACCATCCTGCACAAGGAGTACGGACTCACGCGCAGCCCTTGGTACAGCGTGGCAGGCTATACCACCGCCACCGCGACGGCTGTGGGACGGGTCCTCAACAACCGTCACTGGGCAGCCGACGTCGTCTGCGGTGCAGGCATAGGAATCCTCAGCACCGAACTGGGCTACTTCCTCACCGACCTCATCCTCGGCGACGGACATTACGTGCGCCCACAGCGGCCCGAGCCGTGGAACCCCAATCCACACCCCTCGTTCATCACCTTCCAGATGGGCGCCACCTGGGTGCCCGACATAGGCGACATACACACCGCCGTGGCCAGCATGGTGGGCTTGGAGGCAGCCTATTTCTTCACACCCTATGTCGGTGTGGGAGGACGACTGCGTGTGAGCAGTGCCCAGGCCACCCTCGCTGCCGACATCGACCGTCTGGCCCTCTTCTCGTGGGATGCCGGCATCTACGGGGCCTACCCCATCGACCGCCACTGGTCGGCGGGAGCCAAAGTCACCTACGGACGGCTCCACACCAGTTATATCTCCTTCGCCAGCCTCTATGTCCCCGCCACAGCCTCGGGCAAACTGGGACTCGGAGCCAGCATCACCTACCAGGCTCGCGGCGGCGTGGCATGGCGCCTCTTTGCCGACTACGACCACGCCCATGCACCCTATCACCTCTTCACCCTCGGCACCGCGGCCGAACTCAGATTCTGAGCCCATGAAACTCTTCCTCCTCGACGCCTACGCCCTCATCTACAGGGCCTACTACGGACTCATCAAGAACCCCCGCATCAACAGCAAGGGACAGAACACCTCGGCCATCTTCGGTTTCGTCAACACCCTCGAGGAAATCCTCACCAAGGAACAGCCCACCCACCTCGGCGTGGCCTTCGACCCCCATGGCGGCACCTTCCGCCACAAGGCCTATCCCCTCTACAAGGCTCAACGCGAGGAGACTCCCGAGGCCATACGCTTCGGCGTGCCCCTCATCAAGGACATCCTGCAGGCCTACCACATCCCCATCCTCGAGGTGGAGGGCTACGAGGCCGACGACGTCATAGGCACCCTGGCCCACCAGGCCGACGCACAGGGCATCGACACCTTCATGATGACACCCGACAAAGACTACGGACAACTGGTCACCGAGCGTGTGCGCATCTTCAAGCCACGCACCATGAAGGTGGGCTACGACATCCTGGGTCCCGCCGAGGTGTGTGCCAAATGGGGTATCCAGCAACCTGCGCAGGTGGTCGATATCCTGGGCCTCATGGGCGATGCCTCCGACAATATACCTGGGTGCACGGGCGTGGGCGAGAAGACAGCAGCAACCCTCATACAGCAGTTCGGCAGCATCGAGGCCATGCTGCAGCAGACCCACCAGATCAAAGGCAAGCTGCGCGAGAAGGTGGAGGCACAGCGCGACCAGATTGTCCTATCGCGTTGGCTGGCACAGATCGTCACCGATGTCCCCATCCACCTCGACCTCGATGCCCTCGCCATCCACGAGCCCGACACCGACACCCTCTCGCACCTCTTTGGTGAACTGGAGATGTGGACACTGGTGAGGAGGACTTTTGCAAACGTGCAAAATGCAGAGGCGGAAGGGCCGAGCAGAAAGGGTTCCAAAGAGCCGAGAAAATCCAGAAGCTCCAGAAATTCTAATGACGACGGACAACTGGACCTCTTCGCCGACTATGACGATGCCGGAAGTCCCAGGAGTCCAGAGGTTCAAGAGTTCAAGAAGTCCGAAAATCCCGCGACACCCACCCTGGCCAGGCAGGTGCAAGTGGCCCACTACCTCCTCCACCCCGATATGAGCCACAGCCTGGCCTACCTGCAGCAGAACTACCTGACGGCCGACGACAGCGACCCCCTGCCACATCTCCTGTCCCTCTTCGAGACACAGCTGCGCGAGCAGGACATGTGGACGCTCTACCACGACATAGAAGTGCCCCTCATGGATGTCCTGCATGGCATGGAGGAGACCGGCGTGTGCATCGACACCGAGGCCCTGCGTGCCACCAACGCCCTCTTCACCCAGCAGATGCTCGACCTCGAACACGAGATACACACCTTGGCAGGTTGCGAGTTCAACATACAGTCGCCACGACAGGTGGGCGAGGTGCTCTTCGACCGCCTCCACCTGACCGCCAAGGCCAAGAAGACAGCCTCGGGAGCCTACTCTACCAACGAGGAGGTGCTGCAGAAACTCCAGTCTCTGCACCCCATCGTGGGCAAGATACTCGCCTACCGTGGCAAACGCAAACTCATCAGCACCTACCTCGACACCCTGCCTCGACTCATCCACCCCGACACCGGACGCATACACACCACCTTCAACCAGACGGTGACCGCCACTGGACGACTCAGTAGCACGGCACCCAACCTGCAGAATATACCCGTACGCGACGACGACGGCCGGGAGATACGACGCGCCTTCATCCCCGAGCCGGGATGCCTCTTCTTCAGCGCCGACTACTCCCAGATAGAACTGCGCATCATGGCACACCTCAGTGGCGACGAGGGACTCATCGCCGACTTCCTGGCAGGCCACGACATCCACGCCGCCACAGCCGCAAAGATATACCACAAAGACATCGCCGAGGTCACCCGCGAGGAACGTAGCCACGCCAAGACAGCCAACTTCGGCATCATCTATGGCATCACCGCCTTCGGACTCACCCAGCGACTCGGCATCTCGCGCAGCGAGGCAGCAGCGCTCATCGACGAATACTTCCAGACCTACCCCCGCGTGCGGGCCTACATGCAGGAGAGCATAGACCGAGCCCGCCAGCAAGGCTACACCCAGACCATTATGAACCGACGCTGCTACCTGCGCGACATCAACTCGGCCAACGCCACTGTGCGCGGACTGGCCGAACGCAACGCCATCAATGCCCCCATCCAGGGCTCGGCAGCCGACATCATCAAGAAGGCCATGGTGGCCATAGATCGACGCTTCCGCGACGCTGGTCTGCGCTCACGTATGATCCTGCAGGTACACGACGAACTCAACTTCAATGTCGTCCCCTCCGAACGCGACACCGTCCAGGACATCGTACTTCACGAGATGCAGAACGCCTGCACCCTGCGCGTACCTCTCATCGCCGACTGCGGCTGGGGCCACAACTGGCTGGAGGCACACTAAAGGGAGGGAAAGTTCGATTAAACCTTATAAAAACACACTAAGCCCCACTGTCTTGTTCAGCAGCGGGGCTTACTGTCTGCATCTCGCACGTCTGCGAAAGCTCGTCTTTTCGTCTGCAATTCGCTCGCCTACGAAAGCTCGTCCTCGATGAACTTCCTCATCTCGTCCATCTTGGCGCGGGCGCTGTGGAAGAGGGCCAGCTGGTTGCGTACGCGGTCGAGGTTGTGTTCGGGGTGGCGGCATTTCCAGTATTTGTCGCCGCTGATGTAGTCCCACAGGAAGCGCACGGCTTGCATGTAGGGGAAGAGGGTAGCGGCGTAGGGTAGGTTGTCGCGTTCCACGGGGGTGAGGAAGGAGGCTGTGCTGGCGAGGTAGCCGCGTGTGAAGGCGCAGAAGATGTCCATGCGGAAATCGACATGGCTGGTGTCGGGGTCGTCCTCGGCGGTGGTGTTGGCTGCGGTGCGCAGGAAGTCGCCGTAGTCCGAGAAGACGTAGGCGGGCATGACGGTGTCCAGGTCGATGACGCAGAGGATCTGGTCGTTGTGGTCAAAGAGCATATTGTTCACCTTGGTGTCGCAGTGGCAGATGCGTTTGGGTAGGGTGCCTTGGCGTCCCAGGCGTTCGGCCAGTGTCATCTCGTCGGCATAGGAGAGGAGTTCGTCTATGATGTCCTGCACGCCAGCCACGCGCTCGACGGGGTCTATGGCGATGACGTCCTGCAGTTGTTGCAGGCGGAACTCCATATTGTGGAAGTCCTTGATGGTCTCGCCCAGTGCCACGGGGATGTCGGCCAGCATGGCCTGGAAGTGTCCGAAAGCACGTCCTGCCGCCTCGCTCGAGGCGGGGTTGACGGCCTGTTTGGTCACGGCGTCGGCTATGAAGACCATGAGTCGCCAGGGACTGCCGTTGTGCATGATGTAGTGGCGTGTAGGGTCGTCACGCAGGGGGATGAAGGTGAGCACCTTGCGGTCTATGTCTGTCTCGCCCGCCTCCTCCAGTTTGTGGCGTATGTGGCCAGTGACGGCATTGATGTTGCGCATGAGCATCTCCACGTCGGGGAAGACGTTGGTGTTGATGCGCTGGAGCACATAATCGGGGCAGTCTGCCTCTGCGGTGCGCACGAGGAGGGTGTCGTTGATGAGGCCTTCGCCCAGGGGTTTGATTTCGGTCACTGTGCCGCGGTGGTCGAAGGCGGCTACGACTTGCTGTAGTTGTGAGGTCATGGTGGTATGGGGTTAAGGGTTCAAGAGTTCAAGGGTTCTGAGGGTTCATCCTTCGACGGGCTCTCCTTCGATAAACTCAGGATCAGGAACCGGGTTCAAGGGTTAGTAGTGTTCCGTTGCTTGCTTGGCCGTCGGCACTGATGTCGAGGCCCGTCTGGCGGCTACCCATGAAGAAGGAGATATGGGCCTGACCAGAGGCATCGATGGGCACATTGGGGTTCCAGTAGAGGGTGCGACGATAGTCGGCTGGTCCCTGCCCGTCCGTCTGGGGCCGTTGGTGGGTGTAGTCGGGGTGGTAGAATTCCTCGGCTTGGGCAAATCCCGGCAGGACATAGCGACGGTCGCGGTAGGTGGTGCGTCGGCTCTCGTCGGGGTACATGCGCAGGTCGATGATGACCTCGGGCTGGTCGTTGTCGAAGCGTCGGCTGCCCTCGCGCCTGGGGCTGTAGTCGGTATAGACATACACCTTGTCGAGGTTGTAGAGGTTGTTGTACTTGTTGCGTGTGCCCTCGGAGATGTGGAAACTGCTGTTGCGCGTGTTGAGGCGCTGCTCTATGGTGTAGGGCATGGGTATGTTCATGTCGCCGATGTAGGTGCGTGCGATGTTGTTGAAGAAGTCGCTCGACCCTGTGTACCATCCGGCGCAGAGTCCTGCGTCGCAGGACTCGTTGAAGGCTTGGTAGGCATCGAGGACGAAGGCAGGTTTGCTGGCATCAAAGGCGCGCTGTCCGCCGCGTTTGGCGCGCACGGTGACGGCGTTCATGAGTGTGGCATCGCCTTCGGCAAACTCGGGGCTGAGGATGTTATCGTCGGGTGCCACGGCCAGATGGGTCTGGTAGTAGGTGTAGGGTTTGACGAAGCGGGGATAGGGGAAGTTGAGGCGCACATAGAACTCGGGGTACTCCTCCTCGTCCATATTGACCCAGGTGGGTTCCTTGAGGGTGCCGCTCCCAGTGCGCTGCCAGTGTGTGGTGTCGGAGGCGGCGAGGAAGAAGACGCAGCGGTCGGGGATGTTGGGCGTCTCTATGCGGAACATGCCCCGTTGTGTGTCCACGTCGCCCACGATGGACTCACTGCCAGGTTGTGTGAACTCGGCGTGTACGCGCACCTCGCGCTTGAGGTGTCCCTCGTCGGCATGGAAACGCGCACTGGCCAGGTCGCCATTGGCGCGATACTGACTGTTGAGGGACTCGGTACTCTTCAGACTGTTGACGAGGTCGGCATAGCCCTGCTCGCTGGGCGAGACCTCCTCGGTCTCCTCCTCGTCGCCCCAGTTATCCTCGGCGGCATCGGTCTCGGGGTCGTGGAACTTCTCGTGGAGGGCGAGGTCGGCCTGGCGGATGACATCCTCCTTCATCTGGGCGGTGTAGTTGTGGACTACGCCGTTGAGCACCTGGGTGTACTCGTAGGGGTGGGTGAGGGTGAACCTGCCCGGTGTGGCCATCGTGGTCCAGTCGAAGCGCCGCCAGCCCTGTGTCATCATGAGCAGGTCGAGGGCTTGACGGTGTTCGTCATCGTCGGCCTCGAAGAAATAGCCTGGCGAGGGTACGAAGCCGCGCACCTCGCTGGCGAGGAGCATCTCCGTCAGGAGATTCCCGCTATCGTGGACATAGTCGCGTGTGGCGGCATCCCGGATGGCGAGGGAGATGGTGGCAGCACCCGTGGTGGCAGGGGTTTGGATGTCGAGGTCCACCTTCTCGAAAGGCTCATATTGGTCTTTGACTCCTGTGAACTGAATAGGGGCAAAGACGCCCGCATCGCCTGCCGCGTTAGGACCGACGAAGAACAAGCGGTCGGCATAGACACGTCCCTGAGCATCGAAGACGGTAATCTGGTTGACACCGGGGCGGAGAGAGGAGGTGGGGATGGAAAGGGTGTACTGGGAATTGGGATCTCCGGAATTCTGGATCTCTGGATCTCCGGAATTCTGGATCTCTCGGAACACCTCCACCACGCCCTCGTGCATGATGGTGAAAGCGAGGGGGGTAGTCTCTACGGAGCCTGCTGCCCGGATATCTATGCCCACTTCGTCGGGTGTGGCATGGACCTGCAGCGCCACGCCGTCTGGCACGACATGCTTCACGTCCATCCCCACCACCTTGCCCTCCTTGGGGATGAAGGTGGCATGATAGGACATGCCGCTCTGGGGGGTGAAGGTGACGACCCCTCGTCCGCGGCTGACAGTCTGCGTCTGGGCCACGGTATCCCGATTGGTGGTGATGGCCAGGGTGCCCTCGCTCCACTCTCCCTCCTCCGTGACGGCCTCGAAAGCCAGACGGCCCTCCACGCCTTCCACCAGTTGGCCTCCCTCTGGGTAGAGGCTGAGGACGATGCGCGAATGGTCCTCGTCCTTGGCATAATAGCGTCGCAGGGGTCGCAGCGTCATGTCGTGGTAGAACTCGCCGTCGGCCTTGGGCTTGTCATAGACAGGAAAGACACGGCTGTAGAGTTTCTCGTAGTCGCGGTAGTACTCGCGTGCCATGGCCTTGCTGAAGAACCACCGTTCGGCGTAGTCGGTATGGGGGTGTTGGGTCTGGCCCCAGTTGAGTTGCCACCGTGTGTAGGCCCGCAGCTCGTAATAGCCTCCGTAGAGGGTGTCGGGCAGGGCAAAGCAGCCGCACCCCTCGCCGTTCTTCATCTCTACGAGTTGGCGCTCCACGAGGTAACCATCCTGATTGTAGAGTTCGGCATAGAGCACGCGACTCACGCTGGAGGGGATGCCCTTGTCGGTGCGACGAGTGTAGGCTTTGTACCAGATGGTGTCGCCCAGGAAGTAACAGGTATTGTCCATGTGGACATAGACCTTCTCCTGTGGTATGGCGCTGCCGAACTTGCGCAGACGGTCGGCCCACCCCTCCAGAGTCGTGGGATTCTGGGCATAAACCTTTGGTACGAGAGGCCCGGCAAACGTACCTACCAACCAGACGAGAACGAAGACGAGAGGATGTCGCATGTGTTTTTCTTGGAATTCCAGTGCAAAAGTACGAATTTAGCTGAGAGGACGGAGGTTAGAGGTTAGAGTTTTTTTTCTCCGGCTGGCGAAAATAGGGCTTTTTCTCGTGGAAAATGCAAATTTCTCTCAGCTCTCAGCTCTCAGCTCTCAGCTTTTTCATTACCTTTGCACCAAATTACAGAAAAGCCATGTCTCTCATCAAATCTATTTCTGGTATTCGTGGAACCATAGGTGGCCGCAGTGGCGACACCTTGAATCCCCTTGATATCGTCAAGTTCACCTCGGCCTATGCCACCCTCCTGCGCCGCACCACCCGTGCCTGCTCCAACAAGATCGTGGTGGGACGCGACGCTCGCATCTCGGGCGAGATGGTGCGTCGGGTAGTCTGCGGAACCCTCATGGGCATGGGCTTCGACGTCGTGGATATAGGCCTCGCCACCACGCCCACCACCGAACTCGCCGTGACCATGGAAGGAGCCTGCGGCGGCATCATCCTCACCGCCAGCCACAACCCCCGACAGTGGAACGCCCTCAAACTGCTCAACAGCGACGGCGAATTCCTCAACAAAGACCAAGGTGGTGAAGTGCTGCGCATTGCCGCGGCAGAAGACTTCGAATATGCCGACGTGGACCACCTGGGCCACTACACCACCAACGACACCTACAACCAGCGCCACATCGACCTGGTCAAAGGCCTCGCCCTCGTGGACGTAGAGGCCATACGCGCCGCCCATTTCCGCGTCGCCCTGGACACCGTGAACAGCGTGGGTGGCATCATCCTGCCCCAGCTCCTGGCCCAGTTGGGCGTGGAGACGGTCACCACCCTCTATGGCGACCCCACAGGAGACTTCCAGCACAACCCCGAGCCGCTGGAGAAGAACCTGGGCGACATCAAAGCCCTGATGCAGCAAGGCGGCCACGACATCGCCTTCGTGGTGGACCCCGATGTGGACCGCCTGGCCCTCTTCTGCGAAGACGGCACCATGTATGGCGAAGAATACACCCTCGTCACCGTGGCCGACTACATCCTGCAGCACACGCCAGGCAACACCGTCAGCAACCTGAGTTCCACGCGAGCCCTGCGCGACGTGACCCGTCGCTACGGCTGTGACTACAACGCTGCCGCCGTGGGCGAGGTCAATGACGTCACCAAGATGAAGGAGACCCATGCCGTCATCGGCGGAGAAGGCAACGGCGGAGTCATCTATCCTGCCGCCCACAACGGACGTGATGCCCTGGTGGGTATCGCCCTCATCCTCACCTACCTGGCCAAACGCCACATGAAGGTGAGTGAGCTGCGAGCCACCTACCCCCCCTACTTCATTGCCAAGAACCGCATCGACCTCACCCCCGACACCGATGTCGATGCCATCCTGGCTCGCGTCAAGGAGATGTACAAAGCCGAGGAAGTCAATGACATCGACGGCGTCAAGATAGACTTCGCCGACCGTTGGGTCCACCTGCGCAAATCCAACACCGAACCCATCATCCGCGTCTATTCAGAAGCCGCCACCATGGCAGCCGCCGACGCCCTCGGCAAAGACATCATGGACGTGGTATACAGCATGACAAAATAAACCTCCCCCGCCCCATGTACCCCCGGCACCACACCCGTGGCAGCACCCATAGCATGGTGGGAATTGCTGTGGCGCAGAACCCGCCCCCCAATATAGTGT
>R18__coassemble_1179_pt1 | contig 92553 bp, 72 predicted proteins | sample R18__metabat2_high_PE_031 | metagenome-assembled genome bin R18 | reverse complement strand
ACCTAGGACCTCCAGATTATGAGTCTGTTGCTCTAACCAACTGAGCTACAAGTCCAGCATCACGGTGGTGTTCCCGTAGGCGGGTGCAAAGGTACGAAAAAAGTCGAGAGTCGAGAGTCGAGAGTCGAGAGTTTTTTGCATTTTCCACGCGAAAAAGCTTATTTTTCGCCTGCCGGAGGAAAAACACTAACCTCTAACCTCTAACCTCTAACCTTTTTCATCCCATCTTGTAGAGCGTGTGGAGGCGGCGCATGGCGGCGGTGTCGTCTTTGGGGCAGATGAGCAGCACGCCGTTCTCCTCGGCGATGATGTAGCCTTGCAGCCCGCTCACCACGGCGCGGTGGCCGCTGGGCAGGCGCAGGATGTTGTCGGCACTGTTGTCGAAGATGGCCTGGGAGTGGAGGCATATGTTGCCTGTGGCGTCGAGGGCGATGTCGTGGGCTGGGTCGTTGCGGCCCTGTTGGTGCATGGCGCGTATGTCGTCGGCCATGAGTGTCCATGTGCCCAGGTCGGACCACTCGAAGGGGCAGCGGCACACAAAGCGGTGGGTGGTGTGTTCCAGCAGGGCATACTCCAGCGAGAGCTTGGGCAGCGCGGGGTAGGTGGACTCCACCAGGGTGGCCGTGGCGCCCTCGCGCAGCTGGGGGAAGTCGTCGCGGTACTCGGGCACGTGCTTGAGTATGTTCTGTGCCATGTAGCGGGCGCCGAATGCGTAGAGTCCGGTGTTCCACAGGAACTCGCCGCTGTGGCAGAACATGCGGGCGAAGTCGGGGCCGGGCTTCTCGGTGAAGGTCTTTACGGCGTAGATGTCTTGGTGGGTGGGGGGTGTGCCCATCTGTATGTAGCCGTAGCCTGTCTCGGGGCGTGTGGGGGTGATGCCGAGGGTGACGACGCCCTGGTTGTGGGCGGCGAAGTGGAGGCAGCGGTCGACGGACTCGGCGAAGGCCTCGTCGCCCACAATCTCTTGGTCGGCAGGGGTGACAATGATGGTGGCGTCGGGGTTGGTGGCCACGATGACGCTGGTGCCCCAGGCCACGGGGGCGAGGGTGCCGCGGGCCACGGGCTCGGCCAGGATCTGGCTGGAGGGGAGGCAGGGCAGCTGCTGGCGCAGGAGTCCCACGTAGGAGTGCAGGGTGCAGACGTAGATGTTCTGGGGCAGGACGAAGCAGGCGAAGCGCTGGTAGGTCTGCTGTAGGAGTGTCTGTCCCACGCCCGTGAGGTCCATGAACTGCTTGGGGCACGTCTCGGACGAGACGGGCCAGAGGCGTGTGCCGAGTCCGCCTGCCAGGATGAGGCAGTAGTTGTTGGGGGAGTATTTCATAGTATTGCGGGAGCAAAGGTAAGGAAAAAGCTGAGAGGTTAGAGTTTTTAGGTTAGAGAATTTAGGTTAGAGGTTAGAGAATTTTGCATTTTCCACGCGAAAAAGCTTGTTTTTCGCCAGCCGGAGGAAAAAAACTCTAACCTCTCGTCTCTCATCTCTCAGCTTTTTCCCTACTTTTGCGCCATGAAAGTGATGATAGAGGAGAGTTGGGGTCGTCTGCTGGCCCCGGAGTTCGAGAAGCCTTACTTCGGCCAGTTGGTGCGCTTCGTGCGTGAGGAGTACGGCAGCGGTGTGTGTTATCCGGCAGGGGGCCGCATCTTCGGGGCCTTCGATGCCACGCCTGTGGAGCAGGTGAGGGTGGTGATTTTGGGGCAGGACCCTTACCACGAGCCAGGTCAGGCCATGGGGTTGGCTTTCTCGGTCCCCGAGGGGGTGGTGGTGCCGCCCTCGCTGCGCAATATCTACAGGGAGATACAGGCCGAGTACGGCGGCGTGGTGCCCACCTCGGGCGACCTCACGCGCTGGGCTACACAGGGTGTGTTGCTGCTGAATGCCACGCTCACGGTGCGGCAGGGTGCGGCAGGGTCGCACCAAGGGCATGGCTGGGAGCGGTTTACCGATGCTGCCATAGCGGCTCTGGCTGCGCACACCGACCATGTGGTGTTCATGCTGTGGGGGGCATATGCCGCACGCAAGGCTGCGCTGATCGACACCACACGTCATCTGGTGCTCACGTCGGCCCACCCCTCGCCTCTCTCGGCTCAGAGGGGGTTCTTCGGTAATGGTCATTTCCGCCAGGCGGCCGACTACCTGGCACAGTGGGGCAAGGAGCCCATCAGGTGGTTATGATACTGGATGTGCAGGGTGTGCTGGTGGCCTCGGATATCGTGACAGAGTTCTTCTGTTGTGATCTGGAGGCGTGTCGGGGCCGGTGTTGCGTGGAGGGAGATGCAGGAGCCCCCGTGACGCTGGACGAGGTGGCGCTACTGGAGGAGAGGCTGGACGAGGTGTGGCCGCTCATGTCGGCCTCGGCACAGAGTGTGGTGGATCGGCAGGGTGTGGCCTATGTGGACCAGGAGGGCGAGCTGGTGACGAGTATCGTGGGGGGTAGGGACTGTGTGTTTGTGTGCCAGGACGAGGCGGGCGGCTGCTGGTGTGGTCTGGAGAAGGCCAACGCCAACGCCCTATTTGTCAAGCCTATGAGTTGTGCGTTGTATCCCATCCGCGCACGTCGGTTTGGCGACATCTCGGCGCTGAACTACCACCGCTGGGACATCTGCAGCGCTGCCCGCCTGCGGGGCCAGCAGCTGGGGGTGCGGGTGTATGAGTTCCTGGAGGGGCCCCTGGTGCGGTGCTTCGGCCGTGAGTGGTACGACGAGCTGACGCTGGTGGCAAATGAATATCTCAGCCAATACGGCTGAGATATTTCGTCCTTGTTACGCGTCGATGTTGGCGTAGTTGGCGTTCTGCTCTATGAACTCGCGGCGCGGTCCTACATCCTCGCCCATGAGCATGGAGAAGACGTAGTCGGCCCCGGCGGCATCCTCTATGCTCACCTGCTTGAGCAGGCGGGTGTCGGGGTTCATGGTGGTCTCCCATAGTTGCTCGGGGTTCATCTCGCCCAGTCCTTTGTAGCGCTGGGTGGTGACACCTTGCTCCGAGCCATCGTTGTATTTCTGCAGGAACTGCATGCGCTGCATGTCGTTGTAGCAGTACTCTTCCACCTTGCCTTTCTTGCAGCGGTAGAGGGGCGGCGTGGCGATGTAGAGGTGGCCTTTCTGGATGAGTTCGGGCATGTAGCGGTAGAAGAGGGTCATGAGGAGGGTGTCGATGTGGTAGCCATCGACGTCGGCATCGGTCATGATGATGATCTTGTAGTAGCGTAGCTTGTCGTAGTTGGCCTCCTTGCTGTCTTCGCCCAGTCCGTAGCGCACGCCGAGGGCCTGGATGATGTTGTTGACCTCCTCGTGCTCGAAGGCTTTGTGCCACATCACGCGCTCCACGTTGAAGATCTTGCCGCGGATGGGCAGGATGGCCTGGAAGTGGCGGTTGCGGCCCTGCTTGGCACTGCCGCCGGCCGAGTCACCCTCCACGATGAACATCTCGCAGGCTGCAGGGTCGCGGTCGGAGCAGTCGGCGAGTTTGCCGGGCAGGCCACCACCGCTCATGGGGCTCTTGCGCTGCACACTCTCGCGGGCTCTGCGGGCTGCCACACGTGCCGTGGCGGCGAGGATGACCTTGTCCACGACGAGGCGTGCCTCCTTGGGGTGCTCCTCGAGGTAGTTGGTGAGGGCTTCGCCCACGGCTTGCTGCACGGCTCCTGCCACCTCGCTGTTGCCCAGTTTGGTCTTGGTCTGTCCCTCAAACTGGGGCTCGGCCACCTTGATGGAGATGACGGCGGTGAGGCCTTCGCGGAAGTCCTCGCCCGAGATTTCCACCTTGTTCTTCTCCAGTTTCTCCAACTCCTTGGAGCATTGCTCCTCGGCATATTTCTTCAGCGTGCGGGTGAGTGCCATGCGGAAGCCCTGGAGGTGGGTGCCACCTTCTATGGTGTTGATGTTGTTGACGTAGGAGTGGAGGTTCTCGGTGAAGGCGGTGTTGTACATGATGGCGCACTCGATGGGCACACCCTGCTTCTCGGTGTTGAGGTAGATGACGTCGTTGAAGAGGTGGGTGCGGGTGGAGTCGATGTAGCGGACGAATTCCTTGAGGCCGTCGGCGCTGTGGAAGATATCCTGGTGGGTGTTGCCTTCCTCGTCGGGACGCAGGTCGGTGAGGGTGATGGTGATGCCGGCGTTGAGGAAGGCGAGTTCGCGCATGCGGTTGGCCAGGATGTCGTAGCGGTAGGTGGTGGTGGTGAAGATGGTGGCATCGGGCCAGAACTGCTGACGTGTGCCGCGCAGGGAGGTCTCGCCCACGACGCGGACGTCGTAGAGGGGTTTGCCCTGCTGGTATTCTTGCTGCCATATCTTGCCGTCGCGGAAGACCTGACTGAGCATGCGGGAGGAGAGGGCGTTGACGCAGCTCACGCCCACGCCGTGGAGGCCACCGCTCACCTTGTACGAGCCCTTGTCGAACTTGCCTCCGGCGTGGAGCACGGTCATGACGACCTCGAGGGCGCTCTTGTGTTCTTTCTCGTGCATGTCCACGGGGATGCCTCGTCCGTTGTCCTGCACGGTGATGGAGTTGTCGGGGTTGATGGTGACCTCGATGTGGGTGCAGTAGCCGGCGAGGGCTTCGTCGATGGAGTTGTCTACGGTCTCGTACACGAGGTGGTGGAGTCCGCGTTCGCTGATGTCGCCGATGTACATGGCGGGACGTTTGCGCACGGCCTCGAGGCCTTCGAGCACTTGGATATTACTGGCGGAGTAGTCCGCTGCGTTGATATTCTCTTGGTCTATCATGATGGTAAAATATGTTTGCTGGCTGGGGTTGGTCTGTTTTGCGGGTGCAAAGTTAATAAAAATAATGTACACGCGCGCACACGCACGCGAAGTTTTTTTCGGAAAAGAAGATTTCGGCTGCATTTTGGGCCAAAAAAGAGCGGCAGACCGTGTGTGGTCTGTCGCTCTGACTCGATATTCGGGGGGGTGTGGGGCGAAGGTGTCAGCCCAACTTCTGAATATGGTGTGCCAACTTGGACTTGAGGTTGGCAGCCTTGTTCTTGTGGATGATGTTGGTCTTGGCCAACTTGTCCAGCATCTTCTGGACAATGGGGAACTGCTTCTGGGCCTCGCCCTTGTCGGTGGTGGCGCGAAGTTTGCGTACGGCAGCACGCATCGTCTTGGCATAGTAGCGGTTGTGGAGACGACGCTTCTGCTCCTGACGGATTCTCTTTACAGATGACTTGTGATTTGCCATGTTGGTTCTATGATTTCATTTAACTTGGGTAGTCCATAGCAGAGTCGAACTGCTCTTTAGAGAATGAAAATCTCTCGTCCTAACCGATAGACGAATGGACCATAGCGGTCGAAAGCGGGTGCAAAGGTACGGACTTTTTCCGAAACACGGCGCGCAGGAGGTCAATTATTTTTGATTTTTAGCGATTTTTTACACTTTTTAGGGCAGGACGAGGCTTTTGCGGGCTGAAATATAGTACTTTTGTCGCGCTACCAGAGCATAGATATGGAGTCTGCGAGAGGTATAGTACTGAATGCCGTGCGGCTGAACGATACCCACACCGTGGTGACGATATACACGGAGTGTGCGGGCACGGTGGCTTTCGTGGTGCGCCGTAGGCAGGATGGGGGAGGCCGCAAGACACGTGCTGCGGTGTGGCAGGCGCTCTCGGTGGTGAGTGTGGGGTGGGAGCCTGTGCTGCGCAGGGAGCTGCAGACGCCCACGTGGCTGGTGCTAGAGCGTCCGTGGAAGACGCTGGCCTGCGACGTGACGAAGACGGCCATGTGTCTCTACCTGGGCGAGTTTCTGCACCATGCCCTGCGGGGTGAGGCCGAGAATGGGGCGCTCTTCAGCTTCCTGGAGCAGGCCCTGACGTGGTGGGATGAGAGGGCCGACGCAGAGCCCAATTTCCACCTCTTTCTGCTGATGCACCTGACATCGTTCCTGGGCTTTGGACCTGGGGTGCAGGGGTATGTGCCGGGTGCTTGCTTCGATCTGTGCGAGGCTTCGTTCGCCATGGCGACCCCCATGCACACGGCTTTTCTGTCCCCAGACGATGCACGCTATGTGCCCATCTTCTGGCGCATGAGTATGCAGATGCTGCACGGGGTGAGGCTGAATGGCGCCACACGGCGACGCATCCTCACCATCCTGGCAGAGTATTACCGTCTGCACCTGCCCGAGTTCTCCTCGCCCAAGAGTCTGGAGATACTGGCCGAGGTGATGGCTGTGCGGTGACGAGCGCGCACGGGGGAGGGGTGTCAGAAGTTGATGGTGAAGGGCGGTGCACCCCCGCTGTCGGCGGGTTGTACCTCTACGGCAGAAGTGCCCGCCGTGGATTTGTTCTTGATGCGCTTGAGGTCGTCGCTCTTGCGTTCGGCTGTGGGCGAGGATTCCACCATGGAGATGACGTCTTCGTTGTCCAGGTCCTCGTCCTGGAAGATGAAGAGGCGGCGGTGGGGACGGGTGTTCTTCTGGTCGTCGCGGCCATAGTAGAACTCGCGGCGCTCCTCGTCCTCCTCGCGACGGCGGCGCTCCTCCTCGCGCTGCTGCTTGCTGCGCTCGGCTGCCGAGTTGGAGTAGCCGGGCACATCCTCCAGGCCGAAGCCCGAGGCCAGCAGCGTGATCTTGATCTTGTTGCCCAGGGTGTCATCCACACCGAGTCCCCACTTCATGATGTAGTCGTCGGTGTTGAACTTGGCCATGAACTCGTGCACCTCGCTCATCTCCTCCATGCTGAGTTCCTCGATGTCTGAGTCGCCATTCTTGGAACTGAAGGTGATGTAGAAGAGCAGTCGTTGGGAGTTGTAGATGTTCTTGTCGTTGAGCAGCGGGCTGTGGATGGCCGACTCGAAGGCTTTGGTGATGCGGTTCTCGCCTTCGCCATAGCCGGTGGACATGAGGGCCACGCCACTGTCCTCGAGGATGGTCTTGACATCCTCGAAGTCGAGGTTCATGATGCCGCGCATGGTGATAATTTCGGCGATGCTCTTGGCGGCCACGGAGAGGGTGTCGTCGGCCTTGGCAAAGCCGTTGAGCAGCGACAGCTCGGGGTAGATGCGGCGCAGTTGTTCGTTGCTGATGACGAGGAGGGCATCCACGTGCTTCTTCATCTCCTCGACACCATCGAGGGCCTGACGTATCTTCATGGCTCCCTCGAAGAGGAAGGGGATGGTGACGATACCCACGGTGAGTACGCCTTGCTCGTGGGCACACTGGGCCACGATGGGGGCAGCACCCGTTCCCGTGCCACCACCCATGCCTGCGGTGATGAAGGCCATCTTGGTGCCGTCGTTGAAGAGTTGCTTGATCTCGTCGATGGACTCGAGGGCGGCCTGACGACCACGCTCGGGACGGTTGCCTGCGCCGAGACCCTCGCCCATCTGTAGTTTGTTGGGTACGGGAGAGTCGGTGAGGGCTTTGTTGTCGGTATTGCACAGCACGTAGGTGACGTCGTGAATGCCTTCGTTGAACATGTGCGTGACGGCATTGCCGCCTCCACCACCAACGCCTACGACCTTGATGATGCTGGGGATCTTGGCCTCGAAATGGAAGTCTATCCCACTGAATTCGAGAGGATTGTTATCTGCTGACATAGATTTTTTGATTTTCTGTAAAAGGCTATGGTCAATGGTCTTGTCCACTTGTCCACTTGTCCACTTGAACTCCTCCTAATTCTCTTCCACCAGGCTCTGTGCCACCTTCTTCATTCCCTTGAGGAAGCGGGAGAAGGCACTGGGGCGCTTGGGTTTTTCGGGCTCGGGTTTGGGCTCGGGCTCGGGCTCGGGGGTGTCCGCTTCGGCTGCTTCCTCGGTGGCTGGCTGCTGTCCGAAGATGGGGTCTTCCTTGGCGTTGTCGAAGAGGTCGGGTTCGGTGGGGCGTTCGCTCACACACTCTTCCTCGCCGGTCATCATGATGGCCACGAGGGTGGCGATGTTGGAGCTGGGGTCGAGGTGCAGGCTGGTGGTGAACTCGGGGTTGGAGGGCATGAGGCGCGTCTTCACCTTGTCGTAGTCGTGGTACTTGGCAAAGGCGAGTTCCAGGTTCTTCATCTTGGCCGCGCAGCCGGTGAAGATGATGCCCGACATGAGAGAGTCGGCATAGGGTTTGATTTGCTCCCACACGTTGGCGATGATCTCCTGCTGACGTGCCTCGATGAGGTTCTGCAGTGTGGCTCGCGAGACCTCGCGGTCGCCCGTGATGCGTATGCTGGCCGGGGCGTTCACCTCTTCGGGGGTGTAGGCCTGTCCGTAGGTGATTTTGAGGTTCTCGGCCTCGTTCTGTTCTATGTGTAGGCAGGCGGCTATGTCGGCCGTGATGGCGTTGCCCCCGAGTGGGATGACGACGAGGTGGCGCAGGATGCCTTTGGTGAAGACGCTCACCGTGGTGGTCTCGGCCCCGAAGTCCACGAGGGCGCAACCCGAGCGGCGTTCGGCTTCGGAGAGCAGGTAGTTGGCCAGCACGAGGGGGGTGATGGGGGTGCCTGCCACCTTGTGCTTGGAGTTCTCCATGCTGCGGTGCATGTTCTCCTGCAGCGCCGTACGGGCCACGATGTTCTTGTAGTGTGCCTCGATCTGGTCGGTGATGACCCCCACGGGGTCTGTCTCCTTTCGGCTCCCGCAGACATACTCCTGGGGGATGACTTCCAGGATCTCGCGGCCGGGGTATTCGGTGGTGAGGTTGATGTCCATGAGGTTGTCGAGGATGGACACGGTCACACTCTCCTGTCCGTCGAGTGGACGCGAGACGCTGTTGTCCATCCCCATCAGCGATTGTCCCGTCAGGCCCACATAGACTTTGTTGACGTAGATGCGCTGTCGTTCCTCGATGCGGCCGATGACGGCGACGATGGCCTGGGTCGTCTTGTCGATGTTGTATACGACACCTTTGTGTATGCTGTCCACGATACTCTCCTTCTCGTAACCCAGCACCTGGAGCGTCCCGTCCACTTTCTTTTGCCCTATCATGGCACGGACGGACGATGAGCCCAGCTCAATGACTACAATGTTTCGGTCTAATCCCATAGTATATGTGTTTTATTTTTGTCTGGTTGGTGAGTCTATCAAACCGCTGAGGGTGGTCTATTTGCGTCGGGTGCAGACGATCTGGTTGTCGAACTTGAGGCTGATGCGGCTGTACTTGTTCCACCCCACCTTCTTCAGCCCTTGTTCGTAGAACACCTGCATGCGGTGTAGCTTGTCGTCGATTTTGGAGGTGTCGCCCAGCACGATGGTGTGGTTGCCCACGCGGGGGGTGAGTTCGATGTCGCCGTCTGCGGTGACGTAGATCTGTTCTATCTGTTTGTTCCAGAAGTCATGTTGGGCGAGATAGACCCCCAGGGGGGCATAGAGGCCACCTGCCGTGGCGGTACTGACGGCGCCAGTCATGAGGACGAGGTCGGTGTGGTGGTGGCCACGGGGCATGATGGCTCCTTTGTTGTCGATGTAGAAGTCTTCGCCTTTGTTGTTGAGCACATGCAGCACGGGGATGCGGGGGAGCACACGGATGGCTATCTTGTCGTCCATGGTGACGTAGCACTGGGCCTCGTCGATGTAGGGTGTCGCGGTGAGGGTGCGTTCTATCTCGCCGAGGTCCACCTGGTCCAGCCCCATGCCCTCGAGGTACAGTTTCTTGGCGAGCAGGATCTCGCGTATCTCGTTCTCGGTGACGAAGTCTTGCTGCTGGCTGCTCGCGAGGGTAATCTCGAGGCCCCTGCACGACTTCTCCTGCTCTGGCCGGTTGATGACGACCATGGCGTAGATGAGGTATCCCATCATGGCAAAGAGTACGAGGATCTTGAGCAGGGTCTTGAACATAGGGTGGTGTCTGGTTGAGCTGGGTTCTGTAAGTCCCACGTTTATTCTTTTTCCTGTGCCACCAGCGAGGCTATCTGGGCAGAGTAGTCTTCGAGGTCGCCTGCACCCAGGGTGATGAGGACATCATAGTGCAGTTGGCGTACGGTCTGCAGCACATCGGCTTTGCGGATGAGGCGGCAGGGGATGCCGGGGCACAGGTGGTCCATGATGAGTTGGCTGTTGACGCCGGGGATGGGCTCCTCGCGGGCAGGGTATATCTCGGTGAGGACGACCTCGTCGAGCAGGGAGAGTGCCTGGGCAAACTCGTGGTAGAAGTCGTGTGTGCGGGTGTAGAGATGGGGCTGGAAGATACCTACGATGCGACTGTCGGGATAGACCTCGCGGATGCTGCTGATGCATTGTTGTATCTCCTGTGGGTGGTGGGCATAGTCGCTGAGGTAGGCGCCACGAGGGGTGCGCACACGGAAGTCGAAGCGGCGTTCCACACCCTCGAAGCTGGCCATGCCGCGCCGTATCTCCTCGGCGGTGAGGCCTGCTATCTGGGCCAGTGCCATGGCGGCGATGCCGTTCTCGATATTGATGCCTACGGGTACGCCCAGACGTATGTCGGCGATGTTCTGGAGGGGGGAGACGAGGTCGAAGATGATCTCGCCGTGCCCCATGCGGATGTTGTCGGCATGGAAGTCGCCTTGCTCGCGGCTGTAGGTGAAGGTGGTGACACCCTGCTGTGGGCGGGGCTGCATCTTCAGACCCTCGTGGACGATGAGATAACCCGTGGGTGTGATGAGTTCGGTATAGTGGCTGAAACTCTCCAGGTAGGCTGCCTCGGTACCATAGATGTCCAGGTGGTCGGGGTCGGTGGCCGTGACGACGGTGGCATAGGGGGTGAGTTGGTGGAAGGAGCGGTCGTACTCGTCGGCTTCGATGACGACGAAGTCGCTCTCTGGAGCCAGTATGTAGTTGGTGTGGTAGTTCTTGGTGATGCCTCCCAGGAAGGCGTTGCAGTCCACATGGCTCTGATGGAGGAGGTGGGCTGTCATGCTCGAGGTGGTCGTCTTGCCGTGTGTGCCGGCCACACACAGGGCTTTGTGATGGCGGCTGAGGAGTCCCAGCACCTCGGCACGTTTCTTGAGCGCAAAGCCTTGCCGACGGAAGAACTGCAGTTCGGTGTGTTCCTGGGGTATGGCTGGGGTGTAGATGACCAGGGTGGTCTGGGGGTTGGTGCAGCAGGCTGGTATGGCATTCACGTCGTCTTCGTAGTGGATGAGGGCCCCTTCGGCCTGGAGGCTGCGTGTGAGATCGGTGGGTGTTCGGTCATAGCCTGCCACCGCCACACCATGGCGGAGGTAGTAACGCGCTATGGCACTCATGCCGATACCGCCTATACCGAGGAAATATGTGGACTGGAAAGGGTTCAAGGGTTCTGAGGGTTCTGAGGGTTCTGAGGGTTCAAGCGTCAACTGCGGCTGCGCGGTGTCTAAAGGTTCCGTCCCGCCAGGAGGAATACCTCGCGGGCTATGGTGGTGTCGGCATCGGGTAGTCCCATGCTCTTGGCGTTGTCTGCGAGGCGGTGCAGGGTGGGGATGTCCATGGCCAGTTCGAGGGCTCGTGGGATGAGTTCTTCGCGTGCGTCGGCATCGGCGACATATACGGCAGCCTCCTTCTGGGTGAGTGCCATGGCGTTCTTGGTCTGATGGTCCTCGGCCACATTGGGCGAAGGCACGAGGATGGAGGGCTTGCCCAGGAGGCACAGCTCGGAGATACTGCTTGCTCCGGCACGACTCACGACGAGGTCGGCAGCGCGGTAGGCTTCGTCCATGTGCTGGATGAAGTCGGTCACCTTGAGATTGGCAGGACATCCGTGGTCCTGGAGGTGGGCCTTGATGTGCTGGAAGTAGTAGCCTCCCGTCTGCCACACAAACTGCACACGGCTCTCGCCTATGCGGTCGAGGTTCTGCAGCACACTCTCGTTGATGGTGCGTGCTCCGAGGCTGCCGCCCACGATGAGGACGACGGGCCGGACGGGGTCGAAGCCGAGTTTCTCCACGGCGACCGGCTTGGTGATGGCCGACTCCACGAGGGCCTGACGCACGGGGTTGCCGGTGAGGATGATCTTCTTCTTGGGGAAGAAGCGTTCCATACCTTCGTAGGCCACGCAGATGCGTTGGGCGCGGCGGGCGAGGAGCTTGTTGGTGACTCCGGCGTAGGAGTTCTGTTCCTGAATGAGGGTGGGGATGTGGAGCGAGGCAGCCTTGTAGAGGGTGGGGCCGCTGGCATAGCCTCCCACGCCGACCACGACATCGGGGCCGAAGTCCTTGATGATACGCTCGGCCATGCCCAGACTCTTGACCAGTTTGGCCACGACGGAGATGTTGCGCCACAGGTGCTTGCGGTCGAAGCCACACACGGGGAGCCCCTGGATGGTGTAGCCTGCCTGAGGCACACGCTGCATCTCCATGCGTCCTTCGGCTCCGACGAAGAGTATCTCGGCCGCAGGGTCCATGCGCCTGATGGCTCCGGCGATACTCAGGGCGGGGAAGATGTGTCCTCCTGTTCCGCCTCCGCTTATGATGACTCGTAATGGTTTCATGATTTATGGTGGGGTTGTGTCTGCCAGACGAACACCGCGCAAAGGTATAAAAAAGTCAATGGTCAATGGTCATCAACGGGCGGCTTTTTTCGGTGGCAGCCGCAAATTAGGCTTTTTTTTGCACTTTTTCTCCGAAAAAGTACACTTCCCGCTCTTTTCTCAGACCAAAATGGCGTCGGGTACTTGGTCGGCGAGGCCCGTCGGAGCAGAGTCGTCGAGCCCTATCGGCGCAGGGTCGCCGGTTTTCTGACGGGCCGTGCGGCTCACCGACAACATCATGCCGATGTAGGCGCAGTTGACCATGATGGACGAGCCACCACGACTGACGAGCGGAAGCGGCTGTCCCGTGACAGGGAAGAGGCCCACGGCGACCGACATATTGACGAGGGCCTGCACACTGATGAGCAGCGCCAGTCCCATGATGACGAAGGCAGGGAAGTTTTTCTCGCACCGACTGGCTATGCGACCCGCCCTGAAGAGCAGGATGATGTAGAGCATCATGACGATGAAGCCACCCAGCCATCCCAGTTCCTCGAGGATGATAGCGTAGATGAAGTCGGAGTAGGCCTGGGGTAGGAAGTCGCGTACGGTGGAGTTGCCGGGGCCCTTGCCTACGATGCCACAGGTGGCAATGGCGATGTGGCTCTGTGTGATCTGGGCATTGGTGGAGAGGTCATACTGCAGAGGGTCGTCGGGGGCACTGGTGTGGTGCCGCAGGCGACTGGCCCATGTCGTCACGCGACCGTCGGTGGCATCCAACACGGCATCGGGAGCCCACTTGAGGAAGGCAAGGCCTGCACTGCCCGCGATGAGTAGGGCGGTGATGAGGAGGGTGAGGTGTTTCCACGGAACACGGCCAATGTACATCATGAGCAGTACCACGACGAAGGTGAGTCCTGCCGTGGAGAGGTTCTCGGGGGCTATGAGTCCGCAGATGACGACGGACACGCCCAGGATCCATTTGAAGGCCACGCTGGTGGCTCCTTTCTCGTCGCGCATGGTGGACAGGATCCATGCCACGGCGATGATGAGCGATCCCTTGGCTATCTCCGAGGGCTGGAACGAGAAACCACCCACCTTGAGCCAGCGTTCGGCATCGTTGACGCTCTCGGTGAAGAAGGCAAGGATGAGTAGCAGGATGCTGATGGCGGGCCCCAGGATGACAATCCACCCGAAGTAACGGCAGGGTATGCGGTGAACGACCCACGCCACGCCGACACCCATGGCGAGGTACAGCGTGTGCATGAGGATGGGATGCCAGAACTCGCCTGTCTTGAACGACATGTTGCTGCTGGCACTATACACTTCGACGATGGAGACAGAGCAGAGTAGGAATAGGACAATCCAGATGATGGTGTCGCCGTGGAAGATGGCAGAGGTGTTGATGGTTTTGTTGGCGATGGTCATGGCATGCAGCGGGAGTAGAGAGGGTGGAGAGGGTAGAGAGTTATAGATTTCGGGCGGCGGTTTTGAACTGTTCGCCACGGTCTTCCATATTCTTGAAGAGGTCGAAGCTGGCGCAGCAAGGCGAGAGGAGGATGGTGTCGCCGGGGGTGGCCATGGCGAAGCACTCGTGTACACACTGCAGCATGTTGTCGGTGTCGCGTACGGGTAGTCCCAGTCCGTCGAACTCGCGGTGCAGTTTGGCATTGTCGGCTCCCAGATAAACCAGTGCCTTGCATTTCTGCTTCACCAGATCCTTGATGGTGCTGTAGTCGTTGCCTTTGTCCAGCCCTCCCAGGATGAGGATGGTGGGGGTGTTCATGCTCTCGAGGGCATACCAGCAGGCATCGACATTGGTGGCCTTGGAGTCGTTGATGAACCGGACGTCATGGACTTCGCAGACGAACTCCAGACGATGCTCTACGCCCCGAAAGTCTTTCAGACTCTCGCGGAGCACCTCGCCCGTGATGCCGCTCAGGTCGGCTGTGATGCCTGCTGCCAGCGAGTTGTACATATTGTGACGCCCCGTGAGGGCCAGTTGCTCCTGCTCCATATTGAATGGTGTAGGGCTCTCGATGACATACTCGCCGTCGGCGATGTAGCCTATCATGCCTTCTTTCTTGAGGAGGCTGAAGGGGCAGACGCGGCTCTCGATATGGTATTTCTGCAGTTCGGCACTGATGATGGGGTCGTCGTTCCAGAAGACGAAGGCATCGTCGGCCTGCTGGTTCTGCAGGATGCGCATCTTGGCATCGGTATAGCGCTGCATGCTACCCGCGTAACGGTCCAGATGGTCGGGTGTGATGTTGAGCAGCACGGCGATGTTGGCGCGGAAGTCGTACATGTTGTCCAACTGGAAACTGGAGAGTTCGATGACATAGTAGTCGTGTTCCTCCTCGGCCACCTGCAATGCCAGGCTACGGCCTATGTTTCCGGCCAGCCCCACGTTGTATCCCGCTTTTCTGAAGATGTGGTAGATGAGCGAGGTGGTCGTCGTCTTGCCGTTGCTGCCCGTGATGCACACCATCTTGGCGTCGGTGTAGCGACCGGCAAACTCTATCTCGCTGATGATGGGAATACCTGCCGCTTTGATCTTGCGCACCATGGGGGCTGTGTCGGGTATGCCTGGGCTCTTGATGACCTCGTCGGCATTCAGCACGAGGGCCTCGGTATGTCGGCCCTCCTCCCATGCCAGATGGTAGCGGTCCAGCATCTCTTTGTAGCGGGGCTTGATGATCCCCATGTCGGTGACAAAGACATCGAAGCCCTTCTTCTGGGCCAGGACGGCAGCACCCACACCGCTCTCGGCGGCTCCGAGTATGACGATTCGTTTCATAGACGGTGCGTGTTTATGGTGTGTTCTATAGATTCTACGTTTTTATCTTATCTTCAGGGTTACAATGGCGAGGGCACACAGCATGATGGTGATGATCCAGAAGCGCGTCGTGATTTTTGACTCCAACCAACAGCCTTTGGGCCAATCGAGGAGGATGCGGAAGTCGGAGGGCAACTGTCCTGGTTTCACACGGAAAGCATCGTGTATGGGGGCACGTTTGAAGACGCGCAACTTGAGCCCACGTCGGTTGCCATATTTCGCATAGCGTGTCTGTGCCAGAACGCTCACACTCTCCACGAGGAAGACGAAGCAGATGACGGGCAGCAGCAGTTCTTTGTGTATGATGACAGCCGTGACGGCGATGATGCCACCGATGGCAAGACTGCCTGTGTCGCCCATGAAGATCTGGGCGGGATAGGCGTTGTACCACAGGAAGCCTATGAGGGCACCCACGAAGGCCATCATGAATACCACCAGTTCCTCCGACCCGGGGATGTACATGATGTTGAGGTAGGCGGCCAGTTCTATGTGCGACGAGACATAGGCCAGGATGCCTAGGGTGAAGCACATGATGGCCGAGTTGCCAGCACACATACCATCCATGCCGTCGTTCATGTTGGCACCGTTGCTCACGGCCATGACGACGAAGGTGGTCACCAGCACGAAGAGCAGCCATCCTCCCGCCACCTTGTAGCGTCCCAGCCAACTCATGACCTGAGTGTAGCTGAGGTTGTTGTCCTTGACAAAGGGTATGGTGGTCTGGGTGCTCTTCACGAGTTCGCTCTTGTGGATGACCACCTCGGTGTCGTTCTGTCGCTGTGTCGTCATATTCTCGCGGATGACAGCATCGGGACTCAGCCATAGCACCAGCCCCACAGCCAGACCCAGCAAGGCTTGTCCAAGGAGCTTCCAGATGGGACGCAGGCCATCCTTGCTCCGTGTCATCTTGAGGTAGTCGTCCAGCCACCCTAGCAGGCCCAGCCACAGCGTGGTACCCAGCATGATGAGCATGTAGATGTTGCGCAGCCGCCCTAGCAGCAGGCATGGCAGCACGGTGGCAACGACGATGATGATGCCTCCCATGGTGGGCACTCCGTGTTTCTCCACACCGTAGGGGTCGATGCTGGCATCGCGTTGCTGCTCACTGACATGGTGACGCTTCATCCACCGGATGAACCACTCGCCAAACCACATGGAGATGATGAGCGAGAGGACTAGCGTCAGGATGGCACGGAAGGAGATGTAACTCCACAGATGGGCACCTGGGATGCCGAAGTCGTTGAGGTAACGAAAGAGGTAGTAGAGCATATGTAGTCTGAGGGTTCAAGAGTTCATCCTTCGACGGGCTCAGGAACCGGGTTCAAGAGTTCAAGGGTTCAAGTTTCAAGGTCAATGTTCTTATATCCCGAAGCAGGCACGCACCTCTTCGTGGTCATCGAAGTGGTGCTTCACACCCTGGATGTCCTGGTAGTCTTCGTGTCCCTTGCCAGCCACGAGGACCACGTCGCCGGGCTGAGCCATCATACAGGCCGTGCGTATGGCCTGACGGCGGTCGGTGATGGCGACGACCTTACGCATGTCGTCGGAGCTGAGGCCTGCCAGCATGTCGTCGATGATGGCCTGAGGGTCTTCCATGCGGGGGTTGTCGCTGGTGATGACGACGCGGTCCGAGGCTCTGACGGCACTCTGGGCCATGAGGGGACGTTTGCCCTTGTCGCGGTTGCCGCCAGCGCCGCACACGGTGATGCAGGAGCCCCGCCCCTGCTGTATCTCGCGTATGGTGGCCAACACATTGTCCAGTGCGTCGGGCGTGTGGGCATAGTCCACGATGGCCGTCACGCCTTGGGGCGAACGTATGGTCTCGAACCGACCATTCACGGGAGTGAGGCTGGAGAGGGTCACCAGGATGCGTTGGGTGAGCAGGGACTGTGCCGTTCCCGTGGCGGTGATATCGTTCCTCATCCCCAGCATGACGGCTGTGCCATAGACAGCCAGTAGGTTCTGCACATTGAAACGCCCTATGAAGCGGACGCATGTCTCGTGTCCGTCGATGTCCAGGGTCATGCCCTCGAAACCCTCTTCCAGCACACGGGCATGGAAGTCGGCTGTCGTCTGCATGGAGTAGGTGCGCACGCGGGCTCGGCTGTTCTGCACCATGAACATGCCGTTGCGGTCGTCGGCATTGGTGACGACGAAGGCGTCGGCGGGGAGTTCGTCGAAGAACGCTTTCTTGGCATCGCGGTAGGCCTCCACCGTCTTGTGGTAGTCCAGGTGGTCGCGTGTGAGGTTGGTGAAGATGCCACCTGCGAAGCGCAGTCCGGCTATACGGTGCTGGGCCACACTGTGCGAGCTCACCTCCATGAAGGCATACCGACACCCCTCGTCGGCCATGCGTCCCAGCAGACGGTTCAGCGTGATGGGGTCGGGGGTGGTATGGTCGGTAGCGATGGCCTCGCCGTCGATGTAGTTGCACACCGTGGAACACAGGCCGCACTTGTAGCCCATGGCACGAAACATATTATATAATAAGGTGGCGACGGTAGTCTTGCCGTTGGTGCCCGTCACTCCCACCAGGTCCATCTTCGTCGTGGCATCGCCATAGAAATGATGGGCTAGGGGTCCCACCACCTCGCCGCTGTCGGCCACTTCGATGTAGGTGACACCCGGGTTGAGCGTCGGTGGCAGCGTCTCGCAGACGATGGCGTGGGCGCCTTGCTCTATGGCTTTCGCCACGAAGGCATGTCCGTCCACCTGTGTGCCCCGCACGGCGATGAACAGATCGCCCCGTCCCACTTGTCGCGAGTCGGTATGCAGACCGTGTATGTCTATGCCGTCATCGCCGTGGACGATGATACCCTTGAGTGGGCGTAGGAGTTCGTGTAGTATCATATGGTGTGTTCTGTAAATTCTACGTTTCTGACGTTCAGTGTTTCAGCTGTAAGACGATTTGTGAGCCCGTGGTGGCTATCGTTCCGGGTGGGATGCTCTGGCTGCTGACGGTGCCCTGACCGTGGACCACCACCTTCATCCCCAGCTGCTCCACCATGCGCACAGCATCCCGCAGTCCCATGCCTCGCAGATCGGGCACACAGCCATCGTTGGTGTTGGTGTTGGCGCTGGCGTTGGCGTTGGCGTTGACCCCTATCTCCTGCAGCACCTCGCTCGTGACATCCATGTCGCCGTCCACGATGTCGGCCTCGAAGACCGAGAGGCTGTCGGCAGCCTCCGAGGCCATGCGCTCACTGTCGCGCGACATGACATACTGGGCCAGTTCCCTGAAGACGGGACCTGCCTGCGAGCCTCCCGAGACAGACGGCCCCTGTTCCTTGATGCAGACGATGCAGCTGTACTTGGGTGCCTCGGAGGGGTAGTATCCGCAGAAACTCACCATATAGGTGTTGCCGTAGCCGTGGGGACCAGCCACCATGGCCGTTCCCGTCTTGCCACTCACATGGAACTGCTTGCAGCCGGCCTTCTTGCCCAGTCCCGTGGGGTCGTTGACCACCATCTTGAGTATAGTCTGTATGTTCTTCAGTGTCTGGGCCGAGCACATCTTCTCGCGCACCACCTCCACGGGAAACTCCCGCTGCACCATGCCGCCACCGAGTACACTGCGCACGAAGCGCGGCTTCACCATGCGTCCGTTGTTGGCGATGCCGTTGTAGAACGCGAGTGTATAGATGGGAGGTATCTGTGTCTCGTAGCCGATGGACATCCATGCCAGAGCCGTCTTGCTCCAGTTGCTGCCGTCGGGCTTGGGCCTGCGCACATGAGGCTTGCCCGCTCCGGCAAAGGGGAGGTCGAAAGGTACACCCACACCCTCACGGTAGAGGCCATCTACATATTTCTCGGGACAATCGTGGTAGCTCTCGTCGATGAGGCGACTCACGCCTATGTTGCTCGAGAACATAAGGCACTCAGGCACCGAGATGCGGCGCCCATAGCCACCACGCCGCCAGTTGTGGTCCTTCATGTTGCGACCGTGCATCATATACTGGCCACACCCCACGTCCACCGTCTCGTCCATGGTGATGACACCGTCCTCCAAGCCCACCATCATCGAGGCTGTCTTGAAGGTAGAGCCAGGTTCCCACAGGTCGGTGATGGCATTGTTCTTCACCTCGGCATAGACACCCGTGGTGATGCGTGTGAGGTTGACGATGGCCTTCACGTCGCCCGTAGCCACCTCCATCAGCACCACGACACCCACCTCGGCACCCAGCTCGGTGAGTTTCTGGCGCAGCAGTTTCTCGGCCATGTCCTGACACCCTACATCTATGGTAGATACCAGGTCCAGTCCGTCTATGGGCTTCACGTCGGTGTGTACGGTCCACTGCTGACGCACCTTGATCTTGTGTTGCTTGCCCACCGTGCCACGCAGGATGGTGTCGTAGGCCAGTTCCAGACCATTCTTGGCCGAGTCGCTCCCACTCACCAGCGTACCCAGGGTGCGTGTGGCCATGTTGCCATAGGGCTTTTGGCGCAGGAGGGTAGGCTCGCCGTAGAATCCCGTGCGGGTGACGCCATAGCGCACATAGGGGAGCCGCAGCACCCGCTGGTAGTCGATGTACGACACGTTGTCCAGAATCTTCCAGTTGTGGCGCCGTGTCTTCATGCCCGCTGTCAGACGACCACGGAAGAACTCCGCACTCTTCTGCGGGAACACCTCTGCCAGTCCCATACACAGACTATCCATGTCGGCCTTGAGCGCACTGTCTCGCCAAGCCTGTGTGGTGGCCTCGGCCTTGGCATTCTTCTTGTCCACCACCACATAGTCCATGCGCAGTGTGTATTTGGGCATCGACCCCACCAGCAGCTTACCGTCGCACGAGTAGATATCGCCCCGTCGTGCAGGGATGTCGGTCTGGCTTGTTGCTAGTCGGTCTCTCACCGTCTCCCAGTAGGAGGCTTTGGCGGTCATCTCGTAGAGCGCTGTCCCCACGATGCACAGACCGAGGAGTGCCAGCAAGATTCCGACGAAAGAGTATCGTATATTCATAGAGGGTTCAAGGGTTCAAGGGTTCAAGAGTTCAAGAGTTCATCCTTCGACGGGCTCAGGAACCGGGATTCAAGGTCAACGGCGGGTGGTCAACGTACATGAAGCACATATGGTGCCTCGGTGGGCATGAGTAGGGTAGTGTCGCCCCACTGCTTCAGGCGACCCTCCACACTGCTCTGCCTCAGAAACATGGTCAGTTCGGCCGAGCGTGTCTGGGTGTAGTTCTTGGCATTCACCAGTTCCATGCGTAGGTTGTCCTCCAGGATCATCTCGCGCTGAGCCATGTAGCGGTTGGTGATGTAGCCCACGACGAGTAGGAGCAAGAACAGCAGGTAGCCTATGTTGTCGCGTATGGGCATCAGAAACTCACCACCCACCAGGCTGTGTATGGTGAGGGGAGGCATCTCGTCGAAGGCTCCCAGATTAGCCCGTGAGCCCTGTCGTAGCACATTCTCATCTGTCGTTTTCTTCATATCCTTTTACCATTCTGTCAAATTACCATAAAAATCAACGGCGGGCGGTTGGCGAAATCACCATTCTATCGTTTCTCGGCCACCCTCATCACGGCACTGCGGCTGCGCGGGTTGGCTTCCACCTCGTCATTGTTGGCTGTGAGGGGCCGTCCAACAGCCACCAGAGGTGAACTCCCCCGTCCGTAGATGTCCGTCTGCACCTGTCCCTCTATATTGCCGCTGCGTATCATGTTCTTCACGATGCGATCCTCCAGCGAGTGGTAACTCAGTACCACCAGACGCCCTCCAGGACGTAGCAACGTGGTGGCAGCACCTAGCATCTGTGCCAGGGCATCCATCTCGTGGTTCACCTCGATGCGCAGAGCCTGAAAGGCCTGGGCCAGTTCTTTCTTGCTGTGCTGCGGAGCAGTGAGCGGGGTGAGTACCTGCACCAGTTGGCTCGTGGTCTGGATGGGTTGGCGGGCACGGGCACGCACCAGTGCGGTAGCCATGGCTCTTGCCTGTCGCAACTCGCCATACAGCCGCAGCACGCTGGTCAAATGCTCCTCGGTGTAGGTGTTCACCACATCGGCTGCGGTGGAGGCAGCCCTGCGGTTCATGCGCATATCCAAGGGGGCATCCATACGCAGACTGAACCCCCGACTCTCATCGTCGAAGTGATGGCTGCTCACGCCCAGGTCGGCCAACAGACCATCTATGCCCTCCACTCCATAGTAGCGCATCCAGCGGCGCAGGTGACGGAAGTTGCTCCACACCAACGTGTGGTTGGTGAGACCGTCTGCACCGAAATGCTCCAGTGCGTCGCTGTCCTGGTCCATGCTGTAGAGGTGTCCTGTACCCTCCAATGCCTCGAGGATGCGCCGTGTGTGACCGCCTCCCCCCAGCGTCACATCCACATACACGCCACCCCGACGTACGTTGAGGGCACCAACAGAGGGCCCCAAAAGAACGGGAATATGATAACCATTCGACTCCATGGCTGCAAAGGTAGAGACTTTTTTCGGTTCGTGCAAGAGTTTTGGCATTTTTTTTTCAGCAAAAGCGTAAATTGGTAAATTTCTGAAGTTTCTACCACTCACGTTTTGCTTTAACTCGAATGAAAAAAGTCATTTTTCTGAAAAATAAACCTGGGTATTATCCCGAAAAATGCCAAAAATTCGCTCACTGGAGAAAAAAAGCAATTGACTATTGACCATTGACCGTTGACCTTTTTGTACCTTTGCACCCAGATTGCCCACCGTTGACCGTTTGATGACTACTACTTTCGAACGACTTCGAAAGTCGGACGTCTCCGAAAGTTGACCGTTGTCTTTTTGTACCTGCGATAATTATGCTGAAACCTACTCTATTATCCTTGGCAGCAATATGTCTGCTCCTGATGCCCGCAGTGGCACAAGTAAATGATGTGGAACTCGCTGACCCTCATCCTGGTGCACGGGAGGCGTGGCAAACGCTCAAAAGTACTACACTGGTGTGGGGCAGCATCGACCAGCGCTATTCGCGTAGCCAGGTGGCAAAAGGCACAAAGAATATCACCCTTCATGCCTGGCGAGGTGAGCGCGTGGCGGCTCAGGCTGTCCTCTCGACCCCACATGCCATACAAAACCTCTCCTACCGTGTCAGCGATCTGCGCCAAGGCAACGCTATGATTGAGGCATCTGCCATCACCAAGTACTTCGTACGTTACACCTTGAGCGATGTGAAGGAACTGCATGGCGATACCATGCTGGTGGCCGACCGTTTGGAAGAGACAGGTACGATGACTGTTGAGGCCAATACCACAAGACCCCTGTGGATCGATATCAAAGTGCCAGCAACAGCGGTGGCAGGTAAGTATAAGAGTTGCCTGACCGTGGATGCCGACGGACAGGAGATGTCACTGCCGCTGACCGTTGAGGTGGTGGAACGTGTCTTGCCAGAACCCAAAGAGTGGGCTTTCCATCTCGACCTGTGGCAGAATCCCTATGCCGTGGCACGCTATTTCGACGTACCCCTATGGAGTCAGGAACACTTCGACCGTATGCGGCCCATCATGCAACGCTATGCCCTGGCTGGTGGCAAAGTCATCACAGCATCCATCATACAACATCCATGGAACAGTCAGACCTACGACCCTTTCGAGAGCATGATAGCCAAGATGAAGCAAGTGGATGGCTCGTGGCACTACGACTATACTGTCTTTGACAAGTGGGTGGAGTTCATGATGAGTGTGGGGGTTACAGAGCAGATAGACTGCTACACCCTCGTACCTTGGCACAGCCAGTTTGAGTATTATGACTGTGCCACCAATACCGTCAAGCACCTGAAATGCAAGACCACCGCACCTGAGTACCGCGCGTTTCTGCTCCCTTTTCTCAAGGACTTTGCGCAGCACCTCAAGTCAAAAGGATGGTTCTCCCGTACCTGTATTGCCATGGACGAACGTCCTATGGATCAGCTGGAAGCAGCATGGCGCGTGGTCACCGAGGCTGACCCAGGCTACCGCATCGAGGGGGCTGCCAACTACAACATCGAACAAGGCAGCACAGGTGCCAAGATGTACGACATCAGTGTGGGCTACCAGTACGACCTCTTCGACCCCGCCATCGTGGCGGAGCGCAAGCAGAATGGTCAGAAACTGACATTCTACACCTGCTGTGGACCTTTTGTACCCAACACCTTCACCATCTCCAACCCCGTGGAGGCTGCCTTCCTGGGCTGGCATGCTGCCGCCATTGACTACGACGGCTATCTGCGTTGGGCCTTCAACAGCTGGGGTGCTGCGCCCTGTCAGGATGCACGTTTTGGGGGCTGGCTCTCTGGTGACGCCTTCCTGGTCTATCCCGAGGGAACGAGCATCCGCTTCGAACGCCTCACCCACGGCATCCAGCAGTACGAGAAGGTGCGCATCCTGCGTCAGACGGCTTCTCCTCGCAGGCTCCAACAGCTCGACGCTGTCCTCAAGCCAATGACGATCACCAATGCCCCTGACCATTTCGACTTCGCCACCCTCGTTCGCGATGCCGAGATGGTGTTGCGGAAAATGGAGTAGTTGTTACTGTCCTATGGTGATGCTGTTCAGCAGGTCGAGTTTGCCGTCGTTCACGAGTTTGATGATGAGTTCGCCGAAGAGTGTGTTCTGCCAGGCGAACCATTCGCGGGTGAACTTGGTGGCATCGTCTTTGTGGAAACTCTCGTGCATGAAGCCTGTGCCAGCGTCGGTGGTCATGAGCATCTCTATGCAGGCTTTGATCTCGGCGTCGTCTTGGCTGGTGAAGGCGCGCATCATGATGCTCATGGGCCAGGGCATATCGTGGCCTATATGGGGTCCGCCTATTCCCTCGCCTGCTTTGCCGCGGAAGAAGTAGGGGTTGTCTTCGCTCCATACGAAGCGTCGTGTGTTCTGGTAGATGGGGTCACAGAGTTCTACATCGCCCAGGTAGGCCATGGCGAGGAGCGAGGGCACGTTGGCGTCGTCCATGAGCAGGTGGTTGCCGAAACCATCCACCTCGTAGGCATAGATGGTGCCGTATTTGGGGTGGTTGTAGGTGGCGTGCTGCTGCAAGGCGGTGTGAACCTCGTTGGCGAGGTCGGTACACTGTTGGGCCAGGTCATCGCGGTGGTTCACCTTGCTGAGCACCTCGGCGGCCTTGCGCAGGCTGCTCACGGCCATGAAGTTGGAGGGCACGAGGAAGAGCAGTGTGGTGGCATCGTCGCTGGGGCGGAAGGCCGAGCATATGAGTCCGCAGGGCTTGACGGGCGCTCCCCAACCGTCGTTGTTCATGGTGTCGAGGGCTCGTGTGGTGTTGCGCTCGAACTTGTACGGTCCGCGATCCTCCTTGCGTTGTTGCTCGCGGAAGGTCTTGAGGATGTTCTCCACGGCCTGGATCCACGAGGCGTCGAACACGCTGTCGTCGCCCGTGACGGTCCAGTACTCGTAGGCCAGACGGATGACATAGCAGGGCGAGTCGATCTCGTACTTACGTTCGTGGAGTTCGGGGATCATCTTGGTGTGGTCCTTCATCCATGAGCCGTTGGGGTTGGGTTCCTTGTTGAAGGCATTGGCATAGGGGTCTATGTTGATGCACTTGAACTGCCGCAGGACGACACCCTTGAGCATCTTCTGGAGGTGGGCATCCTCGTTGGCGAGTTTCACGTAGGGGAATACCTGTGCGCCCGAGTCGCGCAGCCACATAGCGTGGATATCTCCGGTATAGACGAAGGTGTCGGGGTTGCCTTGGGCATCTTCCTCGTAGTGTACGGTGGTGTCGATGGTGTTGGGGTAGCAGTTGACGAACATCCATGCCAGCCGTTGGTTCTTGAGTTGGCCCACGATGGTGCGTATCTGCTTCTCCACGGCATCGGAACGGAACAGGCGCTCTTTCTCGGCGGGTCGGTTGTTCACTTTGAGTACGTCCTGCTTGGCAGCGGGGATGCTTGTCGCCATGGCCGTGGTGGCAATGCATTCAATCACAGCGCAGAAGCCGCCATTGCGGGCCATTTTGATATTGAGACGGGTGGATGCATCCACGCCCTTGGTCACCTTGTTGTAGTGCATGGCCTGACGGCTGGCATTGGCACCATCCACGAACGAGGTCATCTGGGCTGGGCCATTGAGGAAGTCGAGCGAGACGGTGACCTCCTGGTCCTCGTTCTGTCCGTTGATGGCTCCGACGAACCACTTGCCAGCGTGTCGTTTGGCCACAACGACATACTTGCCTGCCTCAGCAGCCAGACAGCGTGTCTCGTCCCATGTGCAGGGTACGGAGGTCATGAACTCTGTACACTCGGGGAAGAGGTAGTACATGCTGGGGTTGTCGGCGAGCATCTGTGTGCCTGTCTCCAGGACCACATAGAGGGCCATCTGGAAGCAGCGTGTGCCGTGGCATCCGTTGGTGGGACGTGTGGCATGGTACTTGTCGGGCTGCATGTTGTACATGCCGCCGGGGGTGAAGTCGGCAGCGCCCACAGCATTGCGCATGAAGGGGAAATAGATGGTATTCTCGGGTCGGCAGCTGTTGTTCTGTTCAAGTCCGCGTATGCCTTCGTAGGCGAGCAGGTTGGGGTATTCGTGCTCCAGGCCGGCGGGAGTGAAACTGCCGTGGAAATCGACCATGAGGTGGTGTTTGGCAGCCTCTTGGATGACGCGCTTGTAGTAGTTGACCATCCACTGGTCGGCGTGGTCCATGAAGTCGATCTTCACGGCCGAGACGCCCCATTTCTCATAGACCTCGAAGAGATCCATGTGTTGCTCCACGGTGAGCCATGGCAGCCACAGGATGACGCCCACGCCCTGGCTCTTGCAGTGCTGGATGAGTCGTGGCAGGTCGAGTTCGGGTTTGGGGGTGAAGGGGTCGCGTGTGGAGGCGGCCCATCCCTCGTCGAGGAGGATGTACTTCGCGCCGTACTTGGCTGCGAAATCGGCATAGTAGGCATAGGTGTCGTAGTTGTTGCCTGCCTCGAAGGTCACGTTGTGGTCGAAAGGCACGTTGCCGTTCCACCACTCCCAGATGACCTGTCCGGGCCGGATCCACGAGGTATCTTCCAGCACGTTGCGACGTGCCAGCTGTACGGAGAAGGTCTGCTCCACGATGCCTCGGCTGTTGGTGATGGCCACCCAGCGCCAGGGGAAGGTGCGCTGTCCTGTTGTCTTGGCGATGATGTCGCTCTCCACAATCTTCTCGCCACGGTCGCCACGGGGTTCCCACGAGGCGGGCATCTTGGGATAGGCGGGCTGGAAGCCGCTCTCCTCGGGACGGAAGAACATGTGGGGGTAGTCGTCCACGTCGCTCTCGCCGAACAGCAGCTGTAGGTCGTTCTCGCCAGAGAGGAGCATGGGTGCTGTGGCCATGTCGCTCTGTGCCTGCCACTCGGCGATGCCCTGGTGGCGGTAGGCTGTCTCGTAGGAGGTGTTGAAGGACCCTGTGGGCTGTATGTGTGCCACGAACTTGGTGGTGTCCAGTCGGAGGCTGAAGTGCTCACCCATCACTTCGATGTCGCCCTTGAGACGTGTCTGGAAGCGGTAGGCCACGCCGTTGTCCATCACGCGCAACACGATGTCGTACTTGCCGAAGGAGCATACGGCCTCGGTGTAGCGGCTCTCCACGGTCGAGAACTTGAGGGGCACGACGGGCTTGATGGTCTCGCTCACGGCTTTCTGCTTCACGCTGCCTGGGGCGGCCTTGGCGCCGAGCACCTGGTCCCGTAGGGTGAGCGAGATGTCGTGCATGTTGTAGATGGTCTTGCCGTCTTTCTGTACGGTCCATCCAAACTGTCCCTTGTCGGCGGTCACCGTGACGATGATGTTGCCGCTGGGGGATTTCACTTCGGTTTGCTTGGCGTTGGCGCCGCAGGTGATGAGGGCTGCCAAGGCAAAAAGGAGGGATTTCTTCATAGTTGTTGTTTGTCCCATACCCAGAGGCATGGATGTTCACAGTGTTTCGCCATATTCCAGTTCGCCCTGGACCACCCAGAGGAGTTCCTCGGCAGTCCACGGACCCATATGGTCTTTCTTGGCTTGTTTGGCAAGAGTGGCTGCCACGGCCTCGGTGTCGATATCCACGAAGCCGTCGTCGCTGTCTGTGTCGAGCAGTCCACTCTCCACGTAGTACTCGGCCAGCACGTCGCAGCAGTACATGAGGTCGTCGTCGCTGAAGCGTTCCTTGAGTTCCTGGGGTAGGTAGTTGCGGATGAATTCCACGGTGAGGAAGTCGTCCTCGACTTCGCTGAAGATATCTTCGGCCATAGTGTTCAGAGTAGTTTCTGGAGTCGTGCCTCGAGGTCGCTCTTGGTGGTGGCGCCCACCTGTTTCTCTATGACGGTGCCATTCTTGATGAAGAGCACGGTGGGGATGTTGCGCACGCCGAAGCGAACGGCCAGGTCGTTGTTGTCGTCCACATCCACCTTGCCCACCAACACCTGGTCGGCATACTGGTTGGCCAGTTCCTCGATGTAGGGACCAATCTTGCGGCAGGGGCCGCACCATGTGGCCCAGAAGTCCACTACCATGGGTTTTTCCTGAGCGAGGAATTCCTCGAAATTGGAGTCGGTAAATTCTTGTAGCATAGTTGTTTGTTGTTTTTTATGGTTAATTATCTATATATTCCATTTCTGTGGGTATCTCTTCCTCCATCTCGACAGCGGGTGTGTCGGCGATGCAGATGGGGAGGTCGTTGATGTGGTAGTTCAGTCCCGGTGTGGCGGCGATGTAGGAGAGCAGGGCGGGGGAGATGGCGATGTGCCCATGACGGCTCCCCAGCTCCAGGTCCATCTGTTGCTCGGGGTCGTGGATGTGGAAATGCAGGGCCACTTGTCCGGGTGTCTTCTGTGTGATTTCCTGCAGCGACTGCACGATGTCGGCCGTGAGGTTGGCCAGGTTGATGTGTATGGTGATGGACTCTGTGTCCCTCGCGGCGATGTCGGTGAGGTAGCGTATGGCTGTCACGCGTTTGTCCACGCGCTTGGGGTCATAGCGGTGGGGTGTGACTCTGGCGCTGATCATCACGGCGCTGTTCTTCTGCAGGTAGCCAGCCCACTGTCCCCAGTCGTCCCAGAACTGCCACTCGCCCTTGCCGCTATAGTCCTCTATGGTGACAATGCCGTAGGGCTTGCCGTTGCGTGTCACTCCTGTGCGCACCTCGGTGACGATGCCTCCGCAGTGTATCTCCTGGTTCAGGTAGGGCGTGAGGTCGTCGAGGTGTGCCACTCCCACGTTGCAGAAGTTGCGCAGCACCACCTCGTAGTCGTCGAGCGGGTTGGCCGAGAGGTAGATGCCTATGAGGTCCTTCTCGATGTTCAGTCGCTCCAGGTTGCCCCAGGGCTCGAAGTTGGTGGGTATGGGCGGTGTGGCGATGGGTATGTCGTCCATGTTGTCGAAGAGGAACAGTTCGCTGGGGTCTTTCTTCTCGTTGAAGGCGTTGGCGTGCTTGACCAGGGCATCCAGGAAGGTCATCCCCTTGTTGTCCACCACGAAGTACTGCTCGCGTTGCAGTTCCTCGAAGCAGTCCAGGGCGCCACTCTTGGCCAGGGCTTCCAGTCCGTTGCGTTTCACCTCGCTGATGTTGATGCGCTGCACGAAGTCGAAGATGTCCTTGAAGGGTCCGCCGCTGATGCGTTCCCGCTCGATACTCTCTGCAGCACCTCCACCGAGGCCCTTGATGGCGGCCAGGCCGAACCGTATGTTGCCCTCGTCATCGACACTGAAGAGGCTGCGGCTCTTGTTGACGTTGGGTCCCAGGGTGAGGATGCCCAGCGCCTTGCATTCGGCCATGACCTTGGTGATCTCGGTGATGGAGAAGAAGTTGCGACTCATCACGCCCGCCATGTACTCGGCAGGGAAGTTGGCCTTGAGGTAGGCCGTCTGCATGGCCACCCAGGCGTAGCAGGTGGCATGGCTCTTGTTGAAGGCATACGAGGCGAAGCTTTCCCAGTCCTTCCATATCTTCTCCAGCGTCTTGGCATCGTGTCCGTTGCTCTTGCCGCCCTCGATGAACTGGGGGTACATGTGGTCCAGCTTGTCCTTCTGCTTCTTACCCATGGCCTTGCGCAGGGTGTCGCTCTCGCCTCGGGTGAAGTTGGCCAGTTTGCGACTCAGCAGCATCACCTGCTCCTGATAGACGGTGATGCCGTAGGTCTCGGATAGGTACTCGTCCATGCAGTCGAGGTCGTACTCCACCTTCTCGCGTCCGTGTTTGCGGTTGATGAACTTCTCGATGTACTGCATGGGACCGGGTCGGTAGAGGGCATTCATGGCGATGAGGTCCTCGAAGACCGATGGTTGCAGCTCGCGCAGGTATTTCTGCATGCCGGGCGACTCAAACTGGAAGACACCCGTGGTGAGTCCGTCGCAGAAGAGTTGGAAGGTGGCGGGGTCCTCTATGTCCACCTTATCTATATTAAGGTCGATGCCCAGACTGTCGTGTATGTTCTTGATGGCCTCCTTGAGTATGCTCAGGGTCTTGAGTCCCAGGAAGTCCATCTTGATGAGGCCCGTATCCTCGATGACGGCACCCTCGTACTGCGTGCACAGCACCTTCTGGCCCGTCTCCTTGTCGTCGGCGGTGCAGACGGGCACCCAGTCGCTGACATCGTCGCGGCAGATGATGACGCCGCAGGCATGTACGCCCGTGTTGCGCACATTGCCCTCCAGCATCTGGGCATACTTGATGGTGTCGCTCAGCTGACGGTCGGTGGAGGCTGCTGCCTGCTGTATCTCGGGCACACAGGCCAGCACGTTCTTCAGGTTCATCTTGCGCGGCTTGCCGTTCTCGTCGTCGGGCAGTTTGTCGGGGATGGCCTTGGTGAGCGAGAGACTCACGTTGAGAGGTACCTGCTGTACACGTGCCACATCGGCTATGGCCGACTTGGTGGCCATGGTGCCGTAGGTGATGATGTGTGTCACATTGGCCTTGCCGTATTTCTGTGTCACCCAGTTCAGCACCAGTCCGCGCCCGTCGTCGTCGAAGTCCACATCGATATCGGGGAGCGAGATACGGTCGGGGTTGAGGAAACGCTCGAACAGCAACTGGTAGCGTATGGGGTCCACCTTGGTGATGCCCAGACAGTAGGCCACGACGCTGCCCGCTGCCGAGCCACGTCCGGGTCCCACGCTCACACCCAGTTCGTTGCGGGCCGAGTTGATGTAGTCCTGCACGATGAGGAAGTAGCCGGGGAAGCCCATGGTCTTCATCACATGCAACTCGAAGATGATGCGTTCCTCCACCTCCTCCGACAAGGGGTCGCCGTAGATCTCGCGGGCACCCTTGCGGGCCAGAAACTCCAAGTAGTCGGCCTCGAGCTTCAGACGGTAGAGTTTCTCTACACCCCCCAGTTGCTTCACCTTCTTCTCGGCCTGCTCGGGGGTGCACACCTCGCGGCCATGCTCGTCGTGGGTGAACTCGGCAAAGAGGTCCTCGTCGGTGAACTTGCGGCGGTATTCCTCCTCGGTGCCGAAGTCCTCGGGGATGGGGAAGGTGGGCATGATGGGAGGGTGGTCGATGCTGTAGAACTCGCATTTGTCCAGCACCTCCAGCGTGTTGGTGATGGCCTCGGGTACGTCGGCGAAGAGGCTCTTCATCTCCTCGGTCGTCTTGAACCACTCCTGCTTGGAGTAGAGCATGCGGTCGGGGTCGTCGAGGTCGCGCTTGGTGCCCACGCACAGCAGACGGTCGTGGGCCTCGGCATGTTCCTCGTCCACGAAGTGTACGTCGTTGGTGCACACGCATTTGATGCCATATTTCTCGGCAATGCGCAGCAACTCCACGTTCACCTGTTGCTGCAGGGGATAGGTCTCGCGGTTGGCGCGTATGTTGGGGTCGGTGACGCGGTGACGTTGCAACTCGAGGTAGTAGTCGTCGCCGAAGACGCGCTTGTACCACTGCACCACCTCCTCGGCTCCGGCGATGTCGCCGTTGAGGATGCGACGGGGCACCTCGCCCGCCAGGCAGGCCGAGCAGACGATGAGGCCCTCGGCATGCTGTTCCAGTTCCACATGGTCGGTACGCGGGCGGGTGTAGAGTCCCTCGGTCCATGCCTTGGACACCAGTTTGATGAGGTTGTGGTAGCCCTTCTCGTTCTTGGCCAGCACGATGAGGTGGTAGCGCTGGTTGTCGCCCTGGTTCTTGTCCTTGTCGGTCAGACGTCGGTGGGCCACATACATCTCGCAGCCGAAGATGGGCTTGAAGGGCGGCTTGCCCTCCTCCTTGAGCGCCTTGTTCTTCTTGCCCACGTAGTTGAAGAATTCCTTGATGCCCATCATATTGCCATGGTCGGTGATGGCCATACCCGGCATACCGTCGCGGATGGCCTTATCGACCAGTTTTTCTACGCTGGCCTGACCATCGAGCAGAGAGTAGTGCGTATGCACGTGTAAATGGACAAAATCGGACATGGTAAAGTGCGTTTTCGGTCAAAAGCGGGTGTAAAATTACGTCATATCTGCCGAATGACCAAAAAAAACCGAAAAACTTTTTGTCCTCCGCCAAATTATGCATACTTTTGGCGCACAAAAATACAAAAAAAACCATTTTTCAGCCCCAATCATGGTCAGGAAACTCAATAAACTCAAGAAGAAAATCCGCCTTCATCGCGAGGGTAATCACACCCTCATCCTGGGTGGTCTCGTCCTTGCTCTCCTCTGTACCCTCGTGGGTATCCTCTGCGGCTGGCATTCCGCACCTTTCGTGGTACTGCTGGTCGTCAGCATCGTGGTCTATCTCATTGTGGTGAATTTCTTCCGTTGCCCCATACGGCTCTTTGGTGGCGACACCACGGGGGTCGTCGTGGCTCCTGCCGATGGCAAGGTCGTGGTGGTGGAGGAAGTGGATGAGAACGAGTATTTTCACGACCGCCGCCTCATGGTGAGCATCTTCATGAGCCTCTTCAATGTGCATGCCAACTGGATTCCTGTCGACGGTGTTGTCAAGAAAGTGGTCCACCACGACGGTCGCTTCCAGAAGGCCTGGTTGCCCAAGGCGAGCACCGACAACGAGCGCTCCACCATCGTCATAGAGACGCCCGAAGGTACCGAGATTCTGGTGCGTCAGATAGCCGGAGCCATGGCCCGCCGCATCGTCACCTACCCCTCGGCCGACGACGAGTGTTTCATCGACGAGCACCTCGGCTTCATCAAGTTCGGGTCGCGTGTGGACCTCTATCTTCCCCTTGGCACCCAGGTGCTCGTGGAGATGGACCAGAAGACCACGGGCAACGAGACCATCATCGCTCACCTCTGAACCCTTGAACGCCATGCTCAAGCACCTACCCAATACCATCACCTGCTGCAACCTCATCAGTGGATGCATAGCCACCGGAGCCGCCTTCAGTGGACATTTCCAGTGGGCCCTCATCATGATTGTCGCCGGTGCCGTCTTCGACTTCTTCGACGGCATGGTGGCCCGCCTCGTCCATGCCTCGTCGCCCATCGGCAAGGAACTCGACTCGCTGGCCGATGTCGTCACCTTCGGCGTGGCTCCCAGTGCCATGATCTTCCAACTCTTCGGTATGGTGCAGTACCCCGCGTGGATGGAACCGCTCCGCGACATCCTGCCCTATACCGCCTTCGTCATGGCCGCCTTCTCGGCGCTGCGGCTGGCCAAGTTCAACCTCGACACCCGTCAGACCACCAGTTTCATTGGTCTGCCCACCCCGGCCAACGCCCTCTTCTGGGCCACCCTCATCGTGGGTCAGTTGCCTTTCCTCTGCTCGGGACGCTTCAACGCGCTGTTCCTCTTCCTCTTCATGCTCATGTTCAGTTTCTTGCTGGTGGCCGAGATACCCCTCTTCTCGCTCAAGTTCAAGAGCCTCTCGTGGCAGTCCAGCAAGGTGCAGTACATCTTCCTCGCAGGCTGTGTGGCCATCCTATGTCTGGGTCTCTCCACCTTCTTCTGCATCATACTCTGGTACATCCTGCTGAATATCATCCTCCTGATAGGCGGCCACAAGAAGTAGGCAACAGCCATGATGCTTCTGTGGTGTTTCCATGATATGCTATCAGACACCTATCAGGCACCTATCAGACACCTATCAGACACCTATCAGACATCGCTCAGATATCCCTTAAATACCAAACCTACCACCAAACCATTCTCATCACCGTGAAACGTACACGTCTTCTCACACTGGTCACCATCGTCCTCCTCTTGCCCCTGAAAATGGCAGCACAGCCATCCGATGGCCTCTATACCATCAGTTGCGACTACATCGGCAGTGGCTTCGTGGGGCTGGGAGCCTACCACTATGCCAGTGGCTACCCCACCTACTATGTCGCCGACCTCACCACAGCCACGGAAGACTGCGTGTGGGAGATCTACAAAGACGGTGCGGGCTACACCATCAAGAACCATCTCACCGACCAGTATCTCGGCTTCGTCGATGACCACGACTGCAAGTACATGGAGCAGGTGGACAACGTCACCTCCGACGACCAGCGCTGGACCTTCGTCACCTATCCCTACAACATGGATGCCTACTACATCCGCAGCGTGGGGCACCCCGACTACTACTTCAACCTGCGCAGCTCGATGTGGCTGGGATGCTATGCTGGCGGCGGACGCTCCAGCAACGAGCTCTTCGTCTTCACCGAGTACACCGGCGGTGGAGGTGAAGAAGACGACGATGACTACCCCTTCCGCACCAGCAGCGTCTCGGGCAGCAACTTCGCCGGAGAGACCCACTGGTACCAGATACGCATACGCAGCAGCAAATACTGGTGTGCCACCGACGACGGCATCACCCTGGGCGACCTCCCCGACAAAGAGAACATTGCCGACGAGTACCTCTGGGCCTTCGTACCCACAGGCAACGACCACGGCGTGCGCATCTACAACAAAGCCTTCGGTGGCGGTGCCTATCTGGGTAGCGTCGGCTACGAGAATGGCGAGCAACTCTACATGGGTACCGAAGCCGACTACCCCTACAACATCTTCTACTACAGCGAGAACAACTCCGCTGGCTGGTGGGGCGATGCGGGCTACAACCTCTACACAGGCTCCTCCATCAGCACCGTCAACGACTTCAGCAGCGGCAACATCCTCAGATACTGGAACTCCGAGGCCAGCCCCTACGACAACGGTTCGTGCAACGAGTTCTTCTACTACTCCTCCACCAAGCAGGTTATCACCGTGAGCCCCGTGGAGGCTACCCTCGAACTCTACGAGACCCTCCAACTCTCCGCCTGGGCCGAGGACGGCACCACCTCCTTCACCTGGAAGAGCAGCACCCCCAAGGTGGCCACCGTCACCTCCACGGGACTCGTCCGTGCCATGTCGGGAGGTACAGCCGAGATTACGGCCACCGACCAGTCGGGCAACACCGCCACCTGCCTCATCACCGTGTCCCAGCCCGTCACCAAGATCATCATCACCAGCGGCGAGGAGTTCTCCCTCCAGAAAGGAGCCACCCGCCAACTCACCTATGAGGTGCAACCCTCCACGGCCATCAACAAGGCTGTCACTTGGAGTGTCTCGGATGCCAGCATCGTGAGCGTCTCCGACGAGGGCCTCGTCACGGCCCTCATGGAAGGCACGGCCACCATCACCGCCACAGCCAAGGGGAGCGACAACGTCACGGCCACCTGTCAGGTGCATGTCACCGGAGCCGTGCAGCCCGAGCCCATGACAGACCCCATGCTCTTCGTCCATTTCCTCGACGAACGCATCTGTGCCTTCCCCAAGGCCTACATCAGCAACTATGACCTCGACGACCTCACCCTCCGCATCACCACCACCTGGGACCAGATAGTCACCTACGAGGAGGTCGGCGACATAGGCGAAGAGGTACCCCTGTTGCCCTACTTCACCTCGTACAAGTTCAACAATAAGTTCAACGACCAACTCTATACCGATGTGGATGCCGGCATAGACGAGGCTGCCGATCCCGTCAACGAAATACGCCTCGACGTGGGCTGCATAGGCAAGCGTCTGACAGCCTCGTTCAAGACGAGTGCCGATGATGTCCTCGTCTATGTCGATACCGTACTCCAGCAGAGCAAGGTGACCCGTCAGCGCTTTGAGGAGCCCGTCACCTACACCATCACCACACCCGGCCTCACCATGGCGGCACGTTACACCGACGGCAAGACCTACGCCATCGCCTACGTGCCCTACGGACGCGAGGTGACGGTGAGCGTCAACTTCCTCACCGACGACTCCGGCAACGTCCCCACCATCTATATCGACACCGCCGACGGCGCGTCCATCACCAGCAAGACCACCTACAAAGATGCCACCATACGCATCGAGGGCGAAGGGGTCTTCCCCGACTTCCCCGAGACAGCCATCCAGATCAAGGGACGTGGCAACACCAGCTGGGGTTGGGCCAAGAAACCCTACCACATCAAGTTTGCCTCGAAGCAGAAACCCTTTGGCATGAAGGCCGGCAAGCACTGGAACCTCCTCTCCAACTACCAGCACAACTCCTGCATGACCAATGCCATAGCCATGAAGGTGGCCGACATGGTGGAGGTGGCCGGAGCCAACCACATCATTCCCGTGGACCTCATCCTCAACGGCGAGTACCGCGGCACCTACAACTTCACCGAGAAGGTGGGCTTCAGCAACAACAGCATCGACCTCGACGACGAGTCCTGTGCCGCCATGCTCGAGTTGGACAGCTACTACGACGAGACCTTCAAGTTCCGCAGTTCCTACTACTACCTGCCCATCAACATCAAGGAGCCCGAGTTCGACGACCCCGAGTCCGAGACGGCCCTCGACCAGCAGATGGTAGAGGACGACTTCAATCAACTGGAGGCAGCCCTCTACAACGGCGACGAAGACTACGACCGCCTCGTCGATATCCCCTCGGCTTGTCGCTTCTTCCTCGTCAACGAACTCGTCTATAACCTCGAGCTGGCTCACCCCAAGAGCAGCTATATGTACAGCGAGGACGTGGCCAACCCCGTCACCGACGAGTCGGGCAACTACCTCCAGGACGAGACACCCTGGATCCTGGGTCCCGTGTGGGACTTCGACTGGGCCTTCGGCTACCAGAGCTCCTATCGCTACTACCAGGACAACCAGACGGCCGACTACTTCAAGAAGATGCTCAGCGCCGGCGACTCCAACGGTCGCGCCGGACAGTTCTGGCAAGGCATCTGCCGCGGCAACGACAACGCCAAGCGCACCTACTACCGTCTGTGGCGCAACTTCATGGACAACCAGCTCGACGAACTCATAGAGTATGTAGATGACTATTTCCACTACGCCACGCCCTCGTTCGAGTCGGACTACGAGGTATGGCATGCCAGCGACTACGACCAAACCACGACCGTGGAGAATGCCAAGAAATGGCTCCGCACCCGTGCCGAGTATATATGGAACAAGTGCCTCACGGCCTATCCCGACGACCCCGAGCCCGTGACCATCCTGCGGGGCGATGCCAACGGCGACGGCACCATCACCATTGCCGACCTCGAGGCCATCACGGCCCACCTGGCTGGCAACACCCCCGACAACTTCGCCAACACCGAGGCCGATGCCAACGAGGACGGAAAGGTCGATGCCGACGACCAAACAGCCATCGCCTCCATGCTCCTCAGCAAGCAGAACCAGCCCACAGCCTCCTACCGCATGTCACTGGAGACGGCCGAGGCAGCGCTCTCCCTGCAGACGTTCCAGATACAGCAAGGCGGCACCGCCATCCTCCCCATAACCCTCCAGACGAGCGAGCCGAGCTACGCTGCTGCACAGTTCTATGTCGTCTGCCCCGACGGCCTCTCCGTGCAGGATATAGAGTGCGACAACAGCGACCTCCACGTGCAGTGGACCGAGGTGGACAACTACCGCTACTGCATCCTTCTCTATACCGACGACGGCCAGGCTCTCCCCTTCGGCGATATCACCCTGGGGCTGACCGTGCTGAGCGAACGCCGTGTAGCCGACGAACAGTGTCTGGTGCGTGTCGCCAACGGTCTGCTGGCCAACATACAGGCCGACGACGAGCGTCTCGCTGCGGGGAGCATAGGCTTCAGCTACAACACTGTGGGCGTAGAGGCTGATGGAGTCAAAGAGTCGAAGAGTCAAAGTGTCATCTACGACCTCCTGGGTCGCCGCGTTACCACGCCGCGTGCCGGACGCATCTACATCGTGAACGGAAAGAAAGTGAAACTATGAAATACAATCGCATCCTTCTCAAGCTCAGCGGCGAGAGCCTCATGGGCGACAAACACTACGGCATCGACGAGCAGCGCCTCGCCGAATATGCCACACAGATCAAGGAGGTCCATGACCTCGGCGTAGAGATAGGCATCGTCATCGGCGGAGGCAACATCTTCCGCGGACTCAAGGGCACTGGCCTCGGCTTTGACCGTGTCAAGGGCGACCAGATGGGCATGTGCGCCACCGTCATCAACTCCCTCGCACTCAGCAGTGCCCTCGAGGCGCAGGGCGTCAGCACCCGTGTCCTCACCGCCATACGCATGGAACCCATCGGTGAGTTCTACAACAAATGGCGTGCCATCGAGGCTCTGCAGCGTGGCGAGGTGGTCATCATGAGTGCCGGCACGGGCAACCCCTATTTCACCACCGACACAGGCTCGTCGCTGCGAGGCATAGAGATAGAGGCCGACGTAATGTTAAAAGGTACGCGCGTGGACGGCGTCTATACCGCCGACCCCGAGAAGGACCCCACCGCCACCAAGTTCAACGAGATCACCTTCGACCAGATCTACACCCTTGGCCTCCGCGTCATGGACCTCACCGCCACTACTATGTGCAAGGAGAACGACCTGCCCATCTATGTCTTCAATATGGACATCTATGGCAACCTGCGCCGCGTCATCCAAGGCGAGAACATTGGCACCCTCGTACACAAGTAATTGAACCATTTGAACCCGGTTCCTGAGCCCGTCGAAGGATGAACTTTTGAACCATTTGAACCACTTGAACTTTTAATAACATGGCACAAGAAGACGTTTTCAAGAAAATAGTATCCCACTGCAAGGAATACGGCTTTGTTTTTCCCTCCAGCGACATCTACGATGGTCTGGGCGCCGTCTATGACTACGGTCAGAACGGCGTGGAACTCAAGAACAATATCAAGCAATACTGGTGGCAGAGCATGGTGCTCCTCCACCAGAACATCGTGGGCATCGATGCCGCCATCTTCATGCACCCCACTACCTGGAAGGCCAGCGGACATGTCGATGCCTTCAACGATCCCCTCATCGATAACCGCGACAGCAAGAAACGCTACCGTGCCGACGTCCTCATCGAGGACCAGATGGCCAAGTACGACGAGAAGATTGACAAGGAGGTGCAGAAAGGCCGCAAGCGCTTCGGCGAAGCCTTCGACGAGGCTCAGTTCCGTGCCACCAACGGCCGTGTCCTCGAACTCGCTGCCAAGCGCGACGCCCTCCACGAGCGCTTCGCCAAGGCCCTCAACGATAATGATTTGGCCGAATTGCGCCAGATTATCCTCGACGAGGAGATTGTGTGCCCCATCAGCGGTACGCGCAACTGGACCGAGGTGCGTCAGTTCAACCTCATGTTCTCCACCGAGGTAGGCTCCACCGCCGAGGGTGCCAGCAAAATCTACCTGCGTCCCGAGACAGCACAAGGCATCTTCGTCAACTACCTCAACGTGCAGAAGACGGGCCGCATGAAGGTACCCTTCGGCATAGCCCAGATAGGCAAAGCCTTCCGCAACGAGATCGTGGCCCGTCAGTTCATCTTCCGCATGCGCGAATTCGAACAGATGGAGATGCAATTCTTCGTCAAGCCCGGCACCGAACTCGACTGGTTTGCCCGCTGGAAAGAGACCCGCATGCGCTGGCACCAGGCTCTGGGCTTCGGCGCCGACAACTACCGCTTCCACGACCACGACAAGTTGGCCCACTACGCCAATGCTGCCACCGACATCGAGTTCCTCATGCCCTTCGGCTTCAAGGAGGTGGAAGGCATCCACTCCCGCACCAATTTCGACCTCTCACAGCATGCCAAGTACAGCGGCAAGAAGATAGAATACTTCGACCCCGAGACCAACGAGAGCTACACCCCCTATGTCATAGAGACGAGCATCGGTGTGGACCGCATGTTCCTCAGCATCATGAGCCATGCCTACACCGAGGAGCAGCTGCCCGGAGGCGACACCCGCGTCGTGCTGCGTCTGCCCGCTGCCCTCGCCCCCGTCAAGTTGGCCGTGCTGCCCCTCGTCAAGAAAGACGGGCTGCCCGAGGTGGCACAGTCCATCATCGACGACCTGCGCTTCCACTTCAACTGCAAGTACGACGAGAAAGACACCATCGGCAAGCGCTACCGTCGCATGGACGCCATAGGCTGCCCCTTCTGTATCACCGTGGACCACGACACCCTTCAGGATCACTGTGTCACCCTGCGTGACCGCGACACCATGGAGCAGCGCCGCGTGGCCATCGCCGACCTGCGCGCCATCATCGAAGACCAAGTCAGCATCACCTCCCTCCTCAAGAAACTCCTATGAGAAAGCACACGCCGACATCCACGCTCGTCGCCCTCCTGCTGGGCGTCCTCGCCGTCCTCGCCTCCTGTACAGCCACCGACGACGAGTACGACCCCTACTACAACTGGCAGGAACGCAATACGCAGTGGTTTGGCCAGGTCATGGACTCGGCCCGTACCGCCATATCCCAGGCTCGGCTACAGTATGGCGATGCATGGGAGGAGCACTGCGACTGGCGCATGTACAAGTCGCTCAACCAGAGTCCCACCTACCAGAGCGGCAAGACCGACGACAGCATCTGCGTGCGCATCCTCGCCCACGGCAACGGAACCGTGAGTCCCACCTTCTCCGACACCGTACGCATCGCCTTCCGTGGGTGGCTCATGCCCACAACCGATGCCGAAGGCAACAAGCAGGAACTCATCTTCACGCAGACCTACTACGGCACATACGACCCCTCCACCGCAGCACCCCAGACAGCCGCCGTCAGCAGCTTCCGACCCGGTTTCGGCACAGCCCTGCAGTACATGGTGGCCGACGACGACTGGATGGTATATATGCCCGCCAACCTCTTCTACGGCACCACCACCACCGGTGTCATACCCGCCTACAGTGCAGCCCGCTTCCGTATCCACATGATGGCCATATACCCCTTCGGCACCAACGTGCCGGCATGGAAATAGAACACACCACCACGCCATGCTCGCCAAGACACACAGCGCCACCGTCGATGGCATACAGGCCCTCCCCGTCACCATCGAGGTCAACACCGCCGCAGCGATGCGCGACGGCGGGATGAGTCGTACCGTCATTGTGGGACTCCCCGACAGCAGTGTCAAGGAGAGCTACAGCCGCATCGATGCAGCCCTCACCAACACAGGCTTCCGCATCGCTCCAGGCAACCTCACCATCAACCTCGCTCCAGGCGATATCCGCAAGGAAGGTACAGGTTTTGACCTCCCCATAGCCATCGGCATCCTCATGGCTCACGGCTTCGTGGCCGCAGGTACTGCAGACAACTACATGATGGTGGGCGAACTCAGTCTCGACGGTTCCATACAACCTATCCGTGGTGCGCTCCCCATCGCTATCAAGGCACGCTCCATGGGCTGCCGCGGTCTCATCGTCCCCATCCACAACGTCCACGAGGCTGCCGTGGTCAACAACCTGCCCGTCTATGGTGCCACCACCCTGCAGCAGGTCATCGACTTCTTCAATGGCGATGCCTCGGCCCTCGTTCCCACCGTGGTCAACACACGCGAGGAGTTCCAGGCTGCTCAGGCACAGGAAGGGCTGGACTTTGCCGATGTCAAGGGACAGGAAGCCGTGAAGCGTGCCATGGAGATAGCTGCAGCCGGCGGACACAACATGATCATGGTGGGTCCTCCAGGAGCCGGCAAGAGCATGATGGCACAGCGCCTCCCCAGCATCCTGCCGCCCCTCTCGCTGGCCGAGAGCCTGGAGACCACACAGATACACTCCGTGGCAGGCACCCTCAAGGGAGGTACGGGACTCATCACCAGACGACCTTTCCGTGCCCCCCACCACACCGTATCGCAGGTGGCCCTCGTGGGGGGTGGCGCCAATCCCATGCCCGGCGAGATCAGTCTGGCCCACAACGGTGTCCTCTTCTGCGACGAGTTGCCCGAGTTCCCGCGAGCAGCCCTCGAGGTGCTGCGTCAACCTCTCGAAGACCGCAAGATCACCGTCACCCGAGCCAAATACAGCATCGTATATCCCTGCAACTTCATGTTCGTGGCCAGCATGAACCCCTGCCCTTGCGGCTACTACAACCATCCCACACATGCTTGTCAGTGTACGCCCGGACAGATACACAAGTACATGAATAAGATATCGGGTCCCCTGCTCGACCGCATCGACCTGCAGATAGAAATTCTTCCCGTCCCCGTCGCCGACCTCACCTCCATGCCACGCGGTGAGACGAGTGCGCAGATACGCGAGCGTGTCGTGGCGGCACGTCAGATCCAGGAACAGCGCTTCGCTGCCACCTCACCCCGCATCCACTGCAACGCCCAGATGACCCCCGCCATGATGAAGACCTACGCCCCACTCTCCGACGAGTGTCTGCAACTCCTGCGCACGGCCATGACACGCCTCAACCTCTCCGCGCGCGCATACGATCGCATCATAAAGGTGTCCCGCACCATTGCCGACCTCGACGCCAGCCCCGCCATCCTCGCCCGCCACATCGGCGAAGCCGTAGGCTACCGCAACCTCGACCGCGAACACTGGGGAGAATAGGGATCCAGGACACTCTCCATGAAATGGAGTTCCTCGGCGGTGAAATTGGGGCTGTTCAGGGCAGCGAGGTTGCGCTGCAGCTGCTGGGGCGAACTGGCACCAACGATGACACTGGTGACCTCGCTGTGGTGGAGGATCCACGAGAGGGCCATCGTGGCTAAAGTCTCACCGCGTTGTCCAGCGAGGTCATTGAGACCACGGAGACACTGCAGCAAAGCAGGAGTCAGCATATCGGCACGGAGAAAACGGGGGTCATGAGCCATGCGACTGTCGGCGGGGATACCTTGCAGATAACGGTCGGTCAGCAACCCCTGTGCCAAAGGCGAGAAACCGATGAAACCCACACCCTGCTTGGCCGTCTCGCCGAGGATGCCCTGTTGCTTGGGTGCTTGGTCCAGGAGGTTGAGCCGCCCCTGATAGATGAGACACGGCACATCGTGCTGGCGCAGATAGTCATAGCCTGTGCGTGCTGCCTCCAGCGGCCAACGAGAGAGACCGACATAGAGCGCCTTGCCCTGCCGCACGATATCCACAAGGGCCTGCAGCGTCTCCTGCAAGGGTGTCTCTGGGTCATAGCGGTGACAGTAGAAGAGGTCCACATAGTCCAGTCCCAGACGTTGCAGACTCTGGTCCAGACTCGCCATGAGATGCTTGCGCGCAGCCCACGAACCGTAAGGACCTTCCCACATATCATAGGCCGCCTTGGTCGCGATGAAGAGCTCGTCGCGATGAGCACGCAGATCATCGTGCAGAAACTTGCCGAGTCGTGTCTCAGCGGCTCCCGGGTCGGGACCATAATTATTGGCGAGGTCAAAATGCGTGATACCGGCATCGAAAGCTGCACGCACGATGGCACGGCTCTGGTCCTCTGGAGTGAGGCAACCGAAGTTATGCCAGAAACCGAGCGAGATGGCCGGCAACAGCACCCCGGACTGTCCAGAACGGCGGTACTGCATATGGGCATAGCGGCTGTGATTGGGAGTGTACATGAGAGATAAAGAAATCTTTGTCGATGCAAAAGTACGAAAAAGGTTAGAGGTTAGAGATTAGAGGTTAGAGATTTTTGGATGGTATGGCTCGAAAATGTATGTTTTTGGCACATTTTAGATATGTTTTTTGTGCCAGCAGACGAAAAAAGCCGCCCGCTGTTGACCATTGACCGTTGACCTTTTTGTACCTTTGTACCGAAAACACACCAAAACATCTCTCCGACAATGAAAATACACACTCTCTTTGCCATCCTGCTGCTGACCATGACCACTCAGGCCCAGGAATCCCGCCGCATCTACCTCTCTGGTACAGACAAAGACCACACCCGCACCTGGGAATTCCAGTGCACCAAAGGAGCCCGCTCTGGTGTGTGGACCACCATAGAGGTCCCCTCGTGCTGGGAATTGCAGGGCTTTGGCTCCTACAACTACGGTCATGATATCCCCCATGCCGACGAACAAGGACTGTATCGCTATCGCTTCGAAACCCCTACCCGTCAACACGGTGAGCAGGTATGGCTGGTCTTTGAAGGCTCCATGACAGACACCGAGGTGTGGGTCAACGGCACATCGGCAGGAGAGCGTCACCAGGGAGCCTTCTACCCCTTTCGCTATGAAGTGACACACTTGTTGAAGAAAGGCGAAAACCTGCTGGAAGTAACCGTCAGCAAAGAATCGGCCAACGAGAGCATCAACCGCGCAGAGCGTCAGGCCGACTACTGGATCTTCGGCGGCATCTTCCGCCCCGTCTATCTCCTCGTGACACCTCAGCAGCACATTGAGCGTGTCAGCATCGATGCTCGTGCCGACGGAGACTTCCTCATGAAAGTGGAAAGCACACGGGAGACAACACAGACACAGACCGACATCATCGACCTCTCCACCGGAAACCTCCTTGCCACCCTTAAGGGCGACACCTTGGTGCGTGGACACCTCCATGGCATCAAGCCCTGGAGCACCGAGACGCCCCACCGCTACCAGGCCGTGGTGCGCTTGATGAAGGCGGGGAAGGTGCTGCATGTCTATCGTCAGAACTTCGGTTTCCGCACCGTAGAGTTTCGTGCCCATGATGGCTTCTACCTCAACGGCCGACGTGTGATGTTCAAGGGTGTGTGCCGCCACACCTTCTGGCCCGAGAGTGGCCGCGCCAGCAGTCCAGCGTTGGCCGTCGAGGATGTCAACCTCATCAAGGACATGAATATGAATGCCGTGCGCATGAGCCATTATCCCCCCGACGAGTATTTCCTCGATACCTGCGACTCGCTGGGGCTCTTCGTCATCGACGAGTTGGCTGGTTGGCAGAAGAAGTACGACACCGACGTGGCACGTCGATTGGTGCGCACGATGGTGCAGCGCGATGTGAACCATCCCAGCATCGTGATGTGGAGCAATGGCAACGAGGGAGGCTTCAACACCGAGGTGCGTGGCGACTATGGCAAGTACGACATCCAGCACCGTAAGGTCATCGAGCCTTTCTCCCGCTTCGACGGTACCGACACCAACCACTACCCCCGCTACAGTCGTGTGGAGGAGCGGCTGCGCAGTGGAGAGGATGTGTATTTCCCCACCGAGTTTCTCCACGGACTCTATGATGGCGGTCACGGGGCAGGACTTGACGACTACTGGTTCCTCATGACACATTATCCGACAGCAGCAGGAGGATTCCTTTGGAACCTTGCCGACGAGGGTGTCGTGCGTCATGACCGCGGCGACATCCTGGACTGCGACACCCTGCATGCCCCCGACGGCATCCTGGGTCCCCACCACGAGAAGGAGGGTAGCTTCTATGCCATACGCGACATCTGGTCGCCCATTCAGATGGCCTACGACGGCCATGAACTCACCGTCAGCAACCGCTACATGTTCACCAACCTCGACCAGTGTCGTCTCGAGTGCGACATCGTTCGTCTCAACACGTCGCTCGCTGGAGGACACGAACGCATACAAACCTACAGCCTACCCATTCCAGACATTGCTCCAGGTAGCAGCCAGACCTATCGCATCGAGCTCGACCAGGCGCTGCGCCGTATTCCAGGGGCGCGTCCCGATGTCATACGGGCTCGTGTCTATGACCCTTCGGGTCGTCTCGTTGGGACCTGGGACTATGTAATCAGTAAGGCTGCGGAGTTGGCAGACAGGATTGTGGGGCGGGCGAGTAAGGAACCCATGGCAGCGTCCGTGCCGCCGACCCTGCCCGACGTGTTGGCATCGGTCCGTCTCACCGTGCCTGGAACACTCCAGTGGACAGCCCTTGACGATGGTTGGTGGCGTCTGGACTATGCCTACACCCTCCACGGCGACTACGACTATGCTGGCCTCACCATGGACTACGAGGCACAGGTGGACTCGGCTACCCTCGTGTGCGACGGTCCTTATCGTTCCTGGAAGAACCGTCGGCGTGGCAACCTCTTTGGACTTTATGACAAGAACTACAACAACACCGTGACGGGTGAGTCGTGGGATTATCCCGAGTTCAAAGGGTATTATTCGCGTTTCTGTGCCGTGTGTCTGCACAGTACGACAGGGTCGCTCACCATCGTGAGTGCCACCGACGGCATGTTCCTCCACCTCCTCACTCCGCAGTTGCCTCGCTTCCAGTGTGCCAATGTCCAGCCACCATTCCCAGATGGCGACATCTCTGTCCTCAACTGCATTCCACCCATAGGTACTAAGTTCTGTCGTGCTGCCGACCTGGGTCCGCAGGGGCAGAAGAACCACTTCGAGCACGAGACCTTCAGTGGATCAATCTATTTCCGCCCTTGACCACTTGACCACTTGACCACTCTGCGCTCCCTCCCTTGTGGGGAGGGCTGGGGTGAGGCTCCCTACCTGACGTAGATGTCCAGCACCTTGCCGCGTTTGAGGTCGGCGTCCTGGACGACGTAGCCTTTCACTCGTCGTCCGTCGTAGCGCAGGGAGGTGATTTTCTCGCCTTGTCCGTGGCGACGTATGGTGAGGGTGTTGCCGTTCTGGGGGAAGGTGAAGCGTACCTCGTCGAAGAGGGGGACGGTGACGATGTATTCGGGGTCGGCAGGCGAGTAGGTGTAGAGGCCTATGGCGTTGAGGACATACCAGGCACTCATCTCGCCGGCGTCGTCCATGCCTGCGTAGGCCAGGTGTTCGGCTCCCATGTCGTAGAAGCGGTCCAGGATCTCGTTGATGCGGTGCTGACTCTTCTCCTGCTTGCCAATGAAGTAGTAGGCATAGGGGATGTTGTGTCCGGGTTGGTTGCCGTGGCAGTACTGTCCGATGAACCCCGTCATGTTCTCCAGTTCCACGCCGCGCCAGGGCTCGGTGAAGAGGGAGTCTAGTTTGGCCTCCACGGCAGCCTTGGAGGGGTAGAGACCGATGACCCCCTGTGGGTCGTGGGGTGGATAGAACAGCACGTTCCAGGCATTGGCCTCGCGCCACATATGCTGGAAGTAGGGGTAGTAGGGGTCGAAGTCGGCATACCAGTCGCCGCCATCTATACGTCCGCGGTAGAAGCCCGTGGAGGGGTCGAAGACATTCTTGTAGTTCTGCGCATGCTTCATCAGTAGGGTGTAGTTGGCCTTGTCGCCCAGGATCTTGGCCACCTGTGCCGTGGCATAGTCATCGTAGGAGTATTCCAGTGTCTTGTGGGCTCCTCCCTTGAACTCGTTGTAGTAGGGGAGGTCAAAGGTGTCCTTGTCTGATATCCATCCGCGCCGGAGGTATTCGTCCATGTAGCGTCGGCCCCCTCGTCCTGCCACGGTGGCGTTGCGCAGGATGAGGCGGTAGGAGCGCTCGAGGTCGAAGTCCTGCACGCCGCGTTGCCAGGCACCCGAGATGAAGGTGGAGGCATGGTCGCCATGGAAGAAGGTGGGCATGAAGCCGCCGTTCTTCTCGCCCTTGTCGGTGATGGATTTGATGATGTCGGTGGCCACGTCGGGGGCGAGGAGGGCGAGGAGAGGCAGCTTGTTGCGGTGGTCGTCCCAGAAGGAGGGGTCGGTATAGTAGCGGAAGCCGGGTGCGATGACCTGTCCGCGATTGTCGCGGAACTGGCCGTTGCAGTCGCTGCGCAGGCTGGGCCAGAGGAGTGAGCGGTAGAGGGTGGAGTAGAAGAGGCGGCGCTCGCGCTCGGTACCTCCCTGCACCTGTATCTGGGAGAGCATGGCCTGCCAGATGCTGTCGGCCTGACTGCGTATGTCATTGAAGGAGCGGGAGCCTATCTCCTGGTGCAGGTTGTCACGGGCGTTATCGACACCCACGAACGAGAAGCCTATCTTCACCTCCAGAGGCATCTCGCCGCGACTCTCACAGAACGAGACGACGGAGACACACCCGCCGCCAGCCTGACGCTGCACAAGGTCGCATATGTCGTAGTTCGTCTCGGCCCAGAAGTAGATCTTGCCCTCGCCCCACTGCGAGCCCGAGAAGGCGCGGTCGCCCTCCTGGCGCAGCGACCACTCTTGGACGTTGTTGTTGGAGTGGGTGATGTCGATGAGTAGCTGCTTGTCGTCGTCGGGACGGAAGGTGTCGCGGTGGTAGGCACAGCGCAGGGTGGTGGTCATCTCGGCCTGGACATGGTAGCGGTCCAGGAAGACGCTGTAGTAGCCGGGGTGGGCCTCCTCGCGTTGGTGGCTGAAGGGAGAGGCGTAGTCACGTGCATCCACACGACCCGTGATGGGCAGGATGGGCACATGACACAGGTTCCAGTGGCCCTTGCTGGTGTGGGCAAACCCCAGGATGGTGGGGTCTTCGTACTGGTAGCCCGACCCGCTGTGGTACATGGTCACCGGTGTGGCCTGCACCATGGCGAAGGGCAGGCTGGCGCCAGGGAAGGTCTCGGCACCCCAGGTGCGTGTCTTGCGATGGCGTACATAGCCCAGGTCCTCGGTCTCCCACAGGGTGGTGGTGCCCAGCATGGGATTGACGAGGGAGGTGAGTAGATCTTGGGCCTGAGCCTTCTCGGGCTGAGCCAGAGCCAAGGCCAAGGCCAAGGTTAAGAAGGATAGAGAGGTTCTCGTCATGTCTATTCTGTGTTTTTTGTGTGGCAAAAATACAGACTTTTTGTGGAATAAAATGTACGGAAACGTGGCAAAAATGTATTTTGTACCCGAAAAGGCGAAAAACTAACCGCTAACCGCTAACCGATCATTCCTCTTCCATTCTCTCTCCATTGGTATGGATTACTCCCATTCGAATGGGAGAAATGGGGGGTACGTATGGGAGATATTGGGAGAATGGAGAACTTTGTGAGGACAAATGGAGGAGTTTACAGAAGGTCAGCCGATAATTTTTCTGGGCATGAATTACCACCAATTGAACATTAAGTAGGGTTCTGTAACCTCCAGGGCTCCGAAAAAAAAGCCCTCACCACCTTTTTTCCTCGCCAGATACTCACGATCTCGGCTGAAATCCTCAAAATCCTCAAAATCCTCACGGGGTTATTTTTCTCGATATCGACAAAAGTGTCGATATTGTCAATATTGACATCCCTTCATTTTCCCGGGCGAAATCTTCACTTTCTTCACAATCTTCACCCCCTCTTTTTTTGTTTTTCTCCCTACTTCAGGAACGACACTTCGGCTGGCTATCGGACAATGGTCAGACGCTGGGGGGCTCGATAACCCACGCGTAAAAAAGTGGATGTGCCTTGCATGAAGACACATCCACCTCGTTTCTATTACAACTACGCTGGACGTTAATCGTCACATCCTACGTCAGAACAGCTTACCACAACACCTCTACACCACTACATCGTTACACCTAAAAGTAACAGCTTCAATCAGATTGGAATTGTAGCAGTTATTGTCTTGATTCAATCAGATATACTTCGCTGAAAGGTTCAGGCTAACTGCTGTGCTCACAGCAATTATCTGTTGCAGCGCTAGTATTTGTGGTAGTTGAAATGAATATTCACGGGTGCTTATTTAGTGGCTTTTTTAAACGTGAATCCTCCGATAGTCATCAATTTTGTTACATCGTCACTGATGTATAAATCAGTACCCGAAATTTCTGGTTCACCTAACGCTTTTTTGAAATATTTTAGGAATTGTTTTATTGCTTCACTACGCCCTTGTTCAGTTCCGTTAATTTTATATGAACAGATACTGTTACTTGTATTCAGAAGCCCTAAACACGGGTCACCAACAAATCTCTGAATCTCTTCTAATTGAAGAGTCTGACTCCCTGCTTTGTATTTTAGTTCAGTTTCAAATTTCATATTTCTGCAACTTATACTATAAGTTCCTGTAACAATTCCAGTAAGTGCTGCCGTTTTTACCCATGACCTTGAGAAGCTGCAAGTTCCAGTACATTTGCCATCTTTTTGGATGGTTAAAGTTATGGTCCAATTATTCTTGATACCATTTTCACCATTAGGACTTTCACGGAGGACCCATTTTCCTGCAGCTTTGTTAAAGATATCATTTTTTAAACCATCATAGAGTTTTGTATATTGGCCACAACGATTGTAAATTACATGCTTTTTAATCGGTGATGTGGATTTTAGTTGTGATAGTTCAGTGCAATACATAAATGCCCCATCACCTATTTTAGTTACTGTATTCGGAATAGTGACACTTGTTATAGCGGAGCAGTATGCAAAAGCAATTCTCCCAATTGAAGTTACGGTGTTTGGTATTACTAAGTTTGTTATTTCTTCTCCGTTTAAGAATAAATGGTGCGCATAGATGCAAGGATTGGAGAATTGAGGCTCTGTATTACATGGGCTATGTATGTCAAATTCGATGTCACACCAAGCTTTTAAGTCCGTGATATGTACTTGAGTTAAACCCTTACAATTATAAAATGCATCTGTTTCAATTGTTGTTACTGAACTAGGTATAGTGATGCTGGTCAAGCCAGAGCAATCTCTAAAAGCATAGGAACCAATATTTGTCACCGAATTAGGTATAGTGATGCTCGTCATGCTAGAACAACCATCAAAAGCACAGTTATCAATATTTGTCACCTCACCATCAAATGCAATGATACCCTTGCCATTAGAAAATTCATGTGATGAGATGGAAACATTAAATCTGTTAACACATATACCAGAAGAATAAACGTCACTTGTTTCTGCAAGTTTTTCACTTGCCTCATACCAAATCTGATTATTAGGGCAATTTCCCTGTGCCCACGATGCTATGCTTATCATTCCAAATAAGCAAAGTAACGAAAGTTTTTTAAGATTTTCCATAATATTATTGTTTTATTTTTTGCCATCATCTTCTATATCATCTACTCTCTTATAGTTATCTGCAAGATTGCATTTTTGAGCTGTCAGTGTCTTACCTTTGGTATTAATCTTAACACATGGACTGCTTGTAATGCATAACGGCAAATAGTTCTTCATTACACAGAAGAAATCTTCAATCAGCCAACTTGGCATTGTACCAAAGAATGGTTCAAAACGATAGATTGGTTCCCTGTATTTTAGTCCTTTTCCTAGTAAGTGTTCTGCTCCAGTTTTTGCTCCACATGCTAAATACACATATTGCTCTGGACATATTTGTGGTGATTGTGCCATACCAATACGCCATGCGGTGTCATATATGGTTAAATCACCAATACCCGAAATAGGCATTCCTACAGCTCGAACCTTATCATATAATTCTTCAAAGTCAATGGATTTGCATAAATCCGCATAGATTGGTTTTATTGCTTTCGCAAACTTTTCGATAGCATCGTTGGTGACCCTTTTTTGGTGTCCACATTTGATAAGATTCTGAAGATCTGTTTCTGTGTGACAAGGAGTTTTGTTGAGTAGCTCAATTTTTTCATTGAGTTCTGCCAGACATCCTATACACAAATGTGAATAGTAAAAATTAATTAAATCATTCATACGCATACAATTTTTGCCCACACACTCACCCAAGTGTGTAAAATTAGCTATTAACTTGATATGTATATATGTGAAAAGAGCGTGGGTGAACTTCTATGCTCATCCCACTCTCGGGCTCTGGAATGCCAATTACAAGGATAAGCACTTAGCCAGCCCACGCTGCGATTATATTAGGTCACCCCAAAAGGGTGAGCATAATATACCCAGAGTGGACGCATCGTGCATTATCTTCCTGTAATTGTCAAATTTTCCAGATTTGAGAGTGGAAGATAACGTCGAAAACGTCTTTTCTTTAGCGGCTACATCCTACACGAGGATCGGCCGATTTTTCCGATAAGATTTGACCCGCAAGCCCTTGGTGGACCGGCTAAGTCGGTGCAAAGGTAAGGAAAAGTCGAGAGTCGAGAGTCGAGAGTCGAGAGTTTTTTTCTCCGGCTGGCAGAAATTAGGCGTTTTTTACGGTGCCCACCACCAAAAAACACTTTTTTTCAGCTGTAGCCCCGAAAAATCTCTAACCTATAACCCCAAACCTCTCACCTTTTTCGTACTTTTGCCTGCGAAAATTACGAGAAGCATATGAAGTCTTTGTTTTCCCGACCCTGGTATGTGGGTCTGCTGGGTGTGGTGGTCGTTGTTCTGATGGCAGTGGTATGGACCGAGAATCACCGCGAAGCTACGGCTGAGAGTGGCGGCGCAGCTGGGGTGACGGAGGTGGCGGAGGAGTCGCTGGAGGGTGTGGTGTGTCGCGTCTTCGCAGCCATTCCCGACCACTGCGATATCACGCCCGAGGTGCACGAACTGATGACGGCGTCGCTCTACGATGCCATCCACAGTGCGTGGGAGGCCATCCCCGAGGACCAGGAAGGCATCGGCGACGAGGAGTTCCTGTTCTATTTCCTCACTGGCAATGGTGGCGACGAGGTGGACCGTGCCAGCGTGCGTCTCCTCTCCACAGAGCCTGGGGAAGGGGGCAGCATCGTCGCTACGGTAGCCTACGATACCCGCTGGGAGGACAAGACCCCTTCGACCACCGACACCCTCACGCTCACCCTCGTCTGTGAGCAGGGTACGTGGTTGCTCGATGACTTCGATGGTGTGAAGGCACGGTGTATGGGGTATATCGCGAGTCAGAAATGATTGGACAACCACAAGTATATCAGCGGCTGGAGGAGTTGGGCATAGCCTTCTCCTATACCGAGCATCCCGAGGCACCCACCATAGAGATAGGCCGACAATACTGGGCCGACCTGCCGGGGACGCACTGCAAGAACCTCTTCTTCCGCAACCACAAAGGCAACCGCCATTATCTGGTCATCTTCCAGTGCGACCACGACATAGCCATCCACGACCTGGAACACCTCTTGCATCAGGGCAAGCTCAGCTTTGCCTCCGAGGCCCGTATGGAGCGCTATCTGGGTCTCAAGCCCGGCAGTGTGTCGCCCTTTGGTCTGGTCAACGATGTGGAGCATCATGTCCACGTCTTCCTCGACGAGAACCTGCGCCATTACACCCACCTCTCCTTCCACCCCAACGACAACCGAGCCTCGCTCAACATCACTTTGCAGGACTTCGTCCGCTACATGGATGCTACGGGAAATGCCTACGAGTGGATACAGCTCTATTGAATGTCCGATACCTAAAGGCATCGAAATGATGTGTGGGGAATGACCTTTCCAGCCATAGGAATGGCTGGCTACCATATCTCATCCCTACGGGATGAATCCAGGCATAGGAATGCCTGGCTACCATATCTCATCCCCATGGGATGAAATGGAACCCTTGAACCCGGTTACTGAGCCCGTCGAAGGATTAACCCTTGAACTCTTGAACTCTTGAACTCTTGAACTCTTGAACCCTTGAACTCTTGAACTCTTGAACCCCTTGAACCATTTGAACCCTTTGAACCCTTATATCATGAAGAAAATCAACATCTTTTGTCTCTGCCTGCTTGTTGCCGTGGCAGGGATGGCCCGTACGAGTAAGGGCCTGAGCCGCGAGGCCAGCGAGACGGTAGCCGCACAGATCTACCAGCAGTGGCTCGGCGAGCAGAGGGCTGCCCTGGCCCATAATGTCAGCGACCTGCGCATCGTGCAGAACGATGTCGTCATGCCCATCCATATCCAGGTGTTCGGCGACGAGCCTGCCGACGGTCGCAGCCTCTGGATCTCCATGCATGGAGGGGGCGGAACGACGCAGGAGGTCAACGACGGACAGTGGCGCAACCAGACCGTGCTCTACACGCCCACGGAGGGTGTGTATGTCTGTCCGCGAGCCCCATGGAATGCGTGGAACATGTGGTTCCAGGAGCCCATCGATTCCGTCTTCGAGGAACTCATCCTCACCCTCGTCGCCACCCATCATGTCAACCCCGACAAGGTCTATGTCATGGGCTACTCGGCTGGTGGTGACGGTGTGTGGCGTCTGGCACCGCGCATGGCCGACCACTGGGCTGCTGCTGCCATGATGGCGGGACATCCGGGCGATGTGGGGCTGGTGAACCTGCGCAACATGCCTTTTAGCATCTGGGTGGGCGGGGCCGATGCGGCCTACGATCGCAACAAGGAGGTGGCCCAGCGCTGTCTCCTCATGGACTCGCTCCAACGCCAGGACCCCGAGGGGTATGTCCACGAGAACCATATCCTGGCCGGCATGCCCCACTGGATGAGTCGTCGCGACACGGCTGCTGTCAGCTGGATGCAGCAGTACGAGCGTCGGCCCCATCCTGCCACCGTGGTGTGGCGTCAGGAGGAGGTGCTGAAGCGGGCTTTCTACTGGCTGGAGGTTCCCGAGGCCGAGATGCAGCGCGGCAAGGAGGTGCGCGCTACGATAAGGGGGAACAGGATTTACCTGGACCGCTGCGACTATTCCCACCTCACGCTGTGGCTGGACGATGACATGGTGGATCTGGACCGCCGTGTCACGGTCTATTATCGGGGTCGGAAAATTGTCTCGACCCGTCCAGAACGCAGCGAGGCCAACCTGCGCGAGTCGCTCGCCTCGCGTCGTGACCGCGGCTATATGTTTCCTGCCAAGGTGGAGGTGAGTCTCTGAGCGTTGCTCAATCGGGCAACTGGTGCCTGGCTTGCGAGATCATGACGCCGAGCCACACGAGGGCTACTGCGGCGGCGATGCCGGCTCCCACCCAGCCGCCGAAGATGTCGCTCATGGTCTGGCAGGGGAAGCAGCAGCCCAGGGCGTTGTTGAAGACGTGGATGAAGATGGGGGCGAGGAGTGAGCCGCTGCGCACATAGGTCCAGCCGAGGAGGATGCCGAGGAGGAAGGCTCCGGGCATCTGGGCTGGGTTGCCGTGGATGAGGGCGAAGACGAGGGCCGAGACGAGGATGGCCACCCAGGGCTCCTTGGTGCCGCGCATGAGGTGGTGGAGGATGCCTCCGCGGAAGATGAGCTCTTCTGCTATGGGACCCACGAGGGTGACGACGAGGATGCCCCAGGGGTTGCGCATGAGGCCCGTCATGAGGTTGACGTCGATGATGTCGGGGATGTCGAAGGGTTCCATGGAGAGGTTGACGAGGATGATGACGGAGGGTGCCATCATGATGCCCAGGAGGGTGTGGCGCAGTCCCGGGTAGCGGAGTCCCGAGCAGGTGGTGTGCCAGGTGAGGTCGCGGGGTTTCAGCACGAAGAAGAGGAGGATGGCGAGGAGGTTGGCCACTGCCAGCGAGAGGATGAGGCTGATTTCCGGACTTGGTGCCAGGCCTTGGCGGGTGAGGAGGATGATGGCGGCGGCGCCGATGAGTTGTGTGAGGAGGAAGGCTGCGAGGAAGCAGGCCGACCAGAGGAGGGAGGATTTCATGGTTGTGGGGTTAGGAGTTGGAGGCAGCGGTTCTTGTCTTGCACGAGTTGGTGGCGGAGCGAATCGGTGTCGGGGAAAGTGCATTCGGGGCGGAGACGCGAGATGAACTCTATGTCGAGGGTGGTGCCGTAGAGGTCGCGTTGGATGTCGAGGAGGTGGACCTCGATGCTCACCTCGGTGGTGGAGCGCAGGGTGGGGCAGGTGCCTATGTTGAGCATGGCGGGATGGCCGTTGGCACGCACGGCATAGACGCCTCGGGCAGGTACGATTTTCTGGGGGTCTGTGGCGCAGAGGTTGGCGGTGGGGAAACCCAGCTCGCGGCCTATGGCATGGCCATGCACCACGGTGCCTTGCCAGCGGTAGGGACGCCCCAATCCCGCGGTGGCTTGGAGGATGTCGCCCTGGAGGAGCCAGTGCCGTATCTGCGAGCTGCTGATGTGGGGTAGGGGTGCCTCGGGAGCCTGGATGACCTCGATGCCCAGCTGCTTGCCATAGGTGTGGTAGTCCCCGAAGTCCTCGGGGGGCTGCTGGGGTCGGCCGAAGTGGTGGTCGTAGCCCATGAGGAGGGTGCCGACATGGAGCCCATCGAGGAGGATGTCGTGCATGAAGGTGCGGGCTGTGAGGCTGGCCATCTCGGCATCGAAGGGGAGAATATGCACCTGGTCCACACCCATGCTGCGCAGTGCTTCCTCGCGTTCGGAGTGTGTGGTGAGGAGGGGGGGCACGTCGTGGGGGGCGAAGACGGCGCGGGGGTGGTGGAGGAAGGTGATAACCATGGTCTCCATGCCGCGTCGTGCTGCCTCATGACGCAGGAGACGGACGAGGTATTGGTGTCCGCGGTGGACACCGTCGAAGAATCCTATGGTGGCGGCGTAGGGCATCAGACCAGTTTGCCTATCCACTCCTCGCGTGAGCCAGGGAGAAGGTCGATGACGGGAACCTCGATGAGGGTGTAGCAACCGGGTTGCTGACGCATGGTGGCACGGGCAGCACTCAACATGACCTGAGCGGTGAGGGCGGGGTTGTTGATCTTCATGTCGAAGCTGAAGAGTTGGTTGTGTGTCTGGCCCGAGACACCCTTGCGTTCCATGTGTACGCCGTGGCCCACGTCGTTGAGTGCCTTGACGCTCGGCACTAGGGTGACATGGGTCTCGTCGTGGACGAAGTAGGGCTCTGCTTTCACGGCTTGTTCCACGGTGGCGAAGTTGGCACCGTCCTCCAGCTCGACATATACCATGCGACGGTGGATGCCTGTGCCGAGGGGTATGGTGACACTGAGGGCGTCGCGCACGCCGGGGATGGCACGCACGGCCACGGTGTGGCCCATGGAGCGTCCGGGCCCGAAATCGGTGTAGGTCACTCCCTGGGGTGCCATGCTCTGCATGAGGGCTCGCACCATGCTGTCGGTGCCGGGGTCCCAGCCTGCGCTGACGATGCTGACGGCCTGGTGTTGGCGGGCCACTTCACCGAGGCGGCTGCGGAGTGCGGGGATGTCGGTGTGTATGTCGAAGCTGTCCACGGTGTGTATGCCGAGGCTAAGTATGGGTGTGGCAAAGTCCTCCACGCTGCGTGAGGGTACGGTGAGCAGGGCCACATCCACTTCGTGCAGCTCGCGGATGTCGCTGACCACGGTGAGCCCTTGCAGGTCGGAGGAGGCAGAGGCATGGCGGCGTACGATGCCGGCCACTTCCATGTCGGGGCTCTCGTGGAGGGCCTGGAGGGCATATTGTCCTATATTGCCATAACCAACGATGGCGACACGTGTTTTCTTCATGGGTTCAAGTAGTTCAAGGGGTTCAAATGGTTCAAATGGTTCATCCTTCGACGGGCTCAGGAACCGGGTTCAAGTAGTTCAAGGGTCAACGAACAACGCCTCTCGGTCAGCAGACAGAGAGGCGTAGCGCAGTACCCAGAGCCGGGATCGAACCGGCACGCCTTGCGGCATTGGTGTTTGAGACCAACGCGTCTACCAATTCCGCCATCTGGGCAGCGGCTTTCGCGAAAGCGGGGGCAAAGGTACGAAAAAAGTCGAGAGCCGAGAGACGAGAGCCGAGAGTTTTTTTGCTAAGATGGCAAAAAAGAGGCATTTTTCCCTATATGCGGCCCACTTTCGCGAAGCAGAGAACTTATTCTGCCGAGTCGGCAGAGGTGTTGTTGTCGGCCTCGGCCTTGCGCTTGGCGAGGTACTCGGGGAGGTTGAGCCCAGCCTGGTCGAAGAGTTCGTTGAGGGGCGGGATGCTCTTCATGAGTCCGCTGACGAAGCCTGCCGTGCTGCCTTTGCCGTCGGCACCACCCTGGCCAGAGTCCCAGACGGTGACCTTGTCGATGTTGATGCCCTTGATGGCCTCTACCTGTGTCTTGACGAGTTCGGGGAGTTTCTCGAGGAGGAGGAGCGAGTAGGCTGCTGTGGCATCGCCTCCTGCGGCCTGCACCATCTTGTCGTAGCCTTGTGCCTGACGGGTGAGGACCTCGTAGAGACCCTTGGCCTCGGCTTCCATCTTGGCGAAGATGGCGTCGGCCTCGCCTCGTGCCAGGGCACGTTTCTGTTCGGCTTCGGCCTCGGCCGAGATGATGAGTCGCTGTTTCTCAATCTCTTGTGGTACGATGACGTTGGCGCTCTCTGTGGCGCGTTCGCGTTCGGCACGGGCTGTCTCGGCAGCCTGCTCGGCGGCGTAGGCCTCCTCCAGTGCGCGTGCTTGCTGCACCTTCTCGGCAGCCTGTGCGATGCGCTGTGCCTCGGCTTCCTTCTCGCGGCGGTAGGCCTCGGAGTTGGCTATCTCCACCTTGGCCTCGTTCTCGCCCTTCACGGCCTGGGCATTGGCTTCGGCGGTACGGATACGGGTCTCGCGGACGGCCTCGGCCTTACCTATCTCACCTATCTTGTCCTGTTCGGCCACACGCACCTTGGCATCGTTGATGGCCTTGGCGGCAGCCTCGCGACCCAGGGCCTCGATGTAGCCGCTCTCGTCCTTGATGTCGGTCACGTTGACGTTGATGAGGCGCAGACCTATCTTCTTGAGCTCCACCTCCACGTTCTTGGAGATGGCCTCGAGGAACTTGTCGCGGTCGGAGTTGAGCTCCTCGATGGACATGGTGGCGATGACGAGACGCAGCTGTCCGAAGAGGATATCGCGTGCCAGTTCCTGAATTTGCTGGGGTGTCTGTCCCAGCAGTCGTTCGGCGGCAGCGCTCATGTACTCGGGTTCGGTGGAGATACCCACGGTGAAGCGGCAGGGGACATCTACGCGGATGTTCTGTCGGGAGAGGGCGTTGGTGAGGTTGGCATCGATGGAGAGGGGTGTGAGGCTCATGTAGGCATAGTCCTGCACGATGGGCCATACGAAGGCACCTCCTCCGTGTACGCATTTGGCACTGCCTTTGACTCCGCTGGAGCCGTAGATGACCAGGATCTTGTCGCTGGGGCAGCGACGCCAACGGTTGATGAGGGCCACGACAAGGAAGAAGCCCACGATGACGAATACGATGATGATGTAGATTTCCATAAATTCAAAATTAAAAAATCAAGGGTTCAAGGGTTCAAGGGTTCATCCTTCGACGGGCTCAGGAACCGGGTTCAAGGGTTCAAGTAGTTCAAGGGTTCAAGAGTTCTACGAGGAGGGTCTCGTGGTCAATGACTTTGGCGACGCGGACGGTGGTGCCAGAGGGGAGTTCGGGTCCGTCGGTGTAGGCGAGCATCTCGTGGATGGCACCTCCTGTGCTCACCTGCACCTTGCCTGCTGCCTCGTGGTTGGCAGGGATGCGCAGATAGACCGAGCAGGTGGCGCCCACGGTGTCCTCGATGCGGAAACTGCCGTTGGTCTCGAGGCGCAGTATGACGCGGAACATGAGGGCAAAGAAGAGGACGAAGACGACACCTATGACGGCGCTGGCCACGACGAGCCAGCCCTCGCTGGTGATGACGTCGGCCAGGCTGACACCACCCCAGCCGAAGCCGAGGAAGAAGTTGACGAAGTTGCGTAGGGTGAAGAGGGAGAAGATGCCGGCAGAGCCCAGGGTTCCGTCGTGGACATCGGTATCGACATCGACATCGGTATCGACATCCACATCGGTGTCCATGTCGCCGATACCCAGGAGCATGAGGGCGTTCTGGATGACGAAGATGATGGAGGCTACGATGGCACAACCCCACATGACTTGCATGACGGGAGTGAGAGATGAGAACCAGGCAGAGAGGGGCATAGGGTGCAAGGGTTTAAAGGTTCGACTGTTTGGCGTTTTCTGGGTACAAAAGTACAGAAAAAGGTTAGAGGTTAGAGGTTAGAGGTTAGAGAATTTTGCTCGAAAGACGAAAAAAAAGTACGAAAAAGACGAAAAAAGTGACTTTTGCTTGGTCGGTATGCCAAAAGTAGGTATTTTTGCGCACAAAAATTCCGCGTATGTATGCGCTAGTATAAGTAAGGATGAACTACATCTGGTGTGCTTTCTTCCTGATTGCTGCGGTGGTGGCTGCAGTCAAGTTGGTGTTCTGGGGCGATACCGCAGTCTTCCCCGACATCATGAACGCGGCCTTCGACAGTGCTCGCACGGGTTTTGAGATATCTCTGGGCCTGACGGGTGTGCTGTCGCTGTGGATGGGCATCATGAAGGTGGGCGAGCGCGGTGGTGTGGTCGATGTGCTGGCACGCAGGCTGTCGCCTCTCTTCCGCCGACTCTTCCCCGACATCCCCGACGGCCATCCCGTGATGGGACGCATCTTCATGAATCTCTCGGCCAACATGCTGGGGCTGGACAATGCCGCCACGCCGCTGGGCCTCAAGGCCATGGAGGGGCTGCAGGAACTCAATCCCCGCAAGGATACGGCCTCCAACGCCATGATCATGTTTCTGGTGCTGAACACGGCGGGACTGACCATCGTGCCGGTGAGTGTCCTCGTCTATCGTGCTCAGATGGGAGCGGCACAACCCACCGATGTCTTTGTGCCCCTGCTCCTGGCCACCATGACCTCCACTGTCCTGGGTGTGGCGCTGACGGGACTGATACAGCGCATCTCGTTCTGGAACAAACCCATCCTCGTCACCCTGGCACTGCTGTGCCTCACCGTGAGTGGAGTGGCCTGGGCCGCCCAGACCCTCGACCGCACCGTCATGGACACCGCCTCCACCACTGTGGCCAACGTGTTGCTGCTGGGCATCATCGTCACTTTTATCGTGGCGGCCATGGCCAAGCGGGTGAATGTCTATGATGCCTTCGTGGAGGGAGCCAAGGAGGGCTTCCACACGGCAGTAGGCATCATCCCCTACCTCATCGCCGTGCTGGTGGGCATCGCTGTATTCCGTGCCTCGGGTGCCATGGACTGGCTCATTGAGGGCCTCGGCAAGGTGGTGGTGTGGTGTGGCGGCAATGCCGAGATTACCGATGCCCTGCCCACAGCGCTGATGAAGCCCCTCAGTGGCAGTGGAGCTCGAGGCATGATGATTGACTGCATGGCCCAGCATGGAGCCGACAGTTTTGCGGGTCGTCTCAGTTGTCTGTTCCAAGGCTCCACAGATACCACCTTCTACATCCTCGCCGTGTATTTCGGTTCGGTAGGCATACGCAAGACACGCTATGCCCTGGCCTGCGGACTCGCTGCCGACTTGGCAGCCATGGTGGCAGCCATCGTGGTGGCAGAGATGTTCTTTTAAAAGTTTAAGAGTTCAAAAGTTCAAGAGTTCATCCTTCGATAGGCTCAGGAACCGAGTTCAAGAGTTCAAAGGTTCAAAGGTTCAAAGGGTTCAAGTAGTTTAAGATGAAATCAAACAGATTGGCGCCGTTGCTCAAGGACACGGCGATATACGGACTGAGCAGTATCGTGGGGCGTTTCCTTAACTACCTGCTCGTACCCCTCTACACCCATGTGCTGCCCAAGGACGACGGTGGCTATGGCGTGAGCACCAACATCTATGCCTACACCGCCCTGGTGCTGGTGGTGCTCACCTTCGGCATGGAGACCACCCTCTTCCGCTTTGCCAACAACCGCGAGGACAAGCCCGAGACGGTCTTCTCCACCGCCTTCGCCGTGGTGGGCACGCTCACCCTTGTCTTCCTGGCTCTGCTCACGCTGTGTCTGGGTCCCATCGCCTCGGCCTTGGGCTATGCCGCCCACCCCGAGTACCTGATGATGATGGGTGTCGTGGTGGCCCTCGATGCCTTGCAGGCCTTGCCTTTCTGCTACCTGCGCTACCAGAAGAGAGCCCTGCGCTTCGCCTCGCTCAAGTTGCTCTTCATCGTGTTCAACATAGGGCTCAACTGCCTCTTCTTCCTGTGGCTGGGCAAGACCGAGGTGTATTACATCTTCTTCCTCAATCTGCTCTGCACAGGTGCCATCACCTTTTTCTTCGTGCCCGACCTGGTGCGTATGCACTGGCACCTCGACACCGCCCTGCTGCGACGCATGCTGCGCTACTCGTGGCCCATCCTCGTGCTGGGCATAGCGGGCATCCTCAACCAGACGGCCGACAAGATCCTGTTCCCCCTCGTCTATCCCGACCGTGCCGAGGCCGACGTGCTGCTGGGGATCTATGGGGCTTGTGTGAAGATAGCCATGATCATGGCCATGATCACCCAGGCTTTCCGCTATGCCTACGAGCCCATCGTCTTCAGCAAGAGTGCCGACCGCGACTCCAAGGCCTACTACGCCTCGGCCATGCGCTGGTTCCTGCTCTTCACCCTCTTTGCCTTCTTGGGCGTCATGGCCTATATCGATGTCCTCAAGATTCTCATCGGCGACTATGACGAGGGTCTGCGTGTCGTCCCCATCGTCATGGTGGCCGAGATCATGATGGGCATCTACTTCAACCTCTCATTCTGGTACAAACTCATCGACAAGACCATCTGGGGCGCGTGGTTCTCGCTGGCAGGCTGCGCCGTGCTGGTGGCCGTGAATGTGCTCTTCATCCCGAGGTATGGCTATATGGCCTGTGCCTGGGGAGGCGTGGCAGGCTATGGCACAGCCATGGTGCTCAGCTATGTGGTGGGACAACGCAAGAACCCCATCCCGTATCCCGTGGGACGCATGGCGCTCTATGTGGGGCTGACGGCTGCACTCTATGGCGTGATGCTCGTCCCCATCGCCTCGCTGCCGTGGCGTCTGGTGGTGAACACACTCCTGGTGGGTGTCTTTGCGCTCTTTATCCTGTACGAAATGAAAAACACTAAAAAACATTCCATATGATGAAAACAAAAATGATGAGGCTCGCCTTGGCAGGCTTGGTGTGTGCCTCGACCCTTTGCCCAGCGGTGGCCGACGAGGGTATGTGGCTGCTGGGACACATGGATGCCAAGACCATGCAGGTATGTCGTGACCTGGGTCTGCAACTCACCGACGACGAACTCTATGGCGAGGACGGCATGTCGCTCAAGGACTGCGTGGTGGATTTCGGTGACTTCTGCTCGGGTGTCATCGTGAGCCGCGATGGACTGGTCTTCACCAACCACCACTGCGGCTACAGCGCCATTCAGGCCCTCTCCACCCCCGAGGACAACATCCTCGACAACGGCTTCGTGGCCCGTACGCGCGAGGAAGAACGTCCCGCCAAGGGCTTATATGTCAAGGTGTGGCTGCGCAGCGAGGATGTCACCGACCAGGTCACCCAGGCGCTTCGGGCCAAGGATGCCAAGCCACTGGGCACCATCCTCAACGATATCTCTGCTGAGGCACAGCGAGCCCAGACAGAGAAGAGCATCCTCACCGAGGTGAAGAGTTTCTATGGAGGCAGCCGTTTCCTGCTCAACTACTACCGCCTGTACTCCGACATCCGTCTCGTCTTCACCGTGCCGCAGACGCTGGGTAAGTTCGGCGGTGATACCGACAACTGGATGTGGCCCCGTCAGACGGCCGACTTCAGCGTCTTTCGCATCTACACCGACCCCGACGGTAACCCTGCCGAGTACGATGCGCAGAATGTGCCTCTCCATCCCAAGCGCTGGGCCCGTATGGCTCTGGACGGCTATCAGCAGGGATCCTACTGCATGACCATTGGCTACCCGGGCTCCACCTCGCGTTACCTCTCCTCCTACGGCATCGACGAGCGCGTGCATGCCAACAACATCCCCGTCTTCAATGTGCGTGGCGTGAAGCAGGAGGTCTGGACACGCTGGATGCGCAGCGACACCAAGATAGGCATCCAGTATGCCACCAAGTATGCCCACAGCAGCAACTACTGGAAGAACTCGCAGGGCATGAACGAGGCCATAGAGCGACTGGGAATCATCGACCAGAAGGAACAGCGACAGCAAGACCTGCTCCAGAGCGACCTCACCACAGCCGCCGAGAAGAAGACCCTCAAGCACCTCCTCGGCGACCTGCGCAAGAGCTACAAGGCACGTCGCGAGGCCTATACTACCAACACCTATTTCCGCGAGGTCTTCGACCGCGGCATAGAACTCGTGAACATGGCCAGACAGGCACAACGCTGGGCCGCAGCCAAGGACTCGGCCATGCGGGCCGATATGGAACAGGCCATGCAGGCACTCTACAAGGACTACGATCCGCGTGTGGACGAGGAGGTGATGGCGGCCCTGCTGCGCTACTATGCCACACAGGTGCCTGCCAAGTACCTGCCTGCCTTCTACAAGACCATCCAGCACGACTACCAGGGCGACTATACTGCCTATGCCCACGAGGTCTTTGCCACGACCCAACTCGCCACCATGGAGCAGGCACGCACACTGTGTGGGATGGATGCTGACGTGGAGTGCGACCCCGCATGGGTCATCTACCGCGATGCCCAGGCCATGAGAGACAAATACCTGGCGCCCCGTCTCACCAAGTATGCCTCGCGCATCAAGACACAGGAAGACCAACTCACCCAGATTGTCATCGCCGCCGGCGACAGACAGGGCATACCCCACTACAGCGATGCCAACTTCACCATGCGCATGAGCTATGGCATCGTGAGCGACTACACCAATGCCGGCATCCACAATGCCTACTACACCGCCATGCCGTCGCTCATCGACAAGGTGGAACATGGTGCGGCCAACCCCGACTATGCCATGCCGCTCGAGGTGCTGCGACTGCTCAAGAGTGGCGACTACGGTCGCTATGCCGACCCCACGACGGGCGAGATGCAACTGTGCTTCCTCACCACCAACGACATCACGGGAGGCAACTCGGGCTCGCCCATGTTCGACGGCAAGGGCCAACTGCTGGGACTGGCCTTCGATGGCAACTGGGATGCCCTGAGCAGCGACATCAGTTTCGATGCCTCGCTGCAGCGCTGCATAGGTGTGGACATCCGCTTCGTGCTCTGGCTCATGGACTACTGGGGCCATGCCGAACATCTCACCCGCGAGGTCTTGGCAGAGTGACACACCGCCTACGGAAATTTTGCATTTTTCCCTAAAAAAGCCTAAAATTCGCCTGCCAGAGGAAAAAACTCTCGACTCTCGACTCTCGACTCTCGACTTTTCCTTACCTTTGCGCCCGATTTCTGAAAAGCGCCCGATTTCTGAAAATACGAACCATAAAAACACACTAACCATCATGAATAAAATCAGTTACGCCATGGGGTTGGGTATTGCCTACCAACTCGCCGGGATGCATATCGACGAATTCGAGTTGAAGGACTTCACCCAAGCTATCTCCGATGTCCTCTCCAACTCCAAGACGGCCATGACCAGCGACGAGGCCAAGAGGTTGATGAACGACTACTTCGAGGAGAAGGCCAAGCGCGATGCCCAGGCCACAATAGCCGAGGGTAAGGCTTTCCTGGACAACAATGCCAAACAGCCCGGCGTCGTCACCACCAAGAGCGGCCTGCAATACAAGATCCTCACCGAGGGCACGGGCCGTCAGCCCAAAGCCACCGACAAGGTGCGCTGCCACTACGAGGGAACACTCATCGACGGTACCGTCTTCGACAGCAGCTACCGTCGCGGCGAACCTGCCGACTTCCCCCTCAATGGTGTCATCCCCGGTTGGACCGAGGGTGTGCAGCTGATGAAGGAGGGCGCCAAGTACCGTTTCTTCATCCCCTACCTCCTGGGCTATGGCGAGCAGGGCGCAGGCTCCTCCATCCCTCCCTTTGCCACCCTCGTCTTCGACGTAGAACTCATCAAAGTATTATAATAACCCCAAATACCAACAAACACAAACACAATGAAAAAACTTTTCGTTATCGCAGCCGTTGCCCTGACAGGATTCATGGCATCGTGCAACCAGACTCCCACCTCCAAGATGGAGAGTGACATCGACACCCTGAGCTATGCCATTGGTATGGCCCAGACAAACGGTCTGAAGGATTACCTCGTGATGCGCATGGGCGTGGACACCGCCTACATCGATGCTTTCCTGAAAGGCTTCTACGAGGCCGCCCAGAATGCCGACGATGCCAAGAAGACAGCCTACTATGCTGGTCTGCAGATTGGTCAGCAGGTGAGCGGTGGCATGGTGAAGAACATCAACCAGATGATCTACGGCGAGGACAGCGTGAACAGCATCAATGCCGAACTGCTCTATGCAGGCTTCATCGCTGGCGTGCAGCAGAAGTACGACGTCATGACCTTCGACTCGGCCAGCACCTATGCTCAGGAGAATATGGAGAAGGTACAGAACCGCGTGAAGGAGGAGAAGTACGGCGAGAACCGTCAGGCTGGTGAGGACTTCATCGCTGCCAAGGCCCAGGAAGAAGGCGTCCAGGAACTGGGCGAAGGGGTGTACTACAAAGTCATCACCGAGGGTAAGGGCGATGTAGCCCAGGCCACCGACCGCGTGAAGGTACACTACGAAGGCAAACTCATCGATGGTACCGTATTCGATGGCAACATGGACAAGGACGCTACCGTCTTTGGTGCCAACCAAGTGATCCCCGGCTTCAAAGCCGCCCTCACCACCATGCCCGTCGGCTCGGAGTGGGAGGTTTACATCCCCCAGGACCAGGCCTATGGCGCACAGGATATGGGTCAGATCAAGCCCTTCAGCGCTCTGGTCTTCACCATCAAACTGGAAGAAATCGTTAAGTAACGATGAAGAAATACCTGATTATCTGCATCCTCGTGGCCGCTGTATGCAACCCCGTATGCGTAGCCAAGAAGAAGGATAAGAAGAAGCAAGAGGCACCCGTCGAGAAGGTTGATACCGTCTCGATGGATGTCTTCAGCTATGCCTACGGCGTAGCCCAGACCAATGGCTTCGTCAACTATCTCGCCCAGCGCATGGGTGTGGACACCAAGTACATGCAGCAGTTCCTCGATGGCTTTAACTATGCCAAGGAGGACGAGCAGGCCAAGCAACTCAAGGCCTGGACAGCTGGTGTGGAGATTCGTGCCCAGATAGAGAACGAGATTGCCGCACAGGTGAACAACCAGATAGACGACAGCCTTCACACACTTGTCACACCCCTCTTTGTTCAGGGTTTCCGCGATGCACTGGCAGGCAACGCCACAATCGATGCCGACAGTGCCCAAGTGGTGGCCAACAAGCAGCTGACCTATTTCCACGAGGTGCAGATGGAGGCCAAGTATGGCGACAACCGCATCAAGGGAGAGCAATGGCTGGCCGAGAACGCCAAGAAGGATAGCGTGAAGACGACTGCCAGTGGTCTGCAGTACAAGGTGTTGACCATGGGTACGGGTGCTGTGCCTACCACTACCGACAAGGTGAAGGTGAACTACGAAGGCAAGCTCATCGATGGCACGGTCTTCGACAGCAGCTACAAACGCAAGCAGCCTGCCACCTTCGGTTGCAACCAGGTCATCAAGGGATGGACCGAGGCGCTGACCATGATGCCTGTAGGTTCCAGGTGGGAGATCTATATCCCTCAGGAACTGGCCTATGCCGACCGCGACCAAGGCAAGATACCTCCCTTCTCGACCCTGATATTCACTGTAGAACTCCTGGAAATCGTGAAATAAATGACTTTTGACTGGAAAGTCCCTTACGATGCCCTGCATGCCTCGTTCAGAGGCAGCACCAAGATGCCCGTGATAGGAATCACGGGCAATTTTGGCGACAAGGGGTGCGAACTGGCCGAGGGTTACTACGAGGCTGTGCGCCGCGCTGGTGCCATCCCTGTGGTGATACCCCCTACCGACGATGCCGAGGTGCTGGCAGGTGTGTTGGACCGCATCGATGCCTTGGTGCTCTCGGGCGGGGCAGACATGAACCCCCTCTTCGTGGGTGAGGAGCCCGAGCCAGGACTGCATGGCATCAATCCCCGACGTGACCTCTGCGAGTTGCTGCTCATACGTCTGGCCTACGACCGACAACTGCCCATGCTGGGTATCTGTCGGGGTATCCAGATGTTGGCCAGTGCCCTTGGAGGAAGGGTGTGGCAGGACATCTATAGTCACGATGTGTCGAACTTCAATATCGAGGGACACCCCCTGCTCAAGCACAGTCAGGACTTGGTACGAGGTAAGGCATCCCACGGAGTCATTTTGGAACGGGAGTCGTTGCTGCACCATATCTTTGGTGCCGAGTATCTGGCTGTCAACTCGTTCCACCACCAGGCTGTGAGGGAACCGGGGCCTTGTCTCCGTGTCGCGGCACGTGCCGCGGATGGTGTCATCGAGGGTATAGAGTCCGCCGAGCACAAACCCATCGTGGGCGTGCAGTGGCATCCCGAGTGCTTCTGCCTGGAAGACGACGAGGTGATGCAGCCTCTCTTCGAGTGGCTCGTGAGCGAGGCTTCGCTCTTCGCTCGTGCCAAGGCGTGGCACTGCCGACACCTCTCGCTCGACAGTCACGAGGACACCCCCATGTTCTTTGACCAGAACATACATTTCGAGCAACGCGACCCACGCATCCTCGTGGACCTGCACAAGATGACGGAAGGTCATCTGGATGCCTCCATCATGGTGGCCTATCTGCCTCAGGGTGAGTGTACATCCGAGGGCTACGATGCGGCGTATGAGAAGGCCGACAGCTTGCTGACACAGATAGAAGAGATGGTTGGGCAGAGCGCTCATGCCGTGGAATTGGCGAGGACACCTGCCGATCTCTACCGCATCAAGGCATCGGGCAAGAAAGCCATCATGCGCGGCATAGAGAACGGCTATGCCATAGGCGAAGACCTGCAGCGGTTGGAGTATTTTGCCAGGCGAGGTATCGTGTATATGACCCTGTGCCACAACGGCAACAACGCCATCTGTGGTTCGGCCCGCTACAATGACCTGGGCCTGGGTGTCACGGCTTTTGGCGAACAGGTCATACGGCGCATGAACGAACTGGGTGTCGTGGTGGACCTCTCCCATGCTGGAGAGCGCAGCTTCTATGATGCCTTGGACCTCAGCACACAGCCTGTCGTCTGCTCTCACTCCTCTGCACGTGCCCTGTGCGACCATCCCCGCAACCTCACCGACGAACAGTTGCGCAGTCTGGCCCGCCGTGGTGGTGTGGCCCAGGTGACCCTGTACCATGGTTTCCTTCGCAAGGATGGCGAGGCCAGCATCCTGGATGCTCTGGACCATCTGGACCACATGATTCGTGTGGCTGGTGTGGACCATGTGGGGATAGGAACCGACTTCGATGGCGACGGCGGTGTCACCGGTGTCGCATCGGCTTCGGAACTCATCAACTTCACACGCCACCTCATGCGGCGTCGCTACAGCGACGAGGACCTGCGCCTCATCTGGGGTGCCAATTTCCTCCATGTCGTCGAGACGGTACAAAGTCAATCAGCCTTTGAACTCTTGAACTCTTGAACTCTTGAACTCTTGAACTCGGTTCCTGAGCCTATCGAAGGATGAACTCTTGAACTCGGTTCCTGAGCCTATCGAAGGATGAACTCTTGAACCCTTGAACTCTTGAACCCTTGAACTCTTTCCCCTCTCTACACCTTATTATATATACTACGCTTCTGGTGCTGACTGCTTGCGGTGGTGCATCCTCGCAGGGAGGCAAGACCACCGAGACGCCCCTGGTCGAGGCTCCTGTCTTCGAGGCCGATTCGGCCATGTCCTATGTGCAGCAGCAGTGTGACTTTGGACCTCGAGTACCTGGCAGTGAGGCACACCGTGCCTGTGGCGACTGGATTGTAGCCATGTTTCGTTCGTGGGGTGCCGAGGTGAAGGAGCAGCATACCGAGTTGGCGGGCTATGACGGCGTGCTCATGCCGTGTCGTAACATCCAGGCCCGCATAGGCAAGCCTGCAGAGGGCAAGAAGCCCATCCTTGTCACCGCACACTGGGACAGCCGTGCCTGGGCCGACCACGACCCCAATCCGGCACTGCGTCGTACCCCCGTGATGGCCGCCAACGATGGTGCTTCGGGTGTCGCGGTGATGCTGGAGATGGCTCGTGTGCTGAGTCGCCACGGCGGTGAGGCCTGTGTCGATTTCGTCTGTTTCGACCTCGAGGACCAGGGTACACCAGACTGGGAGGAGACGGATGGCAGCGATGATTTCTGGTGTCTGGGCTCTACCTACTGGGCCGAGCAAGCCTTCATCAATGCCTATACAGCCCTCTATGCCATCAACCTCGACATGGTGGGAACCGAGGGAGCTCGCTTTTGTCAGGAGAATTTCTCGCTCCGCTATGCCTCGTCGCTGGTCACTGCCGTATGGCAGATGGCCGAGCGGTTGGGGTATGCCGACTTCTTCCCCACTATGGCCGGAGGTTATGTCACCGACGACCACCTCCCCATCAACCGTCTGGCTCATATCCCAGCCATCGACATCATACCCCACAACGAGGGGGGTGTGTCCAGTTTCGGTCCCACCTGGCACACCACTTCCGACACCCCCGAACATGTGGATGCCGCTGCACTGAAGGCTGTGGGGCAGACACTCGTACAACTTATTCTACAGCAATGACCATCAACGAGATACAAGACGAGGTCGTCGAGGAGTTCGCCGACCTGGACGACGACACACGCTTCCAGATCCTCATCGACCTGGGCAGCGAACAGCAGCCTCTGGAGGCATGCTACAAGACCGACGAGAACCTCATCGACGGCTGTCAGAGCCGTGTTTGGCTTGTCAGCGAGATGACAGCAGAGGGACGCCTCATCTTCCGCGCCGAGAGCGATGCGCTCATCGTGCGGGGCATCGTCATGCTCCTCATCCGTGTCCTCTCGGACCATACCCCACGCGAGATTGTGGATGCCGACCTCTATTTCATACGTGAGACGGGATTGGCCGAGCACCTCTCTCCCACACGCAGCAACGGCCTTATGGCCATGTTGCGTCGTATGAAGGTCATTGCAGCCCAGCATCTTTAGCCCACCCCCACATATCATGGAAACAACCCGTCAGAACAAAATCTCGCGCCTCATCCAGAAGGAACTCAGCGACATCTTTCAGCAGCAGACACGCTCTATGCAGGGTGTCATCGTGAGTGTGAGTGCCTGTCGCATCAGCCCCGACATGAGCGTCTGCAAAGGCTACCTCAGCATCTTCCCCAGTGAACGCGCCGAGGAGATATGTGCCAACATCAACACCAATATGCGGCAGATACGCTACGAATTGGGACAACGCACCCGTCATCAGCTGCGCATCATCCCCGAGTTGAAGTTCTTCGTGGACGACTCGCTGGACTATGCCGCCAATATCGACCGTCTCCTCGGCGAGCAGTAGGCCGCTTCGCCAGCCGGAGGAAAAAAAGCCGCCCGCCGCCCGCCTAATAATGTTCCCTTTCGTCATAGCCCGCCGTTACTTCTTCTCGCGTGGCCGCCACCATGCTACGGGAGTCATAGCCACCATCTCCATGCTGGGGGTGGCGTTGGCTGCTATGGCCATGGTGGTCACCCTCTCGGTGTTTAATGGTTTTGTAGATATGGTGGCAGGGCTCTTCACCACTTTCGACCCCGTGCTGAAGGTGGTTCCTGCCGTTGGCAAGACGGTGGAGGCCTCCGACTCCACGCTTCAGGCCATACGTCGGTTGCCTGGTGTGGAGGGTGTCACCGAGGTGCTGGAGGACCAGGCCCTGGTGGCTACGGCCGACCATCAGTGGGTGGTCGTCATCAAGGGCGTGGAAGACGACTTCGTCGGGCAGCCCTCGTTCGGGAGCATCCTCTACGGCGATGGCGAGCCCGTGCTGAGAGCCGATGTGTTGGACTACGGCATCATGGGGCTGAGGTTGGCATCGCAGATGGGGCTGGGCACGCACTATGATGGGGCACTGCGTGTGTATGCTCCCCGGGGTGGCGAACGTCTGGACATGACCAACCCCGCACGCTCTTTCCGTAGTGGCGAACTCTACAGCCCCGGTGTCGTCTTTGCCGTGGGACAGAGCACCTACGATGCCCGCTACATCGTGACGAGTCTGGACTTTGCCCGCCGTCTCTTCGACCGTCCTGCCCAGGTGTCGGCTCTGGAACTGAGGGTGGCACAGGGGGTATCGGTCGGGAGTCTGCAACGCCGTGTACGCCAAGTGTCGGCAGGGTGTTTCGAGGTGCTGGACCGCTACGAGCAGCAGGCTGACACTTTCCGCATCATGCAGATAGAGAAATTCGTGGCATGGCTCTTCCTGTCGTTCATCCTGCTGGTGGCGGCCTTCAATATCATAGGTTCGCTGGGTATGCTCATGGTCGACAAGCGCGACGACATGCAGACCCTTCGTGCCCTGGGAGCCAGCGACACGCAGTTGCGACGCATCTTCCTGTTGGAGGGGTGGATGATCTCGTTGTCGGGTGCCCTGTTGGGTATCGTGGTGGGGCTGCTCTTGTGCTGGGTGCAGCACACCTTTGGTGTCGTACCCCTGGGGACCACGGAGGGGGCTTTCGTCTCGGACGCCTATCCTGTCGTCGTCCATCTGTGGGACATTCTGCTCACGTTGGTCACGGTCCTTGTCACCACTTTTGTGGTCATCTGGTGGCCTACGCGGCGCATGGCGCTACGATAGTAAAGCCTCTATTTTCTGCTTCACCCACTGCATGGGTGTGGCATCGTCGTAGTTGGTATTGCGGCGCAGCACCTCGGCGATGGGTGTCTGGCTGTGTTGATAACTGGACAGTTCGTTCTGCTGCTGTCTGTGGTGACAGGCCAGGTGACAGATGTCCCGTTCGCGTTCCTTGCGCAGCATGGTGCAGAGGGGCTCGAGCAGCGGCAGCACCACATCATCCATGAGCATGTGACCCTGCACGAAGAGGTAGCACACCTCGGGCCCTACGCCCATGTCCTGGAGTGTGGAGCGCAGTGTGGCGTAGTCCTTGCGTGCCTCGGGGTAGGTGCGCTGCAGCCATGCCACCTTCTGGTTCACGCGTCGTCGCAGCGCCTCGAGGGCCTGCTCGGGGTGGTAGGCATTGACCTTGGTGAGTGCGGCAAAATGGCCGAACTCATTGATACCGAAGGTCTTGTATTCGTCGTGACGGTAGCACCATATATTCCACACGAAGAGGGGCCAGACGATGGTGCTGTAGGTGGTGAGCAGCGCCACGAAGTCGAAGGTGGGACGGTCGTTGAGTGTGGCGGTGCATACGCACTGGTGCAACGAGGGGGCGTAGCACTGGTAGTTTTCTATGGCGTAGGCATAGGTGTGGATGACGTAGGGCGACTGGCAGAGGGTGCGGCTCGTCGCGGTCTGTCCCTGCAGCAGCCAGTCGTAGTCGGCATCCACGCAGACGATGAGGCTCTGTCCCAGACGGTCGGGCCTGGCGAGGTTCTTGAGTGCTGCCTTCTTGCCCATCTCGAGAGTGGAGTGGGAGGGCAGTTGTATCTCGAAATAGCGCTCGTCGTTCTCGTAGGCTGCCAGGATGTGGCGCCAGAAAGCGATGTCGTCGAAACTCTCCACATAGGCCACGATGCGGCGGCGCTGTCTGTTGGGACGCAACTTGTTGGCAGCATCGATGTAGGTGGAGGTGATGTTATTGACGAGGCGTTTCATACTCAGCAGTCGTCGTTGTCGTCGTCGTCGATGACGATGTCCTCCACATCGGTGACGCAGTCGGTCCACCCGTTCATGACGACGGCAGGGGAGTGGGTGGTGAGGATAATCTGGAGGTTGGGGTTGAGGTCGAGCATGAGGCCGATGAGGCGTTGTTGCCACTCTATATGGAGGCTTATCTCGGGCTCGTCCATCAGCAAGACGCAGTGTTGGCGTTTCTGCACCAGCACGGTGAGCAGGATGATGAGCATCTGCTTCTCGCCGCTGCTGAGGACATAGGCGGGGATGCGCTCGCCCAGGTGGACGAAGAAGAGTTCGTTGCTCTCGCGGTCTATCTTCTTGCCCGTGGTGGCAAAGAGTTCGTCGATGAGGTCCTGGAAGTGGCTCTTTTCGGCAGCAATCCTGGCAGCCTCGCTCTGCGCGTCGGGACGAGCCTCGGTGAAGAGGGCCACGATGCGGTTGCTCTGGTCCACCTGGTAGTCGAGGTAACGTCGCTGCAGTTGGTAGAGTTGCCAGTCCAGTTCGGTGGTGAGGTGGGTGTCGGTGACCTTGCTCATCAGGTCGGCACTCACCAGCGGACGGTCTATGCCTCGTATGACATCGAAGCGCACGTTGTCGGCCTCGATGGGCTCGAAGGTGACGTTAACCTCGCCACCGTTGCTCAGGGTCCAGTGGCCCGACTCCAGCTTGGAGACCGTCTTGCGCAGTATGGTGCTCTTGCCCACGCCGTTGATGCCACTGAGCACATTCACGCCGGGTTGCAGGTTCCATACGATGTGGCGGGTGCCGCGCCAGAGGGACTCTATCTCGATGCGTTTGATGTAGTTGCCAGTCATATTTTATGGTTTATGGTCTATGGTCTATGGTCAACGGTTGGGCTGCACGGTGCGAACTCTAACCTCTAACCTCTTTCCAGAACGAGGGCATCAGCAGGAAGAGCATGGTGTAGAGTTCCAGCCTACCGATGAGCATGATGGCGCTGAGCAACCACAACGCTGCCGGGGGCATGACGGCGTAGGTGCTGGCAGGACCTGTCGAACCCATGGCGGGGCCTATGTTGCTCAGGCACGAGAGGGTGCTTCCCAGTGCCGTGTCGGAGTCGATGCCTATGGTGGTGAGCAGGATGGTGCCTAGGATGAAGATGACGAAGTAGATGAACATGAAGGTGAGGGCACGGGTCACCTTGCCTTCGGGTATGGGGCGTCCCGAGAGGCATACCGAGAGGACGGCACGGGGGTGCAGTTGCAGGCGGAACTCGTTGACCATATGCTTGAGACACACCATGACACGTATCATCTTGACACCGCCTCCCGTGGATCCTGCGCAGGCTCCTACGAACATCAGGATCATGGTGGGGGTCCAGAAGGCCTCGCCCCACCCCACGTAGTCGAAGTTGGTGCCTTGGTAGCCTGTGGAACTGGCTATGGACATCACGTGGAAGAGGGCTGTGCGCAGCGTCTGCTCCATGTCGGTGGGTCGCAGCAGCCAGCACATCAGCACGTAGAAGAACAGTACGCAGAAGATGATGTAGGCCCCGAACCAGTGGAACTCCTCGTTGCGACGGAAGATGTCGTGCCGTCCCGTACTGAAGTGGTAGTAGAGCGAGAAGTTAAGGCTACCCAGGAACATGAACACCACGCTGATGTATTCCAGCAGAGGGCTGTGGAACCACGCGAAGGACTCCTGGTGGGTGGAGAAGCCTCCCGTGGCGATGGTCGTCATGCTGTGGCACACGGCATCGAAGACTCCCATGCCGCCCAGCCAGTAGGCCAGGGCACAGGCGGCGGTGATGAGCGAGTAGATGAGCAGCAGACGTCGTGCCGTGTCGCCGATGCGGGGCTGCAGCTTATCGACACTGATGCCTGTCACCTCGGCACTGAAGAGGTGGGTGTTGCGCAACTCGTAGATGGGGATGAGGGCGAAGCTGAAGACTACGATGCCCAGACCGCCCATCCACTGTGTCATGCTGCGCCAGAAGAGGATGCCGTGGGGCTGAAGGTCTATGTTGGTCAGAGCCGTGGCGCCCGTGCTGGTGAAGCCGCTGATGGTCTCGAAGAAAGCGATGGCCACACTGTCGGTGGTGCCGTAGATGAGGTAGGGCACCATGCCCAGGATGGAGAAGACGATCCACACCAGGGCCACCACCAGCAGGCTGTCGCGACGGGTGAGACTCGCTCCAGCCCCGTTGCGCCCTATCAGCATGCACAGGCCTCCCACACCCAAGGTGGCCAGGGTGGCTATGCCCAGCGCCAGTAGGTCGTCCTCGCCCTGTGTGAAGCGGTAGAACACCGACACACCACATGCCATGAGCATGAAGACGGACTCCATCAGGAGCAACGAACCAAAGACTCTTGTTTTCATATGCTGACGGTGTGTGTTCAGTATGCTACGCTGCAGGCCAGCCCCAGATGGCGCACTTGCTGGGCTATGGCGTCGAGGCGCTCGGGTGTTGCTTTGCGCAGCGTGGGGATGGGTGTCTCGCGGTCGATGGTGTAAATCATCACGCTCTGCGGGCCGATGTGCTGCAGCGTCTCCAGCCAGGGTCGGACATAGGTCTCGCTGGTATTGCCCACGTCGTGACCCTCACTGTCCTCGCCCTCCAGGAACATGGTCTGGACGATGACGTGTCCACCAAACTGCCGCAGCGCCTCCACCGTGGTCTCCACATCGTAGTGTCCCACCGGACGATCCAGTCGCTGGATATAGGTTGGGCATACGGTGTCCAGCTTCAGTATGTTGTTATCCACCCGCATCAAGGCATCGTGGATTGCCGCTCGTGTCACCATGGTGGCATTGCTCAGCACGCTGATGCGGGCCGAGGGGGCATAGCGGTCGCGCAGTGCCCGTGTGTCGTCCACGATGGCGGGGAAGTCGGGGTGCAGCGTGGGTTCGCCGTTTCCGGCAAAGGTGAGGACATCGGGCACCATACCCTCGGCAGCCATCTGCTGCAACTGTCGTTCCAGCGTCTCGGCCACCTCCTCGCGCGTCGCCATCTTGGTGGACGGGCGGTGGTCGGCATTCAGTCCGCACTCGCAGTAGAGGCAGTCGAACGAGCACACCTTACCCGTCGCGGGCAGCAGGTTGATGCCCAGCGAGATGCCCAGACGACGGCTGTGTATGGGTCCGAAGATAGGTGAGGGATAGATGACGGTCATAACTCTTGCGCCGCAAAGGTACAGAAAAAGGTTAGAGATGAGAGGTTAGAGGTTAGAGAATTTTGCATTTTCCACGAGAAAAAGCCAATTTTTCGCTAGCCGGAGGAAAAAAGCCATTGTCCGTTAACCGTTTTTAAAAAAAGCCACCCGCTGTTGACCGTTGTCCGCCCGCTTTTTATTACCTTTGCGCCCGACATGTTTGACTCCATCCAACAACCCATACTCGACGACCTACGCCGCTACAGCGAGATGTTCGGCCGTGTGATGCATTCCGACAATGCCCTGCTTGCCGCAGCCCTCGCCCATATTGCCCAGCGTCCGGGCAAACTCATGCGGCCCATCCTCATCCTCCTCAGCGCCCGTATGGGGGGCTGTGTGAACCAGGAAGTGCTGCATGCCGCAGTGGCTCTCGAGCTGTTGCACACCTCCAGCCTCGTCCACGACGACGTGGTTGATGAGAGTGCGCGACGCAGGGGAGTCCCCTCGGTCAACGCCCTCTGGGACAACAAGGCCGCCGTCCTCGTGGGCGATTACCTGGCTGCCGCCGTGCTGGACGAAGCCAGTCTCACGGGACGTATGGATGTGGTGGAACGCATAGGGTGGCTGGCCAAGACCCTCGCCGACGGCGAACTCCTGCAATTGAGCGCCACCAGCCTCGACACCTTCGATGAGGCCGACTATTTCCGAGTCATCGAACGCAAGACAGCCTCGCTCTTCTCCACCTGTTGCTGGGTGGGAGCCACACTGAGTGGTGCTCCCTCTCAGACCGTTCAGGCCCTGGAGACTTTTGGCCACCGCATAGGACTGTGTTTCCAGTTGCGCGACGATATTTTCGACTTCGACGACACCCTCGATGTGGGTAAGCCCAAGGGCAACGATATGCAGGAAGGCAAACTCACCCTCCCCGTGCTCTATGCCCTCCAAACGGCTGGTGACGACCGCTATCGCAGCCTGGCCCTCAAGGTGCGTCGTGGCGAGGCAGACCCCGACGAGATGCGAAGACTCGCCGCCTTCGTTGTCAGCCACGGTGGTGTAGCCTATGCCCAGCAGCGCATGCAGCAGTTCGCTGCCGAAGCCCATACGCTCGTGGACACCCTCGCCACAGGAACCGCCAACGCCATCGCCACAGCCCTCAAGGACTATATGGACTATGTCATCCGACGACAACGTTAAATTTTGTCATGAAGCACCCCCTCTTTACCCTCTTTACCCTCTTAACCCTCTTTACTCTCTTAACCCTGTCGAGCAGGGCCGCCAATACCGACTCCATCAAAGCACGATTCTTGCCACTACCCAAGGAAGTTAGGGTTCAAGAGCTCAAGCGGGTCCCGAGCAATGCGGCCATCAGCGTCGATATGGTCAGCGACGATGAGCTGGGACTCTTCGACCACAACGTCCCCGGCTTTCCCAACGAGGGCTATAAACTCGACATCACCACCGATGGCATCAGCATCACCTGTGCCAGCACAGTGGGTGAGATACGAGCCCGTCAGACCCTAGATCAGCTGCTCCAAGACGACACCTACCCCACCGTCCACATCGAGGACTACCCCGCCTTCAAGGTGCGCGGATTCATGCACGACGTGGGGCGCTCCTTCATCTCCATAGATGAACTCAAACGCGAGATAGACCTGCTCTCCCGCTTCAAGGTCAACGTCTTCTACTGGCACCTCACCGACCACCACGCCTTCCGCTTCGAGAGCAAACAGTACCCGCAGGTGAACACCCACTTCACCACCACCCGCTGGCCCGACAAATACTATACTCAGGACCAGTGTCGCGACATCTGTCACTACGCTGCCCAACGTGGCATGACCGTCATTCCCGAGATAGACATGCCCGGTCACAGCACCAGTTTCACCAATGCTATGGGCTACAAGATGAGTAGCCCCGAGGGCAAGTCAGCCCTCAAGGCCATCCTCGCCGAGGTGGCCGAGGTGTTTGCCGAGAGCCCCTACATACACATTGGCGGCGACGAGACCTCTGAGGCCAGCCGTGCCTTCATCAACGAGATGGGCGCCTATGTGCGCAGTCTGGGGCGTCGTGTCGTCTGCTGGAACCGCTACGGCGAGAGTCCCCGCACCCTGGTCGATACAGGTATGAGTGTGGATATGGTGACGAACTGGGCCACCAGCGGCACCCTCGTCACGGGCCTGCCCAACATAGATATGCGCTACAACTACGTCAACCACTTCGACATCTTTGCCGACGTGGCAGGCATCTACCGCAGCACCATCTTTGGCGTGGAGCGGGGTACCGACGACGTGGCAGGAGCCATCACGGGCATCTGGAACGACCGTCTCGTCGATTCGGAAGGACAGATCATCGCCCAGAACAACCTCTACGCCGTCACCCTCGCCACCTGCGAACGGGCCTGGCGAGGAGGTGGCAAGCAGTACATCGAGCAAGGTGGGGCCTACCTCCCCATCGAGGGAGAGGAGTATGATGACTTCGCCGACTGGGAGGCACGCTTCCTCTACTACAAGGACAAGTGGCTCGCCGCCGAGCCCATCCCCTATGTGCGGCAGAGCCATGTGCGGTGGGCTATCACCAAACCCTTCGACAACGGAGGCGACGGCACCAAGAGCTTCGTCGAGATAGAAGAGCAGGACGACCTCACCACCGTGGCCGGAGCTACACAGGTGGCTGGTGCCGGCATCTGGCTCAACCACATCTGGGGCACTGTGGTGCGTGGCGCTCTCGGTCCGGGCACAGGGAGTCCCACCAACCAGACACGCTACGCCTGGACCTACGTGTGGAGCGACGAGGCGCAGACCGTAGGGGCCCAGATAGAGTTCTACAATTACAGCCGTTCCGACCAGGGACGTGTGCAGCAGAACGGACATTGGGACCTCATGGGCAGTCGCGTGTGGCTCAATGGCGAAGAACTGCTCCCCACATGGGAATGGACCAATGCCGGGCAGAACGTCGGCAGCAGCGAGACATCCCTGGGCAACCTCAACTTCCCCGCACGCCAGCCCCTGCAGGTGCAGCTGCGGGCAGGGTGGAACCGCGTACTGCTGAAACTCCCCTGGGTCAATGCCGGTCAGCAGCGCCCCAGCAAATGGCAATACACCTTTGTCCTCACCACCCCCGATGGCAGACACGAAGCACCAGGCCTCTGCTACGACCCTTTTCGAGGTGAGGAGCCCCCGACCGTGAAGGAAGAAGGGCTCCCAAGACCAGGCAAGACCTACACGATGACCAATGTGCAGCAAGCCTGCACTTACCCCATCTATGTCAATGCCACCAAGACCCTCACCGTAGGTACCAAGGACAAGGCAGCCACCGACTATGGCGAGGCAGCAGAGTGGGAGTGTGAGCGTCGTGTGGATGGGAAATATGCCTTTCGCAACAAGAAGTACGATTGCTACCTCGTGTGGCGCAACCTCAACAACGACGGCTACAACAACCACAAGGGCACGGCAGCCTCATACCTCTCGCCCTACTGCGACTGGGCCCTTGGCCACAGCGCCAATGTCAGCGACTGCTACTATATCCAGAGCGTGCGTGGCAACGGCACCACCAGCGGCTGCCTCATCCTGCTATCTACCGGTGTCTTTGATGGCTGGAGCAGCGGCGAGGCCTATACCGCCAACTATTCCAACCTTTGGCGCTTCACCGAGGTGGACGAGACACCCGATGCAGTGGATGCTCCACACGCTACGGCCAACGAGGGTTGCACCCCCCTTTCCGGCTCATCCATCTACGACCTCTTGGGAGAAAAGGTTCCCAACGCGACGAAAGGCATTTACATCATCGGTGGCAGTAAAGTGTTGGTAAAATAGCAACACTAACGAATAAGGGGGTATTCGTGGGTTGTTGAAGTGGAATGAAAGAGGCCCGTCTTGGTGTGAGACGGGCCTTAGTTTTCGGTTGTTGACCGTTGATTACTTCACGATGTCGGCGTGGCCGAGGCTTACACGAGCAAGGCTGCTCTCGCCATCCATGACGGTACCCATGACATGCCAGTAGTATTTCTTCTCGGCTGCGGTGAGTTCGTCCTTGACGTCGGCCGAGCAGTTGGCGTTGAGTGTGACGGCGAAGCTGTCGCGCTGGGCTTCGAAGTCATTCATGACGCTGGTGAGGTTGGTGCGGAAGGTGGGGTACTTGGCTCTCAGCTGCTGGGCGGTGAGTTCCAAGGCCTGGCGTGCGTCCTGGCTGAACATCATGCTGTCGGCCGATGCTTCCCATTCCACGGCATAGTCCTTGGTCTCGGCTGCCTGGTACCAGTCGGCGGGAACGACGGTGATGCTCTGGTCTGTGTGGCCATCGGCGTGGGCGGTGATGGTGAGGATGATGCCGGCGTTATAGACGGCGTCCATGGTGGAGCGGCTCATCTGCTGCAGCCAGTAGATGCTTTGCTGGCGTGCGCTATTGAGGGTCTTCTGCACGTCGTAGTCGGCCACGGTCGTCTCGGCGGCTTTCTGCATGGCGTACTTGAGGTTGTACTGGTGGGCGTTCTCCAGAGAGGCCACCAGGCTGTCGTCGGCACTGATGGTGACGTGGTAGAGGGTGATGTACTCGGTCTTGTTGTCGTCGTCGCCACAACTTACGATGCTGAACATTGCGATGGCTGCCAGCAGAGCCAGAGAGAAGATTTTCTTCATAGTTGTTTGTTGTTTTTGGGTTGGTGATTATGGTTGGTTATTTCTTGCGTATGATGGTGAGGCCGTCGCGGAGGGGGAGGATGACTTTCTCCACGCTGGTGTCGGCGGCGAGGGCGTCGTTGAAGGCCATGATGCCGAGGGTCTGGGAGTCCTTGGCATTGGCTGGAACTTTTGCACTCGGCTCTGCCGCTGCGCTCTGCGAAGAGCCCTTGAATTCCAGCACATGGCCATCCCACAGGGTATTGTCGGCCAAAATGTAGCCTCCTGGGCGCACACGGGGCAGGAGGGCGCGGTAGTAGTCGAGGTAGTGGCGTTTGTCGGCGTCGATGAAGACGAGGTCGAAGGTGAGGTCGGCGAGGGTGGTGTCCAGGAGGGTGAGGGCATCGCCTATGTGGAAGCGTATGTGGCTAGCCCATGGCGACCCTTCCAGCCAAGGCCGTGTGAAGTCCTCCTGCTCGTCGTAGATCTCCACGGTGTGCAGCACGGCATCGTCCTGGAGGGCGCTGGCCATGCACAGGGCGCTGTAGCCCGAGTAGGTACCCAGTTCCAGTACGGTGTGTGGCCGTATCATCTGTACCAGCATCCTCAGCACCTTGCCCTGCAGGTGTCCGCTGGCCATGCGGGGGTAGTTGAGGTGCAGGTGGGTGGCCCGCCACAGTTGGTGGAGGTAGGGGTGCTCGGGGTCGATGTGCCGGAGGATGTAATTGTCGATGCTATCCATGAATGCGTCCCCACAGTGCTTCCACGGCCAGACGGTAGGAGTCCACGCCGAAGCCGCTGATCTGTCCCACGCAGGCGCTGCTGATGATGCTGGTGTGGCGGTAGGTTTCGCGCTGGTAGATATTGCTGATGTGTACCTCCACCACGGGGGGGGGGATGGCCTTGATGGCGTCGTGCAGGGCGATGCTGGTGTGGGTGTAGGCCCCGGCGTTGAGGATGATGCCGTCGTGGCCGATGCCCACCTGCTGCAGTCGGTCCACGAGTTCGCCCTCGACATTGCTCTGGTAGTAGTCGAACAGGATGTGGGGGTAGCGGCTGCGCAGGTCGGCGAGCACGGTGTCGAACGACTGGCTGCCGTAGATGTCTGGTTCGCGGAGCCCCAGCATGTTGAGGTTGGGGCCGTTGATGATGGCGATGGTGAGCGGTTGAGTGGGGGGAATCATGGAGGGCTATTTGTTGAGTGTCCAGGTGCAGCCGTCCTTGGTGTCCTTGATGGCGAAGCCCAGGGCGGTGAGTTCGTTGCGTATGCGGTCGCTGGTGGCCCAGTCCTTGTTGGCCTTGGCTATGGCGCGCTGCTCCAGCAGCATGTCCACGACATGTCCGAAGGCCTCCTCGCGCTCTTGAACTCTCGAACCTTCAGCACCTTCAGAACCCTTCAGACCTCCCTGTAACCCCAGGATATCCTCGGCAAAGAGGTGCATGGTGGCATTGAGCTCCTCGAGGTCGGTGGCCGAGATGGTGGCGCTGTGGTCGAGCACCTTGTTCACGACGGTGCAGGCGTCGAAAAGGTGACTGATGACGAGGGGCGAGGCCAGGTCGTCGTTCATGGCGTCGTAGCAGCGGCGTCGCAGGGAGGCGACAGCGTTGTGGGTGGCCTCGTCGCTCTGGGCTGCGGGGACGATGCGCTCCAGGTCGACCAGGGCGGTCATGAGTCGGCCCAGTCCCTTTTCGGCAGCCTGCAGGGCCTCGTTGCTGAAATCTACGGTGGAGCGGTAGTGGGCTTGCAGGATGAAGAAGCGTATGGTCATGGGGGAGTAGGCCCGTGTGAGTTTCTCGTGCGTGCCGCCGAAGAACTCGGCCAGGGTGATGAAGTTGCCGAGGCTCTTGCCCATCTTCTGTCCGCCAATGGTGACCATGTTGCAGTGCATCCAGTAGTTGACCATATCGCTACCCTGACTAGCCACGGCCTGCGCTATCTCGCACTCGTGGTGGGGGAAGACGAGGTCCATGCCGCCGCCGTGGATGTCGAAGTGGTTGCCCAGGTACTTGCGTCCCATGGCGGTGCACTCACAGTGCCAGCCGGGGAAGCCGTCGCTCCAGGGTGAGGGCCAGCGCATGATGTGCTGGGGCTGGGCACATTTCCAGAGGGCGAAGTCCACCTGGTTGTGTTTCTCGCCCACGCCGTCCAGCTCGCGGCTGTTGTTGATGACGTCGTCGAGGTTGCGACCCGAGAGGCGTCCGTAGTGGTGGTCTTGGTTGTATTTGGCCACATCGAAATAGACCGAGCCCTGACTCTCGTAGGCATAGCCGTTGGCCAGGATCTCCTTGACGAGTTCTATCTGTTCGATGATATGTCCTGTGGCGTGGGGTTCTATGCTGGGAGGCAAGCAGCCCAACGCGTCCATGGCAGCATGAAAGCGGTTGGTGTAGTACTGTGCCACTTCCATGGGTTCTAGTTGCTCCAGGCGGGCTTTCTTGGCTATCTTGTCCTCGCCCTCGTCGGCGTCGTGTTCGAGATGGCCCACGTCGGTGATGTTGCGCACGTAGCGCACCTTGTAGCCCAGGTGCAGGAGGTAGCGCATGAGGAGGTCGAAGGTGATGGCGGGACGGGCGTGGCCCAGATGGGCGTCGCCATAGACGGTGGGTCCGCAGACGTACATACCCACGCGACCGGGAGTGATGGGTTTGAAGACCTGCTTGGTGCGGGTGAGGGTGTTGTAGAGGTATAGGGTTTCCATAGGGTTAGAGGTTCTGAGGGTTCTGAGGGTTCTGAGGGTTCTGAAGGTAATGAGGGTTCTGAGGGTCTTCCTCGATGAGGCGGAGCAGATGTTCCACTGCTTCCTCCTGCGGGATGTTCTTCTCCACGAGTGTCTTGCCACGATAGAGGCTGATGCGACCCCGTGCGGCGCCTACATAGCCATAGTCGGCATCGGCCATCTCGCCAGGTCCGTTCACGATGCAGCCCATGATGGCTATCTTCAGTCCGCGCAGATGGGACGTGGCGGCCTTGATGCGCTGGATGGTCTGGGGCAGGTCGTAGAGGGTGCGTCCACAGCCAGGACAGGAGATGTACTCGGTCTTGGTGAACTTGACACGTGCTGCCTGCAGGATGCTGTCGGCCAGAGCGGTGTGGAGGGTGGTGTTGGTTCGAATGACGAGTTTGTGTGCCTTGCCGTCGATGAGCAGCGGACCGGCCGTCATGGCTGCCTTGAGGGCGAGGTCTTCGTCGTCTTCGTCGTCGAAGTCCAGGGTGATGGTGTCGTCGGTGATATGCTGCTCGCACCACTCACGTCGCTCGGCACACTCTGGTGCGAAGTCCACGAGCTTGAGGGCCACGGGAATCTCGGCTTCGGGAGCCTCGGAGAGCGAGACACGTATGGTGTCGCCTATACCCTCGGTGAGCAGTGCGCCTATGCCCACGGCGCTCTTGATGCGTCCGTCTTCGCCCTCACCTGCCTCGGTGACGCCCAGATGGAGGGGGAAGTCCATTCCCTCGCGTTCCATCTGGCAGCACAGCAGTCTCACGCTCTGCACCATGACGACGGTGTTGGAGGCTTTGATGCTGACCACGACATCGGCGAAGTCATGGCTCACACAGATGCGCAGGAACTCCATGCAACTCTCCACGATGCCTGATGGGGTGTCGCCGTAGCGACTCATGATGCGGTCGCTGAGGCTGCCGTGGTTCACGCCTATGCGCAGTGCCGTGCCATGGTGGCGACAGATGTCGAGCAGCGGGACGAGGCGGTCCTCGATGCGCTGCAGTTCGGCAGCATACTCCTCGTGGGTGTATTCCAGATGGCGGAAGGTGCGGGCAGCATCCACATAGTTGCCCGGGTTGATGCGTACCTTCTCGCAGCAGCGTGCAGCCACTTCGGCCACGCTGGAGCGGAAATGGACATCGGCCACCAGAGGTACCTGGCAGCCAGCAGTACGTACGCCCTCGCGTATGCGTTGCATGTTTTCGGCCTCGGCGGTGCCTTGGGTGGTTAGGCGTACCAACTCGCCTCCTGCTTGGGCGATGCGCAGTGCTTGGGCCACGCTCGCTGGTGTGTCGAGGGTATTGGTGGTGGTCATGCTCTGCACGCGTATGGGGTTGTCTCCCCCGATGGCGATGTTGCCTACCCGAACGGCATGTGTCTTTCTGCGTAACATTTTTTTTGTAATTTCGCGGGGCAAAAGTAAGGAAAAGTCGAGAGTTGAGAGACGAGAGTCGAGAGAATTTTTCGAAAATAGTCATAAGATGGTGGATTTTTCGAGAAAAATTTTGAAAACCACTCAAAAATATCTAATTTTGCGGCGCAAAATCAATGCTTGTTTCCCCAAAAACTGTTCTCTATGAAAGAAATGATAAGCATCCAACTCCTGCAAGACATGTCCTCTTGGCAACCCAATGTATGGTTCCTCCTCATCCTCATCGTCGTCATCCTCCTGGTGGCTGCTGTGACGGCATTTGTCGTCATGCGCCTGGTGAAAGGTAACGTGCCTACCAACCAGGCTGCGCCAGTGGAGCCGACGGCTCCGTTGGCTCCAGTAGCTGCGGAAAGCCCCGACAACCCCAAAAACCATCCTTCGAAAGAGTTTAGGAATCAGTCTGTTCCAGCGTCTGCACCGCAGACTGCCGCCGAGGTAGTTGCCACCGAGACGCCCCGGGACGAACTCATCAACGACCTCTCCAAGGCTGCCGTCTTGGTGGTGGACGATGAGGCCGACCTGCGTGACTTCCTCTGCGAGGAACTCTCGGAGTACATCCGTGCCGTCTATACCGCCTCCAACGGTGCCGAGGCCATGAAGATGCTACAGGAGAAGGAGAATGAGATAGACGTCATCGTGAGCGATGTCATGATGCCCGAGATGAACGGCTACGAACTCTGCCACTACGTGAAGACCCATGTGGAGGTGAGCCATATCCCCGTCATCCTGCTCACCGCACGCAGCGACGAACAGAGCCGACTCATGGGCTACAAGAACGGTGCCGACGACTACCTGACCAAGCCCTTCGATGTCATCCAGCTCAAGGAGAACATCAACAAACTGCTCCTGAACCGCAAACTCACTCGCAACCTCTATGCCAGCCACACCGACGAGATGCCCGACCTGCACCGCGTCACCATCAGCTCGGCCGACGAGAAGTTCCTGGAGCAGTTCCACAAGGCCGTGGAGGACAATATCTCCAATGCCGACCTCAACAACCAGATGCTGGTAGAGATCATGGGCCTCTCTCGTACCCTCATGTACAACAAAGTGAAAGCACTCACGGGTCTCAACCTCAAGGAGTATGTGAACAAGGTGCGCATGGACTATGCCAAGACACTCATACGCAGCGGACAGTACTCCCAGGCCGATGTGGCCGAGAAGGCTGGCTTCGGGTCGGCCCGCTACTTCTCCACCGCCTTCCATGCCTACACGGGACTCACACCCACTCAGTACAAGAACCAGGCGAGGTAGGATGTGGGCAAAATGACCATTTTGACATGACCAACATGACCGCAGACCGCTCCCCGAAAAAGTCGAGAGACGAGAGACAGATGAAACTGCAGAACGACAAATGGGTGGGTATCTGTGATGCTCCCAGGTACGAGGCCTGGCGCAGAGAGATACGAGAGGCCTACTGCGACTTGGAGTTCGACCCCGAGCCGCATCGCTACACCCTGCACGGACGCGAACTGCCACCGGTGACCGAGGTGTGCAAGCAGTTTCAGGAGCCCTTCGACGAGGAGGCCATGGCCCTTCACACCTACAGCAAGTACCACAACGATCCCCGCTCGCGCTACTACCGAGCCAGCGTAGAGGACATCAAACGCATGTGGCAACAAGGGTCGGAGGCAGCCTGCCGACAAGGCACTGCCGCCCACGAGTTTGGCGAAGCCTGTTTCTGGTTCATGACGGGGCACGAGGAGGAGATTCCTGCCGACTTTCGGAGCCGTCTGGTGGACGGATGTCTGCAACCCCAAAATGCGCTGGAGGAGGCCATCGTGACTTTTTGGAACGATATGCCCCGTGCATTCGTGCCTATCCTCTGCGAGACACGGGTATGCAGCGAGGACTACGGCTATGCCGGCACCTTCGACCTCCTGTGCTATTACGATGCGCCTGGGCCCCAACAGAGCGGTTTCGTCATCTTCGACTACAAGACCAACCGTGAGCTCTTCGGCAAATGCGGCAACCGCCACCTCCTCCCTCCCTTCCAGGGCCTGCTCGACCAGGACATCGCCCTCTATGGCATACAACTCAGCCTCTACCAACTGGCCCTGCAACCTGTCATCCCCAACGTTCGGGCACGACGCATCGTGTGGTTGCGACCTACGGGTCTCTACGAGAAACACACCCTCCCCGACCATACACAAACCCTGGCAGCATGGCTGGGAACCTCTAACCCCTAACCCCTGTATAACCCCATCCTTCGATAGACTCTCCTTCGACGGACTCAGGAACCGGAACCATGAAAAGAAAACTTACATCCCTTTGGGCACTGACCGCTCTGGTGGTGCTGACTGGTTGCACCGAGAAGATAGACATGAGCAACCGCTACACCTTCACGGAATATACGGCCTACAGCTATCTGACGACGGGACGTCTGTGTGAACGCTTCACCGAGTATGTCAAACTGCTGGACCAGGTACCCATCAGCCGCATGTCCGAATCGACGGTGGGTCAACTTCTCCAGGCACGAGGCCACTACACCGTCTTTGCCCCCACCAACGATGCCATACAGGCCTACCTCGAGACCCTGGTGCCGAAGGGTATCATGAAAGAGCCCATTGGGTGGGACAATTTCCGCAGCGACACCGACCGCGACTCCATTATGAAGGTCATCGTCTATAACAGCGTCATCGATGGTGGCGACTACGATGGCAACTGGTTCGAGGTGACAGACTTCCCCATGAACGACAACGAGGAGTTCGGCATCGCCAACATGAACGACCGCAAGCTCTTCGTCACCTACGGCAAGCTGAACAGCGACAGTGTATATATCAACGGCGACGCCCCCGTGGACCTCAATATACGCGACATAGAGGCCATCAACGCACGCATCCACCAGATGAATGGCGTGATAGCCCCTCCCACCACCACGCTGCGCGACTACATGCAAGAGTGGGCCACGACGGCGGGGAGCGGCTACACCGTGATGTCCAAGCTCATCGCTGCCTGCGGACTCATGGACACCCTGGCTGTCACACGTGACGAAGCCTGGGAGGAACTCTACCAGACGGGCTTGGTGCAGGACCTGCCCACCCATCCCTCGGAGTATGTCGTCGGCTCGTGTCCCAAGCACCGCAAGTACGGGTTCACCATCTTTGCCGAGACGGATGCCACCTGGAAGGAGCTCCTGAACCTGCCTGCCGACACAGACCCCACCACCATCTCGGTGGCCGATGTCAAGGAGTGGCTCATGGGTACGGGGGCCTATGCCGATGCCACCACCGACGACAACTACAAGAGCGAGGACAATATCCTCAACCAGTTTGTCACCTACCACATCCTTCCCGAGGGTCTGGCCCGCAACATGCTGGTGCTGCACTGGAACGAGGTGGGCTACAACTACAAGACGTCCACCACCTACACCATCCCGGTGTATGAGTACTTCGCCACGATGGGTAAGCCGCGTCTGCTCAAGATCTTCCAGAGTGCCGAGACCAACCGCCAGTACCCCGAGAGTGGCGGCATCTTCCTCAACCGCTTCCCCATCCTCAAGAACGGTCGTGGCGATTATGACCAGGACCACCAGAACGTGAACAACTACCACGAGAGTGGGGAGTGCTTCGGGATATCGGGCTGGGCCTACTGCCTCGACGAGAACGAGGGCGTAGAAATCCCCAACATACTGGAGGGCGAGGGGGCTTGTCTGTCTCCGTCCAACGGGTATATCTACCCCCTGCACAAGCCGCTCTTCTACACCGAGAACATCAGCATCCGCCTCATGCGTGAGCGTCTGCGCTTCGACTTTGCGGCCATGTATCCCGAGTTCATGAACAACGACATGCGCGGTCTGAAGGTGGCCTATGCCGAGGGCAGCAAGAACAAGGGCTTCCCCGTCAACTACCAGTACTTCAAGGATATCCACGTGGAGGAGGGCTCACTCTTCTACTACCTCCCCGGTCGTGGCAGCGGATGGAACAACTACCAGGGCGATGAATTCAACATCATAGGCATGTACGACATGACCTTCAAATTGCCTCCCGTTCCCCGTGCCGGGCACTACGAGATACGCTATGGTCTCTCCGTGGGTGTCAACCGCGGAATGGCTCAGGTGTATTTCGGTACCGACCCCAACAACCTGCCTGCTGCAGGCATTCCTCTGGACCTGCGCATCGGAGGCAACTTCCGCTACCACTCGGGCGGAGTGCTCCAGAGCCCCTACATCTTTGTGGGTTGGGAAGAGGATGTCAAGGACGACCAGGAAGCCAACGACGAGATAGAGAAGAAGATGCGTGCCAACGGCTACATGAAGGGCCCGGCCTACTGGTCCAGCAGCTACGGCAGCAGTGTCAGCGACCGCACCAAGAACCACGTCATACGACGCATCGTCGTGAGTGCCGAGATGGTGCCCGAGAAGACCTACTACATGCGCTTCAAGAGCGTGCTGGACGACACCTCGCGTCAGCTCTTCATGGACTACATCGAATACTGTGCCAAGGAGGTCTATGACAACCCCGTGGAGCGCGAAGATATCTGGTGATGCTGCCGGTGGATGACAAAGGTCACCACCCCCCAGATGGTGAGTTCATATCCTTCGCTGAGGATGATGGGAGGGTACTTGTCGTTGTGAGGCAACAGACGCACGATACCCTCGTCGCGCCGCGAAAGGTCGAGTTCCTTGATGGTGAACTCGCCGTCGATGAAAGCCACTACGGTGTCACCGTCCTGGGCATCCACGGCCTTGTCGATGACGGCAATATCGCCATCCTCGATGCCCGCATCCACCATCGAGTCGCCCATGACGCGGGCGTAGAAGGTGGCATCGCGGTGCTTGATGACGAGGGTGTTCAGGTCCAACCGTTCCTCGGTGTAGTCGCCTGCCGGTGACGGAAACCCTGCCCTGATGCCCGACTCGAAGAAAGGCAGTGACTCCTCGTGCGAGAGATCGGCCGTGAGTATCTGTAGCTCATTCATGGCGGCAAAGGTAGTGCAAACCGAGTGGAGTACAAAGAAAATCCGAAGGTTTTTTCTTTTAATCCCGAGGTGCAGCCTACTTTCGCGAAGCAAAGGTAGTGCAAACCGAGCGGAGTACGGTCAACGGCGGGCGGCTTTTTTTCTCCGTCAGGCGCAAAATGAGCCTTTTTCTTCACTATCATGATAGCATTGGTAGATTGCGACAACTGTTTCGTCTCGTGTGAGCGTGTCTTCAATCCGGCACTGGAGGGGAAGGCCGTGGTTGTCTTGTCCAACAACGACGGTTGTGTGGTGGCACGCAGTGGCGAGGCCAAGGCGCTGGGTATCCCCATGGGGATGCCTTTCTTCAAGATGGTGGAGCAGTTCAAGGGCCACGAGATTCACGCCCTCAGCAGCAACTACGTCCTCTACGGTGATATGTCCAAGCGCGTGATGAACATCCTGCGCGATGCCTCGCCCGAGGTGTTTGTCTATAGCATCGATGAGGCCTTTCTGGAGATACCTCCTCTGTCCAGCGACATGAGTGTCAAGATGTGGGGCGAGGCCTTGGCGGCCCGTGTGCGCAAGTGGACGGGCATCCCCGTCAGCATAGGTATTGCTCCCACCAAGACGCTGGCCAAGGTGGCGAGCCGTTTTGCCAAGAAATACCCTGGCTACCACAAATGCTGCCAGATAGAGACCGATGCGCAACGTCGGCGTGCCCTGGAACTGTTGGACATCGACGACGTGTGGGGCATAGGGCGCAGACATGCGGCGCGTCTGCACGCCCGGGGCATCCGTACGGCGGCCGACTTCGTGCGACGTATGACCGAGAACGAGGTGCAGGCAGCGATGAGTGTCACGGGGGTGCGCACCTGGCGCGAACTGCAAGGCATAGAGGCCATCACGCTCGACACCCTCCCCATGAAGCAGACCATCTGCACCAGCCGCAGCTTCCCAAGGGTGCTGACACAGATGGCCGACATCCGTCCCCTGGTGGCGATGTTTGCCCAGAAATGTGCCTACAAAGTGCGTCAGCAACACAGTCTGTGCAGTGCCATCACGGTGTTTCTGCAGAATGGCTACCACGAGAACCCCGACGAGCGGCTGGGGGTGAATGCCACCACGGTGCTGCCTGCTCCAGCCTCCTCCGATGTCGAGGTCGTGGCAGCGGCCCAGGAGGCGCTGCAGCATATCTATACCCGTCTGCCGCGCCAAGACATGCCCTGGAAAAAGGCGGGTGTCGTCGTGAGCGACATCGTGAGCGACAAACTCTGGCAGACCAACCTCTTCGACATCGACCTCGAGCACAAGACCAAGCTGAACACGCTCTCCGCCCTCATGGACTCGGTCAATGCCCGCATGGGGGAGGGGTCTCTCGCCTTGGCTGCTACGGTGCAGCGCCTCCCCAACACCCGCGACAAGATGCTCAAGTTCCGCGACTGCATCCTCCACAACCATCGTTCTCCTTTTTTCACCACCGACTGGCGCGATATCATAAAAGTACACTGACCGCAAGGTGGCCCGCTTTCCCCAAAAAATTCCCTTTTTCGCATACCGGGATAAAAAAGCCGTTGACTGTTGACCGTTTTTGAAAAAAACTCTCTACTCTCGTCTCTCGTCTCTCCTCTTTTTCGTACCTTTGCGGCGCAAAATACACACCTATTTATATGATGAATTGGCAGCAACTACTCAGCAGTGCGCGCGTGGGGCTGGAGGATGCAGCGCGGCGCGACGACCGTACGGAGTTTCAGCGCGACTACGACCGCCTCATCTTCTCGGGCCCTTTCCGTCGTCTGCAGAACAAGACGCAGGTCTTTCCCTTGCCGGGGAGCATCTTCGTCCACAACCGTCTCACCCACAGCCTGGAGGTGTCCAGCGTGGGGCGTTCGTTGGGCAACGACAGTGCACGTTGTCTGGTGGAACGTCACCCCGAACTGGCGGCTACGCATATCCTGGAGATGGGGAGCATCGTGAGTGCTGCCTGTCTGGCCCACGACCTGGGCAACCCGCCCTTCGGTCACTCGGGCGAGCGGGCCATAGCCACCTTCTTCAGCGAGGGTGAGGGTCAGTGGCTGCAGATTTATCGCGACCCCCACACGGGCGAGTCACTGACGCCTCAGCAGTGGAACGACCTCATCCACTTCGAGGGCAATGCCAACTCGCTGCGCCTGCTCACCCATCACTTCGATGGCCGTCGTCCCGGAGGCTTCGGCATGACCTACAGCACCCTGGCCAGCATCGTCAAGTACCCCTACAGTAGCCTGCAGGCCGGCGAGCACCAGAAATTCGGCTTCTTCCAGAGCGAGCAGAATGTCTATGAGACCATTGCCCACCACCTGGGCATCCCCCAGCTCGGTCCTTCGCGCTATGCCCGTTTCCCGCTGGTCTATCTGGTGGAGGCTGCCGACGACATCTGCTACGAGATCATGGACATCGAGGATGCCCACAAACTGCTCATCCTCTCCACGGCCGACACCCTCGCGCTGCTCAAGGACTACTTCGACGCCGACCGTCGCAGCCAGATAGACGACTACCTCTCCCACATGGGCGTGCACGACCCAGGCGAGCAGGTGGCTTATCTGCGTTCGTGTGTCATAGGGCTGTTGGAGGCCGAGTGTGCCAAGGCCTTTGTGGCCCACGAGGACGAGATCCTGGCAGGCACCTTCGAGGGTACCCTCATCGAGCAGATCTCGCCCCGTCCCCGCGAGGCCTACCGTGCCTGCGTGGCCATGAGTTACGGCCACATCTACCACAGCAAGTATGTGGTGGATATCGAGCTGGCGGGCTTCAAGATCATGACCTTCCTCACGGGACTCATGCTGGAGGCTGCCATCCACCCCGAGCGGGCCTACTCCCAGTTGCTGCTCAACCGCGTGTCGCCCCAGTACCAGTTGCGCTCGCCCCACCTCTACGACCGCGTGATGGCCGTGCTGGACTACATCTCCGGCATGACCGACGTCTATGCCCTGGACCTCTACCAGAAGATCACCGGTGTGCGTGTGCCGAGGATATAGAACACCTCCCCTACACCGGAAGCCCCAAAATGACCATTTTGACATGACCAACATGACCACCTCAACCACCCTCGTCAGAATCATCAACAAGAGTCATCATGCCCTGCCCCGATACGCCACACCGCTCTCGGCCGGCATGGACCTGCGTGCCAACCTGGATGCACCCATCACCCTCCAACCCATGCAACGGGCGCTGGTGCCTACGGGCCTCTTCATCGCCCTGCCTCCCGGTGTGGAGGCTCAGGTGCGCCCCCGCAGCGGACTGGCCATCAAACGGGGCATCACCGTACTCAATGCCCCCGGGACCATCGACGCCGACTACCGCGGCGAGGTGTGTGTGGTGCTGGTGAACCTCTCTGCCGAGCCTTTCACCATCGAGGACGGTGAGCGCATCGCCCAGATGGTGGTAGCGCGCCACGAGCAGGTGTGCTGGGCCGAGACCGACACCCTCGACGAGACCGAACGCGGCGCAGGTGGTTTCGGCCACACAGGCGTGAAATAACCCCCTCGTTACCCTCAGAACCCTCAGAACCCTCAGAACCCGGTTCCTGAGCCCGTCGAAGGATGAACCCTCAGAACCCTCAGAACCCTCAGAACCCTCAGAAC